>Ga0210394_10003675_pt1 | contig 18837 bp, 12 predicted proteins | sample IncBWC12MmetaG_FD_160121 | JGI IMG/M metagenome (GOLD analysis project Ga0210394, IMG submission 160121) | Forest soil microbial communities from Barre Woods Harvard Forest LTER site, Petersham, Massachusetts, United States - Inc-BW-C-12-M | ecosystem: Environmental > Terrestrial > Soil >... | reverse complement strand
GACCCTTTCTCGCGCGAGTCCGTCATGAACGCGCGTATCATCGATGACCGTCTGCGCGAAACGGCCCCGCTCGTGAGGCTGCCTCGCGAGAACATCACCATGCTGGCCCGCTTCGAGCATGTGGCCGCGGGGCTCAGGGATTGGAAGAGCTTCTCGTCGACCTCGCGTCCGTGGCACGACCCGAATTCCGTGCGCCCCGAGCTCCTGCTCACCGATGATCCACCCAAGCACACGCGCGTGCGCACCGTCGTTGCGAATGCGCTCTCGCCGCGCGCGCTGGCGCCGCTGGCCGACGCCTTCCGCCGGGATGCCGAGGGCATCGTCGAGAACTTGCGCTCACGCGGACCGCAGGTCATCGACGCGGTCGCGGATATCACGCAGCCGTTCGTCTACAAGGTGCTGCCCGACCTGATCGGCCTGCCGCAGCGGGGGCGCGAGCACATGTACGCGTTCGGCAACATGGTGTGGGCCACGATGGGGCCGATGAACGAGTTGTTCCACGAAGCCATGCGCAACACCGAAGAGGTCATCGCTTGGGCGGGCCAATGCTGCAACCGGGAGAATCTCTCGCCCGGCAGCTTAGGAATGGCCATGTACGAAGCGGCCGATCGCGGCGAGGTTACGCCGCAGGAAGCCAACCTGCTCGTGGGTATCCTGCTGTCGGCAGCCGCCGATACCACGGTGCTGACGCTCGCCAACACCATTCGCGCATTCTGCGAATTTCCGGATCAGTACCAACTTGTGCGCTCCGACCCATCCCTGATCCGAGCCGCGTTCGAGGAGAGCCTGCGCTGGGACTCACCCTCGCGCATGGCCGGACGCATGGCGATGAAGGACATCGACATTGACGGCTACGTCATTCCGGCGGGCGAGCGCTGCGGGCTCATGTTTGCCGCGGCCAACCGCGACCCGCGCCGCTGGGACACGCCAAATCGCTTCGACGTACGCAGAAACAACCGGGACAATCTGGGTTTCGGCTACGGTGTCCATGCCTGTGTGGGCAGAATACTGGCGCTCATGGAAGCGGAAGCGCTGCTCGGTGCGCTCGCGAGAAGCATTGCAAGCTTCGAAGCGGCCGGTGAACCCGAGCCGTGGATGACGACGATCGGTCACGGTCCCATTCGGCTTCCCATCAATACGGTATTTGCCGCGGGCTGAGCCCAAGGTTTACTGCACGGCGGAAATGACCATATCCGACAGCTTCTGGAAGCGTTCGGTATTGGCATTGCTCTCCATGAGACCTGCCGAGAGAAAGGTGAACGAGAGCTCGCGCTCCGGATCGACCCAAAATAGCGTGGTGCCTGCCCCGTAGTTGCCGAAGGTGCCCGGGGAGGCGAGCGTACCGAACAGGTGCCGGCACAGCGCCGTGCCGCGCAACGAGAACCCGAGACCAATGTACGCCGGCGCCGGATCCCAGCCGCGCTCGCGGCCCCTTGCAGCGTACAGCTCGTTGGGCTTTTCACCGGTCCAGTTGCGGCGCGCCAGGGCGAGCGTCGCGGGCGATAGAATTCGCGCGCCATCGAGGGTACCACCCTGCCGAAACATCTCGGCGAATCGGCACATGTCGGGCACCGTGGAGGCGATTCCCACCCAGGGCATCTCGGCGTGTTCTTCCTCGAATGCACCGTTGGGACCCAACTCGCTGTGGCCGCGGTGGCCGATCGGATAGTTGCCGCGAAAATCCGGCACCACATGCCGCGGCTTCAAATCGGCGCGTAAACCCACCGAGGTATCGTTCATCCTGAGCGGCGTCAGTATTTCGTCCTGCACAATTCGGCGGTAACCGCGCCGCTGCGGGTCGGTGCGGCGCACACACTCCGCCATCAACACGTGATTCACCAGCGGCGAGTACGCCACCGTGGTGCACGGCGGTTCAACGGGTCTCACCACTTCGATGACGGCGGCGATCATCTCGTCAAACCGATCGATATACATGTTGGGCTTGACCTCGAAAATGATCGGAAAGCCCGCCTGGTGCGACAGCAAGTGCCAGATCTGCACCTTCTCGCGCCCGTGACCGCTGAACTCCGGGATCAGCTCGGACACGTTCGAAGTCAGAGCGAAGTATCCACGCTCGATTGCACGCAGCACCAACGTGTTGGTGAATGCCTTGGTGATGGAGAAGATGCTGAACACCGAGTTCAGCGCCAGCGGCCTGGACTGCGCCGCATCGGCGGCGCCGATGGCCGCCTCCATTGCGACCGCACCCGACTGCGCCACTTTGATGACGGCGCCGTGATATAGCCCGGCCTCGATATCGGCGCGGATGACCTTTTCCACATCCGCAAGCCGCTGTTGATCCATGCCTCGCGATGCCATTGAACCCCCGCCGGTCGGTTGTGTGGTGTTCGCAAGTATAGCCAGGCGTGCCCGCGGCATCTTGGATCTTTCTCGCCGGCCGCCCGACTTGAGGCGAATGACCCTCTCGGACAAATTGCAGTTCGCTCTACATCGAAACATGCCGACCTTGATGGTGTATAAAGCGGCACAGGTACGGTCCCGGCGCCGCCCGTGCGGCGCGTCCGATACACGTTGAACCGTACGGATAATCAAAAGATCATCGGGGGAATCGGGATGTCTAGAAAACCAATGATTGGGAAAAAACTACCGGTGTACGCTCGCCCCTGTAGATTTGCGGTGGGGGTCGCAGCGACCGCTATCGCGACACAGCTGATCGGATCGCCGGTCTTCGCCGACGCATTGGAGGAAATCGTCGTCACTGCGCAGAAGCGCAGCGAGAACATCCAGAATGTACCGATCGCAATTACGGCCTTCACAGCCGAGACCATTCAGAGCAAGGGTCTCAACAATTTACACGCCCTCTCGAACTTGACACCAAACGTCAACCTCGACGGCGGCGCGCCGTTCTCCGGCGACAGTTCCGTGCTGTCGGCCTCGATCCGCGGCATCGGCCAGGACGACTTCGCTTTCAATTTGGATCCGGGCGTCGGCGTTTACTTGGATGGCGTATACCTCGCGCGCACCATCGGCGCCAACCAGAACTTGTTGGATGTGGATCGCATCGAGATCCTCAAGGGTCCGCAGGGCACGCTCTTCGGGCGCAACACCATCGGCGGCGCCATCAACATCGTCACGCACACGCCGGGCACCGAATCGAAGATCAGCGGCGAAATGACCTTGGGGTCGTACAACCGCCATGACGTCCTGCTGACCGCCGACATGCCGATTTCGAGCGACATCTTGACGACCGTCAGCGTGTCCTCGCAGACCCGTGAAGGGTATCAAAAAACGGTCCCGTATCCGGCCGACTCCATCATCGGCAGCACGCCGTATCAAGTCTCCGCACAGTCCGACTACCCGAAGGCCCCCGGAACCCAGAGCAACTCCGCCAGCGGCGGCGAGAACGTGCAGGCGATCCGCGCCAAGCTGCTCTGGCATGCATCGGATGCCGTGGACGTAACCCTCGCCGGCGATTACACGCACGAAGACCAGTCGGGACTGGCCAATACCGTGCGCAGCGTCACGACGGCGAATGCCAGCACGTACATGCCGCCTTCGCCGGCGCTGTTCGGTGCGAACATCTTCGGCAATTTGTACAACATGTGCATCACCACGCCGGCTTCCGGGCTCGCCGGTCCGTTCAACACGACGAACGGCTTGTGCGGTCCGCTCGCCGTGGGCACTTGGAACTCGACCACTGGAAAATTCTCGGGATCCGGTTATGGCCCGGGCAGTCCGGCGCTGGGCGGTGTGGGTGCCGTGGGGGTGCCTAACTCGGTGCTGGCCGGTCTCGTCGCGGCGTTTCCCTCGGTCGCCCCGTACGTGACTCAGGGTCCCCATGGTGTCGGCAGCGTGATCTACCCCGGTCAGACGCCGCGAATCTACTGGGACTTCGCCAACACACAGACCGGGAACATCGATTCGACCTATTCCGACGGTCCGAGCTTTGCGAAACAGGACGCGGTCGGCACATCCATCACGTTCGATTGGCAGGTCAACAACGACCTCAAGTTCAAGTCCATCACCGGCTGGCGCCAGATCAACTGGAACATCGGCACGGACTTGGACGGCATGCCGGAGTCGATGCAAGAGGTGACCGACAGCCAGCATCAACACCAGTTCTCCGAGGAGCTCCAGCTCAACGGCAAGGCGATCAGCGATCGGTTGCACTATGCCGCTGGTCTCTACTACTTCACGGAAGGCGGCTACGTGCACGATTTCGTGCCGTTCGACACGGGCTATCTGTACATTCTGGACGCCGCCAACGACGTCAAGACTGATTCCTACGCCGCGTACACGCACCTCGACTTCAACATAACCGAGCCGTGGACCGTGACGGCCGGCGGCCGCTACTCGCTGGAGCGCAAGCACTTCTTGGGAGGCCAGTCGGATCTGGACGGATTCACGTACAAGATCTCGGGCTGCCTGGATCCGAATGCGCAAGCCCACAATTACATCCCGCCCGTTCCGACGCCGGGTCCCACCTGCCAACAGCTGCTGGGATTCCCGGTGCCCGGGCAGCCGCTGCGCTACTTCCCGGACGTCTGGGACAATCAGAGTTGGAATGTGTTTACGCCAACCGTGGGCACGCAGTATCAATTCACCCCGGATATGATGGGCTATGTGAGCTTCTCGAAGGGCTTCAAGTCGGGCGGCTGGACCACCCGTCTATCCAACCCGATCGCGACCGCGAATCTCGCCCGCTTCAATCCTGAGTACGACAAGACTTACGAAGTGGGTTTGAAGTCGCAATGGCTCGATCACCACCTGCAGGCGAACGCGGCGGCTTTCCTCAGCAAGTACGATGGCATTCAGCTGAACGTTCAAGAGGGACCGTCGCCCGTGTACCAGAACGCGGGCAACGCAACCATCAAGGGCCTGGAATTCGAGCTGCAGTCGGTGTTCGACAACGGCTTCGGGCTGAACTTTACGGCCGGCTACATGGACGCGTACTACACCTCCCTGAATCCGTGTTTGCTGTACTTCACCAACGCGGCGGGCCAGTGCGTGCCGTCGGCCGGCGCACAGTACGTCCCGGGCTTTGGCGGCTTCTCGTACCACAGCGAGCTGCCGAAGACGCCGAAGACCAAGTTCAGCGTCAGCCCGACCTACGACTTCCATCTGGCCAACAACGGGACGGTGCGCTTGGAGGCCGACTACACCTACGTGGCGCACATGTTCAACGATGGCCCGAACACGGTGCTTCTGGAGCGCGACGCGACGCACACGGTGAACGCGGCCATTCACTATATTCCGCCGAGCTCTCACTTCGAGTTCATCGTCGGTGGAACCAATCTGACCGACGATCGATACCTCACCGTCGGTTCGACGAATTATGCCGCCGGCGAGGTCGTGGGTTCTTACAGCCTGCCGCGGATGTGGTATGTCACGATCCGGGCTAAACTGCCCTAGAGGCACGCCTGCCTCGCCGTGATTATTCGGCTCTAGGAGATTCACGTGCCCATGACTGCATCATCACGCGGCGGCGCATCGTCGCTCGAATCACTATTGAACGGCGTCGGCAGTATCGTTGAATTCCTGCGCAATCAACCGGCGGGCCCGAACGTCTATCCGGGCGTGCCCGCCGAGTACACCAATTGGCGGGATGAACAGCGCGCTTGGGCGACGAGCTGCGTTCTGTTCAACCAGTCCTATCACATGGCCGAGCTGATGGTGGAAGGGCCGGACGCACTCGAGTTCCTCAACGGACTCGGCATCAACAGCTTCAAAGGTTTTGCTCCCGACAAGGCCAAGCAGTTCGTGCCCTGCAGCCATGATGGCAATGTCATCGGCGATGTGATCCTGTTCTACCTCGCGGAAAACCAGTTCAATCTCGTGGGTCGCGCACCCACGCTCAATTGGGTGTCATACAACGCAGAGATCAGCGGCCGCCGCGTGACCTGCAGCTACGACGAACGTACCGCGGCACGTCCGGATCCAGAGAACCGGCGCCACTACCGCTATCAATTGCAGGGGCCGAATGCCTCGAAGGTCCTCGAATCGGCGACGGGCCGTCCCGCTCCGGACCTCAAATTCTTCAACATGTGCGGCATGCAGATCGCCGGCCGCGCGGTCCGCGCCCTGCGGCACGGAATGGCCGGTCAGCCAGGCTTTGAATTGATGGGCCCATGGGCCGACGGCGCCGCGATCCACGCGGCTCTGGTCGAGGCCGGCAAGGCGCATGGCCTGAAGCTGGTCGGCGGGCGCTGCTATTCCTCCAATACGCTGGAATCGGGCTGGATACCCTCGCCGCTTCCCGCCGTCTACACCGGCGAGAAAATGAAGCCCTATCGCGAATGGCTGACGGTGAATCACTACGAAGCCAAGGCCTCGATCGGCGGGAGTTTCGTTTCGGGCAACGTCGAGGATTATTACCTCACTCCCTGGGAGCTGGGCTACGGGCTGTTCGTCAAGTTCGACCACGAGTTCATCGGCCGCGCGGCGCTGGAAAAGAAGGCCGCGGGACCGCATCGCAAGAAGGTCACGCTGGCCCTCGACAATGTGTCGGTGACCGACGCGCTGTTTACCATGTTCGATGAGGGGCTGCGCGCCAAGTTCATCGAGTTCCCGAGCGCGGTATATTCGATGCATCCCTTCGATCGTGTGACCGTGGACGGCAAGCTCGTTGGCCTGTCGACCTGGGTCGGATACAGCGCCAATGAAGGCAAGATGCTCACCTTAGGGGTGCTCGATGAGCCCTACACGACGCCGGGCACCGAGGTGACCTTCGTATGGGGCGAACCCGGCGGCGGTACGGCCAAACCGGCGGTTGAGCGGCACAAGCAGGTGGAGATCAAGGCCGTGGTATCGCCCGTGCCGTACTCGAAGGTGGCCCGTACTGCCTACGCCGACAGCTGGCGCAATAAGTCCGCACGCTAAACACATACCCATTTTTGGTGTGACAACGCTCTACTGTCATTAGACGCGGCGGCCACAGAGGCCGGATCGGTGCGGTGTCCCGCGGCCGATAGATGCCCGGGAAAGGCATTCGTAGCGGGTAGTTGACAATCTGGCCAGCGTGGTCAATGCTTTCCTATATGGTGAACTATCAAGCGCGCCTCGACCGCACCTTTGCAGCGCTCGTCGATCCGACGCGGCGCGCGATCCTCGCAGAGCTCGAGCGCAGGGACAGTGCATCCATCAGCGAGCTCGCGGAGCCTTTTGTGATCAAGTTGCCGGCCGTGATGAAGCATCTCGACGTGCTCGACGATGCCGGCCTCATTACCCGCTCAAAATCCGGCCGCACGGTGACAGTCCGGCTGCGGCCGCAGCCCTTGCGCGAGGCGATGGCATGGTTGCACCGCTACGAGCGCTTCTGGTCCGGGAGGCTCGACGGGCTTGCCGCCTATGCCGAGAACAAGGAAGCAGAAGCGCGGAGAAAGGGACGATGACCAGCCTCACGCTCGTGCGCCGTATCCGGGCCCGGCCTGCGATTGTCTTCGACGCGGTCACGACCGCCGAAGGCATCGCGCATTGGTGGGGGCCCGACGCGGGCCCCGTTCTTCTGTCGGAATCCGATCCGCGAGTCGGTGGCCGCTATCGCCTGCGCTTTTGCATGCTCGACGGCACCGAGCACGAAAGCAGCGGCGAGTTTCTCGAAATCGTGCGGCCGGAGTTGGTCGTCATGAGCTGGCGCTGGAAGGGCGGCCTGGAAGACCCTGGCGAATCGCGCGTCGAGATCCGGCTTAGGGCGATCCCCGGAGGCACCGAGCTTACCTTCACGCATGCGCAACTACGCGACGAGGAAACGCGCCGCAGCCACCAGGGGGGCTGGACAGGTTCGCTCGACAAGCTGGAAGCACATTTGGCAGGAGGAACCGTCGCACTATGAACGCTCTACTACTCGGACATTCTTAAGGCTTGAATGCTCGGACAAGAGAAAAGCACCTTGCAGCGGCCGCGCTCCCTCAGCCTTCTCATTGTCGATGAGGAGCCGGCGGCGCGCTGTGCTTTGACGCAACTGTGCCATCAGATAACCGATTTGCACATTGTGGGGGAAGTCGGCTCGGGTGGCGCCGCGATTGCTGCCGTTGAGGATTTGGCGCCCGATGTGATGCTCATCGACGTAGCGCTGCCCGACATGTCCGGATTCGATGTCCTGCGGCTCGCGGGAAACTCGATGCGACCGCTTGGTATCACGACTTCCCATCAATCCGAATACGCCGAACGTGCAATCGCCGAAGGGGCGGTGGATCACTTGGTCAAGCCGGTCAGCGCGGATCGCTTCGAGCATGCGATCGGGCGGGTTCGGCAGCGCTGCGGTATTTGGGAGGCCGTCGAGAGTCAATTGACCCGACAAATGCTGCACCTCTTGGGCAGGCCGCCGAAACTACTGGTTGGTGAGCGGCAACACCGCCTATATCCACTCGATATTAGAACAATTGATTATATCGAAGCCGATGGAAACTATGTGACCATCCGTGTGGGCAGCGAGGAATACATCAGCCGAGATTCGATCAAGCGCTTGGCGACCGATCTCGCCGACTTTGGCTTCGTACGAATCGATCGCTCAATCCTGTTGAATATTCGAGCAGTCCATTTTGCCGTGCCCGTCGGTCATGGAACGCTCGCCTTCACCCTCTCTTCGGGCGCTTGCTTGCACTCCAGCAAGACGTACCGCGAGACGATAGTGCGCATGCTGCCCTGGCATCACTGTCGAGCCGGAGCGGATTCCGGATAGGCAACTCGCCCGCAGAAACGCTCCGCGTAGCGCGCGGTCGCCATCGTCACATCGCTAATCTTGGGGTTGGTCCCTCTCACGGAGCGCCTCATCCCAAAATGCATTTTCATGCGCCGGGCTGTGTAATTGTTTTCCCCATGAGGCTGGCCGATCAAATCTCGCAATGCCGAACACCGTTCATCGTGGAAAATACGATCAATAAACGGCAAATGCGCTTGATCGGCGCGGCAGATTTCTCGAGCGCAGTCGTTGCCTGCCCCACGCGCTACAGCTTGAGTGATGCCTTAGTGGGTCTTTGTACGGCGTTGGCCTACTCCAAAGGAGCGCGCACACTGGCGTGCGCAGATCTGTTGCGCGTGCCGGCCGAGCGCGTGTGGATTGAATGGTGCGAAGCACCGTGGATCAATGAGCTTAAACGTTACGGATTCAAACCCAGCGCGGAGTGTGCGAAAGCCGTGGGCCGGCGCGGTGCCTTTATTCAATCATCCCCGCAGGGACGGCGCGGCCTGATGAAGACCTTTTGGGCCAATGGCGACAATGAATTAGACGTGATGGCGAGCAGCATGGAAGCATACTTTGATTTCGACACTGAAGAGGGAGAGGATCCTGTTGCACCGGATGGCGGGGATCGACTGGCAATCGGCGTCTTTGACCGCGCTGCCGGCAACGCCGATATTTTGCGGCGTTGCTTTCGTTTCCGCTACGAGCGCTCTTGGCAGGATTACTATGAACAGGCTCAACTGTCATGGGCGCAAGACCATTCGATCGCACGACATGCGCTCGGCACCATTGCGATCGACATACCGGTAATCTTGGCGTTCCTCCTGCTTCTGGCAACCCGCCCGGGCCTGCCACGTCGGCCGCTCATGCTGGAGCGATTGAATCAGGCGCGAATCAAGGCTGGGAAGGCGCCGCTCTTGGACCACATTGAAGTCTCATCTCCGCTGTTGCCCGAATACCGGCCCTCCGGGGGCGAAAGGCTGCCCGGCCACCCTCGTCGAGGTCCGCGGCTGCACCACGTGCGCGGACACTTAGTGCGGCGCGGGAGTCAACTCTTCTGGCGGGTTCCACACTTGCGGGGCAACGCACGGTCCGGCATGGTTCGCACCCGCACGGTGACGTGGACCATGGATCCGCCGCAGGGCTCTGGTCGCGAGCAGATCGATGGCGCACGCGAATTCATAGGGCGGCCTTCGGCTCGCACTTCATCCTAAGGGAGGCGCAAAGGTCGGCCATCTTGGCGCCCATTCGCCACAACTCCTCCGCGCGCCATCTGACGATTCCGCACAGCCTCGCAATTCTCGCCCCGCCGCTCACGGGCGGGACACGCATCTCATCCCATACCTGGACGCTTCATCACGTCGTGGGACCGCCTCATCACAATTGTCAATTGTCCATGCTCGCGACGTGTATTTTTTTGCTTGCTACGGTTGTACGGGTCGAGCCGGAACTCAAGCGAGCGTTGCAATGGCACAACGCAGAGGGCTTGTTGAGCGCCGAGTATGCAACTCTTGAGGGAGAGACAAACATGAAGAAGACGCGTGGATTCACCGGCGGTAGATCCTGGCCAAGGCGCCTCTGGATTCTCACCTTCGCGGCGTACATGGCCGGGGCTTTTACCGTGAGCAGCCCGGTGACCGCACAAACAGTGTCGACAACTGCCGCGGCGACACCCACTCCTCAGCTTGAAGAAGTGATCGTCACCGGTTCAAGAATTCCCGTTCCCGCGAACATCTCTGCGACGAGCCCCACCACCATCGTCTCGAGCCAGGAAATTCTGCTGCAGGGACATACCGATATTACGGACGTCATCAACCAGCTGCCGCAAAACGTTATCGGCAGCAACGCCGATTTCGGCAACCAGTCGAGTCCGCTGACCTCGACCGGCGGTTTCTCGACAGTGGACCTGCGGGCACTCGGTCCTCAGCGCACCCTGGTGTTGGTCAATGGACGGCGGCTGGGCACCGGTGACCCCAGCACGTCCAACCAGGACGTCGCGCCTGACATCGATCAGATTCCCGCACCGTTGATCGAGCGGGTCGATGTGGTCACGGGCGGCGCGTCGGCCACCTACGGATCGGACGCGATCGCAGGCGTAGTCAATTTCATATTGAAGAAAGACTTCCAGGGCATCCAGATCGACGGCCAGTACGGGTTCAGCCAGCACGATCAGCACAACGGCTACGTGCAGGGCTTGCTGGCGGCCAATGATCCCAACACGGGCTATGAGGGATCGCCGCCGCCGACCGGAAGTGTCCGGGACGGCTATAAACACGACCTGTCGATGATTATGGGAACAAACTTCGCCGAAGGTAACGGCAACGTCACCGGTTACTTCGTCTACCACGATCAGCAACCCATCGCGGCTTCGGCCCGCGACTTTTCGGGCTGCCAACTCGGGACCAACAGCGAGGCTGCCAGTACCCAGGCCACGGGCGTCGAATGTTTCGGCAGCTCGAATTCCAATCTATTCAAGCCACTCGCGCCGGCACCCGGCGCCGGCACGAAGTACGACGTCGTGGGCAGCGAGTTCCTGCCGCGGCCCCAGTTCGGGGCCAGCCCGCCGCCAGAGTTCAACTACAACCCTTACGAATACTTGCAGCGCCAAGACAAGCGCTACCAAGCCGGATTCATGGCGCACGATGATCTGAATGATTGGGTCAAACCCTATATGGAATTCGGGTGGATGGACGACAAAACCGTCGCGGTGGTCGCCCCATCGGCTTTGTTTCAAGGTCAGAATACTCAGTCTGCGGACACGAACTATCTCGTCAATTGCAGTAATCCATTGCTCAGCGCGCAGGAGCAGGCGCTCATTTGCACTCCCGCGCAGATTGCGGGGGACCGTGCCAATCCGGGGTCCAAGGGCAACAGCGCGGACCTGATCATCGGTCGGCGCAACATTGAAGGCGGTGGCCGCGAATCCTTTTACGAGCACAACAATTTCCGGCTTGTTCTCGGCACCAAGGGCGACATCATCAACGGCTGGACCTATGATCTCTATGGTTCGTATTACTACACCACCACGTTCCAATCGAACACAAATTATTTGGATCTCATCAAGATCAACGATGCCCTGCAAGTAACCACCGATCCTGTCACGCACCAGCCTGTCTGCATCAGCGGCGGCCAGTGCGTGCCGTACAACATCTTCAAGACGGGCGGCGTCACGCCGGCGGCTTTGAGTTATCTGCAAACGCCGGGCACGGCCTCCGGCAACAACACCGAACAGATCGCGCATATCGACATTACGGGCGATTTGGGCAAGTACGGTTTGCAATCACCCTTGGCCAAAGACGGGTTGGCTGTCAACTTCGGCGGCGAACACCGCAAGGACACCGAGACCTTCGCCCCGGACGGAGCAGAGCTCTCGGGTGCTCTAGCCGGGTTTTCAGGTGCGCTGGTGCCGATCAATGTTCACGACGATATCAATGAGGCCTTCGTCGAATTCCGGTTGCCGATCGCGCACGACGTGCCCGGCGTCCATGACCTGACGGCGGATACGGGATACCGATACTCCGACTACAACACCACGGGTACTACCAATACGTATAAATTCGAGGTTCAGTACGCACCCATCCAGGATGTGCGCGCGCGGTTCTCGTTTGACCGCGCTGTCCGCGCGCCGAATCTGATCGAGCTGTATGTTGCACCCTCGTTCGGGCAGGAAGCGGTATTCGGCAACGATCCGTGCGCACAGCCGGCGACGGCTTCACTTCAAAATTGCGAGCACACCCACGTGACGCCCGCTGAATACGGCAATGGCACGACGACCAATACGATCAACAATTGCGTCTCCGGTCAGTGCGGTCAGGTGATCGAGGGCAATTCGGCGCTCAAGCCCGAAGTGGCCAAGACATGGTCGGCCGGATTGACATTCACGCCGGTGGAGCTGCCGGGATTCACCGCCAGTGTGGACTACTACCACATCAGACTCGAAGATGAGATCGGCACCTATCCGTTTTCTGTAATATTCAACGGCTGCCTCAACAACAACAATCCCATCTATTGCAGTCAGATCGTGCGCACACCCTTGGGCGAACTGACCGGGGCGTCCCCGCAAAGCGGCGGGTACATTCTGCAGAAGGACTTCAATCTCGGTTTGAAAATCGTGTCGGGCGTCGACCTTCAGATGAACTACCGGTTGCCACTGCCTGCGGGCTGGGGCACGTTCAGCACGTCACTGAACGGCACGTATCTGCTGCATGACACGACCACGCCCTACCCCGGATCGGGAAGTTATGACTGCGCGGGGTTGTTCGGAAGCTCATGTTTTGACGGAACTGTGAACCCCCACTGGCGGCATAATTTGCGGCTCAATTGGGATACGCCTTGGAATTTTCTGGTCTCCGTGCAGTGGCGCTTCATCGGCCCGACGAGCTTCGACAACAATTCGACCAATCCGTTGCTGGCGGGCAATGAAGAGGGCGGCTCCAATCTTCCTGGCGACAGTTACGATCGTTACAATGCCAGAATCCCTGGATATAGCTACCTTGACCTGACGACGGTTTGGCACGCCGCGCACAATCTGGAAGTTCGCGCCGGTGTTCAGAACCTATTGGACAAGGATCCACCGATCGTTCCCTCGCTCGACATCACCGCCAACGCCGGCGCGTCGAATTCTTGGGGAGCCTACGATTTGCTCGGTCGACAGATCTTCGTTGCGTTCACTGCCAAGTTCTGATGCATGCGGTCGCGCGCAGCCGGCGGCCCTGATCACCGGCTGCGCGCGAACTTACTATCGAGTGCGAGCGACGCGGGTCTCCTGGTTGCGATGACCAGCGCCCAGCCACAGCGCGCCGAGCAGACCCGATCGAATCGTCACTTCATCGCCTACCTCGAGCGGAAAATCGATCGACTCCTGCTGCGACCATACTTGTCCATTGTCGAGCGTTACTGTGAACTTACCGGCCGGCGGCCGGGTTACCGCGACGACTTTGGCATGCACGCTCTTCGGAGCAGCGTCCGTCAGCCCCGCTTCCTGGCGCTTGCTGCGCAGCAACTTGCCCGTCAACCCTACATCATCGCTCGTTTCGGTGCGCCCGATGGCAGCATCATAACAAGCGAGCCGCTTGGCATCGTTCATCTCATTTCCGCAGACCCGCATTTGCTGCAGCACTTCATCGGCCGCCATGACGGAGCCTTGACCGGACATTAATGTGGTCAAGACGAGCCAACCGAGCGCATGTCTCATACTATTGCTTGGGACGTTGTCGGCCATTTCAGCGGGTGTGATTCGATCCGATACGCCGGATGATGGGTTGTCTGAAATAGTCGTGCAAGCCCCCGAGCCCCGTTTCGTCGCTCCCACCCGGCGGGATCAGATCGGCCGCATCTGGGCACCCGTGACGATCAACGGCAAAGGCCCTTTTCGGCTGGTCCTCGACACGGGGGCAAGCCGCTCCGTCGTCACATCCCAGGTTGCTGAGATCCTTGGCATTGCGCCGGATCCCTCGCGATCGGTCCTATTGCGCGGCGTGACCGGAGCCATCGCGGTGCCGTCTATACGCGTAGATTCCTTCGCCGTGGGAGACGTAATTTTGACTCCGGCCACGCTACCGATCGTAACTGACGCTTTGGGCGGGTCACAGGGTGTTCTGGGTACCGATGGTTTCGCGGGCATGCGCATCTACATCGATTTCAAGCACGATTTGATCACGATTTCCCGCTCGCACGGCGAACGCGTACCGGCATATTTCGCATCGCTAACCCTGGAGCGCTCGCCGGCCAATTTGCTGGTCACGCGTGCGCAGATCGGCGACGTACGAGTTCGCGCGATCATCGACACCGGTGGTCAAGCTACCATTGGCAATGAAGCCATGCGTGTCGCATTGATGCGGCGGCACACCCTGGGGGCGGCCAACTATGTGATTGATGTCACTACTACGTCGCAACAAGCCCAATCCTATCCGGGTCCACCGATACAGCTTGGGTCGATTACGATTCAAGGTGCGCGAATTACGTACGGCGACATGCGCATCTTCGAACACTGGCAGCTGATCAAAGAACCCGCGGTTCTCATCGGCATGGATGTCATTGGGTTGCTCGACGTTTTCATCATCGACTATCGCCGCCATGAAATTCAGCTGCGTCCGCGAGCGGGTCATTAGCGCTCGGGAGCTCAATGGCTTCGAGTTGCCGCTTCCTCAATGATGGCCGCGGTCTCCTTCGGCAGATCGATCATCACGTCGTGTCCGCAGGGCAGCGCATAAGAGATGCACGAGCGATCATTTCTCATGGAGCGCGCAAAATCCTGAAAGAGCTGGATGGGGTTCTTCGTTGCGAGCACGTAACTTTTGACGGCGATGCGCGCGTGATTTCCGGTCAGGTCGATGGGTTGGGTCAAGGTACCCAGCGGATGAGGGGTACACAAAGAGTCAACCCACCCCCGATCCTCTTCATTGACATTGAACGCCGCGGCCGGGATTGGCGGGACCGACAGGCCGTTGCTGGCGCTCGCACTTTGGATCTGAGCCTGGGCAACCTCGGTGGGAACAATTTCGTGGAAGGATTTGCCTGCCGTCGGCAAAAAGGCGTCGAGAAAGACCAGCGCCGATATCCTGTCGGCCATCGCATCCGCGACGCCGGTGACGACCATGCCGCCATACGAGTGCCCGACGAGAATGATCTGTCGAAGATCCTCCCAACGAATCATGTTGGAAATGTCGGCGATATGGGTCGATAGATTGATCGAGCGGCTGAGCAAGTGCGCGCGCTCACCGAGCCCGGTCAGTGTGGGCGTGTAGACCCGATGACCGTTGCGACGTAACAGGTCGGCAACGCGTCGGTAACACCAACCGCCATGCCATGCGCCATGAACCAAGACCATAGTCCGCTCATTGCCGTTGGTCATGGTCCCACGCTCAGGCATCGCTCGCTCCAACCTTGAGCGTCAACAACGCCGCCGCCGACAACAGGGAACCCATGGCCATTATCGTGGCGACGGCCTGCAATCCGAATCCCGCCTGCAGCAGATACCCTGCAATGACGGGCGCGAGCGCCGCGCCCGCGCGGCCCACGCCGATCGCGAAGCCGGTGCCCGTCGCGCGTACATGTGTCGGAAAAACCCTGGCGAACAGCAAGTAATAGCCTCCAATGCCTGCATTGGTGAACAGGCCGGCGACCGCCACCGTGCCCGCGAGCGCCGCAAGATTGGTCGAGCCGCGCCCGAACCAGATCACCATGGCCGACGAGCCGATGAGCGTGATGAGCGTCAACGCCTTCAAGCTGACGCGCATTGCGATCAACCCGAAGATCGCGACTCCTGTGGCGCCTCCCACATTCGCCCAGGTCAACACACCCGCCGCCGCCTTGGGCGTAAAGCCCATTTCGACGACCAGTTTCGGCACCCACTTGATGATGAAGTAGAAGCTTGTGACATGCGCGAAGTAACCCAATGTGATCAGCACCGTCGCAACGATCAAGCCGGGCTTGAAGATATCCGTCACCGAGCGCTGTGCCGATTCCGCCGTCTCCTGGGTTAACGCCGCCGTCGGCTCAAACCCAAACCGCGTCAGGATCCGATTGATGGCTTGCAATGCGCCCGGCCTGCGCCGGCGATCCAGAAAATCCACCGATTCGGGCAGCAGGAACCATACGAGGGGAATGAACGCCGCAGTGACTCCGCCGCCAAAAATGAACACGTCGTGCCAAGTGCCGCCGCCCAGCAATCTCTGCACGACCGTGCCGCCTATCACTCCGCCCACCGGGTAACCGATCACCATCAAAGACACGGCGAGGCTGCGCCAACGCTGGCTGGACAATTCCGCAACGGCTGCATTGATGGAGGCGAGCATGCCGCCGATCCCAAGGCCGGTCAGCAAGCGGCAGGCCAGGAGTGTCGGGACACCGTCGGCGACACTCGCGCCGAACATGCCGACACTCATGGCGACCAGGCAACCGAGGATGGTCGGTCGCCGTCCAAGCTTGTCGGCCACCCCGCCGAGCAGCACCGAGCCCAACCCCATGCCCACCAACTCCATCGAGAGAAGCCAGCCGAGCGTGTCCTTGGCCAGCCCCCAATCCTTCGCAATCCCGGGCGAAGCGAAGCTGATCGACAGGACGTCGAAACCATCCATTGCATTGAGCCCCACGGTGACGAGAACGGCAAGCCACTGGCCCGCGCTCATGGCACCGAGATTGATGATCGATTTCGGGTCTTTATCTTGCATTTGGCTCTCGCAATGATTGGCGCGCCTTGGCTCTCACGTAGTGCCGCAACGAATCGAGCTGCGCGTCGCTCAACTCCGCAAATTGGGGCATTCCTCGGTTGACCAGAGCGCCGTCGCGGACAATGGCCGCGAAACCCGCCGCCGACAACACAACCGGCGAGGCACGGAGGTCAGGTGCGTTCCCGCCCGCAACCACCGCCGTGCCGTGACACAAGAGACAGCGCACATACTCGTGCGAGCCGGCCTCAACCAAACTTGAATCGATCTTGAATTCCGGCGCCGCCAGCGGCTTTGCAAAAGAAGGCGCCGCGGGCGGCGGCAGGCGGGCTTTTCCATCCAACGCAAACGTCAAAAGGCGTCTTGGATGACCACGCGATTCCCAGCCCCAGCGCGCCGATACCGACCCGAACGCGGCAGTCGCGCCATTGAGCGGACCTGAGGTGATCGTCACGTACTGACGCCCGTTGACGCTGTAGGTGATCGGCACTCCAGTCGCCGCTACTCCGGCGTTGAACGACCATAGATCCTTGCCCCGGTCAGCCGAGTAGGCGTGAAGTTGACCGTCGGCGCGCCCCTGGATGACCAGATTCCCGGCGGTGGCCAAAGTGCCCCCTTCGGATATGCCGGGAGTTTCGATCGACCAGACTGCCTTTTGAGTCAGCGGATCCCACGCCTTGAGAATGCTCTTGCCGCCATCTCTTGGAACATCGCCATCACCGGGCGTAAAGCCCGCGAACTCCGGCGTGAGCGGCTTGGGCTTCCAATCGTTCTTGTCCACGCCCTCGTCGCCGAATGGGAATGCCATTTCAACGGTGGGTATGTACACGAGTCCCGTGAGCGGGCTGAATGATTGCGGCGTCCAATGATGCACGGCCTGGAAGCTCGGCCACAGCAGCACGTTCTTGTCCCGATAGCGCGCGTCCGGAGTTTCCACCGGACGCCCGGTCGGCAGATCCACGCGTTCAGCCCAGGTCACCTTGCCGAGCTTCTCCGCCGAGATCAGCCGGCCGTTTTCCCGGTCGATCACATAGAAGAAACCGTTTTTTGCGGCATGCAGCAGCACCCGTCGCGGGTGCCCCCCAACTTCCAGACTGGCGAGAGTCATGTCCGTTGCGGAGTCATAGTCCCACGCATCGCCGGGTGTCGTCTGATAGTGCCACGCATAGCGGCCGGTATCGGCGTCGACGGCCACCACCGACGCGGTGTAAAGATTATCGCCGCCGCCGGGACTGCGGATCTTCCAGTTTGAGGGACCGGCGTTGCCGGTTCCGAAGTACAGTCGATTGAGTTCCGGGTCGAACGTCATGGAATTCCAGACGTTGCCGCCGCCGCCGAGCTTCCACCATTCGCCCGTCCAGGTCTTTGCAGCCTGGTCCATGACCTCGTCCGATGCCGCGCCGTCCTTGCTGCCTGGCTTTCCAGGCACCACGTAGAAGCGCCAGATCTGTCTGCCGGATTCGGCATCATAGGCGGTCAGGTAGCCCCGAAGCGGCGAGAAGTCTCCTCCCGCATTACCGATCACGATCTTGCCATTGAATGCCCGCGGCGCTCCGGATATGAACGCCCCGCTCGTGGGATCCAGCGTCTGCACGCTCCAAGCCAGTTTGCCGGTGGCCGCAGCCAGCGCGAGCAGCCGTCCGTCCTGTGTTCCGACGTAGACCTTGTCCTTCCAAAGCGCCAATCCGCGGATACCCCACCCGGCCCGCAGCTTCGGCCCGGAGCTTTCAGGTACTTTTGGATCGAAGCGCCACAACAGGCGGCCGTCCGCGGCGCGGATCGCATGCACAACGCTGTAACCGGCCGCTAGATAGATGATGCCGCCGGTTTCGACGGGCGCAGTGATCGAATTCGGCACGTCGAGATCCAGCGACCAGACCAAGCCGAGCCGCGAGACGTTGGCCTCATTGACTTGCCTCAAGGGACTGAAGCGCGATTCGCTGAAGGTCCGGCCGTACGCCGGCCAGTCGGTGCCGTCGCCTTCGTTTTCCAGCACGGTGTTGTCTACGGCCCGCGTCTCATGGGCGT
>Ga0210394_10003674_pt1 | contig 18845 bp, 16 predicted proteins | sample IncBWC12MmetaG_FD_160121 | JGI IMG/M metagenome (GOLD analysis project Ga0210394, IMG submission 160121) | Forest soil microbial communities from Barre Woods Harvard Forest LTER site, Petersham, Massachusetts, United States - Inc-BW-C-12-M | ecosystem: Environmental > Terrestrial > Soil >... | reverse complement strand
GATAGTCATACCTAGTTTTCGGCTTTTCCCACATATCGAATGCTTCATCCATAACCAGAAAGCCCATTTCATCGCACAGATCCAACAGATCCGGAGCCGGCGGATTGTGCGAGGTCCTGATGGCATCGCAGCCCATCCCTTGCAGTATTTCCAGCTGGCGGCGCAGGGCGGCACGGTTCACAGCGGCTCCGAGACAACCCAGATCATGGTGATCACAAACGCCATTGATCTTGAGATGCGCGCCGTTTAAGCTGAACCCTTGATCGGAACTGAATGAAAAATATCGTATCCCGAACCGGGTGCGGTAACTGTCCCGTATCTGGCCTGCGCTGGACAAATCGGTAACGGCGTGATACAAGTAGGGATGACTAACGGACCAGAGACTGGGATTGGGGATCCGCAAGCGGACCTCTGTCTCCGCGGACTCGCCGGCACCGGACTGCAGCTCGGAAGTAACCGACCCCACCTTTGCCCCTGATTCGTCGTAAATCGTCGTCCGGACTGCTAGCGACTGGGCAACTCTCAGGCTATTTCGGATCCTCACCCGAACACTTACCACAGCTTCCCGGGCAGATACCTTGGGTGTGCTAAGGTAGGTCCCCCAATGGTCCACCGCCAAAGACCCGGTTCGGATCAGCCAGACGTGCCGGTAAATCCCGGAACCGGAATACCAGCGCGAATTGGGCTGTCGTCCGTTGTCCACTTTGACTGCCAAAACATTTTTTTTGCTGCCGTACTCCAAATAGGGAGTCAACTCATAGCGGAAAGAGACATACCCATTTGGACGTATGCCGAGGTAATGCCCGTTAATCCAAACTTCGCTGTTCCGGTAAACTCCGTCAAAATCTATAAAAAAAATTTGCCCCGTATCTGAATCCGGAATCGAAAAGGTCTTTCGGTACCAGCCAACGCCTCCCGGAAGGGCAGCGCCGCCGGTGCCGGCGGGATTGCTGCTGTCAAATCTGCCTTCGATGCTCCAGTCATGCGGAAGGCTGAGTTTGCGCCAGGATCCATCATCCACCGCTGGTTCTGCATAGTTGTGGGTGCTGTCCAGAATGAATGACCAATCTGCATCGAAAAGAATCCGGTGCTGTTCCTGCGCGCGCAGCCCGCTGGTAGCAACCGGTAAGGCGAAAACCAAAAGAATCGTGCGAGCTGCAAGCATGAGCGTACGTTTTGCCAGATGAAGGAATGATCCCGCTGGGGAGAGTTTGGCCACCGGCCTCCCCCGGCGTTCGCCCAAAAATTGCCCCTTCCCGGAAATATTTAATCAGGAGTGGGTATGCTGTGGAATCAGAAAGGAATATCGGGTCGTTGAATATTCACGGAAAGCAATCTTACCGGTCGGAAATACGGACGAGATCGGTCCGGCCAGCACGTCCTTTGGAAGCTCCGCCTCAGGCCCGAACACTCCCCCTGCCCTATTTGACCGACTCGGGGATAAAATCGCTCTTGCTGCCTGGCCCCCGGACGTAGGGGAACGAGGTCAAGATGTACGATCGGAACCTACCGCAGAGGCCCCGGATGCTGAATTGGATATCTCGGGTTCCCTTGGAGGATTATCCGGGCGGGATGACCTCCGGCGCTAATGATCTTTATCTACGTTATTGAATTTATTCGTGTAGTAATCGATCCTGTCCTTCACATTTTTTTGTTCGTAAATCGTAACCAAAAGGTCATAGGAATCCCGGAGCACGCGTTTATCATCCATTTTCAGTTTGCCCGAACTTCCCAAGTCCTGATCCACTTTCTGCAGGTAAGGGATCGCTTCATCGAATCTCTTACCGACCTCCGCACGCAGGTCGGCGCGCTTCTTGACGTCTTCCGGCTTGGTTCCCTTTACTGCCTTAACCTGCGCCTGCAGGTCCACTCCCTCATTGTAGGAGATTTGACCCATTACCATGGAGGCTTGCGGATAGTCAGGTTTCAACTGCAGGCATTTTTCCAGGAGTTCCTGGGATCGCTTAACCAGGCTGTCATAAGCCGGATGTTTGCCTGTGGTGGTGTCACTGGCATATTGATACAGTTCCAGTCCATAATTAAAAAAGAAAAGGTGGTTGTCCGGGAATTGCTTAACGATTTGGTCATAGCGGGCGAATAAGGAATCTTTGTTGCCTACTTTTCTCCAGATGGTTAACTCCGTATCGGCCCAATAGAGATCTTTGGGATATTTTTGTTGCCCGATTTCCAGGTATTTCCAGGTATGGGGCATGTCATTTTTCTGATAGAAATAGTCAGCCACCCATTTGTAAACGTCCACGAGGTCATTTCCACCGACTTTGGTGACCCCCGAGTCAACAATCGTTTTGTAATAAACGGCCGCCTGATCCTTGTCGTTGGCTTTTTCCGCTGAAATGCCGGCATACAGCGTCGAAGTGGTGTCAAATTTCTGGGTAACCCAGCCTTTGGAGGCCATGAACGTGATGGCGGCGATCGCCCCCTTGAAATCAATCAGGGCGTCAGGGTACTTGGCCGCATTATAATTGGCTGCGCCTGCCGCGAAATATCCCTGGTAGATATCGTTCATGGGTTTATATTGATCGAGCTGAAGCAGGATCAGCTTTTTGTCGTCTATTTCAATATACTTCTTTAAGGCGTCGAAGGCGCTCGAAAATGCGTCCGGCACCTGCGCCTTCACCGGGTCGTTGGTTGCAATGGCCACATAGATCTTAGCCTTTGTGTACCAGGCTTCGGGATTTTTCTGGTTCTTGTCCACCTCCATCACTTTGTCGATTTCTGCCTTCGCATCCATGAGCTTACTGCCTTTGAGCAGATCCTTGGCCTTGTCAAGGCTTTGAGCATACATGCCCAATCCGGCTATTACCAGTGCCAAGCTTAGGAGAACTCTTTTCATTGCTTTTATTTTTTGGAAGATTTATGTACCAATCAGGGGGTCATTACGCTTTCCTCTGGGGGAAGTTTGCCATTTCCCTCGGCATGGCCATTACCATTTCCGTTGCCCACGTGCTCATCCAGCTGGGTGATGGCCGCTATTTCATCACCTTCGTCGATTCGGATCAATTTGACGCCCTGGGTCGCCCTGCCTTGCTCGCTGATGCCACCGACCGGCATTCGGATGATGACCCCGCTTTTGCAAGTGATCATCAGGTCTTCCCTTTCCGTAACATCGAGGATCCCGACCAGCCTTCCCGTTTTTTCCGTTACGTGTATTGTTTTGACCCCTTTTCCTCCGCGGTGAGTCACCCGGTATTCGTCTATGGCTGTCCGTTTGCCAAAACCTTTCTCACTGACCACCAGGATCGTCCGCGCCTTGTCATTTTTGTTGACACAAATCATGCCGATGACTTCATCTTGCGGGTCGTCTACTTCAATGCCGCCTACTCCTATGGCGCCCCGGCCGGTCGGCCTTACCTGTTCTTCGGCAAAGCGGATGGCCCGTCCGCTGCCTACGGCCATCATGATCTCACAATTGCCATCGGTGAGCCGCGCCTCAAGCAGATGATCTTGCTCCACCACAGTTATCGCATTGACGCCTGTTTGCCTAGGCCGGCTAAATTCAACCAGGGATGTTTTCTTGATTACGCCCTGTTTGGTGCACAGAACGATGTAATGGGTGTTGACAAACTCGTCATTTTTCAAATCGCGCACGTCCACCACCGCGCGGACGCGGTCATCGGGTGAAATCTGGATGAGGTTTTGCATGGCTCTTCCCTTGCTCGTCTTTTCGCCTTCGGGTATCTGGTATACATTTAGCCAATAGCACCTGCCCTTTTCCGTAAAAAACAACAGGGTATGGTGGGTGGACGCTACAAAGAGTTGCTCGATAAAGTCTTCTTCGCGGGTCCGGCCCCCGATTGCTCCGCGGCCTCCGCGGCGTTGTTGCCGGTACTCGGTCGCCGAAGTCCTTTTGACGTAACCAAAGTTTGAAATCGTAATGACTACGTCCTCTTCCTTGATCAGGTCCTTGATCCTTACTTCATCGTCCAGGTAGGTTATCTCCGTGCGGCGGGCATCTCCGAATTTCTCCCTAATCTCGAGAAGTTCCTGGCGGATCAGCGCGAAACGTTTGGATTCATCGGCCAGGAGTTCCCGGAGACTGGCGATCTGGCCGATTAGCTCATCGTATTCCTGGCGGATCTTATCCCGCTCCAGTCCGGTAAGCCGCTGGAGGCGAAGCTCAAGGATCGCCTTTGCCTGGATTTCATCCAAGCCCCAACCGGCAGTGATCAGCGCCTCCCTGGCAAGGTCAGGGGTCGAGGAAGACCGGATCAGCGCTATTACTTCGTCCAGGTGATCCAAGGCAATCTGGTAACCTTGAAGGATATGCGCCCTTTTCTCCGCTTCCTTCAACTCGAATTGGGCGCGTCGAACCACGACTTCCAGCCGGAATTCCACGAACTCGCTGATCATCTCTTTGATGTTGAGCGTACGCGGTCTTCCCTTAACCAGAGCTACGTTGTTTATGCCATAGGAAGTTTGTAATTCGGTATGCTTGTGGAGCTGGCTGATGACTACAGAAGAAACGGCATCGCGCTTCAGATCGATTACGACCCGGGTGCCCTCTTTTTGATTGGATTCATTATTAACGTGCGTTATGCCCTCTATGACTTTTTCATTTACCAATTGTCCAATCCGGTCGCAAAGCGCGTCCCGGTTTACCTGGTAAGGCAATGCCGTGATGATAATTTGTTCCCGGCCGCTTGGCTTGGTATCGATATGGAGCTTTCCCCGAAGCACTACGCGTCCCCGGCCGAAATGCATCGCCGCCTTCACGCCTTCCATTCCATAGATGATGCCCCCGGTTGGAAAATCAGGCGCCTTTATGTATTCAATCAGCTCTTCCACGGTGACCGCTCGGTTCTCGATATAGGCGAGGCATCCGTCAATGACTTCCGTCAGGTTATGGGGCAGGATATTGGTGGCCATGCCTACGGCAATACCGCTCGATCCGTTAATCAGTAGCTGAGGAATGCGCGTGGGCAGCACGGCCGGTTCCTTGAGTGAATCATCGAAATTCGGCTGAAAGTCGACCGTTTCTTTTTCGATGTCTTCCAGCATGCTTTCGGCTACCCGGTGAAGACGGGCTTCGGTGTACCGCATAGCGGCAGGGCCATCGCCGTCCTGGCTGCCGTAATTTCCCTGGCCGTCAACCAATGGATACCTCATGCTCCAGTCCTGGGCCATGCGCACCATCGTATCGTAAATTGCGCTGTCGCCGTGGGGATGAAATTTTCCCATTACCTCGCCCACGATACGAGCCGATTTTTTATACGGCTTGTTGCTGTGGTTTCCCAATTCATTCATCCCGTAAAGGATCCTGCGATGAACTGGTTTGAGGCCATCCCGCACGTCCGGCAGGGCGCGTCCTACGATGACTGACATTGAATAATCAATGTAAGCCGTCTTCATCTGCTCTTCTATGTTTACGGGAATAATGCGGTTATTATCCTGCGTCTCCAGCGGTGTGAGATTCTCTTCCATAATCCGTTTGGCTGCCAGATGGATAAGGCTAAGGTGGCCCCTGGCGAAAGGCTTGCAAAGTTATTGGTTTTGTGTTGGAAAACCTGACAGAATCAGGATCTTCCGGAAGAACCGGGATGAGGTAATTTCCCGGGCGATTATTCACGGCAATATACAGAAGTTGATGCTCTTCCAAAATCAAAAAAAAGGTCCGACTGGAACGCAGGCTGACGCCATCATTCCAGCCAGGCGCCTGCGATCTGCAGTCCATCGACCTCCACGAATATATGTTCCTGAAGCGTGGTCGCCACCGACAGGCCAACGTAGCTTGGCCGGACGGGAAAAAGCTTATGGGTCCGGTCAACCATGACCAGGGACTGGATTTTTTTTGGATGAAAAGTGAGGAAAGGCTTCAGTGCGTAAAGCAGGGTTTTCCCCGTGTTGGAAACGTCATCTACCAGGATGAGTACCCGGCCATCGCAGTTCGGGGTCTGGCTGAGTTGAACATCTGTGGGAAAGCGCTTGTCCAGACTGAGGCTGATGCACTCGGACCGCGTATTATTGATCTCCAGGAGGAGACGGGAAAGGATTTCTGCGATAACTAGGCCATTTTCGCGAATCCCGACGAGGATCAAGCCCTGTTCCCCTTCGTTGTTTTCCAGGATTTCAAAGGCCATGCGACGCAGCTTTATTTCCGCAGCCCCGGCATCTAAAATATAGTTCTTGCCCATACTGCAATATTAGCGTTCAGGAGGAACCAGGACAATTTTATTTGCCTGGACCGGTTCTTCCGAACCCCATCAAATCCTGTATCTTCATTTTCCAATTTGCCAGATGAATCTGTTGCAACAAATCCTTTTTTTTATTTGCGCCTCAGCCGGCATATGGCTGTTTTCCCGAAATATCATCCGGGTGCGCAGAAACATCCTCTTGGGTAAGGAAGAAACCCTGGAGGGAAAACCGGCGGCAAGGTGGAAAAATCTATTGCTCCTGGCGCTTGGCCAAAAAAAAATGTTCCGTAATCCGCTGGTTGCCCTCTTGCATTTGTTGATCTATGTCGGCTTCATCATCATCAACGCAGAAGTGCTCGAGATCATCCTAGATGGATTTTCCGGCAAGCACCGATTATTTCAGGCCCCCCTGGGCAGGTTCTATCCCTGGCTGATCAATGGATTTGAGTTCCTGGCTATCGGAGTCCTGCTGGCCTGCATAAGCTTCCTATCCCGGAGGAACCTGGTCAAACTAAAGCGATTTGTCAGTCACGATCTGGATGGGTGGCCGCGTTCGGACGCGAATTATATTCTATTGGCAGAAATCGGGCTGATGTGCTTATTCCTGACGATGAATAGCGCCGATACTTTGCTCCAGGAAAGAGGCGCCTCTCCGTATGCCCATCACCTGACCGGCGACTTTGCCTTTTCCCGCCTCTTGCATCCCTGGCTCAGTCACTGGAGCAACTCCCGGCTGATCCTGTTGGAGAGAGGCTGCTGGTGGTTTCATATCCTGGGCATATTCGCCTTCTTGAACTATCTCCCCTATTCCAAGCATCTCCATATTTTGCTGGCCTTTCCCAATGCCTATTACGCCAGATCCCAACCGGAAGGAAAAATGCGAAATATGCCCGCGGTTCGCCAGGAAGTCCTCTATGCCATGCAGCCCGAACTTGCGCCGGCCGAAGCGGCCCCGGCAGCCCGTTTCGGTGCCAAAGATGTTTTTGAGCTGAGTTGGCGGAACTTGTTGGACGCCTACTCCTGCACCGAGTGCGGCCGCTGCACCGCGGCTTGCCCCGCAAATATCACCGGCAAGCGTCTTTCCCCCAGAAAGATCATGATGGATACCCGTGACCGCCTGGAATCCGTGGGAAAAAACGTTAGGATACATGGACGGTTCGTGGACGACGGCAAGTCGCTATTGCGCGACTACATCAGCGAGGAAGAGCTCCGGGCATGCACTACCTGCAACGCTTGTGTTGAGGAGTGTCCTGTGAGCATCAGCCCGCTGGAAATCATCCTCGAGCTCCGCCGAAACCTGGTCATGGAAGAAAGCCAGGCGCCCCCGGAATGGACTAACCTGTTCAGCAACGTGGAAAACAATTTTGCCCCCTGGAAATTTAGTCCGGGCGACCGGGATCAATGGAAGAAGGATTGAACATTCGCTGGTATTTGGGAAGGTTGAAGGAAATTTAGTGTCCCGGCCCTGGGGTTTCCTACGAAGCCCTGGTCCCCACCTCGCGAGCTGAACGCTTTTTCCGCAAGAAATAATAATACAGGGGAATGCCACTGCACATGAGGATCATTCCCAGGGCTGCTTCCCTTGGCCGGGCGAATATCGTATTGGCGAACAGGGCGGCGCTGAACAGGATGACGAATCCCGGCACCCAGGGATAACCCCAAACTCGGTATGGCCTGGGCGCGTCCGGCATTTTCCGGCGCAGGATAAAGACGCCGAGCGTGGTGGCCCCATAATAAATGAACACGGCAAAAATGATCATATCCGTCAACTGATCGAAGCTTCCGGAAAGCACCAGCAGGCAGGCCCAGATCCCCTGCATCCACAATGACCCGGAAGGCGCTAGCCGTCGGTTCAGCCTGCCGGCTGCCGGAAAAAAAAGCCCGTCCCGGGCCATGGCATAATAAGGCCGGCAGCTCACTAGGATCGTCGCATGGGTTGCACCCAGCGTGGTAACCAGGATCAGCAAAGACATGAACTGCGCCCCACCGTTTCCCCAAAATACGCGTACCGCTTCAACGGCCACGATTCCGTTTTGAGACCGATAAATCGCTTCGAGTGCCTCAATGGGCAAAAGTGACAAATAGGTGGCGTTAGCCAGTAGATATATCAAGACCACGATCAGCACGCCAGCGGCAATGCCCCGCGGAATGTTCCGGCGGGCATTTTTTACTTCTCCTCCGATATATCCGACCACGGCCCATCCCTGGTAGGCCCAAAAGGCGGCCAGCAAAGCGGTAAAAAAGGCGCTGAATCGAATCGGACTTCCCGAAACGGTATGGAAATTCCAAATTCCCGTCGTCCCCGATCCATGCCGACCCAAGCCAAAACAGATCAGGACCGAAAGACCCGTAATCACCAGGAGCAAAATGGCCGTGCTGAGCCCTGCTCCGGTTCGGATCCCCCGACTGTTGATCCAGGTAAGGATCAGGATCAGGGCAATGGCCGTCAGTTTGATTTGAAATCCGTCAAAGGGATAAAAAAATCCGGCCAGGTGCCAGGAGGCCAGCGAAGGCAGTAAGGCCGGCAAGGGAATAAGGGCGTTCAAGGATTGGGCGAATACATAGGCCAGAGAGGATATGGCGGCAGTCTGGATGATGCTGAAAAGGGACCAGCCGAAAATAAATCCGGCGAACCGGTTGTAGATCACCTGATAATAGACGTATTCTCCGCCTGTATCGGCCAGCAGGCCGGCAACTTCCGCGTTGCATAAAGCCCCCATCAGGCTGATGATGCCGGCCACAATCCAGCAGATCAGCACCCATCCGCTGGCAGGAAGTTCAGCAGCCATGGGCGCAATCTTCTTATAGACGCCCGAACCAATGATGTTGGCTACGGCCATCACGATGACCAGGCCTAATCCCAGGGTTCGCTTCAGGCTCTTGGGTTCGCTCATGAGATGAAGGGTGTGGATGAAAATGCTCCAGGAATTCACGCCGGATCCGCCGGGCCGTGTGGTGATCTCCGGTATGACTCCAACCAGGGGGCATGACCATATAGGCGATCTTATTGCGAAGGCCGGGTGCCCTGCGAACATCTCTCCACAACGCTCCGATTTCTCCGAAATAGGCGTCCAGGAAATTGTTGGGGTTCATGCGCCGGGTGATCCCATATTCGATCTTTACCTCTTTGACTTCGGGCTGCCAGGTTCCCAGGAGGTGGTCCCAGATGTTCAGCAGGTTGCAAAAATTCGTATCCATGTAGAGCGGATTACGGGCATGATGCACGCGGTGATGCGATGGCGTGAGGATAACCCGTTGAAAGAATCCCAACCTGCCGTCCCGCATGAAATGCTCTCCAACATGAATGAATGTTCCCCAAAAACCATCGATGAACATGATCAGGTACAAGGTGGGCGGACTCACCCCGGCCAGGATGCAGATAGAGGTGCGGATCAGGTCTGCATAGGGCGCTTCCAAAAAAAAATGCGCATAGCTGACCCCAAGGTTCATCGATTCCGGCGCATGGTGCGTCGAATGCAAGCACCAAAGCAGGCGGACTTTATGCGCCAGATAGTGGTATACAAAATGCGCGAATTCCCAAATGACATACCCATAAATGAACCAATACCAAGTCAACGAGCTACGCAAGATCGCGGCGCGCTGAAACAGGAGAATACTAAATCCCACGGCCGCAATCGAGATAAAGCGGGAAACAAATCGGTTGAACACGTAAATCAGGAAGGTAGTCCGGTAATTCAGCATATCAAACTGCCGGTAAATCAGCGCACGGACGATTTCAATGAGCAACAATAAGGGCATGAGCGGCCGGCAGACATTCAGGAATCCGTCCAGGGTCAGCAGGGAGTGGTAATTACCTGTCCGGATCAAATCCAGAAGCGGACCAACGCCGAAGAAAGACATCAACTCATTGTATAAGGTCCTGAGAAATTCCATGCAAGCTGATTAGAAAAATTCAGTCCGGCGGAAATACCCATGAAAATAGCAACTTTTCCACATCCATTTCCGGCTAAGTTCTGTTCCCGTCCTTCCGGATCAAAGTCTGCCAATGAGATCTTTTTTCCGAATCATTCTCCAGAGCAGGACCAGGGCTGTTGCCGCAAACAGGCAACCGATCACCCCGTTGAGCAGGTTCGTGCTGGCTGCCAGGCTCGCTACGAGGAACCGGGCTCCGAATATGAAAACCAGCTGCCCGGCAAGCGTTCCGGTCCCTATCCCCGCCACATAGGTATTGTAGTGGGCATGTCGATTTTCCAGCCACTGCCTGCTGAACAACAACGAGCTCCATCCGAACCAAAAAGGAATCTGGAGCGGGTTTATCGCACTCATGGCCAGGCCCAAAACAAACCGAGGCATGGCATTGCTCAATATGACGTTTCGGCCGCCGCCCGGCCGGTTGGCAGCCAGAAAGCTTCCTACCGCCAGGGCCACGATGATCCCCAGGCTGATCCATTCCATAACGCGAAGCCATTTTTTCTGTCTTCTCAGCCAACTTATCCCCGCCAGGGAAATGCGCACGTAAAGGATCTCTACCGACAGCGCTCCCAGCGAAAAAAGAATGGCCGGCCCTGTTCCTTCGCTGATCGAAAGCTGTGCAGCGGCCACATTGAGCGTTCCCAGGGGAAGCGTCCCGGCGAAACTGATCGCCAGTCCCAGCATAAATAGCCGATACAGTTTCATGCGCTGATACCCAGACGTTGCTGGTCTACTAGAATTTCATCGCGGCCAGCCGTTGAGAATTTTTCTTGTCTTCCCGAAACATGCGAATTCCCTCCCGCAGGGTTAGGTAGGGCACGCCCCGCCGATGGTTTTGACGGCTGATCTTCCAGAGTATGATCCAATGACGGATAATCTCTTTCCAGGCGAAGAACAGGGAATGGCGCGGGTCGTATATATGGGTGGGTTCCGCGCCGGCTCCATTCACCTCAATAATGCAAAACTGTTTCCCTTCCCGCAACTGGTCCCAATCGGAGAATCGGATGTCCAGCCGGCCAAAATAAAATTCAGGAATCTGCTGGCAAATCTGATCCAGGGTATGGGTAAGCGTTTCGTCAATGAGCCGGGAACCATCCAAAAATTTCGCCCCACGCGCATGATTGCCATAGGGAATCAACACCTTGATTTCGCCAGGCGCCAGCACGCTGTCCAGTATAGTACCGAAGCTTTCTTCCAGGGTTTTTTCTTGCAGTATCGCCCGGCGGTCCTTCCGGATCAGGTTCCTGATCGAAAGTATGCCGTCTCCTTCAACCTGAAGAAATTCCTTGCGCACAATTCCGGAAAGCCTTCCCTGCAATTCATTCGGATAGCGGTAATAAAATATACCAACCTCCTGCTTGAAATGAACAAATTCCTGAACATGAAAATCTACGTATACATTTCGGACATAGTCCCGCAGGTCCCCTTCATCCCGGAGCGCTTTTACACCCCTGCCCCGCCCTCCGATGTCGGGCTTGCCGATTAGGGGAAATTGCAAGCCGCTTCTGCCCAATTCGTCCAGCACCAGGTCGGGATTGGCCGGAATGCTGAAAAAGGCCGTTTTAGGATGCAGGTGGGATGGAATTAGCGGAGCAATATCCTTTTTGGATTCGCTCAAAAATCCGCCGTTCCTGATCCGCGGATTGGCGGCGGCAAAAAAGAAAAAAGAACGGGCGCGCAGGGAAAGAAAAAACCAAACCGGATATATAGGAAGATAAATGCTATGGAAGGTCCAATATTCCCAGTGCAGGAGCCGGATGAAAAATGGCCGGAATCCCAGACGCTTGAACCAATTCCTCACTTGCTGACGGTTGAATGAGTACGGCGAAGATCCAGGAAAGCCTGGCTGCCGGCTCTCAAATCCAGGTAATGCATACGGAAGGAATCTGGGCCTATTTCCAGGCAGCAAATGCTGACGGTCGCTATTCCTGCGCTTGAATTGATCTGCAAGCCGTTCCCCGGATCGTCCTGATCCGCGAATGCATGAAATTCCATGATGTCCAAAGGTGTGGGAAGCGGGTGTTGGGGGAGCCACTCGCTATACCATTGCTTCCGGTGTTCGATGACCGAAGACTCGTAAAGCGTTACGGATGACCAGATCTGAGGTTGTGTGGGATTAAGCATCCGGGACATTTTGATCTCCCCGTCCCATCGTCGTTCCGTCAGGCAACCCCCTTCGAGCAGGATCGCGGTGAACGGTTGGATCCCATCAAGGCTGATGCTTTCGAAAGCCTTCCCCGGATCGTATTGGTCCAGCAGGTCCAGCAGGATCCTTCCGCGGCTCATGCGGTATGACGGAAGCGGAATATGCCTTTGATGAGCTCCGTTGAGCAATACTGCCGCATCTCCGCGCTCGTGCACAGCCATCCAGGTGCCTCCTCCGTCCGGATCCCTGGGATACATGAGCGTGCCTGATTTACCCGGGTGATGCGCCACAGTCTGCGCCGTCGACCGAGCAAGCTTTTCATCCCGGTTTGAAGTGATATAAATATGATCACTACCCGGGATAAAGGTTACTGTGCACATTGCTGGCGATGCTTGATGGTGGAGGAAGCAAATCCAAACCCTTCAGAGACAGATATGGCGCTGACCTCCTGCATGCCCACCCGGATCATCGCCATGTGGTGAATGGTGTGTTCCAGAGCATGTGCGATTTCCCGATAATAATTGGTCGAAAAAGTCAGCGTTTCCGAGGCTTGCTCATCATAACTGGCTTCCAGGACCAAATCTTTGTTTGGCTGGTCTAGCCCTGCGAATATCTGGCCGAGCGTGGACACAGCCAGATCCTTATCTCCTTCGATATCGCGATCCCGCTTTCTTGTTTCGTAACTAACCAGTCCGGATGGGTATCCACTAGCCAGGCAGAGGAAGGACTCGATAATATGTCGGACGTGCTGCCCTATGGAATTATTGAATAATGAATGGCAGGGCTGCTGGTATTGAACCGCAGTGAGCCGTTCTAAAGACTCTTGTAATTGAACAAATACGGAATGAACTGCATCCAGTAATTGAATCTCTTTCTTCATTTTTAAAACTACACTTATTTTTTTACAATTTTTGCCAGCACTTCCAGCGAAACATCGAGTTTATCCGAAATCGTACTGGCTCCGCCAATTCCGAAATCCTTACGATTCAGGGAAAAGCTTCCGGCAAAGCGATATCCACCAGGAACTGCCGTTGCCCTGAATGGAAAATCAATCTCCTTGGTTACGTTTTTGATAGTCAATTTGCCCCAGATCAAATAATCTCCGCGCTTGCCGGCGGATAGCCGGGTGGACTCAAAATGAATGCGGGGATATTGCTTTATATCAAAATAGTCGAATTCCCTCAAGTGATTGTCGCGCATTTCCACCCCCGTATTAATGCTGTTCGCATCAATGCTGACGTCAAATTGCGCGGAATTAATGTTGGCGGGATCAAATTGAATCGTACCCACCAGGCCACCAAAGCTCCCACTGACGTCAAAGCCGAAGTTCTTGATCTTGAATTGGACGGTGGAAGAGTCGTTTGCCGGCACGTACTGTGCGGTTACCCGAAGGCAGAGGACCAGAAGCAACGAGAGTCCGGCTCGAGATTGCATAGCAATAAGGCATCTTTTCTATCCTGCAAAAATAACTTGGCCGCCCGAAAAAAGCCTTGGCCTCAGGGCTTGGCCGGAACTCGAATCCCGATTTTATCCAACAATTGTCTGCGGTAAAAAATAACGAGTATCGCACAACAGACAAAAGTAATTAGCGCGTACGTAAACAAAACGGCATCCCCGTCAAATACAATACCGAGTTTGGTCAGGTGGAAAAAAAGCGCTCCGCTCATGATCCCCAGGCCCAACACCGCCCCATAGCCGGTTGTCTTCGGGACCAAAATCAGCAAGGAGGCAATGAGTTCCAATACGCCAGTTCCGATCCTGCCCCAGGGCTCCATTCCGAGAATAGTGAATAGATGGACCGATTGGGGATTTGCGGAAAATTTAAAGAAGAGGGTTTGCAGCATGATCAGTGCGGCCAGGATCCGGCAGATCCATACGATCAAGTTCTTCCATAGCATAATCAAAATTTATTTTCGGAACACGCAATGATCAAAATTACTCCCCCGGGTGATTCCGGATTGTCGCTTAGTTGACATCGATCCTTTTTTTCAATTTTTTCACATCCAGGAAGCAGATCTGCTGCCTGTTATATGCCAGGATTTGCTCGCTTTCCAGCTCATTGATCAGGGTGGTGACGGTCTGCCTGCTCGATCCGATGAGGTGGGCAATGTCTTCATGGGTAAGATAATTGGGTATGCAGAAACCTTCCGGTCGGCTTTCCCCCAGCTTTTCTTCGACCAACTGGTAAAGGAAATTTTCCAACCGGGTCTTGACGTCTTTGTTAAGCAGGTTAACCAGCCGGTTCTCGATGTGCCGAAGTTTGGCGCCTACTTGCTTGCTGTATTTCAGGGCCAGGTCGGGACGCCCCTTCAGCAATTTCTCGAAATCTTCCACCGTAAACGCGCACAGGCTTACGTTTTGTTTATAGGCTTGGGCAAATTCACCGTTCAGGTTCCTTTTTTCCAAGGTAAATTGACCAAACAGCTCCCCCTTTTGTATGATTTCTTTGATCCGTTCGTTACCGTCCTTGTCGATGAATCCGATCTTGATGTATCCTTCTTTGACAAAATATAAACGGTTGTGATGAAAAGCCTCAAAATAAATGTATTCTCCTTTCGGTACTTCCAAGTATCGGTGCTCGATCTTTAGATCTTGATATTCCTGCTCGTTCAGCTGGCACCAGAGATCGTAATTCCTCAAAAGAATCATATTTTCCTCAGCGGACATAACTCGGCATTATCTGGCCTTTAGTGTTGATGTAAAATGCATAGTGCAGGTATGTTGCGGTAACCGGTGATGGGCCGCCTTAATTTTGATAAGCGATAACTCGTCGTATCGCAATTTGTAAGAGTTAAAGCACTGCACTATGCCTGCCACAAAGTTGCAAAAATCCAGTGATTTCCGGGGCCAATCTTTTTTTATTGGCATCGACGTTCACAAAAGCGATGGCCTCGCGGACTTTCCCCTGATGTTCCGGAAAAGTTTTCCTGCTCCATTTCCTGCCGGCAGCGCAGGGAATCCGACTTAAAGGCCTGAAAAAAAGAATTTTTATCTTCGGTTTTCAATAGCATCCGCTAGTCCCGGATATCCGTTCAGGCAAAATCATCATCTCATGCAGGTAAGAACCATGGCAGAATGGAGCGCGGAGGGAAAATCCCCGGAAATTTTATTTTGGGTAGGCTGCGTAGGGAGTTTTGACCAGCGGGCCCAAAAGATCACGCGTTCCTTTTCCCAGATTTTGGAGAAAGTGGGTATTAGCTATGGAATCCTGGGTGGGGAAGAGCAATGTACAGGGGATCCGGTTCGACGCGCTGGAAATGAGTTCTTGTTTCAAATGATGGCTTATCAGAATATTCAAACGTTTGATCGTTATCATATTCACACCATTGTTACGACCTGCCCGCATTGCTTCAATACCTTAAAGAACGAATACCCGGAGCTGGGCGGGCATTACGAGGTCTTGCATCACAGTCAGTTTTTGCAAGGTTTGATTGACCAGGGCCGGATCAAAATCCGTGAAGGCGGGCCATTTCAGGGAAAGCGCATAAGCTATCACGACAGTTGCTACCTGGGAAGGGGTAATAATGTATACGAAGCTCCCCGCAAAGTGCTGGAGCTCCTCGATGCGGAATTGGTGGAAATGAAACGCTGCCGGTCCAAGGGCCTGTGCTGCGGAGCCGGGGGAGCACAAATGTTCAAAGAAGAGGAAAAAGGCAGCACGCGGATTAATTTTGAGCGCACCCAAGAGGCTTTGGATACCGGGGCTCGCGTAATTGCTTCGGCTTGTCCCTATTGCCACACCATGCTGACAGATGGCTTGAAACACGCCGACAAGGAAGGAGAGATACAAGTCGCCGACCTGGCTGAACTGATCGCCGCGAGCCTGTGAACAAACGGGAGCAAATGATTGCCGCGAATTGGTCCTACCTTTGCCGAATGATGGAAAATTATCGCCTCCTGATACCTTCTGAATTTCCGGGGAATTCCCGAGTCTGGATTTATCAGGCGAGCCGTCCTTTTCAGTCGCCCGAAGCCGCTGAGATTGGCACCCGGCTAAGTCGTTTTGCCAACCAATGGCTCTCTCATGGCGCAGCAGTGCATGCGCATGGATCCTTGCTTTACCAGCAGTTTATCCTGTTGGTGGCCGATGAATCGCAGGCTGGCGTGAGCGGCTGCAGCACGGATAGTTCGGTACACCTGATCAAAACCATCGAATCCAGCTTTGGCGTGGAGTTATTTAACCGGAACCAGCTCGCCTTTCTGCTCGAGGATCAAGTCCGGATCATTTCCATGGGACAACTGGACCAAGCCTGGGCCAGCGGAATAATTACCGCAGACAGCTGGTATTTCAACAATACAGTCCAGACCAAGGCGGAGTGGGAAAAATCCTGGATCATTCCAGTGCGGGATAGCTGGATCGCCCGGCGCCTGCCGTTGCAACAGCAAATATGAATAGATAAACAGCCGATCAACCGCGGAAGTAGCTCACCTGGTAGAGCGACAGCTTCCCAAGCTGTAGGTAGCGGGTTCGAGTCCCGTCTTCCGCTCATGGACAAGACCAAGGCCATTCCCCCATGGTCCTATGGTTGGCAAACTTCGCCTGTCAACTTGGCACCTTCGCCCTGTTTTCCTATTTTTGTGGGTTCAAAATGCAAGCCACCGCATGCTTCATCCGGAAGAATCTTTGACCAGGGTTTTGGACGAAAGCCGCCAGGGAGAATCCTATGTAAACCAGCTGCCTGCAGGCCCGTCGCCCAAGAAATTCTACATGGAAAGCTATGGCTGCCAGATGAATTTTGCGGACAGTGAAGTCATAGCTTCCATCCTAACTGCAGAAGGCTTTGGACCTGTTCGCCATTGGGCAAATGCCGACCTAATTCTCCTCAATACCTGCGCCATCCGGGAAAAAGCGGAACAGACGGTGCGTACCAGGCTCCAGCTTTTCCGGGAAGCCAAACGGGAACGTCCTGGTCTGTTGATCGGATTGCTGGGTTGCATGGCCGAGCGCCTGAAATCCCAACTGCTGGAAGAAGAACTCCTGGTGGATATCGTAGTCGGGCCCGATGCCTATCGAAGCCTGCCCTTGCTGATCCAGGAAGCGGAATCCGGTCAAAAGGCCGTCAATGTCCTGCTTAGCCGCGAGGAAACCTATGCCGACATTGCGCCCGTGCGGCTGGAGGGAAATGGAATAAATGCCTATATCTCGATCATGCGGGGCTGTGATAACATGTGCTCTTTTTGCGTGGTTCCGTTCACCCGCGGCCGCGAAAGAAGCCGGGATACCAGGTCCATTCTCCAGGAGTGCCGGTCGCTGTTCCAAGAGGGTTATCGGGAGGTCACCCTGCTTGGTCAGAATGTGGACAGCTATATGTACGAGCCGTCCGGAACCGAGCAAACTCCCGGCACCGCAGGGAAGACGGTGAGTTTTGCCGGACTGCTGGATCAGGTTGCCCGAATATCCTCCCAATTGCGCGTCCGATTTTCCACCTCGCACCCGAAGGACCTTTCGGACGATGTGCTCTTTACGATGGCGCGCCACGAGAACATCTGCAAAAACATCCACCTGCCCGTGCAGAGCGGTTCCTCGCGAATCCTTCAACTGATGAACCGAACCTACAACCGGGAATGGTATCAAAGCCGACTGAAAAGGATCCGGGATGTCCTTCCAGAATGCGGCCTGAGCACCGACATCATTGCTGGATTTTGCAGTGAATCGGAAGAGGAACATCGACAGACCCTGAGCCTTATGGAAGAATCCGGATTTGATATGAGCTACATGTTCTGTTACAGCGAGCGGCCAGGCACCCTGGCGGCAAGGCGCTACCGGGACGATATAACCGATGAGGTAAAGAAAAGAAGGCTTGGCGAAATCGTATCACTTCAAAACCGGCTTTCCCTGGAAAGCAACCGGCGGGACATCGGCAAGTCGTTTCAGGTGCTGGTCGAGGGGGATTCCCGGAAAAGTCAGCTGGACTGGAAAGGCAGAAACAGCCAGAACAAGGTCGTAGTATTTCCTAAGCAAGGCAAGCCCTGCCGAAAAGGTGAATATGTTAATACTGTCATAACCGGATGTACCCAGACCGCCTTGCTGGGCTCGATAGTCTGAGCTGGACGCGAAGCGGGAACGCCCGGATTTGCTCCTGGTGAACGCGTGAACTGGACTAGGAATCAGTTGTTATTTAAATCAGCCCGGCAGGGCTTGCCCATCAAACCTTGATATCATGGATCTTCAAATCATAAAAAACCGGTATGGACTCATCGGGAACGCACCGGCACTGAACTATGCGCTGGAAGTGGCGATTCAGGTGGCCAATACCGACCTGACCGTGCTGATTTCCGGAGAGAGCGGTGTGGGTAAGGAAATTTTTTCTCATGCAATCCACAGCCTTTCCGCGAGGAAGCATAATCCATTCATTGCGGTCAACTGCGGAGCCATTCCGGAAGGGACTATAGATTCTGAACTTTTCGGACACGAAAAGGGCTCATTTACCGGAGCCGTGGATTCCCGAAAGGGTTATTTTGAAACGGTAAACGGAGGTACCATTTTCCTGGATGAAATCGGCGAATTGCCATTGGGCACCCAGGCGCGTCTGCTGCGCGTTCTTGAAGCGGGAGAATTTATCCGCGTGGGCTCCTCCAAGGTCCAGAAAACGGATGTGCGGGTAATCGCTGCA
>Ga0210394_10003673_pt1 | contig 18847 bp, 14 predicted proteins | sample IncBWC12MmetaG_FD_160121 | JGI IMG/M metagenome (GOLD analysis project Ga0210394, IMG submission 160121) | Forest soil microbial communities from Barre Woods Harvard Forest LTER site, Petersham, Massachusetts, United States - Inc-BW-C-12-M | ecosystem: Environmental > Terrestrial > Soil >... | reverse complement strand
TTGACGAGAAAATCAGAGGCAGGAGCAAGACTTACGAAGGCCTTTCTCGCGAGCAACTGATTGAGGCCTATCGGATCATGTATACCTCCCGGCGGCTGGACGACCGGGAAATCCTGCTCAAGCGCCAACAAAAAATCTTCTTTCAGATTTCGGGCGCAGGCCACGAGGCGGTGTGCGTGGCGGCCGGTCTTGCCATGAAGCCCGGGTATGACTGGTTTTACCCCTACTATCGTGATCGCGCTCTGTGCCTGGCTCTGGGGGCGACGCCTCTGGATATGCTGCTGATGGCTGTCGGTGCAGCGGCCGATCCGCAATCCGGCGGACGGCAAATGCCTTCGCATTGGAGCTTCCCGAAATTGAATGTGGTCACGCAGTCGTCTCCCACGGGGTCGCAGATCCTGCAGGCGGTAGGTTGCGCGGAAGCCGGTCGCTATTTCGCGAGACATCCGCAAGCAGCCAAGAAAAGCGAGGGCGATTACCGCCAGTTCAAAGACGTCAAGTTTCACGGCGATGAAGTCACCTACGTTTCACTCGGAGAAGGCGCGAGCAGTGAAGGTGAGTTCTGGGAGGCGATGAACACCGCCTCCAATAGCAAATTGCCGGTGTTATTCGTAGTAGAGGACAACGGATACGCCATCTCGGTTCCCGTCGAAGTGCAAACTGCTGGTGGAAATATTTCGCGGTTGGTCGCGGGCTTCCCGAATTTTCATTTTGAGGAAATCGACGGCACCGATCCAGTTGTGTGCTATGCGGCATTTCAGCGCACCCTGGCACATTGCCGGGCAGGCGAGGGACCTGGATTTATCCATGCGCACGTGATCCGTCCGTATTCGCATTCGCTGTCCGATGACGAGCGGCTTTACCGGCCGGACGCTGAACGTAATATCGATGCGGCGCGCGATCCGATTACGCTAATGCAGATGTTCCTGATTCGCGAGGGCATCCTCGACGAAAACAGCATTAACAAGCTGGAGAAGCAGGTAGAAGACGAATTACAGGTCGCGGTGGATCAGGCGCTGGAAGCGGCTCCGCCGACGCCCGATACAATTTCACAATACATTTACTCGCCGGACTTCGATCCTACTTCCCAGGCACTGCAGGCCGAGCCGGCATCGGCTGCTCCCGCTGCGGACGGCAAAAAGGTCGCGCCGAAAACCATGGCTGACTTGATCAATGCCACGCTGCGTGACGAGATGCGCCGGGATGAGCGCATTGTAGTTTTCGGAGAGGACGTAGCCGATTGCAGCCGTCAACAGTACCTGACCGAGAAACTCATCAAAGGCAAAGGCGGCGTCTTCAAATTAACTTACGGTTTACAGAATGATTTCGGCTCCGATCGCGTGTTCAATTCGCCATTGGCGGAAGCGAACATTGTGGGACGCGCGGTCGGCATGGCCACGCGCGGACTGAAGCCGGTGGTGGAGATTCAGTTCTTCGACTACATCTGGCCAGCCATGATGCAACTTAGGGACGAGTTGCCGCTGATTCGCTGGCGCTCCAACAACGGATTTTCTTCGCCTTGCGTCATTCGGGTTGCGATTGGCGGATACCTCACTGGTGGCGCCATTTACCACTCGCAGTGCGGCGAGAGCATCTTCACCCATACGCCCGGAATGCGGGTCGTGTTTCCCTCGAATGCACTGGATGCGGCCGGTCTTTTGCGCACCGCAATCCGCTGCGATGATCCGGTTTTATTCCTCGAGCATAAGCGGCTTTATCGCGAGACCTTCGGCCGTGCGCCGTATCCCGGCCCCGATTACACCATTCCATTCGGCAAGGCGAAGATCGTTCAGCCGGGAACAGATCTCACCGTAATCACTTACGGAGCCGTTGTTCCGCGGGCGTTACAAGCCGCACAGAAGCTGGAACGTGAGCAGGGAGCTAAGGTCGAGTTGATCGACTTACGCTGCCTGAATCCGTTTGACTGGGAGACGATTGCGGCCTCGGTGAGCAAGACCAATCGGGCGCTGGTGGCTTACGAAGACACTCTGAGCTGGGGTTATGGTGCGGAGATCGCAGCCCGCATCGCCGACCAATTGTTCGATAGCTTGGATGCGCCCGTGCGTCGCGTAGCCGCGAAAGACGTCTTTGTCGCCTATCAGCCAATTCTGGAGGATGCGATATTGCCGCAAGCTGAGGACTTGTTACGGGCGATGAAGGAGTTGGTCGAGTACTGACGCACCGGTGGAGTCAGATTGAAATGCTTCACGCGAGATTCCTCGCCCCGCTGGTGAAAGCGCGGGGCTTCGGAATGACGGCCCACCCTTAAAGATACTCCAGCTTTTCGTTTCATCCTCATCGGTCTTAAGATTTGTAAAAAGACTGTCAAAACCGCGCTGGGTGCGTGTTTTGTGGTCCATTCGTGGTATAGTTCCAGCCCGTTAGCAATTGTAGTTTTTCTGATCCATGTAATTTGAGGGGGCTGTATGGGGAGCACAGGGTTTCGGTATTTCATGAGGAGGGCTTTGCTGATCGGCGCCGTTACTCTGATTGTCGTGAACTCCGCCTGGTCCGCCAGCAAAGAAAAAGTGTTGTACAGCTTTACGGGCGGGACTGACGGACGCGATCCGGCGGCTGCTTTAATTTTCGACAAAGCCGGAAACCTCTATGGCACGACCGTCGTAGGCGGCACCGGAGCAGCGTGCTCGGGCGGATGCGGCACCGTTTTCAGGCTTACGAAGAACTCCAGCGGCAAATGGACAGAAACCGTTCTCTACAACTTTCAAGCTGGTTCCGACGGCAAGAATCCCTACGGCGGTGTCACGAGCGATGCCAAGGGAGACCTTTATGGCACGACCGTCGCCGGCGGCAACGGCGGAACCTGTAGTGGCGACGGATGCGGCACGATTTATAAGCTGACGCGCTCTGGCAATTCCTGGAGCGAGAGCGTGCTGTATAGCTTCACCGGCGGAAAGGACGGTGCCGGTCCTGGCGGCGGGGTGGTCTTCGACAAGAAAGGTAATCTTTACGGCACCACTCCCGACGGAGGCAAAGCGAACGGCTGTGGCGGGAACGGCTGCGGCGTCGTCTACGAACTTATGCCCAGCAGCGGCGGTTGGCGACAGAAGGTGATCCATACCTTTACCGGTGGAAATGACGGATACACGGGCTCGCTCGGTTCGCTGCTCGTCGATAACACCGGCGATCTCTTTGGCATCGCTGAATTAGGCGGCGCTCATAACGCAGGCACCGCATTTGAGCTGTCGCCGGCTTCGGGTGGCAAATGGAAGATGAGCATCCTCGATGGATTCAAAGGCACACCTCACGCAGGATTTCCTTACGGCGGCTTGATTTCCGACGCGTCCGGCAGCCAGTATGGCACCACCTACTACGGTGGCGCGAACGGGTTGGGTTCAGTTTTTAAACTGACTAAAGGCTCAAATGGCAAATGGAGCGAGATCGTGCTGTATAGCTTCAAGACTGGAACGGACGGAAACTCGCCGACGTCGACGCTGGTCTTTGACGGGCATGGAAATTTGTATGGCACAACCTCGGCCGGTGGCGATGCCAATGGCGACGGCACGGTTTTCAAACTGACCCCGGCGTCCGGCGGCAAGTGGACGGAGAGCGTGGTTTATCGCTTCAAGAACAATCCAGATGGAGCCAATCCCTATTACGGATTAGTGCTCGACAAGGCTGGCAATCTTTATGGCACGACCGCGGTCGGCGGAGCGGGGGCCGGCGTGGTGTTTGAGTTCACGCCGTAGCGGGGACGCTGGGTGAGTCCGGTCCGGCAAGTTTGCCCGACAAAACCTGCAGCCGTTGAAGGCTTGAAGGGGTATGGTTTCCCAGCCGTGCCGTAAATAATTTAGAAATGGTGACGGCGCGGCTGAAAGCCGCGCCCCTTCAAACCTGAACGCAATCTATTCAGTCTTCCGGTTTGTAAGGCGATGCCCCTGAACGAATCCAGCAATTTCCTAGCTTGCTAGCTCCGGAGATTCGGTTTGGATTTTGTCCTTCCTCGCATGCCGCTACCGTAAAGGCTATCGAGCGCAATTGGGCCTGCGCCGAAAAATATCAGGGAGAAGGCGATCGCGGCCACGCTTAGCGGAAATTCGAATCCGCCCGGCCCCTTCAGGCCATTGTGCCAGTGAATTTTCCAGATTGCGACCGACATGTCGATCAGCATCGCCACGGCTACGAAGCGAGTGAACAGTCCGGCGATGATCAGGATGCCTCCAAAAAATTCTGTCGCCGCCAGCAGATAGGCGGTCCAGCCGGGAAAACCGAGATGCTGCACCATGTCGTGAACATGGGAGAATCCGCCGAATACTTTCGCGTATCCATGCGCAATCATGATGGTGCCGATTACAAGCCGCAAAACGAGAAGGGCCAGGGGTTGCAGACGATCAAGATGACGCAATGTCTTCCTCCGCAAAAGAGTATTTAGATTACCCCATTGTTCGCGGTTGCGGCTGATATCACGCGGGAAACAGGCTTAGGGACGGAGTTTGGGCGAATTTTGTGAGTCCTTGGCCGCAAAGCTTGTGATTCGATGATATTTTGTCTGTCGACGAGGGCGTTCAGCCGGTTCCGCATGGTGTTGGGCACACGTCTCTATCAAATGCTCCCAAAATCGCACAATTATCAACGGCTTGTCGCGTGTCCTGCTACCTTCGTACCGTCTCTAATACTTTAGTTATGGTTCTCGCAACGAGGTAGAAGCCTTTCAGTCGGGCATACATCCTATTGTGGTGTTGATGCTGTTTAATACAATATCTAGAATACTGCCCCAAGGCTCTTCCCACTGTTTTCCAGAAAACAGGCATAAAACCCGCTAAATCTCGGAACTCCGCCTTCCCCTCAGGTGCTTTCAGGGCTGATATATGCTCGGGACACCTGAATTCTCTCGAACGCAGTTTGTCCGAGGAATTCTTCCGAACTTAAAGGCTGGTCGGCGGGTGCCGATAAGTCTTATGGCTACGGAAAAGGGTTTGGAAACTATGGCCGACTCGCGGGAAGTGATGAACATTCGCCAAGCTTCGCAGTACCTGGGAGTGAGTCCGGACACGCTTTACAAGTACGTAGGCGAGCAGAAGATTCCCGCTTTCAAGCTGGGCAATCGCTGGCGCTTCAAGAAATCGAAGCTCGACCAGTGGATGGAAGATAAGTCCAGCCAGATGGAAGCGAAGAGCAGAAACAAACCGAAGGCAGCTGCCAAGGCTGCCGGGCAACAGTAAAGGCGGGCACATGTTTGGATTCGGATCGAAAACGATTGTTGGTCTGGATGTGGGGTCCTCGAGCATTAAGGCGGTCGAATTGAGGAAGGGACGCAACGGGATTGAAGTGGCGCACCTGGGCCTCGAACCGCTGGCTCCGGATATCGTTGTGGATTCCATGATTGTGGACTCGGGCACGGTATCGAGCGCGATCTCCAAGCTGTTTACCGACAATCAGATCAAAACCAAGAGCGTGGCCACCGCCGTCAGCGGCCACTCGGTGATCGTGAAAAAGATCTCGCTGCCTTCGATGAGCGATCAGGAACTGGCCGAAACCATCCAGAAAGAAGCGGCACAACACATTCCTTTCGATCTGGCCGACGTGAACCTCGACTATCAGATCCTCTCGGACGACGCCGGCAGTCCGCAGATGGACGTTTTGCTGGTCGCCGTCAAGAAGGACAAGATCCTGAATTACACCAACGTACTCTCGATGGCAGGCAAGAGCCCGGCTATTGTGGACATCGATGCCCTCGCGCTGCAGAACTGCTACGAGTACAACTACGAACCTGCCCCCGGACAGGTGGTGGCGCTTTTGAACCTCGGCGCCAGCGTCATGAATATCAACATTGTGAAAGGCACCACGCCGCTGTTCCCCCGCGATGTCAGCGTGGGTGGCCACCAGTACACGGATTCGCTGCAGAAGGAACTGGATTTGAGCTTCGATGACGCCGAGTCGCTGAAGCTGGGAAACAAGGTCGGCACCGTAAGCGAAGATGCCAAGACGCCGATCCTGCAGCAGGTGACCGAGATCATCGTGCTGGAAATTCAGAAGACTTTCGACTTCTTCCGCGCCAGCGCGGCGGGAGAGCATATCGAGAAGATTTATCTGGCGGGGGGATCCTCAAAAGTTCCTGGATTGATTGAGGCGCTACGGCAGGAGTTTTCCCTGCCGGTAGAGATTTTCAATCCCTTCCAGAAGATCGTGCCGCCAGCCGAGGGACCGGGAGTGGAACTGATCGAACAGAACGCTGGCCAGTTGGCAGTTGCGGTGGGTTTGGCATTAAGGAGTTTTGAAAACCTATGATCCGAATCAACCTGCTGGGGCAACCCAGACCGAAGAACAAACGGGCCGCAGCCTCGGCCGCGGCTGTCATGGAAATGGGCGAGGTTGGCTCACCAAAGCTCAAAGTGGTGGTAGTGGTGCTGTTGGTGGGAGTGCTCAATATGGCGTATTGGTATCGCCTGGACAAAGAGAAACATAGCATCGCCGCCAAGATGCAGGTGGCGGAGCAGAGAAACCGCGAACTGGCCGACGTGAAAGCGCGGTATCTCGAGCGGCAGCGCCAGGCGGAAAGCTACAAGCGCAGAGTCGATGTGATCGATAAGCTGCGGGCCAGCCAGTCCGGTCCCGTGAACTTGCTCAACACCATTGGCGACACGATCAACGGCACAGAAGCAGTGTGGCTCAATACCATGAAGGATCAGGGCAGCAGCGTGGATATCGAAGGCATGGCCCTGAGCGCGGATGCAGTGGCTGCACTGATTCTGAATCTGCAGAAGACGGGCTATTTCAAGAACATTGAAATTAAAGAGACCTTCCAGGACGACACGTTCAAGGAAATGCAGGCATTTCAATTCACTCTGACCTGCGAAAAAGCGAAGTCCTAAAGGCGGGAGAATATGGGAAGCTTTAGCGAATTATCGGGTCTCAAGCAGATAGCAGCGCTGGTGCTGGGCGCGGTACTGATCAGCGCCGGACTGCATTTCACCGTGTTCAAGTCCCAGCGGGAAGCGAACGCGCAGGCGCAATCCGCACTGGAATTGAAACTTGCCGAAAATGCCGAACTGGAGACGTACGCTCCCAAGCTGAAGGATATGGACCGGCAACTGGCCAATCTGAAACAGCAACTCGAGATTGAACGCAAGATCGTTCCCGACGAGAAAGAAGTAGACGGTTTCATCAAGATGCTCGACGCGGAAGCGATGAAGTCGGGAATCGAGATTCGCCGTTTCACCGCTCTCCCCGTATCGACCCGGGAGTTCTACACCGAAGTTCCGTTTGAAGTGGAACTGGATGGTCCGTACTACTCGGTGCTGAACTTTTTCGACCGGGTAGGAAAGCTGGAACGGATCGTCAATATGTCGGGGTTGCTGATTGCCAACACCAAGATGGGAACCATGGCGAAGGTCAAACACACTTATCAGTACGCGCCGAATGAGAGCATCGTGGCGACCTGCCAAGCGACGACATTCTTTAGCCATGACCTGACACCCGGGGGAGGCGCACCAGCTAAAGGTAGGGGAGGCATATGAGGCTCGCAACGGGAATCCTAATACTGGGACTCGGCCTGGGAACTGCCGGAGCGCAGAACCCAAGCATCATCGACACTACCAAAGCCAGGCTCAGTGGGTCGCAACAGCAGAAAACGGCAGACTCGAATGCGGCGTTAGCGGCTTCGCAAGGGCACAATTCAGCCCCGCAACCCGCAACCGCGCCAGCCAAACCGGCAGCCGGCAAACCTGTGAGTGTGGTCCCCGCCCACGCAGCAGCTCCGCCAGCGGCAGCGTCCAAGCAGCCAGCCGCGACAGTGACGCCAGCCGCTCCCAAAACCCAGGCTAAGAACAATTCCAAACCTAAGTCCTCGACACCTAAGAAGATAACTTCGGTCGTGGTGAATCAGCCCCAACCGGCGGTTGCGGTCGAAGACAAGAAGAATCCCGTCGACCCCAACAAAGATGCGCACAAAACGATCAGCATGGCCGGCGGACGGCGCGATCCTTTTTTGAGTCCGGTAGTAAACCGAGGTATGGGCGGTTCCGGGTGCAGCACCGGCAAACGCTGCCTGGCAGTTGACCAGATTGCCCTCACTGGAATTGTGAAGTCGGATGCGGGCATGATCGCAGTGGTCGTCAATGCCATGAACAAAGCATATTTTCTGCGGGAAAACGATCCGGTATTCAACGGTTACGTAGTGAAGATCACCGGCGATTCGATCGTTTTCAAAGAGACGATGCAGGACAAGTTAGGCAAATCGTTTACCCGGGAAGTTACCAAAAAGATTTCGACTCCGGCAGTTTAGCCGGGGCATCAGCCGGCAGCGATCCGGCTTGGGTTGGCAATGAAATTTGAGCGAGGTATCACGAGGCGAGCAAAACGCGCGCCCGTGGGGAGAAGGGAAATGCGAAAGCAACTGCTGGCTGTTTTGCTACCGACGCTAATTTTGGCTCTGGTGGCGGGCGCTGAGACTCAAAGCACGAGCACAGGCGCGGACACGCATGCCACCGTACAGAAGGTGGATGTAATGCACGCCGATGATGGAATCAGCGTGGAGATCACTTCCCGCGGACAGGTGACGCCCAAGCTCAGTACCTTGGCCTCGCCAGCTCGTGTGCTGGTGACGTTGCCCAACACCGCGGCAGCCACCGTGCGTAACCACATCAGCGTGGGCGCGGACGGCGTGAAAGGTGTGCGCATCGGCGAGGACGGGCATGTGCCTCCGACCACCAGCATCGTGATTGACCTGGTGCAGGCATGCCCTTACGAACTGCTTCCGACCGGCGATGGCAAAATCATCGTCAAGCTGCACCCCACAGCTGCCAAGGCCGATACCAAAGCCGCGATCATTGCGCCAGCCAAGCTGACGACCTCCGCTTCCGCCGTCGCTCCCGCGGTAGTTAGGACCTCAGCTCCGGCGAGCAAGCCAGTTCAGCTTGCGGCCATTCCGGTCAAAGCTCCCATCGTTGCCGCGGACGCTAAAGCCGCGAAACAAACCGCTTCGGCGACCGACTTTGTTTTTGTCGAGCCAGCCTACCAGCAGAAGAATGATGCCCAGCAGACTATCGCTGACGCAACTACTCCCGCAACCCGCGCCGACGGAGCGGCTGCAAAATTTGTAGATAAACCGGAAGGCGATCTGCTCCCCGCGCCGAGCGCTGCCATGCAGCCTCAGGCGGCTCAGGCTCCGGCTACCCAACCGATTCAACCGGCAGTGAATCTGGCAGCGGAACAAAAAGGGGAGAGCCACTTAGTCACCCCCATCAGTGCCGCCAAGTACACTGGCGAACCAATCTCCGTAAATCTTAAAGATGTGGATCTGAAAGATTTCTTCCGCCTGATTCACGAGATCAGCGGACTGAATGTGGTGCTCGACCCCAACGTTAAAGGCACGCTGACGGTTGTGCTCGACGATGTGCCGTGGGACCAGGCGCTCGACATCGTGCTCAAGAACAACGATCTGGCTCGCCAGCTCGATGGCAACGTACTACGCATCGCGACCGTTGAAACTCTGCGCCATGAAGCTGAATCGCGGCGCGCGGAGCAGGAAGCCGAAGCGCTGGCCGTCGATAAGCAGACGGTCACGCGGTTCCTGAGCTACGCCCACTCCAAAGACGTCATCATGACGCTAAAGAAATTCTTGTCGCAACGCGGTGACGTGGTTGCCGATGAGCGCACCAACGCGGTAATTATCTCTGACATTCCTGCGGTCATGCCAAACATCGACCGCTTGCTTACGCAACTCGATCGCAAGACGCAGGAAGTGGAAATCGAAGCTCGCGTAGTGGCTGCAACCCGCAGCTTCGCGCGCGAGATTGGTACTCAGCTCGGATTTGGCTGGGGCAATGCCGCAACTGCCGTCGGTGGCTCATCCGCCGCGGGCACTTCGCCCCTCTCGACGTTTGGTATAAGCCCGAGGTATCCGATTATCGGAACCACTCCAGCAACCGGAACCACGGGCGTGCAGATACCGCTGTTCTCTAACTTGCCTGCAACTGGCCCGACCAGCGGCTTCTCGTTTATCAATGCCAGCTCTGCCGTGCGAATCGATGCCGTTCTCACCATGGACGAATCTCGTGGATTGCTAAAGATTCTGTCCCGTCCGCGTGTAGTCACGCAGAACAACATCCAGGCTCTGGTTCGCCAGGGCGTCCGCGTACCTATCGTGACCCAGGCGCAGTTAGGTGGTCCGCCAACCGTGACCTACGTCGATGCCTTCCTGCGGCTGACCGTGATTCCGCAGATCACTTCCGAAGGCACGATCTTCCTCAATGTGGATGTCGAGAACACCACACCTGACTTCGGCCGCACGGTCAATGGCAACCCCACACTGATCACGCAGCAGGCGACCACGCAGGTGCTGGTCACCGATGGCGGCACGGTGGTCATCGGCGGCGTAATTCAAACCAACAACTCGATCAACGTGGCGCAGGTTCCGTTGCTGGGCAGCATTCCCTGGCTGGGCAACCTGTTCAAACACACCACCGTCAGCACCTCGAACCAAGAGCTGATTTTCTTCATAACTCCGCGGATCATTCAGACCTAACTTCCAAGTTAGCAGTAAGCCAGCCGTCGGTTTCCTGAAGTACCTGTCAGGAACCCGGCGGTTTTGTTTTTGCGTTAAAGCTAAATTTCCTACGCCCCCGACGGTGTGCAATTTTCCATGGTCCGTTATCGGCGTTGGCAGCGGTAACTTCAAAAATGGTCAGCCGCGGATTTCTACCGTAGAGCTTAACGCAGAATCACGCACGCGGCGGAAGGCCTCTGGCAAGGCTTTCAGCAGATCGGTTGCGACCAGCGAATGCTCGCCCATACTCTCGCGGGCCAGATCGCCGGCAAGGCCGTGGAGATGCACCGCAGCGATTACTGCCTCCGCGATGTGTTCGGGATTCTGCGCGATCAGGCCGGCGACCATGCCGGTAAGAATGTCGCCGGTGCCTCCGGTTGCCATGCCGGGATTTCCGGTAGTGTTGACCCAAACTGTGTCGTCCGGCTCCGCAATCAGCGTGCGATGCCCTTTCAGCACCACGATTAATTCGTGTTCACGGGCGAAAGAACGAGCAACATTGATTCGATCCCGTTGCACCGCAGCCACGGTGGAAGCGACCAGACGCGCCATCTCACCAGGATGAGGCGTGATCACCAGGCTGCGTCCCTTGCCATTGAGTTCTCCGGCTCGTCCTTCAAAAGCATTGAGACCATCCGCGTCCAGGACGAGAGGTGTCTTGCATGTCGTCACCAAACTACGCACGAACTCAGAAGTCTCCTGATGGCGCGAGATTCCTGGGCCTACCGCCAGAACCGTCTTGCCTTTGATCACTGCGTCCATCGCCCCGCTTTCGAAAGCGCGAGTGGAGATGGTGCCCGCAGCGGTTTCGTCGAGCGGTTCAGTCATTACTTCTGGATGAAATCCTGCCACGGTAGCAAGCACAGACTTCGGCGTGGCCACGGTAGACAACCCCGCGCCGGTGCGCAGCGCCGCCATTCCCGCCATGGCAACTGATCCTGCCTTCCCCACTGATCCGCCAATTACCAGCACATGACCGAAGCTTCCTTTATTCGCTGCGAGGGGCCGCGGTCCAATCAAGGGAACAATCTCGCGGGCGGTAATCAAATTTAGTTGCAGCGAAGAAACGATTGCTTCCTCAGGTGAGCCGATCGGAGCAATCACTGTTACCCCGTCGGTTAGCCTTCCAAAAACGTGCGCCGGACGCGGCGCTGTGAATGTGACTACAGCATCAGCACGCGCAACCGTCCCAGTCTGTTCGCCCATGACATCGGCATCTGCGCCCGAGGGAATGTCGACCGCAATTACCGGAGCAGAGCTGGTATTCAGCGTCCTGATTGCCTCCGCATATAATCCACTTACGGGCGGTTTGAAACCTGTTCCCAGAATCGCATCTAAACGAATTTCGGATTCGAATACAGCCTGAGCCTGTTCTCCGCTCAGTTCCTCGCTCGACCTCGCGATCACGGGCGCGACTGGAAGTCTTGCGAACATCTCCGCTGCATCGCCCCGCAGTTGCGATGGCTCCGCCAGCAAGATAATGCGTACTCCCTTTCCAGCACCGTGCAGCTTTCGCGCCACCACAAAGCCGTCCCCGCCGTTGTTTCCCTTGCCACAGATCACGCCAATGCGCTCCGCGGATGGGTATTGCGAGATGACAAACTCAGCGACCGCCGTCCCCGCGTTCTCCATAAGCGTGAGCGAAGGCACGCCGAAGCGTTCGCTGGTGATGCGATCAATCTCGCGCATCTCGGCGGCAGTGACGATTTTCATGCTGGACCAACCGTTTCAAATGGAGGCCGGGCGTCCTCGCCCGGCCGGACCCTTCGACTTCGCTCAGGGCAGGCTCGCCAGAGGCGTCCTCCATTTCATTCAGCGACTATAAAACAAAACGGCCCTCCGCGTATTTCGCGAAAGGCCGCAAATCTGAATCAGCCAATCTCAGTCTGCCATCGAGTGCTTGGACTCCTGTAGCGCCTGCACTTTACTGTGCTTGCGTCCATAGCTGAAATAAATCGCGAGCCCAATTATCAACCACACTACCAGCCGGATTTGTGTCGCCGGCGACAGAAAAACGATAAGTGCGCCTGAGAAAAGAATCGAGAGAATTGGAACCAACGGGACCATCGGCGTCTTAAATGGGCGGTTAAGTTCAGGATGCGTTCTGCGCATGACCCACACTCCCGCGCTCACCAGCACAAAGGCAAGCAGTGTGCCAACGCTTGTCATCTCGTCCAGCACGTTAAGCGGAATCACTGTGGCCAGAATCGCCACGAAAATACCCACAACAATCGAACTGAGGTAGGGCGTGCGAAAGCGACGATGAATTTTCCCCGCCCAAGGCCAAAGCAAACCGTCACGCGACATGGCGTAGAAAACGCGCGATTGACCGAGCAACATTACCAGCATCACGGTAGCCAAGCCGCCCAGCGCGCCGATTTCTACCAGAAAAGTTGCCCACTGCTGCCCGGCGACGCGCATGCCGACTACGACCGGATCGGGAACGTTGAGTTGCTGATAAGGCACGAGGTGGGTAAGCAAACCTGAAACCAAAATATAGAGCACCGTACAAATGACGAGAGAACCTAAGATCCCCACAGGCATGTCTTTCTTGGGATTCTTGGCCTCCTGCGCCGCTGTTGAAACCGCATCAAAACCGATGTACGCAAAGAAGACCACCCCAGCGCCCCGCAAAATTCCCGACCATCCGAAGTGTCCCCACTCGCCAGTGTTTGGCGGGATGAATGGGTGCCAGTAATTCGGCTGCCAATTATGCGAGTACAAGTATGTTCCGGCAAGTACGATGAACATAATCACCACTGCCACCTTCATAATCACAATGGCGGTGGTGAAGTTCGCTGATTCCTTGATGCCAATGACCAGAATCGTCGTAATTACCATGATGACCAGGAAACCGACGTAGTCATATTTCAAATGCACGGACATGCCGAAAAGCGTGAAATCAGAGGTGGGAAAAGCAGGCAGGTTCAAACCGATATCATGCAGGAACGCTCGCAGGTGGCCGCTCCAACCTACGGCTACCGTGGCTGCGCCAAATGCATACTCCAGAATCAGGTCCCAGCCAATGATCCATGCGACCAATTCTCCCAGCGTGGCATAAGAGTACGTGTATGCGCTGCCCGCAATTGGAATCATGGAAGCAAACTCGGCGTAACAGAGTCCCGCGAATGCGCAGGCAACACCAGCCAGGATGAAGGAGATCACAATCGCGGGGCCGGCAAACTGAGCCGCGGCCTGCCCAGTGATCACAAAAATACCGGCCCCGATAATCGCCCCAATGCCCAGCGTCAGCAGATTCAGTGGTCCAAGGGCCCGCCGCAGGCTTTGTTCGCCTTCAACTTCGACCGCTTCTTTCATCAATGTAGGAAGATCTTTTTTCGCGAACAAATTCGCCATGCTTCGTCTTCTCCTTGGAAGCTAAGAGACGCTCGTTGCGGCCGCACGTCTCGACCACAAGTAATACACCGGCACTCCCAGCAAAACGATGATGAGTCCCGGCCAGGTGTATTGCGGCTTGTAGCGCAATAACACCAGGTCGATGAATAAGGCCATCACAATATACACTGCCGGCAGCACCGGATAGCCAATCGCGCGATAAGGCCGCTCCGCATCGGGATACTTACGCCGTAGCACGAACAATCCGAAGATCGTCAGGATATAGAACACCAGCACCGCGAAGACGATGTAGTCGAGCAGTTGCCCGTAGCTCCCGGAGACGCACAAAACACAGGTCCAGACCATCTGCACCATGAGCGAAGCTGCGGGCGTCTTATAGGTGGGATGCAATTTGGTGACGCCGCGAAAGAAAAGGCCATCTTTTGCCATCGCGTAATAAACGCGCGCACCCGCTAGAATCAGCCCGTTGACGCATCCGAAACCGGAAAGCATGATCGCCGCGGCCATAAGCAGGCCACCCGCCGCACCAAACATTTGCGTCATGACGGCCGTGGCAACACGATCCTCGGTGGCGTACTTGATGCCACGCTCCAGGATGGTTGCGCCACTGGCCACGCCGTCCAGGGGCAGCACATTCAGATAAACGAAGTTGCAAATGATGTAAAGCGTGATGACGACGCCAGTGCCTAACGCAAGAGAAAGCGGCAAGTTGCGATTGGGATTCTTGACCTCGCCAGCGGTAAAGGTCACGTTGTTCCAGGCGTCGGCTGAGAACAGCGATCCCACTTGAGCCACTGCCAGAATAGTCAGCGTGCCAACCATCACCATAGGTCCGCCGACACCCACTTGCACGGCGTGCTGCGCACTTGATCCAGCATTGTTCCAGAAATTCCCGTGGAAGTTCGCGGCCAGGGCCTGAGTATTTCGCCCAATAAATAAACCCAAGAAACCCAAGCCTAAAAGCGCCGATACTTTGGCGAAAGTAAAAACATTCTGAATCAGCGCGCCGGTTTTCACCCCAAAAATATTGATCACCGAGAGCGCAACCACGACGAGAATCGCTACGAGATTTTGGGTGTTCAGTCCCACATCCATGTTGCCCAGAACCATGGGACCAATCCGAATGGGCGGAACTCTCCAGAAATGCAGAATCCAGTTCGAAGAAGAAATCGATGGAACGAAGATACCCAGAAACTTGCCAAAAGCCACGCCGACCGCGGCAATCGTTCCCGTTTGAATTACGAGGAACAAAGTCCAGCCATAAAGAAATCCCCAGAGCGGGCCGAGTGCTTCGCGCAGGTAAACATACTGGCCTCCGGCTCGCGGCATCATCGCCGCCAGTTCGCCATAGCTCAAAGCCCCGACAATGGTCATGAAGCCGGTAACGAGCCAGGCCGCAATCAGCAGCGCCGGAGAATTTACTTCTCGCGAAATCTCAGCAGAAACAATGAAGATGCCCGAGCCGATCATGGAACCCATGACCAGCATGGTTGCGCTGGTCAGGCCCAGGGCCTTAACCAGTTCTTTGTCCTGGTGGCTGTGAATTTCCCAGTCGCTGGCGTTCCGTGGTGGTGCTTTGGTCTCGATGCTCAAAAGAGCTCCTGATTTGGTTACGTGGGACAGCCGCCCCCGCGGCCGAGCAAAGCTCGACAGCCGCTTCGACTCTATCTTAAGACGCGAAAAAATTCCTCTACTGATTTTCGCGGTTCCCGCATCAGGTCCGATATTACCGCGACAGAGTCCGCTCCTGCATCAATCAACGATCGGCAGTTGGCACGATTAATGCCTCCGATGGCCACCAGCGGCTTTCGCGTCAAGGCCCGCGCTTTCTGTACGCCTTCGAGACCGATGACTGGATCAGGATTGGCCTTGCTCATAGTCGAAAACACAGGCCCAATGGCAATATAGTCAGCGGAGGTCTTGTCGGCTTCCGCCACCTGTTCAGGGTTGTGCGTGGAAACACCGAGCCACAGTCTTTCGCCAATTACTTTTCTGGCGCCGGCTGGCGACAAATCCTCCTGACCGACGTGTACGCCATCGAAGCCAGCCGCCAAACAGAGGTCTGCCCGATCATCCATGATGAGCGTGACAAACCCACCAAACCGGCGTTTCAGTTCCCGCGATTGCTCAAGAATCTGACGAGCATTGCCGGTCTTGTTTCGGTATTGCAGCAGGGTGACGCCGCCTGCGAAAAGCTCTTCCGCCGTCGAAAACAAAGTCTGGTGATCGCGAAAGCATGATGGGTCAAGAATGGCGTAAAGGCGAGGCAAGGAGTTCATGGTCGCGGTCCACTTTGAAGATGTCGGGGTTTCTGCCGCGTCGATGACTGTAACCTGTCATCCTGAGCGGAGTTGGGGTCGCGAAGCGACTCCAACGCAGTCGAAGGACCCCGAGCAAACTGGTGCTCACGCTGACGTGTGAGGGAGTTCTGTCTGGGACGTGTGTCAGAATGCCTTGCAGCATTCAAGTGGTGATCACATTCGAGGGGTCGTTCGACTGCGTGGCCGCTGCGCTTCGCGCATCGGCCACTCCGCTCAGAATGACTGCTAGATCTAGTGCGTTGGCTTGCCATTCTTCGCCAGAAATCGCTCGATAAAAGTCGTGTCGAACCTGCCCGCGCGGAAATCAGGATCAGCCAGAATCCTCCGATGCAGCGGAATGGTCGTATATATTCCTTCGACGATAAACATTTCCAGCGCGCGCGCCATGCGCGAGACCGCTTCACCGCGATCTTTGCCGCGCACAATTAGCTTGGCAATGAGCGAGTCGTAATAAGGAGGAATTACGCCTTCGGCGTAGGCCGCGGTATCAATTCGCACGCCCGTTCCTCCCGGTGGATTGAATGCGGTAATTTTCCCCGCGGAGGGTGTGAACTTTTCCGGATGCTCAGCATTGATGCGGCACTCGATGGCATGTCCGCGATGCACAATCGGACCGAGCAGCACGCTTTCCATGCGCTCACCCGCTGCCAGCAGAATCTGGCTCTTGACCAGATCCACGTCGGTAACCATTTCCGTGACCGGGTGCTCCACCTGAATGCGGGTGTTCATTTCGATGAAGTACAACCGCCGGTCTTCATCCATCAAAAATTCAATCGTACCGGCATTCACGTAACCGATGTCAGAAAGCGTCTTCGAGATAACGTCGCCGATTTGTGTCCGCAGTTCCGGCGTCATTTGGGTTGATGGAGATTCTTCCAACAACTTCTGATGACGCCGCTGGATCGAACATTCGCGTTCGCCCAGGCTCACCACATTGCCATACTCGTCGGCCAAAATCTGGAACTCGATGTGGCGCGGCCGCTCGATAAATTTCTCCATGTAAAGATCGCCGTTGCCAAAAGCCGCTGCCGCCTCCGCTTGCGCCGCTTTGAACAAAGCCGGAAGTTCTTCTTCGCCGCGAACAATGCGCATGCCGCGTCCACCGCCGCCAGCCGACGCTTTAATAATCACCGGAAACCCAACCTGCTTGGCCCACTCCATGGCTTCGCCTTCGCTGGCAAGAATCCCATCCGAACCGGGCAGAATCGGCACACCCGCCTTCTTCATCGCTGCGCGAGCCTTTTCTTTTTCACCCATAAGCCGCATGGTCTCGGGTGGAGGCCCAATAAACTTAATATTGCTGGTCTCGGTGACTTCGGCGAAATTGGCGTTCTCCGCCAACAATCCGTATCCAGGATGGATGGCGTCAACATTCGTTATTTCAGCCGCGCTAATCACGGCGGGGATGTTGAGGTAGCTCTGAGCCAATTGGGGGGGACCAATGCAGATGGCTTCGTCCGCAAACTTAACATGCAGCGAGTTCCGGTCAGCCTCGCTATAAATCGCCACGGTGCGAATGCCGAGTTCTTTGCAAGCACAAATTACCCGCAGGGCAATTTCGCCGCGGTTCGCTATCAGGATTTTATTGAACATGCATTAAACGAGTGTGGAGCGGACACTCTTGTCCGCTTTTTTGACCTTAATCCTCATAAACTTAAGAAATCGAAAATCAACAGCTAACATCAAAGGCGGCGGACAGGAGTGTCCGCCCCACACTGTCAACTTCTTGGCCGAATCACAAATAATTCCTGCCCATATTCGATTGGCTGGCCGTTCGCCACTAACTTCTTCACAATCTCCCCGGCCACATCCGCCTCGATCTCATTCATCAACTTCATGGCCTCGACGATGCACAACACCTGCCCGACTTCTACCATATCGCCAGGTTTAACAAAGGGCGGAGATCCCGGCGATGGGCATTCGTAAAACGTCCCTACGATTGGTGAATGGACCGTATGCAGTCCAGGTTCCACGGCTGGCGGAGGAGCGGCGCTCTCGGTTGCCGCCGAGGCCGCCACGGGCGCAGCCGGCGAAGCGGATATTTCCGGCACCGCCGCAGGCGTCGTGTGTACGGCAAAATGGGTGACCGGCGCCGGCGGCGCGACCACATGTTCCACGCCGCGCTTAATGCGCACCTTCACATCGCCGCGTTCCAATTCGAACTCGGCAATATCTTTTTCAATTAAGAACTCTATGAGTTCCTTCAGTTCTTTCTGGTTCATGGTTTGCGGTGGGACTCTTCCTGCCTGTCGCGCCAACTTGTGAAGCCGGGCAAATCTGCACACGGCTGAGAATCGAAACAACTTTAAATCGTGATGAGTTCTTTGTTCGAGGACGCCAGAATCTCACGCCCCTGCTCGGTAACCACCACCATGTCTTCGATGCGCACGCCCCCGCTGCCGGGTATGTACACACCGGGCTCGACGGTAATTACCATTCCCGCCTGCAAAATTTGGCTCTGTCCCCCCGCTATGCGCGGCGGTTCGTGAATCTCCAAGCCTACACCATGGCCGGTTGAGTGCATAAAATGCCTAGCCAAACCATTCCTTTTCAGCACATTACGCGCGGCTTCGTCTACTTTGCCGACGCTCACGTCCGGCTTTACTGCTGCTATGGCTTCGGCTTGCGCCTCATACACCGCCTGGTAGATTCGCCGCGCTTCACC
>Ga0210394_10003672_pt1 | contig 18849 bp, 20 predicted proteins | sample IncBWC12MmetaG_FD_160121 | JGI IMG/M metagenome (GOLD analysis project Ga0210394, IMG submission 160121) | Forest soil microbial communities from Barre Woods Harvard Forest LTER site, Petersham, Massachusetts, United States - Inc-BW-C-12-M | ecosystem: Environmental > Terrestrial > Soil >... | reverse complement strand
GGCCATCCCACAAACTCGAGCAGCAGGCGGCGAATTGTTTCTGAAACGCGCACTGGCGGTCAAAGCAAAACGACAAAACACTGACGATAAATAGGCGTCTCACGAGAGCGTGACGAAAAAAAACCGGCGTCGGTGCGGGCGTGAGGCTACCGCAAGCGGCGGTCCGGTATATAGTACCCAGTCATGAACGTTACCGGATTTTACTATCTCGAAGGCGCTCTCTTATTCGGCTTCTTAGTCGCGGTCGGACTTATCGCGATAAACCTTAATCGACCAGAGTATGGAGTCGCACGTCGATCGACATGGGTAGCCGCAATATTGTTTGGCAGCATTGCCGTCGTGTGGGGCGTATCCACTGTCGAATCGGCTTGGTTAAAGATACCAGCCGTCGCCATCGTTGGAATCATTGTAGCTATTTCCCTGACGGAGGCACTTCTCAAAAATCGGCAATTTCCGACGCAATCCAATAGTGTTGCCAGTGGTGCTCCAGCTCAACCTACTCTCGAAACTTCTAGTAAGTCCGCAGATGCGAGCCGGGCGACGATCCCCGGCAATTTGACGACGACGGATAACGGATGGCAGACTAAACCCAACCTACAGTTTCCGGCCGCGCCAACAAGATTTGCTCTGATGTCGACGCCAGAACTTAAGCGTCAACTTCAGTATACAGCCCATGATCTGCAGCGATTTCAGGATCAATTTACCACCGAGATGGGTAAAGCAGGTCCGGATAGGAATTTTGCAGTCTTAAAAAAATATACGACCAGGTACGAGGAAGACTTTTCCTCGCTCACATTTTCGCTCGCGTCGGCCGCCCTCCCCAGAATTGGATTGCTATCAAACGTTCCAAGAAGGGCCGCAAGCGGTGGCCAACTCTTATACTACAAAACATTTCCGGGTCCGACCTCTGCGGGAGATATCGCCGCCTTCTTAGATTTCCTTTCCAGCCGGCTGCCAGCCGTCTTGGAACCACTGCAATCCCGCGGTATCGTTCAGGTCGAACCGCGGGAACGGGCCATGGCAGTCGGCACAGTCAAGTGGTTCAATGCAAAGAAGGGCTATGGATTTATCCAGCCTCAAGGCGGCGGCAAAGATGTGTTTGTCCACATTTCGGCGGTCGAAAGGGCCGGCCTGTCCAACCTCAACGAGGGACAGCGGGTCGAATACGAAGAGGTATCAAACAAGGGCAAGACGTCGGCCGAAAACCTTAAAGTGAAATGAGTTTTCAGTGATAGCTGAACTGTGGGCGACGATCGCTGGAAGCAGCGACGCGATTGCTCACCTGCTAGGGCCGCAGCCGTAGAGTAGGCTCACCAATCAGCGTCTCCCCCAGTTCGAAGCCGGATTGAGCTTTGGGGGGTTGGAGTGACCGCGAAACGAGCCCAACTCTCAGCTTAAAAACTGTCCTCACGTCATCTTGGCAATCAGCACACGAGATTGCCGCAGCAATTAAAGGAAATGCACTCGTGTATCGGCCCTCCTCCGCCATCCTACTCTGCCGGGGGTTGCTCTCACAAAAATTTGCGATGCTGCATCGCCCCACCTCTGGATTCCCGCGTCGCCGCCGAATGCGGACATGCCAGCCCCCGAAGGCAGCGACTTCGTTGACCCACAGCATAAATCATCTTCGTTTAGTTCGAGTCGTAGCCCGATCAAAAATATCGGTGAGTTGCTCTGTGACGAACCTTTTGTAGTTTTCGAATGTGCGAAGGGGTCGTATGCTCGAAGTCAGGGGAGGCGTGTCCTCGACGCGGCCCTTAACGCCTTGATGGATGACAGCGATCACCGGCTTCAATTTTCTATCAATATAGTGGTCGACAAGATCGCGTACGCCCGCCGTCGTGATCCAATCATTCCAATCCGCGAGGTTCGCAAGCACGATATCCGTCGCGTGTTTGGTAAAGTCTTGGATGTCGGTCTCGCACACGACCTGCTGGGCAGCGACAAAGCGCGCACCTTTGCCCGGGGCGTTTCGGACCCGCTGTCCATACAGTTTCGAAAGGACGACAGCATCGGGAATGACGCGTTGCGCAATCGCGCGATCAATGATTGCGCAAATTTCTAGAGCAATTTGTCGTCCGGATTCGTAATCCGCCTTCGACATGGCCTCAAGGTATAGCAAATAGAGCACCGAAACTGCAATTAGCTAAGCATAGCATGGTTTTAGGGTAAATGACCGTTCGGAGGTGTAGTCGACCAGATTCGAGTTGTTGGTTACAGCGGGCGTTAATTTCGCGGGGTGTTCCGGCCATTTGCCGCCATCTGTTGCTCTGCCCAACACGGCCAACCAACGTTCCGCCCTAAGACTTGCTGTTCGGGCCGACGACTAACCGTCAATAGGTATAGAAGACGGCTATCTGTAACGTGCCACCAATAGGAAGAAGATTAGGGGTGTTAGATTTCTCGGAGGTCGCAGATTAGCGCCGAAGATGTGACGCCGTCGCCGGTTTTTCGGTTGCGCGACCTCATTTTCCGTGGTTCCGAGCCCCCTCCGGCCGAGTTTGTCGCACGCTTGCGCTGCTATCCCTGGCTGATCGTCGGCGTGACTTGCATTGGCGCATTCATCGGCCAGCTCGACGCGAGCATCGTCCAGCTCGCCCCGCCGACATTGAGGCGCATATTTGACACGTCCCTCGTGAGCGTCAGCTGGGTTTCGCTGGGTTATCTGCTCGCGTTCGCTTCCTTCCTGCCGATATTCGGGCATAGGCAAGATATTCAGATATTCGGCAGAAAGCTGCTCTATCTGAGCGGGTTCCTGCTGTTTGCCGGGGCGACCGCACTGGGCGGCCTTGCGCCGGGCCTACCTCGCTGGTCGCATTTCGTGTCCTGCAGGGCATCGGCGGGGCGATGCTCGGCGCGAACAGCATGTCGGTCCTCATCCACGGTCCGAGGCAGCATCGAGTTTGCGTTGGCGATCAAGGCCGAAAACCCAAACACCGACGGCAATTAGTCGATAACGTTAACGACCAAATCGATGATCAGGCCCTAGCGTGCTGTTTTGAAAGAGGAAGTGGCCGGTTTTGATCGGGTCGCGACCCTGATTGCTGCCATTCCACCGGACTTTTAAGAAGCGGAACTTCCGCTCCTCAATGTGAGTTGGGTTAAGCCAAGGCGCGTATGGTCAAACGTGATTTTGGCTATCAAGCTTGAGAGGATATGCCAATGCGTCTTTCGATTATCGGCTCCGTCATGATCGTCCTAGCCTCGACTTGGTTAGCACCTACTTTTGCCGGCGCTCAAAATGCGACGATGAGAGGCCATGTTCATTACTCCAGTTGTAATTGTCATTTCGGCTATCTCAAAAGCGAAAAGGGCGCCTGTGAGGCCGAAGTCTCCTGCTATAGTGAGGGTGGCCGGTGCTCCCAATCGTGCATAGCGTCACCTTCATCGGAGTAGCTCTATTTCAGTAATAACCCAGCGTTTGGCGAATGATGGGTAAGACTTCGGCAACGGCGATCGCGATAATTACGACCTAAAAGTCGGTCAAATCATTTCGGCTTGGCAAAATAAGTAAAGCCGGAAACGAAAATCGCCACGACCCGATGGCGTGCCGGCCGATGCCCAGCACAACATTCACCATTATCTATTTGAACGCAGCGAGGTCCACCGTTTGTGGTATCTGTGCTTCGAAGCGTCGGTAGTGAAGCATAACGTCAGATCCGATTGAGGCGCATTTATCATGATCTTGGTTACCGGCGGTGCCGGATTTATTGGATCAAATTTGGCCGCAGCTCTCAACCGACTGGGGCACAACGACGTGGTCGTTAATGACTTTCTCGGCTGCGAGGGTAAATGGCGTAACCTGCGACAGCGCACGCTTGCGGATTTTGTTTCGCCCCCGGATTTAACTCGTTGGCTTGAAGGACGGAAGCTCACCGCCGTCTTTCACATGGGTGCGATTTCGGACACCACTGCGCGCGATGGAGACGCGATCATCGAGCATAACTTCCGCTTGTCACTACAACTGCTTGATTGGTGCACGCAAACACGGACGCCATTCATCTATGCATCTTCCGCCGCAACCTATGGCGATGGCGTCGGCGGTTTTGTCGACGACAACGAGCCTGACGCGCTTCGGCGGCTGAGGCCCTTAAATCTCTACGGCTGGAGCAAACATCTATTCGACTGTGCCCTCATTGAACGGGCACGGAATGGCCAGCAAATGCCTCCCCAATGGGCTGGCTTGAAATTCTTCAATGTGTTCGGGCCAAACGAATATCACAAAGGTGAAATGATGAGCCTCGTTGCCAAGCGATTTGATGACGCTAAGGCGGGGCGGCCCGTCGTTTTGTTCAAGTCACATCGTTCGGGTATTGCCGATGGCGACCAGCAACGCGATTTCATCTATGTGGATGACACCGTCGAAGTAATGCTATGGTTGGTATCACATCCTGAAGTCTCCGGTCTGTTCAATGTGGGAACAGGTCAGGCTCGAAGCTTCCGAGATCTAGTTACCGCTATGTTCGCCGCGTTAGGACGCGCCCCTGATATACAATACGTTGATATGCCACATTCCATCCGGAGTACATATCAGTACTTCACCCAAGCGTCGATGCAAAGGCTGCAGCACACCGGATGCAATCTAGGTTTCACCCGACTTGAAGATGCCGTACGAAATTACGTAATCTCCTATCTCGATACCGCTGACCGCTATCGATAATGTGACGTGGTGCCCAATCCGTGACGAGTACCGTACCCAATATCGAAACCGCACTCGCAAACCTCGGCGAGCAAACGGTTCTCTGCGTCGGCGATGTCATGCTCGACGAGTTCGTCTATGGCGATGTCACGCGCATTTCGCCCGAGGCGCCGACGCCAGTGCTCGCGGTCAGGCACAGCGTGATCCAGATCGGCGGTGCCGGCAACGTGGCACGCAATATCGCCGGTCTTGGCGCGCAGTGCATTTTGGTCAGCCTGATCGGCAACGACGACGCCGGCCTGACCCTGACCAACGCGCTGGGGAAATTCGACGGATTGATCGTGCCCGACCTGGTGATCGACAAGGCGCGGCAAACCACGCGCAAGGTGCGCTTCGTGTCCGAGCACTATTCGGCTCATCTGATCCGGGCCGATTGGGAGACCACCGCGCCAACGAGCGCGAAAAGCGAGGCCGCCATCATCGACTATGTCGAAACGGCCATACCGCAGGCCGGCGTCGTGGTGCTGTCCGACTACGCCAAGGGCACGCTGACCGAGCGCGTCATCCGCGCCATCATCGACGCGGCGCGGCGGCACAGCAAACCTGTCGTGGTCGATCCCAAGGGGCACGATTACAGCGTTTATCGCGGCGCGACCTTGATCACGCCGAATCGCCAGGAACTCGGCGCCGCGGTGCATCGCCCGGTGGCGACGGAAGCGGAAATCGCCAAGGCTGCGGCCGAGCTGGCGCGCCTGGTCGAAAGCGAAGCCGTGCTGGTGACCCGCAGCGAGCAGGGCATGACGCTGCACATCGAGGGGCATGCGCCGATCCACGTCCCGGCTTATCCGGTAAAGGTGCGCGACGTCTCCGGCGCCGGCGACACGGTCGCAGCCGTGATGGCGGTGCTATTGGCGATGCAAGCGCCGTTCGAATCCGCCATGCGTGCCGCCAATGCGGCGGCCGCCGTCGTCGTCGGCAAGCGCGGCACCGCGACGGTTTCGCTGGCCGAGCTGCGCCACCGCATCCTGCCCGCCGCCTCGCTCGCGCCGGAGGACAAGATCGTGTTCGACTGGTCGGTGCTCGACGAACGGCTCGCCAAGTGGCGCAAGCACGGCCTGCGCATCGGCTTCACCAATGGCTGCTTCGATCTTCTGCATCGCGGCCACATCAAATTGCTGGCCGAGGCCCGCACCGCCTGCGATCGCCTGGTGATCGGGCTCAACAGCGACGCTTCGACCAGGCGGCTCAAGGGCAATGGCCGGCCGATCAATCCTGCCGAAGGCCGCGCCGAAGTGCTGGCCGCGCTTGAAGCCGTCGATCTCGTCGTTGTCTTCGAAGACGACACGCCGCTGGAGCTGATCAAGCACGTGCGGCCCTCGGTGCTGGTCAAGGGCGCCGACTATACGCGCGAGGAGGTCGTCGGTGCGGACGTGGTCGAAGCGTCAGGCGGGACGGTGGCTCTGGTCGAACTCGTGCCCGGTCACTCGACGACGGGGATCGTGCGCCGCTCGGCCGAATTGGCATCATGATCAGAGCGGCGCTTTAATGCTCGCACAGCAGCGCACGATCTTGCCAGATACGAATGAGAATAGACTTTCAGTAGCAACCCTAGTGTGTCTTGGTCGGCCGTTCGGCATTTTCGTTTCGAGGGGACTGGGAAATAGCTTCGCTCAGCCAAGCCTGAGCCAATTCCAAATATTTCACTCGATCTGTCTCAGACTTGGCCGACTCTGCCATTTCAAGGCAGTAGGCCGCGTATTTTCTACAATCGCCATACGTCGACACAACACGCGCTCCCAGACCGGGCAACTATATCAAGTTCGTGTAATTGCTCAATATATCGATCAGCACCGACGTCCGCCTGTTGGTGGCTCTTTGACGAATTAAGTTGGGACGACACCCCGACCAGTCGGCTGCAGTGCTCGGCCCGCTTGCGCTAAGGCGGCGGATGCAATATTATTCTTGTTGCTTCAACTTTTGCGTCGTTTCCTGGCCCTGCACTCTTAGTCTTGGGGCCTTTTTTCTGGCCTGTGGGGCTGTCTGTTTGCACTTGAAACCCGGGTGCGGGCACCCGCTAGAGTGGCCGTTTCTCCAGACCGCTCCGAATCAGCCTCATTGCCCGTTCCATCAAATCTTCCTCGGCTGATAAATTTTTCTCATCCAAGGATTCGGTCGGGGCGGGCGGATTGTCAGAAGAATCAATGCTTGCCTTCGGGCGATCATCGGAACTTTCTCCTGCGTTTGTGGCAGCGGCGACGCTTCCTCCCGCTGCTGTGGGCTCGTTGTCTTCGGACGATGACGGGCTCGTTAGCGCGGCGATCAGGGGAAGCTCGGCGTCGACCTTGCGAGGTTGCCCAAATAGCTCAGCTGCTGCCCGCGATGGAACAACAAAATTTTTCTCTAACGACAAATAGCCGATCAGTTTTCCGGTAGTGGAATCGCTAAGGTTGCCTGTTGCCACATCGTAGCTACAGCGCGGCCTGTTGAACAGGTCAAACGCGGCATTATCTTCAATAAAGCCAATCTCGACCCCATTAGTGCTGAAAATCGGACGGCGTTCTGCCATTGCAGTCAGCCTCAATAAAGCGGGCTTTCGGGCGTGATCCTAGCTAAGCATACCATAGAGGCTAGGCCAAAGCCATGAGGTGGTCCCGGTTGTCTGAACAGATTTTCCGCGTCGATAAGTGGAGCGTCTGCCGGGGTTAGGCTGCTGTGCGGGGGGGGTAGCACCGGGTGTGCGATTGAGGAAACGTCATCAGAAAAAGTGCTGAAAGGCCGGATTCGCTGCCTATTATTTTCTCAGAAGTTGCCGGCAGCGGATGGCGCTTGGGCGCTGACTGGAGCCGCGCTGATAAATCGCTGAGGTTCACTGACCACCGTTTCAGGGGGGCCCTTTACCACAATCTGTAAGGTAGATTTTCCGGGATCACGCCGGTTCTTTCCCACTACCACCAACGTGAAGCTGTCGTCTTCGTAGTTCTGGGGATCTGCATAGTATCGAAAACCGGGTCCGACGATGCCTATCTTGCCCTTTGTAGGAGCTTTCGAAACCGAAACGCTGTAGATCTGCATGTAGGACCAACGAAGCCCCTGGATGCATTCCGATCCTGGAGCAGCATACATTGTCCAAACAATGGTATCCTCTGCGAGCGCGAAGGGTTTCTGGTCCTTTAAGCAATTCGGACTGGCGTGAGCCGAGACGATAAGAATGGCTATGAAGCCGATCGCTATAAACAGGCAGTCGGGTTTTCGGTGCATTCGTCTGTATCCTTATTGCACGTGGGAGTATGCCTTCTCGACCTGAAGACAATGTAAGAAGCGGGACTGTTCATCTAAATTTGGTGAACCATTCCTCAATCGTACCTGCTGGCCCCTTCATAGGCGTTGCCTTCGGCGTCGTTTGGCAATGCGGGATAAACCACATCTTGCGGGCGGTTCGATGAAGCGGGTTGTCGCGCGATGAAGCTCGGCGGATCGCAGCCAATCCAGCAATCTTTTTAGTCGGGGCGGCCCTAGTGGCTCTTCAAGAAACTGGACGAGGCTCTTAGCATGGGCAGCGGCCCGACCCGCGCCAAAAGCATCGCCGGCGCGCATGCCTGAACCAGGGCGCCAAATTCACAGGCTGGCGTTTTGTGGCATTCCCGCAACGGCACGGAAGAATTTGTAATGGCCACAGAGTCGCCATAGAAAAAACCCAAGGCAAGGCATGCTTGGGGCTCTTGAGTTGTTTGCCTCAGCTTAGGCTTACTGGATCGGGCGGCGTCGGGGGATCGGGGCCGCCCGGTCGCTTATTGCTGCTACATTAATCATTGCATCCTCTCACGTCGTTACAATCACCCATCCGTGCTGCGATGTTTTGTCGGCGGCAAAGTGGCTCGTTCTTTACACCGAGCTTGCCCATTATTTCATTTTTTTGCCTGCGGCGCGCCAGAACGAGCTCTCCCTTGCGTCGCTCCTCAATGAACCGCATAGGTTGTTGTCGGAAATTGGTCAGCGCCAACGGACGGGCCGCGGATTTTTGTGATGCTGATCCAGGCACGTCCTGCGTCACATTGCCGACGATCGCGCGACCGTCTTCGGTCGAGACGTGCTGCACTGTGACCTGCTTTTCGCCCGACCAAGGCTGTGGTCACATAGCGGACATGGGCAGCAAACGCGAAGTGTGCATCATCGTGCTGCAAAGTTCCAAGGAATGATCCATCGCCTCTGCCGCTCCGCCCGCGGCCAAATCCGATGTCTTATGGAGGAGTTGAGTTTGCGTCGAGGGAACGAGAGATTTACATTGAAGGAATGGGTTCGAAGCGGCTCACTCTGGGCCGCGCTGGAAATGGAGCGCTCCGTTATGAGGGTCAGCCCGAAAGTAATAGTTGTGCTTGGCATGGCGGTCACCGTGACGGCATGCTTTCAAATCCAACCAGCTATGGCCATTTCGGTTGAGCTCGCCAAGAAGTGCCGGGATTTGGCGATCAAGGCTCATCCGTATACGCTGCCGGGCTTCAAGTCGGGAAATGCCGAAGGTGAGCGCAGCTACTTTAAAGACTGCGTGGCGAAGGGTGGCAATATGTCGGCCGATCATCAAACAACCGATCCGAATCGGACCGGAAAAGGCACGGCCCCGGGGAGTATCGGCCCGAATTGAGCGCCGGATATAGGCTGAGAACGCAATCGGCGATGTTTAGTCCGTAGCTAAATTCCCAAGGCGACGGCGGCGGCGAATAAAACGCTCGTCAGGAGAGCGCCACCGACGATGAACCTTCCATCCCGAGCCAACGCTTCGATGGCGCTGACCGGGATCGAGAAATTGTGTCTATGCTGCGAAACAAACCTCATTAAAGGAATAAAGACTCGCAAGCCTATTGGAAAAAGGATGGGAGTGGCAAGAAGAACGACCAGAGCTTTGCGACCGACTTGAAGACCCAACTTTAATGCCACCAAAGACATGAGGACGGCGAGGCCGTAGAGACAGATTGTTGCGATTAGAAAACGATTCCCTTCCGTCGCCAGAACCGGTCCATGGGATTTATCTTCGACCTGTGACACAGGCTTGGTAGAGTTCTCGCTAGCAAGATTCCCAATCTTCTTGAAGTATGGATGTTCGCGAGCGCGGACCCAACGTTCTAAACTGTCATCGTGGACAAGGCATTCGTAGTTAACCTTACCGGCCTTGATAAGCTCGTAAAGTTGGGCGACATCAACGGCGTAATGCTCTTTGCCGTCGAGATCTATTAGGCGCAGGAGAGTCATCCGGCTTTTACTCGGCAATTCCAACACAATCGTACTTGAGCCTTATTCCTCAGGAAGTGGGATGTTTACCGCTACACTCAAATCATACCACATGGTAGTGGCGCTAATGGCCAAGCTTAATGTCGCGCCGACAATGACTTAGAATGAGCGTGCCCTGGGCGCTGTTTGCCAATTGGGTGGTTTCCGAGATTAAAAAAGCCGAGGCAATTCACAATCCGATGTCTATAATTCGGCAACACGCGATTGAAGTTGCTCGACGTGTATGGTGCGATATCCTCATTTGAAGGTAGTATGGCTGGTTCGCCTGACTTACCGAGAATGTGGCTTTTTGCGATACGAATTGCAGACCCGCCCACCTTCCCTATTGCTAGCTTATTTTGCAGATCGACCCCTGCACCGGTGGAGAAGACCATTCGCACTAATAATTCGACATTAGTCCATCGAATTCAGATTTTCGACGTCAATTCGTCCCGCCTCCGCCGCATCCCACGGTCCCCCAAAATCAATGCTGGGATGCGCGGAGCGCACTGCTAATCATTCTTTGAACAATATTGTCGGCGATTTTTGCTGGATAACGAATGGCAGGGGTCGGGGATAGCGCCATTCAGTAAGGGGGAAATCATGATAACGCTTTTCATCGTCGGAATAATCATGGGGACGATCCTCGGATTGCATTTCAAAGTTTTGATTCTTGTTCCTACGCTAGTCGCCGTAGCAGCGGGCATAACGGCGATTGGAATTGCGGATGCCTTTTCACTTCGGGACACCGCATTCGCGGGATTTGGTACTATCGCTGCGTTGCAGTTCGGATACCTGGGAGGCTGTGCTCTTAATCTACGTGACTGGAATTCGTACACAGCAACTTCCGCAGCACCGCCCGTTAGCATTGACATAATAAGGAAGCGTGCGCGCGAAATTAGAGCCTCAGTAATGCACACGATGCCGAAGTAGAGGATGCATCTCATCCCAGCCATCGGCCATCAAGCTAATGACGAAGTCAACGGAGGCGAGTGCCGCGAATCGCTGGCTTACCAGCCAAAATGGCCGACGATCAGGAGACGGTCATTGCCGGCCTGTGGTCCAACTGGAGTTCGCCGACGAGCGGCGGAGAAATTTTAACCTGCACATCCTGACCTCCGGTCCCGATAAGGCAATGGGCGAGATGCACGAGCGCAGCTTCCGCGACCTGATCGGCGACATGTTCGCAGGCCTCGCCGCGAGCCGGCCATCGAATATATCGACATGCTGGCCGCGATCCGCGACAGCTACCAGTATTTCACCCAGGCCGAGACCGGAAATCTGCGGCGGGCCGGCTATAATGCCCCGTTCACGCCGCTTGAAGACGCGGTGCGGCACTACGTGACGCCTTATCTCGATCGGCCCGATCCCTACCGGTCAGCAGGCCCATCGCCGTCTCCTCGACGGGCCTAGACTAGCCCAGGGCGCCTCAATAATACCACGGCCTGAGCTGGAAGTCGGTCGCAAGCTTGAGATCGACGCCCTTTGAGAGCAGGAATCTCGCGAACCGGTTGCTGGTTCCAGTGGCCAGCGGTTGATTTCGCGCTGCAGCCGGTCTGGCTGGTTACTGAGCCATTGGACAGCCGTGAATGCGTCATCCAAAAAATCCATATCGACCGTATACCGCAGATGTGGATCAATCGCGGCCCCACGCTTCGTCGGATAACTAACGGAGGCGCGTCACCACAGCCAGCCGATTGCACGAACCTAATCGGCAAGGTAGAATCATCAAACAAAGCAATAGATTGTATGAGCTCTCTGCCTAGTTGTCTTGACGCCGAATTGCAAAGCTTAGGCCGCTATCCGCCATTCCGAAATTGCCTTTTTCGATGGCATATTAAGATGAACTTTGCTGTCTACATAATCGACCCAATCAACTGAAATGAGATGAGGCTTACTCCTGGCTTTCGGATCGTCGCCTGTTAGGACAATCCGGTCTGCACTTTCGGTGTGGTCGATCGTTCCAACATGTATGCCATCCGACCCTACGACTTCCATATGCTTTTGAATTAGCGTCAGTGGGGTAAGGTCCTCGACTACCGCGCGGATAATGTTCCAAACCAAATAACCAATCTGAAGTACCGTGGCGACCAAAATGATAGTTAAGGCAACGGGCCACACTTCATCTCCACGCGCCACCTCGATGATAGCGGCACTGACCATCGCCAGAGTGATCGTCGGAATGAGGATGAGAACACTGAAACGCTGACCGAGTGCCACACCAATTAAAGCGCTAATACCAACTGCCGTCATTACCATTGCTTGTCCTCATATCAATTCGGAAAAATGCCGTGTCGTAAACACGGATATTTCGTATTATGTTCCGAGGGCGGGTTCACGATGCCGTGACGACGCAAGACTAAATTGCTCCTCGCCTTTCGATTGCCGACTTGTTGCGATCTCGCCTGCACCCGGTTCGGTTGACACCTGCCTAAGCTAATCCCGCCTGCATTTCGAACTCCACGGGACTCAGATATCCGATCGTCGAATGCCGGCGCTTCGGATTGTAGAAGCAATCGGTGTAGTCGAACACGTCAGCCTTTTGCCTCCTCATCCGGTTTTGCGCCCCTTGCGCTCGGCTTCAGCGAGGAGAAAAAGCTCTCGATCGCTGCATTGTCCCATACGTTAGGTAAAGTACCGGCCGGTTACAGCGGACGGGGCGAGTCGGGGTGCAACAGAGCCCTCCCCGGACGCCTAGCACTGCGGTTCCCAACGCCAAGCCATTTGGGCGGTTTGCTCGTTTAGGCAGACTCGAGTATTATTGAGGTCGTTGAATGGGGCAGCCGGTATGCGCCGCCTTCTGCTTTTGGCCGCTTTAGTTTTCGCTCTTTGGGCGATTGATTCGTATGCCTACCACGATCGCTACCAAAAAATTGTTGTGGAAGATATCAATTACTACTCCCAGATATTGAATGACGGAGTGCGCAGATTCGTAAGACTGCTGCGCCCTTGAGTGCCAGCATGACCGTTGAGTGCGCAGCATTAACGTCTCCCCTTAAGGTTTATTTCTGTTCGGACTCGCAGCGCACCTCAGTGGTCGTTAATTTGTTCGCGAGCTGAGCCCCAATACAAACCCCAAGACTCAGCCTTATGGGCGGGACTACGCTCCTCCAAGCCGGTCCCGCTCTACAGGCCGCACGGGACGGCGCATGGACAGCGATGTGTTTCCATACGCCGTGGCCGCCGCGCTAGCTGTAGCTATCGCTCTAGGTCTTTAGCTATTCGGTGTGTGGTTTGGCGGATGAGCGCGGCGCAAATGGGATAGCTCGGCCTTTGCTGCCATTATTGCTATCCTTGTCAGCATGACAGCTGACCAATTCCGAACCCTAGTCTGGTATCTTCAGGGCCATAGTCTTGCTGCTGGCCATCATTGCCGTGAGTACTTTCCCCTACGGGGGTCTGCCAGAGTGAACGCCCAACGGGTCATCGACACAGCACGATCGATGCATGGATTTATCGCGAGGCTCGTTGTAGTATGTGGAAAGGAAAAGGCGGCGATCCTCACAATTGTCCGCCGACAGACCCCGCCCGCGAGATTGTGCGCTCGTTTTGCCCGGCGGTCGCGATGCTCGCCCCGCTGGCCCCTTAATTAGAGCGTTGATATAATGAGAACTACTCCACGTAATCGGGGAGGATGCAATGCGCTCATTGCTGTTTGGCTCGGCCATCATTGTCCTAACGTTGGCAGACTTGGCCCCTGCCGTTGCTCATAAGATCCATCATCACCGCGGCACGCAATCCTATTATTCCGCTTGTGTGTGTCATTGGGGGTATGCCGCCGACAACAGCGGAAACGCCTGCACGGTCGCGGTCTCATGCGACGCCGAGGGTGGTTGGTGCGTAAGATCATGCTCGCCGATTAGAGTTGGCCAAGCGGAGGTGGAATCGCCGCCAACTAAGCCTGTGCAGCAATCGACGCCTGCGCAGCAATCAACGCCATCATCCGCTGAGATAGCAAGAAGGTGCGACGCACTAACTTCCAAAGCTTTCCCTCCGCGCGAGCCCGGCAATCCTGCAGCAGGTACCACAAAAGGAACGGGATTAGAGGTACAAAACTATTTTAAAAAGTGCGTCGTGAACGGCGGCCGTATGGACAATTCAACCGACGGTCATTGACCCGATCGTTCACTTACCGCGATAAGGAATGCCGCGCCGGCTGGTTAGGGGGCGATGCTCCATCATCGAACAAGCCTCGCCAGCCAGCCCACCATCGTCATGAACTTCTCGTGGTCGAAAAGGAAATAGAACCCAACGCCAACGAGATTATGCCGAGGAAACAACTCCCGCATGTTGGTATCTCCCCAATACCATAGATAGGCAGAACCCTCTGAGTCGGTAGTTCTTAGCCGCATGGCCCGCAGCAGCGCGGTTTCCGACAGGACGGCCTGCGCCTTCGCCACCACGTCCGCGGCCGTGTGCTTGCCGCCGGCAAGTCAATCGTCGAGCAGCGCCTGGACCTCAACGACGCGCTCGCAGATTTCCCATGTCAGATTATCGGCCATCCGTTCCCTCCTGGGCTGCCTCACGTATGAGACGCGCCAACACCTGTTCGACTTCTTCCGGGGTCCCGCGCGCGATCAATGCGTCTGTTTGTACGTATCGCGATCTAGCGAGCAAATGACCTTAATCCGGTAAAGTGACACCTGGCCTTCACTGCATTTGCATTTGTGCGCGTCGCGAAGCGCCCCTGTCACGCTCATAGCTGAGTCTGGTCAAAATTGGCTACTGTCAATGTCACTTCCGCCGGGAGGTAATGCCCTCCATGACAGCACCATGCGCAGACCAAGCGGCCGCGCGTTGTTCGTTGAACTAGAATCACGATAGGATGGCGCTCGGCGGCGCCAGCATGGTGTGTGGGGCTTCACCTTTTCCTCCCACACTTGTCCCGTCGTTGTTCTGCTTGGCGGGGCGATTTTTCTCTCAAATTGCTCTGGCCTAGCGCTAGGCCGCGCGGCAATCGCGGTGTCTGATCGATGTGCGGACTGTCGCGGTTGCACCGAGGATAGGGCACCGACCACACAACCGCACGCGTCGGCTCCAGCGACCCGGCGTCCGGTACTTGGCCGCGACAAAAGATCAAGAATCGCGTGCAATTAACCGCGAAAGGCCGGCCGAATGGCTGAAACTAGCGGATGCTCCCCGGCATTCGCTGGATCCGACGAAGTGATCCGGCTCGCGCTCAATCGTCGCGGCTGGCCGAATTTGGCGGGGTCCTAGAGCGAGGGCGTAGCCCTTCAAACCCAATCCACCAATTAATAGAACGCCGCCCACATGGGCGTTGTTGATCACGTCACAAGACCTGCACGGCTGCGCCGAATCATTTCTTGCCAGGGGATTGTAAAATAGTTGTCGGAGTCAGCTCCGTTCCTGCAACCACGCTTCCGATTGGTTGGTTATCCAATTGGTGGCCTCAGATTGGCCACTGAAACTCACCGACTTGTTCAATCGTCCCATCCGGCCAGTCGAGCTCGACAATGCACATGGGTCGCTGGCGTCAGCACCAACTCTAAACTAACATTACGGGTCGACCGAATGCAGGTTAGTATTGAGGTTGAGGTCCGCAATTGGGACAGCTTGTCATAGTCTCGAATAGAGTTGCCACACCCGAGAATAATGCGAAGGCGCGCGCCGGCGGGCTTGAAGTTGCCGTCAAGGCCGCACTGAAGCACAAATCTGGCATTTGGTTCGGCTGGAGCGGAAAGGTCGCCACGCACACCAAGATTACCACACAGAAGGTCGTACACGACAGCATTACCTACATTACGCTCGATCTCTCCAAAGAAGACTACCAGGAATACTACAATGGCTTCACCAATCGCGTGCTGTGGCCGATCCTTCATTACCGCGTCGATCTCGCCGAGTTCTCACGCCGTGATCTGAGCGGCTATCTGCGTGTCAATGATCGCTTTGCGCGCGAGTTGCACGAGGTGCTCGGGCCGGATGACCTCGTCTGGGTGCATGATTATCACCTGATGCCGCTCGCCAAGGCACTGCGCGAGCGCGGGCACAGGAATCGCATCGGCTTTTTCCTTCACATCCCGTGCCCACCGCCGGAAATATTGACTGCGTTGCCCCACCACGATCGTCTCATTCCGTCGCTCTGCGAATACGATCTCGTCGGCTTCCAGACCGGCGATGACGCCTTCAATTTCAGCCGTTATCTGACACGCGAATGCGGCCTTCACAGCCGCGATTTTAATTTCGCTGTTGCCGACCGGACGGTTCGGATCGACGTGTTTCCGGTCGGCATCGAGACTGTGGCCTTCGCCGAACTGGCTCAGCGTTCAGTGCTGTTACCGTTCGTTAAACGCGTGATCGGCAGCCTCGTTGGCCGTACCCTGATCATCGGCGTCGATCGCTTAGACTACTCGAAGGGGATCGCGCATCGGCTTTCGGCATTCGAGCTATTCCTCCGAACGCAGCCGCACTGGCGGGGAAAAGTGACCTATCTACAAATCGCCCCCAAAAGCCGCACCGAGATTCCGGAATATGCCGTTATGGAGCAGGAGATTGGATCGGCCGCGGGACGGATCAATGGCACCTATGGCGAAGCGGACTGGACGCCGATCCGTTACATCAACCGTTCCTATAGCCACTCGACGCTTGCTGGACTTTATCGCGCCGCCCGTGTTGGGCTTGTGACCCCACTGCGTGACGGCATGAATCTCGTTGCCAAAGAATATGTCGCTTCGCAGAATCCCGACGATCCGGGTGTGCTCATCCTGTCGCGTTTCGCTGGCGCGGCTCATGAATGCAAAGCAGCACTGCTGGTCAATCCCTACGATCCCGACAGCGTCGCCGCCGCTATCGGGCGGGCGCTCTCGATGCCATTAGCCGAGCGGCGCGAGCGGCACGATTCGCTGTTTCGGGTGCTTTCACACAACGACATCCAACACTGGGCCAACCGCTTTCTCACCGCGCTGGAACGCGAGCCCACGGCTCTAAGCCAGCTCGAGCAAATGCCCTCTTTCGGATCATAACGCGCCGGCGTGAACATAAATCTTCGCCGACGGGATGTGCCAGGGCGGCCACCGCGTTTCGACAATTGCGAAGATGAGAAGCCATCTGAGTGCTCAGTCGGCGGCCGCGCGCAATTCCGGTAGCCGCACAAATGCTTGCTGTTCCCAATCGTAGAGTCGCTCAAGCTCTGTATCAGTCGCGAGGATAGTAGGTCTCGTATGGGAACATTCCTTCGCTCTTGATCTCATGCAGGCCGGCAGCGAGTTTTTGAATAGCCTTGGAAACTATTCGCCAGTGGCGTGACATGGCAAAACTCCTCGGTGTTGCGTCCAGTTAGGGCGCGTGCGGCGCTTCGAATTCCTGGTCTTAGCGATATGCCACCTTATCTCCGGTCGTTTTGGCGGAATCGGGCGCAAACACGGCGTGGTCCCGGTGGATCAATTCGAGACCGGCGACGTTTGGTGTGACCGCGGCCTTCGTTTGAGCCTGTGAATAGAGGAACCCGGGCACAACGACCGCCGCAATCAGCGCGGAAAGCAGGTACGGCAACACCTCCAAGACGAACCACGATGTTCGCTTCAGCGTGGAAGATCCCCGAATATCCGTAAGCATGGAAGGTCCCTGCATATCCAACACCTCCTGACTTTCAAACGATTATATCATACGATCGATCGAATTTCAAACGACCGTTTGAGGCCGAAGATGACGTTTCCAGCCATTGTTTGCGTTCTGGCGGACGACATATTATGGTTCAAACGGTCGTTTGAATTGGAAACCCATGTCCCGTCCGGCTGAATACACTCGCGGTTCCATCATCAAGGCCGCCGTCCATCTGTTCGCGGAAAAAGGCTTCCAGGGTGCGAGCGTACGGAACATTGTCGTGAAAGCTCGAGTCAATCAGGCGGCTATCAATTATCATTTCAAAGGCAAGGATGGGTTGTACCTCGAGGTGCTCAAAACTGCGTTCGAGAAGCTGACGGAACATGCGGGATCTGATCCGGAGAAGCTCAAATCGCTTTCCCGCGAGGAGGCCCTGCGAAGCTTCGTGTACCAGCAATTGCGGCCGCTCCTATTTCGCGACGAGATGAGCCGCTACATTCGCCTGTTTGCCTGGGAGAGCGCTCATCCCAGCAAAGTCTTTCTCAAGTTCATGGCGACGAATACGGTCTCCTATCTGACCAGTGCGGTCGATGTCGTGGGCCGGTTCCTACCTCCAGGCACACAAAAACGGGTCGCCTTATGCGTGGCCATCTGGCTGATGGGCCAATGCAGCATTTTCGTGCGGAACCGCGAGCTGTTCGCGCAAGAGCCGTTCAGCATCAACACCGACGAGCCATTCACGGATGAACTGACCGAGCTCGTCACGCGGCTAGCAATCGGAGGCTTGCTGCACGCATCGGCACCAGCTTGATAGTGCGCGCGACGACCCTAACGCCCGGAAGGGCGATTCGCTCATTCGGGTAATTGGCCATCAGCGCTGCCGCGCAAGGCGCTCATATTTCGTCCGGACAACGTCTTTGCCGTAGAATCGTTCGAGCCGGCGAACGGTAAAATGACCTCGAGCCACCTCCTGAAAATGCTCCATAAACGCGTAGTTCACGGCGGCGGCGCCTAGCGCACCGACGATCGGAAGAGTCTGGGCTACGACCTTCTGCGTTACCACCACGCCAAAGCGGGACGCCACTTGCGCAATGAAGCGAACCAGAACCCGGGCCCCTCCCTCGATTACACCGCGCTGCGCGATGAAGCGCGCGGCTTCAGTGGCACACTTCGCGAGCATTCCTCGTGCGGCGAAATATCCGCTTTCGGACGGATTGGCCGAGCCGGCACGTCCGCCCAATGCAATGACCTGAACGCATGACAGTGCCGGTTCCGGTTCGGAAATATCTTCTCCCTCGCTTCGTGCAATATCCGCGATCGATCTCAGCATGATGATCGTCGACACAGGAAGCTCTATGGGAAGCGTCGCCAAGCCAAAGGCGCCGCCG
>Ga0210394_10003670_pt1 | contig 18855 bp, 15 predicted proteins | sample IncBWC12MmetaG_FD_160121 | JGI IMG/M metagenome (GOLD analysis project Ga0210394, IMG submission 160121) | Forest soil microbial communities from Barre Woods Harvard Forest LTER site, Petersham, Massachusetts, United States - Inc-BW-C-12-M | ecosystem: Environmental > Terrestrial > Soil >... | reverse complement strand
ATTCAACCGAACCGGCGGAACTGGAGCGCGATTCAAGGTGGCTTCGGAAATTACCGCAGAAGTTTCTCCGCGGAAGGGCAGCGCACCCGTTGCCATCTCGTAGATCACCACGCCAAAGCTGAAAAGATCGGTGCGAGGATCGAGCGTCTGGCCGCGAACTTGTTCGGGCGACATGTAAGCGACTGTGCCCAGCGCAGTGCCGGGGCTCGTGAGTAACGCTTCGCTGACGCCCTGCGTCATCGAAGCATCTTCGAACGCATTCGACTTGCCGCTTCCAGTTACCTTCGCCAGGCCGAAATCGAGAATCTTCGCGTGGCCGCGTTCGGTGACGAAAATATTTGCGGGTTTCACGTCGCGGTGCACGATGCCTTTGCTATGCGCGGAATCGAGCGCGTCGGCCACTTCGATCGCAATATCCAGAAGACGATCCATCGGCACGGGCTTGCCGGTAATGAGGTGCTTGAGCGTGCAGCCGTCGAGATACTCCATGGCAATAAACGGGTGGCCGTCCTGCTGAGAGATCTCGTAAATCGTGCAGATGTTGGGATGATTCAGCGCGGAGGCGGCTCGTGCTTCGCGACGGAACCGTTCAAGCGCCTGCGAGTCGCGGGCAACGTCTTCGGGAAGAAATTTCAGCGCGACGAAACGGCCCAGTTCGTTGTCCTCGGCTTTGTAAACGACGCCCATGCCGCCGCCACCGAGTTTCTCGATCACTCGATAGTGGGAGATGGTAAGGCCGATAGGCGACTGCGTTTCTGCCATGGATGGCGCACATCTTAGGCTGCGGGGGAAGGCAAGTCAACGCGGGCGGACTCACGCCCGAATTGTCGCCGCTGAGATAGCCTTATTCGGGGCCTAAAATAGTCTTTGCTTTTTGTTCGCCTAGTGGTATTATGGCCGTATAAATGCGGATTCAGGGCAAGGCACGCATTCTGGTAGACTGTGCCTCCTGCGTCCCCAGGAAATGCTGGCGAACAGCCCCGAGGTGCAAGCGTGTCCGACGAAAAAACAAAGAATCTGGATCTGGCAATCGCGCAAATTGAAAAGCAGTACGGTAAAGGCTCGATCATGCGCCTGGGGAACCGCGACGTGCTCGTCCCGGTGAACGTGATTCCCACTGGTTCCATCTCGATTGACGCCGCTCTCGGCGTCGGCGGCTTGCCGCGCGGCCGCGTAATCGAAATCTACGGGCCGGAATCGGGCGGCAAGACGACGCTCACTCTGCACGTGATTGCCGAAGCGCAGAAACTCGGCGGCCAAGCCGCTTTCATTGACGCGGAACACGCGCTCGATCCCTCCTACGCTCGCAAGCTCGGCGTGGACGTTGATAATCTCCTCGTATCGCAGCCCGACAATGGCGAGCAGGCGCTCGAAATCGCCGAAGCGCTGATTCGCTCGAATGCCGTTGATGTCGTGGTTGTCGACTCCGTCGCAGCCCTCGTTCCGCGCGCCGAACTCGAAGGCGATATGGGCGATCCGCAGATGGGCCTGCAAGCGCGCCTCATGTCGCAGGCATTGCGCAAGCTCACCGCCATCGTCTCCAAATCGAAGACGTCCCTGATTTTCATCAACCAGATTCGCGAGAAAATCGGCGTCATGTTCGGCAATCCCGAAACCACCACCGGCGGCCGCGCGCTCAAGTTCTACTCTTCGATCCGCATTGATATCCGCCGCATTCAGTCCATTAAAGAAGGCGACCGCGTGGTCGGCTCGCGCACTCGCGCAAAAGTGGTGAAGAATAAAGTTGCCGCGCCGTTCCGCGAAGCCGAGTTCGACATCATCTACGGCGAAGGCGTCTCGCGCGAGGGAGACCTGCTCGATGTCGGCGTCGCGAAAAATATCCTTGAGAAATCCGGCACCTGGATTTCCTACAAAGGTGAGCGCCTCGGCCAGGGCCGCGACAACGCCCGCATTTTCCTGAAGGAAAACACGGACATCCGCGACAAAATCGAAGTCGATCTACGCAAAGCACTGGGCCTGGTCCACCAGCCTGTAGTCGCCGCCAGCGACAACGGCAAGCCCGCTGCCGCAGAATCCGCGAAGCCTGAATCCGCGAAGCCCGCGACCATGGCCGCCGCCGCATCGAAAGGCAAGACAGGCCGCTAAAGCCACTCGCCTACTCGAAACTGAAATTCAGCCGGGGTTCGGTGTCCCGATCTGAACCCCGGCTCACTTTCGCCCCCGGTACTTTGGTACCCCCCAAATCCAGAAAAACTGTACTGATTACCAGTTGCGCCTTCCTTCGACTGTCCCTACAATTTGCTGAGGCTCGGGTATTCACTGTACGGGGCCTGTGGCCGATAAGGCAAACGTAGAAGGCATAATAAAAAGAAGACATGAAACCCAGCTCACGCACCAGCCAAGTAGTTCCAATACTGTGCCTCCTGCTCGCAGCAGCCGCGAGCGCCGCATTCGGTTCGCCCACAGGTGCGCCAGCAGCCAAACGCACTCATCGCACGCGCAGCACAGCTTTCAATCTTGATCCTGCGAAATTTGACGCCACCAGCTACGACGATGCAATCGTCCGCCAGGTGGCGATCGACGCGCTCGGCCATACCAACGGCTCGGTTGTAGCACTCGATCCATCCACCGGCCGCATCCTCACAATCGTGAATCAGAAGATGGCATTCTCCGCCGGCTTCGAGCCCTGCTCCACAATCAAGCCGGTCATCGCTCTCGCAGGTTTGCAGGAAGGCGCCATCACTCGCGACACGATGCTCAAAGTGGACCGCCGCCGCTACATGGACCTTACCGAAGCGATGGCGCACTCGAACAACGTCTTCTTCGAAAGCGTCGGCAAGCAGCTCGGGTTTGACACCGTCATCAAATACGCCCGCCTGCTCGGCCTCGGCGAACGCGTCGGCTACAACATCAGCGAAGAGCAGCCCGGCTCGCTGCCGCTTTTCCCGCCGAAGTATGGCGGAGTGGCGCGCATGTCGAGCTTTGGCGGCGGCATCCGCATCACGCCGCTACAACTTGCCTCGCTTGCGGCGACTCTCGCGAATGGCGGCACCGAATACTATCTGCAGTATCCGCGCACCACCGAAGATCGCGTTAATTTCGCGCCGCGCGTCCGTCGTCAACTCGATATCGCGCCCCTGCTCCCGGATATCCGCGAAGGCATGCTCGCCGCCGTAATGTATGGCACCGCGCGCCGCAGCTATGACCCGTATGGCAACGATACCCTCGGTCCTACGCTCGGCAAAACCGGCACTTGCAACGACGAATCGCTCGGCGGCCGGCTCGGCTGGTACGTTTCTTATGCCGACGAGATTCATCCCAAAATCGTCCTCGTGATTCTCATTCGCGGCGGCGGTCGCAGCACCAACGGCCCGCGCGCATCCCAGATTGCCGGTCATATCTACCGCGGACTCCGCGAAAGAAATTATTTCGCAACATCGGCTTCCGAACGCGATTCGCAGTACGCTGCCGCAGGCTCCGCCGGCGCTTCTCATTAACCGCTAGCTCAGAATTCACAGCTTCTTTTCACCCGGGGCCCGGCGTTGCCTCTTGAATCTGGCCGCGCGCAGCCCTACAATCCCGGCAATCTTTCCGTGAGCCTAGCCTTCGCCACCCAGCGCGATGAAGCCCGGCGAGCAGCGAACCGCCCTTCGCTCGCCCGCGCAGGTGCAGTTCTGCTCGGCGCCCTCTTCATGATGTGGCCGGCCATCTTCAATCGCTATCCGTTGCTCTATCCCGATTCCATGACGTATCTCGCAAACGGCTCCCCAGTCGCGCGCGCGTTGTTCCTTCATCAGCTCTCCGACTACTACGGCATGCGCTCATTCATCTACAGCCTGGGCATTTTGCCATTCCATTGGAATGCCACGCTTTGGCCCATCATCGCGTTGCAAGCCCTCCTCACGGCTTACGTCATCTGGCTCGTCGTGCGTTCGATCCTGCCGATGCGAACGGTGCTGTGGTATCTCGCGGTCGTAGCGTTCCTAAGCCTGCTGACAAGCGCGAGTTGGTTCGCGAGCCTCATCATGCCGGACATTCTCGGACCGGTTTTGTACCTCTGCATTTATCTGCTCGTTTTCGAGCGAGACGATCTCTCCCGTCGCGAAAGAATCGCCGTGGCTGGAATCGCGTGCTGGGCGGTAGCATCACACGCAACTCATCTCATGCTCGGCGCTGGAATCTGCCTGCTACTGGCCGCTCTTTGGGCGATCTTTCGAAACGGATTCATGTCCGGCCGCTTGAAAGCCCTGGGAGAAGTAGCCGCGATCGTCATGATCGCAGCCTTTGCGCAGGTGGCGCTGAATTCGTATCTCTACGGCAAGCCTTCGCTCAACGGCGAGCGCCCGCCTTTTCTCACGGCACGCCTGATTGCCGATGGCCCCGGCCGCTGGTATCTCGAGCAGCATTGCAGCGAAACGCAATTCGCGGGGTGTGGACGCGTCGGTGACCTTAGCAACGATTCAGATCAATTCCTCTGGTCCGATGATGGAGTCTGGACAACCTCCTCCAGTGAAGCGCAGGCACAGATGCTGCGGGAAGAAATTCTGTTTGCGCTCGCCACTCTGCGCACCTATCCGCGTGCGCAATTGTCCAAATCCGCTTCAAATTTCTGGCAGCAGCTCGGCGCCTTTGAAATCGGATTCGATCCCAACAACTGGATGGTGCAGCAATTCGATGAAGCATTTCCTGCCGGAAAAGCGCGCTTCCTGCACAGCCGCCAGGCTGGCAACAATCTGCCTTTCGATTTCATTTCCATGATTCAGAATTGGACTGTCGTAGCATCGCTGGCGCTGATCGTCATTTTCGGGATTCTCTTATGGCGGCGCTGGACTCCTCGTCTCGCAGGCCTCGCCCTCGTGATCATTCCAGCGGTGCTCGCGAATGCCTTCGTCACAGGCGTATTGTCCACGGTCGAAGACCGCTATCAGAGCCGCGTAGTGTGGCTCGTCCCGTTTCTTGCCGTAATTTTGATATTCACTTGGCTTGCCACTCTGCGAGCCGCACCCCAGAAAGACTTGCACTGCTCCCTTTGATTCGCGCACTCTAAGCTTTAAAAGCTTTAAGTAGCGTAGGCTTCAGCCGGCGCTTCAAGTTGCTACCACCAAGGCCTTGCAAAATAGGCGGAAGCGACGCCCTCGTTGTTTTGGGTTGTATGCGGATTGAAGCGCTATAGTTCGAAACGTCACCAGCAAGCATCAAACCCCCAGGAGGAATCCATGTCCGACGTCGTCTACGTTTCAAGCGTCAAGATCGAACGCAAAGTCGGCCCGCTGCGCGTTGCCCACCTTCCCGGCGAGCCGCAACCGGTGATCTTCAGCGTTCACGGCGCAATCGCCGAGCATTACAAAGTCCCGCCCGACAAAATTAAAGAATCGCACGCCGCCACCATCGACTACGTAATCGCCGGAACCGCCGGTTGAATGATGGGCACCTTCGGAGGCGCGCTGGAAGCGCGTCAAATCGACGCAAGCAACGACAAGCTCACAGCGGACGTCAGGGGGGAAGTCGAGCTTGAGGATGGCGTGCTTGTCATCAGACGCATCCACGTCGCCATGCGCCTCGTAGCCCCGGAAGAAAAGCGTGCCACCATCGAGCGCGTCCACGGAATCTATGCAATGAACTGCCCGCTCTACCGCACGCTGCACAACGCAATCAAGCTAACGTCATCTTATGAGCTAGTGGCGCCCTAAGACGCCAATTCGTTCTTGGCGAAGTGGTTGACCCGAAACGCCAATGAATCCGGGCATCTCGCGACGCCCGGATTCCGATTCTTGTGGCGCTATTTATCGTTGTCGCTGGTTTTTGTTGTTCTGGCCCCGCGACGACTGATTATTGTTCGACGAATTTCGCGAATTGGACGATTGGTTTTGCCGCGAATTCGACTTGCTCGGCTGCGATTGGCGCGAATTGTTTGGCTGCGCAGGCCGTGAATTGCGTGCTCGCTTTCGAGCATTTGCATCACGATCGAGTTCGGGCGCCGGCGCGGGCTGAATCGTCGGCGTGCTGGGTCTCGATCCGGGACGCGTCGACGGTTGCGTAGGCCGCGTTGACGGATTATTCGGCGCCGGCTGAATCGACGGATTCGAAGGCTGCGTCGGCTTAGCCTCCGGAGCCGGTCTCGTCGGCCGGGTAGAAGGCTGCGTTGGCGTCGGCTTCGGCTGCGGTTGATTTGGCGAAGGCGCCGGCTGAATGCTCGGTTGCCCCGGCTGCGGTTGTGGCGCAGGACGCGTGTTCGGCCTGCCTGTTGATGGTTTTGTCTCCGGCGTTCCAGGTGCCGGACGTGTCCCTGGCTTCGACGGACGCGTTCCCGGTGTCGTTGGCTGCGTCCCGGGATTTGCCGGCGTAGGCTTTGTCCACTTGCCGTTCTCTCGCTTGTCCCACTTGCCGGTATTGTTGCGGCGGTAAACGTTCCCGTCCTTGTCCGTGTAAACGTTATTCGGCAATTTCGTAGTTGGTTTCGGCTGTTTTCCCTTCGGGCGGTAATCCGTCTTCACTCGGTCCTGCCTTCCGGGCCGCGCGTAGAGATTATCTCGAGTGTAAGGCGACGGCCTGCCCGGACGCCCCGGCTTCCCTGGCTGATTCCCGTAGTTCGGTTTTCCGGGACGCCCGATTGGCTGAATCCGCACCACATTTCGCGGCGGGCGGTACGGCGGTCGATAACCCGGCCGCGGCCGATAGATCGGACGATACCCGCCCGGCCCCCACCATCCTCCGCCTCCCCAATAAGATGGATAGCGGTAGTAGCTGCTCCTCCATCCGATGCTCACGTTGATAAACGGCGTGCTGTAACCCAACGCGAATCCCCATCCGCCGTTCCACGGATTGTAGAGAACGTTGAATCCCCAAGTATAAGGACGCGGATAATAATAAACGGGACCGATCCACGGCCGGTAATACCAGCCAGTTCCGTAGACCACCGTTCCGTAATATCGGTACGTGCCGATGTAACCGGGCGTGTACCCCACATACACAATTTCCGGTGTCGAATCGTAAACGTGCACGTAGCGGACGTTGTACACAGGCGAGCTTGGCGGAATCGTTTGCACTGCGTCGGGAACGCTATCCGCAACCGTCCATGGACCGGTCGGTGTGAGCCCGGCAAACCAGACGCCGTTGTCGCAAACATAGTAGCGGTCGCCGATCTTCAGTACAGACGCGTTGGTGTTCACTGCATACTGCACCTGCGTGCTCGGAATATCCTGGAATTGCGGTGCGCCGTCGTAGGTGACGTCCGTCTTTGCTTCGTTGCGCTTGATCGCTGCGGTTTGCGGAATCTCCGCGTCTGCGTCGGCATCTTCGGCCTCGTTCGTACCGGCCACAGCCGTCAATGCGTCTCCCACGGGCGACGCGGGAGGGATCTGTTTGAAACTGGTCGGAAGGGAATCGCTGCGCTCGTAAGCCCACGGCCCATCTAGCGACTGGCTGCTGAACCATCGTCCCGAAAGCAGCAAATAATATTTGTTGGTCGCGATCTCCTTGATGAACGTGCTTTCCGTATTGCTCACGTACAATAGTTGATTGCCGGTCAGCGCCGTCCAGTTTGGCGCTCCCGATGTGACGATCAGCTCCGTCGGAACAGTGGCCGTGATGATCTGCGGCGGAGGTCCGGTCTGCGGTTCTGCGTCCGGGTCGGGCTTCACGAAATCCTTGATCGCTGAGGGCGTGTTCGTGGTAACCGACCACGGCCCTTTTGGGTTTTTTGCGATGTACCAGGTCTGGCCATTGCTCAGATAAAAGCTTCCCGAGCTTTTGTCTTTAACGATCAGCACAGCTGTATTCACCACTTGCTCGTAGGGCGAATCCTTGATCGGCCGCGTTTCTGGATCGCCGTCGAAGCTTATGAGCACTGTAGGCGTCTGCGAAAAAATAATCACGGGTGGATCGCTCTTCAGGTTTTCCGTGGACGCCGTTTCTTTTTCGGTGGCTGCAAGGCTCGTCTCCACTTGCTCGAGCGTTAGAACGATATCCCAAGTATTCGCAGGCGCCTCGATCCGGTCGCTTATCTTCTGCATCTCCTCGGGAGTGGCATCGGGAAATCTAACGCGCGTCACTTTCGTGTCTTCCAGCGTCATCAATCCTGCGTCGCGATCCACGGAAACTTCCGATCGGAACCACAGCGCGCCGAACACCGGCTCTTTTTTCGCAGGTCCTTGCAGCGAAACGGCCGACCGCCCAGTGAGAATATTGCCGTCCAGCGAATCAAATTGCGGCTGATAAATGATGATTTTGCCCAGGTCGGATTCGATCTCGCGCGGCCAGCTCGTATCGATTTCGTGCGCTTCCTGCGCCTTGGTCGTCGTTGCGGTAAAGAGTGTAGAAATCGCCAGCAGCAAAGCCCAAAAGAAACTCCACCGGATACCCATAGAAGTGCTCCTCAGTAAAAAAAGATGCACGGAGTCTAACACTATCGCCACGCTCGCTTCATCTACTGCATCTTGGGGTTAAATGGGCAGGTCCGCAGCGAAACGGCAAAGGAGCGAAAGGGCAGAACAATGTGCCTGCCCTTCAAGGTGTTTGCGGATTCAAGGCTTGCTCGGCTGAGCAAGTTTGACCGATAGTCTTGGGCTTTTCACATCCAACCACGTGTTACAGGCTGGTGGGCCCTGGCGCACGCCTTGCCGCCTTAATGCCTCGCGCCCGTACCGCCGGGACAACCGACGCCATAACACGGCCCCGTGGGGTGGAAATAAATCGACAGCCCCTGCCAATGCGTCGGAAACAGATAGTAGGGCTGGTGGTACGGCCAGAAGCAGAGAGCGAAAGCAGCCACAAGAAGATTACGTTTCTTCATAAAAGTTCCTCCCAACGTTCGCGAACTCAGCATCGACTATGAAATGCAAGACCCACCCACGACTCTGCGGCAATTGTATGCTTAAGTGCCATCCCCGACAGACGGATTATTTACCCGCAGACGGATTATTTACCCGCAACAGCATCCCGCTGCCGCCGCGGATATTAATATCGCCGCGCTCAGCCTTCAGCGTAATTTCGCCCAGCGGGCTCGTTCGACCGGCGTGCTCAATCTTCACGCGTCTGTACCCGTACACCCCGCAGGCATCGGACGAAAACAGCCACAGCGCCTGCACCCGATTCTCCCCCTCCACCGCCCCGCGGCAGGTGCCATCTGAGCTGGCCCTCACGCGCCCAAGCACGCCCTCTTCCTCCACAGGTTCGCCGACGATAGTCTTCCCATCCATCACGTGTCCACCGCCGCGATAAACCGTTTCTCCCCCAATCTGCCACGTGGTGTTCACGTATGAAGAGCTTCCGCGATCGTCATATTGAGGAATCCGCGCGCTATTCACCTCCACTATCGATGCCAGAGCCCGCAGGTTTGTGATAATCGGCTCCGCTACCCGCGACGTAACAAGTTGGGTGAACTCAAATGTAATGCTCGCGCCGCTTCCATGCGCAGCAGGCGTCACTGCAATCACTTTCCCCTGAACATACGCCCCGGCCCGAACCTCGCCGCCCTCTCCCATCGGAATATCCTGCATCACCCGAGCCTTCACCACCTGTCCCGCCTTGCTTTTGGTCGAAGAAAGCGAACCATGCAGCGCCACAGGAAGCACAGTCCCGGCCGGAATCGAAATCTTCACAAACGCAGCGCCGGTGCCCGAAATCAGAAGCAATGCCAAAGGAAGAAAAAAGCTCTTCATATGCTTCTCCTTGCCGGACGCGGCCTTCCCAAAGCCTATAACACTAAGATGCATCTCCATAATTTCAAGATGCGCGAAACACCCGCGCCGACCCGCCCCTCGCAAATCCCGGCCCTTTGCTCGCTCCGGCACAGCACGGCGATTCCGCTTTTCTTGCCTTCCGCCCTTGCGTTATCCTGCGAATGGGCCACGCACCAAGCACCACTGAGGGGAAATGAATCGCGGCAGAATCATACTTTGGTTTCTACTGCTGGTCGTCGGTGGTGCCGTCCTCGGCTGGTCCTACGGTGCGCGCGGCAGAGCCGAAGCGCAATTCGCGGACGAAGTCTCGCTCGCCCATGAAGAAGCGGCTCGCATTCAGCGCGATGTAGTGATGTACACCGACGAAATCGCCCCGCCACGAATTCCCTTTAATCAGGCTCTCGAGCAACTCGGCCTCGACGCAGCCACCGCAGCCCGCATCGCCGCCGTAGCGCAACACAGTTTCGATCTACGCCATTTCCGCGCCGGCAATAAAATCACAATCGGCCGAGGCGTTCTCGGCGATCTGCGCGAGGTCCACTACCGCATCGACACCGACCGCGAACTTATCATCACTCCCCAGCCCGCGGAAAATTCGGAGACCGCCAGCCCGGCGCAGAATTCCACGGCCACGCCTGCGTCGCTAAACCCACCGCCCGCGTCAATCGACTCCTTCCGCGCCGAAATCCGCAAGATCCCCTCCGAAACCGAAACCGCCGGCGTTACCGGCACCATTCACGGCTCGCTCTTCGAATCCGTCATCGAAGCCCGCGAACGACCCGAACTCGCCATGCGCCTCGCAGAAATTTTCGGCTGGGATCTCGATTTCTACACCGACACGCGCCCCAACGACACCTTCCGCATCGTCGTCGAAAAGAAAAAATTCTCGAACGGCGAAACCGCCGCCTACGGCCGCATCCTCGCCGCCGAATACAACAACGCAGGCCACCCCTACCGCGCCGTCCTTTTCCACGACCTCACCGGCCATCCCGCCTACTTCACGCCCGATGGCAAAGCGATGAAAAAAGCCTTTCTCCACTCCCCGCTGAAATTCGCCGCCGCCATCACTTCGCACTACAGCGCCAGCCGCTTCCATCCAATCCTCAAAGAATATCGCCCGCATCTCGGCATCGACTACGCCGCTCCCACCGGCACTCCCGTGCAAACCATCGGCGAAGGGCGCGTCGCCTTTGCAGGACGAAAAGGCGGCGCCGGGAATCTAATCGAAATCCAGCACACCAACGGCTACACCACCTACTACATGCACCTCTCCCGCGTCCTCGTTCGCACCGGCCAGCACGTCGAACAGGGACGGACCATCGGCCTCGTCGGCATGACCGGTCTAGCCACCGGCCCCCATCTCGATTTCCGCATCCAGCAGCACGGCCAGTTCCTGAATTTCGAACGCCTCGGCCTGCCCACCGCCGATCCAATCTCGAAGCGCGACTGGACCGAATTCGCATCACTCCGCGACGCAGCAATGACGCACATGCCCGATCTCCCGCCGCGAGCGGACACGCCAGTAGTCGCCAAAAACACAAAGCCCCGCCGTTCCCGCGGCGCCGACTAACTCCCGCACATTTTCGTACCGCCGGCTTTAAGTAGCGTAGGCTTCAGCCTGCGCCCCAAGCCGCCACCATCACAGTTCGGCCAGACCCGGACAAACCGCGATTTCGTTCTTCTTTCTTGACGCTTTTGCTTTCACTCACCACTCGCCACTCGTCACTAATCTTCACCGCCGCCGCAACGCCTCCAACTCCTCCAGCGTCCGCGGCCAATCCTCCCGCAACAACCTCGACAAACTCCGATCCGCCAGCACCCTCCCTCCCGTCTGGCATCGCGCGCAATAATTCGTCTCGTTATCCGCATACCGTATCCGCTGAATCTTCTCCCCGCATCGCGGACAAGTCAGCCCATACCGCCCATGCACCGCCATATCCTTGCGAAACGCAGTCACCTTCTCCGGAAATCCCTCCCCAGCCTCAGCCCGCAACCGCTCGGTCCACAGCGCCAGCGTATTGCGCGTCGCGTCAAACAATCTCACCCACTCCTCATCCTTAAGCTTGTGCGTAAGCGTCACAGGAGAAAGCCGCGCCGCATGCAGAATCTCATCTGAATACGCATTACCAATCCCGCTAAGCAAGCGCGGATCAGTAAGCGCCCGCTTCAACGTCCGATTCTCCTCAGTAAGCGCCGCTCGAAACGCAGCAAGATCGCTCGCAAAAATCTCAATCCCCCCAGGATCAATCGCGCGCAATCCCTCTTCCCCCGCCACCACATGTAGAGACGCCCGCCGCTTCGTCCCAGCCTCCGTCAGCACCAGCGACCCATTCGCAAAATCAAACGCCGCTAAACTCTGCCTCCCCGCCAGCCGCGCCCCTGCCGCCCGCCAATGCAATCGGCCCGCAATCATCAGGTGCAATACAAGCCACAGGTCCCCCTCCACCCCAATCGCAATCCGCTTCCCAATCCGCCCGATCGCCTGCACCACCCGCCCCTCCACCTCCCCAATCCCCGGCTCCACAGTTCGCAACAAAAAAGCATTACCCAACCGCACCCGCACAAGCGCCCGCCCAACCACACGCGGTTCCAACGCAGAAATGTAAGCAGCAATATCCGGCAACTCAGGCATTCACCCAGCATGCAGTCGCCACCACCGCTTTTGCAACTCGCAGCTCCTCTTGCGCGCTGTCACTAGTCACTAGCCACCAACCACTAGCCACTCTTATCCTTCACCACCCGCTCCCAATCCTCATCGTCGTACATCCGAATCTCCCGCACGAACTTCACCACATCCCCCTTCCTCAATTTCAGCAGCAGCCGGCTCAACGTCACCTGCTCGCGCCCGTCCAGCACCCTCATCAACGACTTCACCACCTTCGCGTGCTTCGGAAAAAACGTGCCGATAAATTTTCGCCCTCGCGCCGTCAGCAGCACGATCCCCACCGCCCTGCCCCTTCTCTTAACGCCGCGCTTCTCCACAGGCAGACGCCGCTCATCCTTCGGCACAGGAGGCCGCGTCCACATTTCCAGCACTACCCAGCCGCGCTCTCTCAGCGGCCGCAAAATGTTCTTGATGTTTTGCCGGCTGCACTTCATCTGGCTGGCCATCACGCCTATCGCCATCGGGCCTTTTCGATACAGCATTTCGAGGATGCGAATCGTTCGCATCGTCACGTCAAACGCCTCCAGCTGGCTCTGCATCTCCTTCTGCATATATGCCGTCGTTTCCAGCAGGTTGAGATAAGCGCGAAACGCGCGCAAAGTCTTCCCCCGGTGCGTAATTTTCCGCCTTTCCAACCAACCCTCGCTCGACCGCGTCCCCTGCACCGGCTCCTCCCGATCCTTGCGCCGCCACACCTTCCATATCGTCATCTCAATCTCTCCGTTCTCTCGTCGAGCTTACGGGCCGTTGCTACTCCGCACCGCTCCCGATCTTGGCGAAGACCGCCGCACCGTTCCCTTGTAGCGCCGGCATCCTGCCGGCTCTTTTGACTTTTCCTCTGTACCGCCAATTTCCGCCGACATGCAAAGGGTCAGTAGGGGCGGGTCTAAGACCCGCCCGTCCCAAGAGCTTGGCAAACCGCCAAGCTTTGTAGGTCGCGGTTTCAACCGCGACAAAACGCCCCACTGCAAGACCAAGGGGCTTCAGCCCCTGTCACTTTTTTGTCATTTTCACTCCGTCTTTTGCCAATCACTCATCACTCATCACTCATCACTCATCACTCATCACTCATCACTCATCACTCATCACTCATCACTCATCACTCATCACTCATCACTCATCACTCATCACTCTCCTCCACCCACCCTGTGAATTTCTATTGTGGACACTACGGTTCTGGCCCCCGCAAAACAAAGGGCACCTCGCAAACTCAAAGCTCACAAAAAAAAGGCGTCGTTGCACCGCAGCGACGCCTTCAGCTGTCTCGCTTTTAAGTAGCGTAGGCTTCAGCTTGTCCTGAGCAGCGAAGGGCCTGCGCCCCAACCAACCACCAGCAAATATTCAAATGCCACACTGTGCGCGTATTCAAATCGCAGGTGATTGCGTACCGCCGGCGTCTCGCCGGCGCTTTTAATTTTCGCTCACGCCTTGTACCGCTGGCCTCCGGCTGGCGCCTTTGACTTTCAAACACAAATACTCGGCGCAAAGCGCGACCGCGTTCTTCTGAGCCGCACCCCTAGCTCTTGTCATCCCGAGCGAAGAGAGGGATCTGCAGTCGTCTTTTCTTACGCGCGCACCAACGCGACCTCCGCAACAGCAGTCAGCCCCGCAGGTGCGCCTTCTGCATCCCGACTCCTTCGTCGGGGGAGCGGCACAATTTAGCCCAGGCCGGAAGGCCTGGGAAAACATAAACGCGCAGACGCACAACCGCTCGCGGCGCCTTTCCCGCGACCCTCTTCAAAACGCGCCTTCGCCTTAATGTAGCTCAGGTCTTCAGACCTGAGGCTTTTGCTCGGGCTTTTTTGCCGTTGCCTCGCGCCGCTGCCACTGGTACCGCTGGCCTCCGGCCGGCGCCTTTGACTTCGGCGCCCTCGAATACCCGGTCACCGCCTCAACCGCGGCACACACAATCACCTACTCCCGCATCAACACCCAGCGCATCTCCGGAACAGGACTGAAAAACGGAAGGATCACCCTGCGCGAATCCCTCGCCGTCTCATCCGACGGCCAAACCCTCACCGCAACCTACACGATCTATCGCGGCGACCAACTCGTCGCGAACGGCGTCGCCATCATCGAAAAGTCCGGATCCACATAAGTTGTCTTCGCCTTCCAGTAGCACAGGCCCGTCCCCCGTGGCGGGCATTCCTGCCTGCGCCCCACCCACCTATGCCCTCGCAGCATCCACACTATGCGCCCGTTCAAATCGTACGTGCTTTACGAACCGCCGGCGTCTCGCCGACGCCTTTGACTCTTCCCTTGTACCGCTGGCTTCCAGTGCGCTGTTTGCGTCCAGGTGGTTTTCGCGGGGCCGGCTTTCTTGACTTGCCCGAGCCCGTGTCATCCCGCCTGTCCTGACGAAGGAGGGGAGCGCAGCGCGGTTTATGCGCCCCACACTCTGTGGCGGGGCGAGGGATCCGCAAGTTGCCTGCTCCTTAATACTGGTTCAACTGCACAAAACAACCGGACGGCTACCCGCATGCAGTTGACATATTCGGCATGCTCGTAGAAACTCTGCCCCTAGATAATGAATGCCTGGTGAATTACAGCATGTCTAACAGGGACCATCGACAACATGGCATAGTGGAAGAAGTCTTCGAGAGTATTCTATTCAGCTGTAGGTTCCTTGTGCTCTTTGCAGTGTTGGGTATTTTGTGCGCGAGCGTCGTAATGTTTCTGAAAGGATGCGTGGAAGTTGTGCAAGGCGTGAAGGCTTTTCATGCGAGAGTGAATATCTTTCAACCAACTTCAGCGGACGACAACAGCGTAATACTCGCATTCATTCCGGCTGTAGATAATTATCTATTCGCTACCATACTCGTGATTATTTCAATGGGATTGTACGAGTTATTTATCAGCGAGATTGATCCGAAAATTCGCAGGGGAAGTCGTCCCATTTGGTTAAAGGTTCACGATTTGGACGACCTCACGTCTCGAATCGGGGAAGTCGTAATAATGATCCTAATTGTGAACTTCTTTAAACAATCCTTCAGCGTGCCGTACGGCAGTCCCATCGACTTGCTGATCTTGGGAGGCGGAGTGTTGCTCGTTTCAGGCTCTCTTGTCGTTGCCCATCACGTCTCGGGAAAGCGCAAGAGGTTGACGGGGAGTAGCGACGGCTCTAGCCAGCACGACTAGTTAGGTGGCTGGGTGCCCCGTGCCTTGATTCTCAGAAGCGCGGGTGTTTCATCATCACCGTGCTAGAATTCGCCGGCGGCGATAAGATGCCGGACGCCAAGGGAAGGCCTGCGGGGGAAACAACTAAGATTGCTAAGAAGAAGCCCAAGGAAGCGATTCTTTTTGACGTTTCAACGGCCGATCGAGCGACTCGCGTAGCAATAATGCGGAGCGAACAGAAATGGCAGGGCAGCGACATGTCTGGGTGTGCGGCTTGCTCCCATTACTTATAGGTGCGTGTAACGACAATAATCAGCGGTTCGCGGCCCTACAAAAGAAAACGGACGATATGCAGGCGCAAGTCAAATCGTTGAAAGAGTCCGTTGATCGGATGGAATCGGACCGGTCTTGGGACAAGCTTGAGCGAGACGCTGGATCCATCGCATATCTGACGCCGGGATCACAGGGCTATTCGACAATCGGGATGGATCTAGGCCGATTGACCGTGCAGTTAGCGAATGTTCAGGCCTATGCGAATGGAATCCGGGTCACATTGCGATTTGGGAATTCGACAAGTGCCACGATAAACGGAGTAAAAGCAACACTTGAATGGGGCCGCGTGGACGCGAAAGGGAGCCCCATCAATGATGAGGCCCGCTCCAGGGAAGTGACGTTCGACCAGTCTCTCAGGGCCGGAGCATGGACCGAGGTTCACGTAGTGCTCGATGGTGTTCCGCCCCAAGAATTTGGTTTTGTACGCGTGCGTGACATGAGCCACACGGGGATTGTGCTGTACAAATGACAAAGACCACAGTACCGCTGTGAGTTTCGGACAGTTTTTAAAGTTACTTCCGTCCTTGAACAATCCCTACGCCCTGGCTGGATACCTGGTGGTTGCGATCGTCTGGTTCGGCTATGCGCTCGCAAGGGCGAAGTTGTTCGCGCGCCTATCTCCGAAGCAGACCTCCGATAAGCTTAATCTGATCTTCAAGTACGCATTCTGGCTTTCCATCGTGGCCATTTCTCTTGGGTTCGGTTATCGGGCATATGTTGAAGCGAACCGCAATCCCCTCAAGCAGCAGGGCGGGGATTGCTCAGTCGTCCAGAATGGCAGTGGGAATACCGCGTCATCCAACTGTGAAAACAAACCGGCAGGTGCGAAATGATAGCGCTCGCGAGAATATGCCTCCTCACTGGATTCTTACTAGGCGTCACGAATTCATCTTCTGCACAATCTCAGAAGGCCGGAAACTGCTCGATAGTACAGAGTGGCACAGGAAATACGGCGTCACTGAACTGCGTGGACATTGACGCCACCCTGGCCAAGCAGGTACAGGAAATCTTGAACGGTACGAAGCAGAACGCATCATCCACAAAAGCCATGTCTGAGAAGTTGGATCGAATCATAAAGCACCTGGACCAAGAGGACGCACGGCCACTAGTCGGTATAAAGATCGTTGGCCCCAAAGGACCAGCCATTGCTTGCGTCAACGAGTCAGATGTAATAGCCCGTGATATCTTGTGGCAGATAGTCATTTGGAACAAAGATACGTTGGAACTACAACCCCTCCCCATCCCAGTCCAAAAATGCGAATGGCTGCGGCCCCGCGACGAGGGTGGTCCCACCGACATCTCACACTGGCTTTCCGCCTTGAAACCCGGAACCCACTTGATAGGGTCCGCGATGATAAGTTGTCCCAACTGCCTTACTGGCCGCACTTACATTGTCGCCATTGTCGTGGGGGAAGGCGGGTGGTATTGCGAGTTTAGCCCCGGCCCCGGAAAGCAGGGCAAGCTTCTAGTGCCGTTGAACCCTGAATCCGAAAGCGCTCGGGCCGCATTCTTGTCTGGACTCGAAAACTCTGTTCCCCTCGATAGTAGAATTTCAATTGGGGAGCAGAAGCTTAACTAAAGGCTGGGTGCCCCCAGAAGTGTGGTCTGTAGACTAAATTCTTTCTGATACTGGAAACTTGGGATCCAAATCTGCTTTTTGCTGCAACCTCGTTGCCGCACTTACGGCAACAATTTCTGTCACTTTTCAAGGTGCGTTGCGCTGCGATCTGCACGACGCAAAACAAAAAGGGCGCCCCGATTTCTCGGAGCGCCGTTCTGTTCAATGTAGCTCAGGTCTTTGGACCCGAGGGTTTTAGTACATCCCGCCCATGCCCCTTCTCAAATGACTTCAGCTCCGGAGGAGCGACACAATTTAGCCCAGCCCGGAAGGGCTGGGAACCGGTCGATTCCTCGAGCACCTACCGCTCGCGGTGCCTTTCCCGCGACTCTCCTTCTTTTGAATTGTTCGCTTCTGCTTTTTCGCCTTTAACTCTTCTCCGTGTATGGCTCCCCGCATCCTCCCCAAAAAACAAAAAGGGCGCCCCGATTTCTCGGAGCGCCCTTTATTTTCCTTGCGGTTTGACTGCGGTTTAGTACATCCCGCCCATTCGCGGTTTGTGCGTCCGCCAATCCTAATGGTGGACCGCCGCCGCGCCCTGGCGTTTAGTACATCCCGCCCATTCCGCCGCCGCCGGGCATACCGCCACCACCGCCCGCTGCGCCCTTCTTGTCGTCTTCCTTCATGTCCGCTACGAGAGCTTCGGTCGTCAGCATCAGACCCGCAATCGAAGCAGCATTCTGAAGGGCGAGACGCGTTACCTTCGCCGGATCGATGACGCCGGCCTTGACCATGTCGCCATAGTCGCCGGTATCGGCATTCAATCCCCAGTTATCATCCTTCGACTCGCGCACGCGGCCCACAACGACTGCGCCTTCATGGCCGCCGTTGAGTGCGATCTGCCGCATGGGCTCTTCGAGCGCGCGCTTCACGATGTTGACGCCGATGGCTTCGTCATCGTGCAGCTTGAGCTTTTCGAGCGCCGAAATGCAACGAACCAGCGCGACGCCGCCGCCGGGAACAATGCCTTCCTCGACAGCTGCGCGAGTGGCGTGCATGGCGTCCTCGACGCGAGCCTTCTTTTCCTTCAGCTCGGTCTCGGTTGCCGCGCCCACCTTGATCACTGCGACGCCGCCAACGAGCTTCGCCAGTCGTTCCTGGAGCTTCTCGCGGTCGTAGTCGGACGTGGTGTCTTCCACCTGCGCGCGAATCTGCTTCACGCGGCCTTCGATCTCGGAGGGCTTTCCGGCGCCTTCGACGATCGTGGTGTTGTCCTTGTCGATGGTCACTTTCTTCGCGCGGCCGAGGTCTTCGAGCTTCACGTTCTCGAGCTTGATGCCGAGATCTTCCGTGATGGCTTTGCCGCCCGTCAGGGTGGCGATGTCCTCGAGCATGGCCTTGCGACGATCGCCGAAGCCAGGAGCCTTCACCGCAGCGCACTGCAAGGTACCGCGGAGCTTGTTCACCACGAGAGTTGCGAGCGCTTCGCCCTCAACGTCCTCAGCGATGATCAAGAGTGGCTTGCCCATCTTGGCGGTCTG
>Ga0210394_10003669_pt1 | contig 18864 bp, 11 predicted proteins | sample IncBWC12MmetaG_FD_160121 | JGI IMG/M metagenome (GOLD analysis project Ga0210394, IMG submission 160121) | Forest soil microbial communities from Barre Woods Harvard Forest LTER site, Petersham, Massachusetts, United States - Inc-BW-C-12-M | ecosystem: Environmental > Terrestrial > Soil >... | reverse complement strand
CAGCGCAATCTCGCACTCGCTCCCTGGACCGACTACTACAACTTCGTCCGGCCCCATGGTAGCCTTCACTACCAGCCGCCCATCAGCCGCTCGGATCCTGGTACAACGTCTTGATCATCTACAGCCACCCAGGCCCTTGGAGGCGCAGCAGAAGACATCCTGACGCAAAGGTTATCTTATAGTTAATGGAGGGTGGCCCTTTGTGGAAGGAATGGGGAAAAGTCGGGTGCCGGCAATCATTGTGAATGGCAATCTAAAATCTGAAATCTGCAATCTGAAATTCCGGGTTGCAGATTTCAGATTGCAGATCTCAGATTTCAGATTTGAACCGCGGTGAGGCCCTCAGTGAAGATCTGATGGCCGACCTGACGCCTGAGGCCCGACACCCGCGACCTACGAGCCGGGCGCGGTGGCCTTCTCGCGCTCGTAGGGCTTCTGGATATATCTGCGCGCTTCATCCCCGGCGCCCTGGGTGTTGTCGTTGGTTTGCAGGGCCTGACGATATTCATTGACTGCGCGTTCGCGTTGGCCGGTGATGTCGAAGATCTTTCCGAGCTGAATGTGGCTCCAGACTTCAGTCCAGCGCGGATCGCCGTCGCCGTTCAAACATTCACGATAGGCATTCGCGGCCGCCTGGTAGTTGCGCTGCAGAAAGAAGACTTCCGCCACGCGGTAATGCGCCAGCGAACTGTTCTTGTTGGCATCGAGCGCCTTGTTGAATTCGGTCAGGGCGGCAGCCAGATCGCCCTGCTGCACCAGAGCCTGTCCGCGCGTGATGGAAGCTCGCATGCGCACATCGCCGGAATTCTTGAGAACCTTGTCGTCGGGATCGACCGCAATCCGGCGCGGCTTGCCGAAAGTCTCCAGGCTGAAAGGTGAATTTGTTCCCACCACTTCAATCCGCTTTTCTTCCGTTTTTCCGTCGGTATCGATCTTCAACTCGACCGGCATGCGGAACAGGTCGAGATCCTGCGAAATCTCGCCGACCACGCGGAATCCCTTGTTGTTGCCCAGACGATAGACGGTGTACTTGGTCTTGAATTCGGGTGCGCCGGTCGAATCCAGCCATTGCGTGAAGAACCAGGTCAGCTTGTCACCGTGCTCTTTCTCGGCAATGGTCTGGAAATCGCCGATGGTGGCCGACTTGCCCGCGTACTGGCTGGCGAAGGTGCGCATGATCTTGTAGAACTGCGTGTCCCCGACCACCCAGCGCAGCATGTGCACGATCATCGCGCCCTTATCGGTAACCAGCGTCTGAAATTCGGGCGAGAACACGTCCAGCTTGCTCACGCTCGAGAGCGGCACCGTGTCATAGGCGAGCGCGCCCACCGACATGTCTTTCACGGCTTCTTCCAAACCCATCGCGCCGGCCGCCTGCTCGACGTACATCGCTTCCGAGTAACGCGAGAAGCCGTCTGAAATCCACCAGTCTTCCTTGCTTGCGGGACTCACCGAGCAGCCCCACCATTGATGCGCAATGGTATTCGCGAGTAGACGGTAGTTCGTCTTATCGGTGATGGTGCGGCCGGCGATTCCGACCAACTCAGGCGCGGAAGTCGTGGGAACGGTATCATCGGGCAACTCGACCACTCGCAGCGTGGGTGAAGGCAGAGGGCCGAATGCCGTGATGTAGTAAGTGAATTCCTTCAGAGCGGCGTTGGTGTACTCCGGGGCAAGCTTCTGGTGTAGAGGCTTGAAGAACACGTGCAGGTCGACGCCGGCGTCGTCACTACGGCTTTCCTGAAATACGCCCGCGATAATCGTGCCGGGGAAGCTGGGCGTATCGCTGACGAATGTATAGGTCTTGCCGGGCAGGGCTCCAGCTTTCTTCGACGGAGCGCTATCGGCGACCGTCATCTTCCCGCTGCCGATCGCCACCATGTGCGGCGGAATGGTGATGCTGATGGTGGAGGTAAAGCGGTTGATCCCGTAGGCGTTTATCGGAAACCAGCGGCCGGCGTACAAGAGATAACTCGTGTCGTCGTTGATCGAGGCCAACTTCAATCCCTGCACCGGGCTTTCGTCCGCGGAATCGAGCACGCCCTCGTACTCGAAGGTCAAGGTGGTGCTGGCATCTTTGGAGAGGCCTGCGGTCAGGGGAATGCGGACGGTGGAGTCCTGGGTAACGCGCTCAGCGGAAAGCGGCTTATTGTTGGCGTCGGTCACCTTCGTCAGACGCAGCGCATTGTTGAATTCGAAAGTTGCCACGCTCAGATCGTCGAGCGCGGTGAACTTCACCTTGGCTTTGGCGCTAATCTTGTGGGAATGGGGGTTCAGGTCCGCTTCGATCTGGTAGTCATTCACGCGCAGGCGGGACTTCTGGTCGGCCGCCCGGGCCGACAGGGACATGAAAACGACGAGAAGTAGTGAAACGCCTGCCGAAAGGGCTGGGCGGCAGCGCCGACGGGAAACGCGCATTAAAAACAATCTCCTGATCTCTCGACCTTCTCTATGATGAAGATTTTGACGCAAAAGATGCTGGCGGTACAAGGGCTTAAGGCTATTTTAGAACCGTTGATAGGCGGTGGTGGCCGCAATTTTACGCGGACTGGCTCTTAACTTCGTGAGAAGCCAATGCGAGGACGGCATCGGCGGCACGGTCCGCGGCCGAACCCCGCTCGCTGGGTGAGCGTAGTCGCGCTTTCACTCTGGCCAAGCCTTCCAGCATGGTGGTGCGGGTTGGACCGTCGGGGAGGATCTCCCGGAGGCGGGCGACAACCCGTTCGGCGGTAAAGTCGCCCTGCACCAGCTCCGGGACGATCCTCTCCCCGGCGATGAGATTGACCATCGCAAAATAAGGGACTTTGATCCGAGGCTTGCCCAGGGTGTAGGTCAGCTGAGAAACGCGGTAGACCATCACAAAAGGGGTGCCCATCATGGCCGCTTCGACGGTCGCGGTGCCGCTGGCCACGATGGCCGCACGGGAATGATAAAGCGCGGGATGCGCTCCGGAAACCAGGGTGATGCCGCGGCCTTTGGTGCTTTCTGCCAGCAGTTGGCGATCGATGGTGGCGGCCACGGGCAGCAGGAATTCGAAACCGCCGCCCAGCAGCGCGGTCGCATCCAGCATGGTGGGGAGATTCAGGCGAACTTCCTTCACACGGCTGCCGGGCATGATCGTGACCCATTGGTTCGCGAGGTCAAGGTTGAATTGTGCGGCATAGTCTTCGCGGGTGATGGACGGCGGAGGCAGTTCGGCCAGCGGATGCCCCACGAACGTAGTATCCACTCTGCGATCGCGATAGAACTTCTCTTCGAAAGGAAAAATGACCAAGGCCTTGGTGATGTACTTGCGCAGCAGTCGTACACGTCCCTGACGCCACGCCCAGAATTGCGGTGCGACGTAGTAGATGACGGGAATGTCCCGCTTCTTCATCTGACGCGCGACGCGCCAGTTGAATGCGGGTGAATCGATCACGATGGCGAGGTCGGGCTGCCGAAGGTCGGCTTCGTCGATCAGTTTGTGAAAGAGTCTCCAGATTTTGGGGAGATGGCCGAGAATTTCGGTAATTCCGACCACGGAAAGATCGCTGGCGTCGATGATGGTATCGCAGCCAGCTTCACGCATGCGCTCGCCGCCCACGCCGAAGAACTCCAGCGCGGGATCGCGTCGCCGCAAGGCCTCGATGAGCTGCGCGCCGTACATTTCACCGGAAGCCTCCCCGGCCGAGATCAGGACTCGCACGGGGAACATTGTAGCTTGGGGCTGGTTGTGAGTTTCTTCTTGCTCGCGAGAGTTCGAGAAAAAAATTAACCACGAAGGACACAAAGGGAGCACAAAGGAACACAACGGAAACGCATGCAAGACTTCGTGTCCTTTGTGGTTCGGTTTTGTTTTTGATGTGTGGACGGGCGAGGACGCCCGTCGCTCCATTGAATTAGTCGTTCGAGCTAGTCATCGGCGCTGACGGTGGGCTGCGGCTGACCCGATGGGGAGACGGGAATTTCCTGGTCTTTGTATTGCAACTGGTTGTGAGTTTCTTCTTGCTCGCGAGAGTGCGAGAAAAAAATTAACCACGAAGGACACAAAAGGCAGCACAAAGGAACACAAAGGAAATGCTGGCAAGACTTCGTGCCCTTTGCGGTTCGGTTTTATTTTTGGCCGTGTGGACGGGCGAGGACGCCCGTCGCTCCAAGACCTAGTCGTCGGCGCTGACTGTGGGCTGGGACTGGGTGGGCGAGGCCACCGGGATTTCCTGGTCTTTGTATTGCAGTTGGTAGAGCTTGTAGTAAATGCCGCGCTGGGCGAGCAGTTGCTGGTGCGTCCCCATCTCGCGCACGCGGCCTTTGTGCATGACGATGATTTTGTCGGCGCGCTGCACTGTCGAGAGGCGATGCGCGATGATCAACGACGTGCGGCCCTGGACCATGCGGCTGAGCGCCTCTCGCACGCGAAATTCGGTTTCCGTGTCGACGCTCGAAGTCGCTTCGTCAAGAATCAGGATCTGCGGGTTGTGGGCGAGCGCACGGGCGAAGGAGATCAGTTGCTTCTGTCCGGTGGAGAGTGTCGAACCGCGCTCGCGAACTTCTTCGCCGAAGCCGCCGGGAAGGGTCCGAATAAAATCCGCCAGGTTGACTTCTTCGGCGGCGCGCTCCACGTCCTTGTCGGCAATCCATTCAGAACCCAGGCGGATATTGCCGGCCACTGTCCCGGAAAAGAGAAAGGGATCCTGCAGCACGACACCGAAGCGGCGGCGCAGGTCGTTGAGGTCCATATCTTTGACGTCGACGCCATCGATGCGGATGGCGCCTTTCTGCACGTCATAGAAGCGCAGGAGCAATGAGATCAGCGTGGTCTTGCCGGCGCCCGTGTGGCCTACGACTGCAATTGTCTCGCCCGGCTCGATCGTGAACGAGACGTCGCGCAAGACCCAATCGCGTTCGGCGCCGTCGCTCGAGGAATCTGTCGGTGCGCGCGCATCCAGTTTCGCCAGGCTGTCGGACGCGGTCCCGCGCAGACCGTAGCTGAACCACACGTGGTCGAATTCAATCCGGCCTGGCCCTTCGGGCTTCTTCGTGATGGCCGGCGACTCAATGTCCACCGGCGTATCGAGCAGTTTGAAGATGCGCTCGCTCGAAGCCATTGCGGACTGCAGGATGTTGTACTTGTCGCTTAAATCCTGGATGGGGCGGAAGAAGCGCTGGGCGTACTGCATGAAGGCCACCAGGATGCCGATGGTGGTCACGGTGGGAACCACGCGCAGGGTCACGAAATGCGCGGTACGCTGGATCGTTACAGTGTGCGTGTGGATGTTTTGGATTACGTGGCCGCCGCCGAACCAGATGATGGCGGCGACCGCGATGGCGGAAAGAATTTCGACCACCGGGTAATACACGGCGTACGCCATGATGGCGTCCTTGAACGCCTCCATGTGCGATGCGTTGATCTTTGAGAATTGCCGGAGGGCACGCTTCTCGCGATTGAATAACTGCAGCACCAGCATGCCGGAGACGGCTTCCTGAAGATAGGAATTGATGCGCGCGATGGCGACGCGAATGCGCCGGTAAGAGTCGCGCACTTTCACGCGGAAGACCATCGTCGCCCAGAAAATCAGCGGCAGCACCGCGAAAGTGATCAGAGCCAGCTTCCAGTCCATGCACAGCATGATGGCGAGAATGCCGGCCAGCACGAAGACGTCCTCGAAAATAGAGACCACGCCGGCGGTAAACATATCGTTCAGGGCGTCGACGTCGGTGGTGACGCGGGTGACCAGGCGGCCGACGGGATTCTTGTCGTAGAAGCCGATATGCATGCGCTGGAGATGGCGGAAGATCTGGCTGCGCAGGTCAAACATCACCATCTGGCCGGTCCACTGCATGTAGTAGGTTTGAAGAAATTCGCAGAAGAAAGTCAGGACCAGCGTGCCTACGTAGAGCAGGGCAATCTGCGCGATGCCCTTCATGGGCTGAGAACTCAACCAGGAATCCAGAATCGAGTGCGAGCCTGGGGCGTGGGCCAGGTACTTATCGATAGCGGTTTTAGTGAGGAAGGGGCCGAGGACGTCGAGAATGGCCTTCAGAATGATGGCTATGAGAGCTACCGTCACCTGCCATGTGTAGGGGCGCAGGTAGGTAAGCAGCCGCCGCATAAGGCGGGCATCGTACGCTTTTCCTAGTACTTCCTCTTCCTGATTCGCCATGAACGCTGCTTCAAGGGTAATAGATGGTGCGGCGGAGGGCAAAGATGGAAAAAGGCACGAGCTGCGGGCTTCGAGCGACGGCGGACGGGGTCACCGGCTTTTACAAGCCGCACCTTTAATGAAGAATCGAGATCTGGGTGCGCGTTTGCTCGCACCACGCCTGAAGAGGCTGCGGAAAAACTCTTTTTTGGCGTCCACAACTTGGCGATGCACACGTAGGCCCAGACGCCCTCGTCTGGGCGGCCGGGCGCCAGCCCGGCGGCAGCTGGCTTCGAGAGAGCTACCTCCAAATTTGCGACTAGTCATGTCTGTTTTCGGTCCAATGCCGACACCCTTTGCCGGGTGATAGGTTCCTGAGGCCGAGCTGTGCTCGGCTGGGCAGACGGGGCGTCTGCCCCTACGCGAAGCTCGAAGCCGCATGAGCTGCTGGTTTCGTACTCGAGCTGCGCTCGTAGCTCGTGGCTCAAAGCTCGCAGCTTCCTCAATGCGGTCGCGTTTTGAGTTCGAGTTTCGGTGGTGGCAGACAGTTATTTCTGGCAGCTTCCTCCCTCAGCTTAACTCTGTTCTTCACTTTGCGCAGCTCCTCGAGCCAGTCGACGAGTGGCACTACGCTTTCGTGATACGGCTCCCAGGAGGAGAGCACCGGAAAGGTCAGGTTTTGCCAGTAGCCGGGGCGATGCACGCTCAGGATGAGTTGCACATCGTGTTCCGCGGCAGCTGGCCTCACGATTTTGTCGTCGGTGAGATCGAAGAGTTCATCGACTGCCAGCCAATGCTGAATGCGTTGCATGTCGGTGGAGGCCAGAGTTCCTTCGAAGATCTCCGTTTTTTGTGCGGTCTCGCGCTCCCAGTGATACTGGCCGTCGGCGCGGACCAGGACACATATGTTTTCGTAACTGCGCGCGTGCACCAGGCGCATGAGGTAGCTGGGTGGGGCGGGAGCACTGTTCTGGCTGTGAGCCCGGGGCACGATCCCCAGGGCGAGAATCGCAATGAACGCCAGAACGCGAGTGCCCACAATGGCGAATTTTAGCGAGGCGGTGGGCGGCGAGGCTACAGGTTTCTAGCGTCCTTCGGGTAACCGACGTAACACCAGGGCGGAGTTCTTCGATCCGAAGCCCACGCAGTTGCAGATGGCGTGCTCGATTTGAGTTTTGCGACCCACGTCGGGCACATAGTCCAAGTCACAATGTGGATCGGGCTGATCGAGATTGATGGTAGGCGGGAGCTGGCCGGCCTGCATAGCGATGAGCGTAGCCGCGAGTCCGGCGGAGCCGCACGCACCCTGGGCGTGCCCGATCTGCGATTTCAGAGCGGACATCGGGATCTTGCGCGCCTGCTTTTCTCCCAGTGCCAGCTTGAGAGCTTGCGTCTCCACGCGATCATTCATTTCGGTCGAGGTGCCGTGCAGGTTCACGTACTGAATATCTTCTGGCGCAACCTGGGCCTCTTCGAGCGCGAGGGTGATGGCGCGCGCGGGTTCTTCGGGGTTATCACTCATACGCACGCGATGGAAGGCTTCACAGGTGGCAGCGTATCCGGCGATCTCGGCGTGAATGCGGGCGCCACGGGCGCGCGCATGCTCGTAATTTTCCAGCAGAAACATCCAGGAGCCTTCGGCAAGCACGAAGCCGTCGCGATCGGCGGAGAAGGGGCGCGAAGCGCGCTCAGGCTGATCGTTCCAGGATTGCGTCAAGGCGCGGAGCAGGGAGTAGCCTTTGATGATTCCGGGCGTAATGGGAGCGTCAACGCCGCCGGCCAGGAACATGGGCTGCACTCCGGCTTGAATGTGCTGGTACGCGAAGCCGATGGCGTCGCTCGAAGAGGTACATCCGGCCGTAACGACGTGGCTGTAGCCGCGGAAACCAAAGCGCATGGAGACTTCGCTGGAGATCGTGCCCATGGTGCCGCTAGGAATGCAGAACAGGCTCACCTGCTTGACGTGGCCCGAGTGCCAGAGGCGGTATTGCTCCTCGGAAAATTCCTGCGCGCCGCCGCCGGAACCGAGGACGATGCCGATCTCCCGCTGTTCCTCGAGCGACATGGCGACATGATCGAGCGCGGCATCTTCGAGGACTTCCGCCGACGCGGCCATCGCCAGCGGAACGACGCGCGAAACGTGCTTGCGTTCGCGCGCGTCGACCCAAGCGAGTTCGTTGAAGTCGGGAATCTCCCCCGCAATGTGCACGGGCAGGCAGCAGGGGTCGAAGCGCGAGATGCGCTTGACGCCCGACTTCCCGGCCAGAACGGCACGAGCAAATGCGTCGTTCCCGATCCCGTTGGGGCTGACCACACCCAATCCTGTAATGACGACACGAGGCAGCATGCTAAGGCTAGTCTGATGTAACAAAGGGCCGATAGTTCGCACACGCAGCAGGGGCACGTGCTGGAAGTGGGATAATCAATGGGGATGCCACTCGGCCTGTATCTTTCCGTTCCCTTCTGCCGCACGAAGTGCACGTATTGCAACTTCGCGTCTGACGTGTTTTCGCGCGCGGTGTTCGATCGCTACCTGGATCGCGTGTGCGCGGATATCCATACTACTCCAGAGAGCGCCGGGCAGATGGGCGCTCGCCTGGAACGCGACGCAGATTCCGTTTACCTGGGCGGGGGAACGCCCACTATTCTGGATTTTCATCAACTCGAGCGATTGTTTGTCACGGTGCGGCAAGACTTTCGCCTGGTGCCCGAGACGGAAATTACTGTGGAATGTGCTCCCGGAACGCTGACTCCGGCGGTCGTGGAGACTCTGCTGAGATGTGGGGTGAACCGCGTCAGCCTGGGGGTGCAATCGTTTGTGGACCGGGAGGCGGCCTCGGTTGGGCGCCTGCACAAAAGGGAAACCGTGCTCGACGACATCGTGCGCCTGCGCCGGGCCGGGATTTCGAACATTAATGTCGATCTGATTGCCGGGCTTCCGCACCAGACGGCAGAGAGTTGGAAGGAGTCGCTCGAGTCGGTGATCGCGCTGGGCGTTCCGCACGTGAGCGTCTATATGCTCGAGGTAGATGAAGACTCGCGCTTGGGACGCGAACTGATTGCCGGGGGCACTAAGTACCATGCACATTTCGTTCCGGACGAGGAATTGACGGCCGAGTTGTACGAAAGAGCATGCGAGCAATTGAACGGCGCGGGTATCACGCAGTACGAGATTTCTAATTTTGCGCGCGGGGGTTTTGAGTCGCGGCATAATCTGAAGTATTGGACTCGGCAGCCCTATCTGGGATTCGGCGTGGATGCGCACTCGATGCTGCTGTCGGCGAACGGGCAATCGGAGGCAGTGCGCTTTGCGACGGCGGACTCGCTCGAGGCATATGTCGCGGGTGCATCGGTGCAGCGTACAGAGGTTTCGCGGCAGGCGGCTCTCGAGGAGACATTTTTCCTGGGATTGCGGCTGACCCGCGGGGTCGATCTGGAGCAGGTAGGCAGTGAGTTTGGGACGGGCGTAGTGACAGCGCTTGGGGCAGTGCTGGTGGACCTCGCGAGCTTCGGGCTAATTGATTGGGAAGGCGATTGGGTGCGCCTCACGTCGCGCGGGCGATTGGTTTCGAATGAGGTATTCGAGCGGTTCCTGACCAGCGGAGCGGACGTGGTTGTGCGTTGACAGTAGCGCCGGCGTCTCGCCGGCCAAATGCGAGGGCGGGACGCCCTCTGGACAGCCGGCAGGATGCCGGCGCTACAAATCTCGCGTGGCCTGATACAAATATTCTTTTTACAGACCCGCATGGTTGGTGTTCGAACCGCAAGAATACCTGCCGCTTCGTCGTTCCTAGCTTCGTCGTTCCTAATGGACAATCGCCTCGGCTGTGCCTTCCCGGAAAGGCAGTCGAGCTTCGCTCGACCGGACAGACGAGGGCGTCCGTCCCTACGTGAATCCGGACGAGGGCGTCTGTCCCTACGTGGGTGCGCGAATTCGAAACGTCTAACCGTTCGGTCGGTCGGAGCGGGTTCATGAGGTGCCTTCGAACCCTCTATTCATGCTACTTTGCGCGATTCTGATCTTTCGCTCCTTCAGGTAACTTTTCTCACTGCGTGCATCATGCTCTAATCGAACGTTCAAGTTGTGGCGCTTGTAACGCGCAGTTCTGGCTCGCGCGGCAGCGTTTCGCCACTCTCCGGAGGCATTTTGGATTTCCAGCTCAACGACGAACAACTGCAACTTAAAAAGAGCGTGCGCGAATTTGCCGAACGCGAAATTCTACCCAACGTCATGAAATGGGACGAGGCGGGTGAGTTCCCGATGGGCACCATCAAGGAACTGGGCAAGCTCGGCATGCTGGGAATGGTCTTTCCGCCGGAGTATGGCGGGGCCGGCATGGGCTATGTGGAGTACGTGACCGCGATCGAGGAGTTGTCGCGGGTCGACGGCTCGGTCGGGATCATCGTGGCCGCGCATACCTCGCTGTGCTCGAATCATATTTTTCTGGCTGGCAACGAAGCGCAGAAAAAGAAGTACGTCTCGAAGCTTGCCACCGGGGAGTTTATCGGCGCATGGGGATTGACAGAGCCGTCGTCGGGATCAGATGCGGGCAGCGCGCGCATGACCGCGTCCAGGGCGAAAGGCGGATGGGTGCTGAACGGCAGCAAGACATTCTGCACGAATGGCCACTACGCCGACGTGCTCGTGGTCATCGCGGTGACCGACCGGGCTGCGCACACGCACGGACTGTCGGCGTTCATCGTCGAAAAAAATTCCAAGGGCTTTCGTCCGGGGAAGAAAGAGAACAAGCTGGGGTTGCGGGCCAGCGATACGGCGGAATTGATCTTCGAAGACTGCTTTCTTCCGGCAGAAAACTTGCTGGGGCACGAAGGCGACGGCTTCATCGACGCGATGCGCGTGCTCGACGGAGGGCGGATTTCCATCGCGGCGCTATCGCTCGGCATGGCGGAAGGCGCTTACGAAGCCGCGCTGCGCTACTCGAAAGAGCGCAAGCAGTTCGGCAAAGCTATCAGCGAATTCCAGGCTATCCAGTGGAAGCTGGCCGACATGGCTACTGAAATCGAAGCTGCCAAGTTGCTCACTCTGCGTGCGGCGGCGATGAAAGATGCAGGCATGAAGACCACTCTCGAGTCGTCGATGGCCAAGCTGTACGCGAGCGAAGTCGCCGTGCGCTGCGCCAATGAAGGCGTGCAGATTCACGGCGGGTACGGGTTCATCAAGGATTATCCTGCGGAGAAGTTCTATCGCGATGTGAAGCTGTGCACGATTGGCGAGGGGACGAGCGAGATTCAGCGACTGGTGATTGCGAGACAGTTGCTGAGGGATTAGATGTAGCGCCGGCGTCTCGCCGGCTGTCCAGAGGGCATCTTGACCTCTGCGGCGGGCGGGACGCCCGCGCGACTGCCGGCAAGATGCCGGCGCTACGTTGTTTACTCGTAGCGCAACGCCTCAATCGGATCCAGGCGCGCGGCCTTGATGGCCGGCAGCATTCCGCTCACGATTCCAACAAAACTTAAGATCAGCGTCGACGCGATCAGTGTGCCGGCTTCGATTTTCCGGCGAATCTCGCCTTCAGCCGCGTCGGTCTCGAACGCGCTCCACAAGGTGAGTGACCCGACGGCCCACGAAACGAGATACGCGAGCGCGACTCCGGCCAGCCCTCCAAGAAACGTGATCACGAGCGCTTCGGAGAGAAACTGAAAGAGGATGTGCCACCTGCGCGCGCCCAAAGCTTTCTCAACGCCGATCTCGCGGGTGCGCTGGGTCACCGACACCAGCATGATGTTCATCAGTCCCACGCCGCCGATGCCCAGGGTCAGGAGGCCGATGAAGCCGAGCAGGATTTTGATTCCGGTGGTGATCACGTGCAGGTCGAGGAGATCCGCGAACACGTCGAAGACAAATACGGCGCGCTTGTCTTTGGGATCGTAGTTGTGGTGGAAGGCCAGCGAGTCGCGCAGGGCCTTGACCACCTTGGCGTGATCACCTTCGTACTCCATCACGATGGAATTGAGGTACTGGGTGTTCTTGATGTCGCTGATGCCGCTGAAGGGCACGTAGACGTGGCCGTTCAGATTGTCGTCGCTGTTGTTGATGACGTGCTTCAGGACCCCGACCACCTGATAGGAGATTCCGTCCACGCGAATGCTTTCGCCGATGGCGTTCAGGCCGGAAAACAGCTTCTGCTTCACGTCCGCGCCGATGAAGGCCACGCGCGTGTGGGTGTAATCGTCGGCTTCGCTGAAGGCGCTGCCTTCGGCGAATTCCATGCGGCGCATCTTGGGATAATTGGCATAGACGCCGCTGACGCCATACGTGTTGCTGCGCGTGCCGTAGGCTACGGAGCACTGCTTGAAGACTTCGGGCGAAGAGCGTTTCAGCAGCGGCACTTCCGCCTGGATATGGTCGAAGTCCTTCATGGTGAGACGCACTTCGCTGCCCGCTTTCGTGCCGCCGGCCTGCATGGAAGTGCGACCTGGAAAGATGAAGACGAGATTCGTGCCGAAGGAGCGGAAGGCTGCCCACAAGCCGCGTTCGAAGCCTGCGCCGTAGGCAAGGAGCAATACCACGGTGGCAATTCCCCAGGCCATGCCAAGCATGGTCAGGAAACTGCGCCGCCGGTTGTGGCGCAATGCTTCGTAGGCCTGCAGGAAAAGATTCCCGAACATATCTATTCCTGGCGCAGCGCTTCCACCGGAGGCAGGAGAGCCGCTTTGCGCGCAGGGTAGAGTCCGGCGCTGATGCCCGCGATGGCGAGCGAAGCGATGGCCGCGACCGCCGACAACGGCACGATGCGTGGCGTGTCGAAGCCCTCGGGCGCGGGAAGCTTCGCGAGCACGGTCACGAACGCGATCGTAACCACCAGGCCGATTCCGCCGCTGAAGGCCGTGAGAAATGCTCCCTCGATGAAGAACTGGGTCATGATGTTGTGATGGGTAGCGCCCAAGGCCTTGCGCAGGCCGATCTCGCGCGTGCGCTCTGCAACGGAGACGAGCATGATGTTCACGATTCCGATCGCGCCCAGTCCAAGCGTTACTAGTCCGACCACGCCGAGGAAGTAGTCCATCGCATTGAAAATTTTGTCGACTTTCTGGGAGTTCTCGATGGTGTCCCAATCTTCAAAAGCGTCTTCCAGCTTGGGGTTGAAGTGGTGACGGCGGGCAATCATTTCGTGCACTTCCGCCTTCGAAGCCAGGTGTTCGGCTTTGATCAGCGGCCGGTAATTGATGAAGGAGATGGCGTTCTCGATGTTGTTGCCCTTCAGGGGAAACAACTCGCGCATGGTCTCGATGGGAACAAAGATGCGGGCATTGGTGCCGTTGTTGCCATCCTGTCCCACCTTCGCGAGGACGCCGATGATGTCGAAGCGCACGCCATTGAGGAGCATGGACGCGCCGACGGCGGGCCGGCCGGGGAAAACATTTTTCAGCAATTCCCATCCGACAACCGCCAAACGCCGGTGCTCCGAGTTGTCCTGGTCGTTGAACCAGCGTCCTGTGCCGATGGGGATGGTGCGGATCTGGTTATACTCGGGCGCGATGCCGAAGACCTGGCCGTTGGTCGATCCGTACTCGCTCACGGCGCGAATATCCTCGCGGTTGATGACGGCGGAGACGGTCTTCAGGGTGTGGGCATCACGGCGCAGCGCCACGTAGTCGTCATAGGTGAAGTGATAAGTCTGGCCTGACTGCAAGCTTCCTTCCACGGCAGGAATTCGTCCTGGAAACACGAACATGATGTCTTGTCCCAGGGTCGCCAACTGTTTGGCCTGCCCGCTGCGAAAGCCCTCGCCCAGACCCACCAACAGCAGCAACGAGCCCACTCCCCAAGCGATTCCAAACATGGTGAGAAATGAGCGCAGCTTATGCGCCCACAAAGTGGCGAGCGATTGCCGGAGGATGTCGCCGAGCAGTCTCATAGGTATGCCCCCAGACACCGGGCAGCGCCTGGGGGTCCCGGGTTTAAGGTTGAGCGGGGGGTCTCACGTCCCGCCCCTGTGCATCTGGTAGAGGTACGCGGCCGCTGTAAGGAAAGTTCCACGGATGTGGAGGATTCCTCACGCAGTTAGACTCTCCTTCCCAGAGAAGGGTTAGCTGCGGATAACATATGCGGCGATGTTATGTGGTGTCTTCGAGTGTAGCGCCGGCATCCTGCCGCTATCCCGAGGGTGAGACGCCTTGGCCAAGCGGGCGAGACCCTTCGACTTCGCTAAGGGCAGGCTGCCCGCTCGACAGCCGCCAAGACGGCGGCGCTACCAGTTCTTCCCGCCTTGCTCACCTTGTTCCCTCGGGTTTCGTCTAAAGACTCCGTGCCACTCCAGGTCCGTTCAGTAAAACAAAATTATCTCGCAGATGACGGGCGGTCTCTTCGTCTCACTCTGTTTGCACAGGGGCTACCCGTCACTCCATCGAAGAACAAATTGAGGAGGATTCCCGTGTACAAGCGACATGCTCCCGTCGTGTTTGGAGTCGTGCTGCTGCTCGTCGCCAGCACCGCATTTGCGCAATCGACACAACTCAACCTGCCTCGCGACAGCCAGCGCGCCTCGGTCACGCAGCGCATTGGGATCACCGACATCACCGTGAAGTATCACCGTCCACTCGTCAAAGGCCGCACGATTTGGGGCAAAGTCGTGCCCTACGGACAAGTCTGGCGGGCCGGCGCCAATGAGAACACAACCATTACTTTCACCGATCCGGTCAGCATCGAAGGCAAGCCTCTCGACAAAGGCACATACGGCCTCCACATGATTCCGAACCAGGATCAGTGGACCGTGATTTTTTCCAAGGTCAATACCGCGTGGGGAAGCTTCACGTACAAAGAATCGTCAGATGCGCTACGCATCGACGTGAAACCGCAGACGGTGGCAATGCAGGAAGCGCTGCTCTACGAGGTGGATCAACCCACCGACGACACGGCCGTGGTGACCATGCGCTGGGAGAAAGTTGCGGTGCCGTTCAAAGTTTCGGTGGACGTGAACAACATCGTCATCGCCAGTCTGCACCAGCAACTGCAGGGGCTCTCGCAATACACCTGGGATGGTTGGGACGATGCCGCCAATTACCTGCTGGCGCATAAGGTCGACCTCGACGAGGCGCTGGAATACGAAAACCGCTCCATCGGAACCGAGCCCCGCTACGACAATTACATGACCAAGTCGCAAATCCTGGACGCGATGGGCAAGAAAGACGAGGCCAAGGTCGCGCATGACAAGGCGCTCGAAATCGCTACGCCGGCACAACTTCACCAATACGCCTTCGCGTTGAAGGGACAAAAGAAGGACGCGGAAGCTTACGAGGTATGGCGCAAGAATGCAAAAGCCCATCCCGATCTGTGGTTCACGCACTCCGGCATGGCCCGGGTTTATTCCTCGCAGGGGGACTTCGACAATGCCGTGAAAGAAATGAAACTCGCCGAAGCGGGAGCTCCGGAACAGAACAAAGTGTTCATCGAGGGGGCCATCAAGCGGCTGGAAGCCAAGGACGACATCAACAAGTAGGCGCGAAGTTCAGGGACATCAGCGGCGGCCTCTGCGAACGGGGGCCGCCGAAATCTTGTTTGTGAATCGAAAGGCAGGCTCGTCGGCGCGGCGGAGACGCTGGTTGAGATCATCTATCGCCGGATCTCGGAAGCGGGTTCAAGGGGATCTCGTCAACCGTAGAGATACGGTTGGGCTCGCGGCTATATTTCCGGATGGGATGTTTGCGTTGACGAGTGAAGAGACGTCCAACGACGAGACAGGCCGTGGGAATAGTTTAGAGCGCCCCCAGCGGCCTTTCACCCAATGGTGACCAGCAAGACCGCCCGGGAGCGCAATACATCACCGATTGCAAGTGTACGAGGCGGTCAATTCAGACGCAGTGATGCGGCTCACGGTTTTACGTGATACCTGTTGCCTCTCCCTTGTGCTTCCTGACGTCAGAGATGGCGTGCCACCTAGCGCTTCCTCCGAAATCTGCCCTCATGCAATCTTGCCTCATACCACAGCGCAAGTTCAACGCGATTGCTCACACCCACCTTGTCGTAGATGATGCTGAGATAGTTTCGAACGACGTGCTCGCCTATTCCCAACTTGCTCGCGATTTCTCGATTCTTTAGTCCCTTGGCTACCAACTGAATTACATGCTGCTGGCGCAGGCTCGGCTTCCGGTTGTCTTCGTGGATAATGACCCCTCCCTTCCAAGCTGGGAGGGCCTAAGGTTGGCATTTGGGGGATCGGGGAAGATGGGGGAAACTTAGGTTGCAGCAGAACGACAGGGCAGTCAACATCCAAACGAATGAGATTCGCGGATGAGTACTCAATAACTCACAAGTGAATTTTATCGCCGAAACGCGATGAAAAGGGTTCTTTAACCGCCACGGAATTTATCACCAACCAGGCCGCTTCGGCGGTACAACCAGGAGAAACTGGGCAAGTTTATAGCCCTTGACAAAGTCTCGTTTTCGGTGCAGTGTTACCCTCCCCGATGTTGTGAGGCACCGCCTAGACATTCTCTTTTTTTCCTTCCTTCGGTCTTGGCCTTTTGAAAGTCGTATCGGTGCCTGCAAGGGCAAGTTCAGCCAGAAGTGTGTCATGAGGCGCGCGACAATGTACAAACGCCCACGAACTTAATCTCACTAAAGGGAGGATTCAACTATGTCGAAGCTGAGGAACGTAGTGGTCGCCTTTTCTGTGTTGTCGATGTTCCTGGTCGTACCGGCATTTCCGCAAGGGAATGCGGGCTGCAAGACTGGCAAGTTCATTGGGTCCTATACCCACCTGGACACATTTCCCGATATTTGGGGCGACGGATCCAACGTCGAACACCAGATCATCCAGCAGCTCAACCTGCACAGTGACGGTACCGTAACTCAGGAGAACGCCGGGGGTCCTGACATCATGCTGTCCGCCGGATTGAGCACGACGCTTGTTGGCAGCTGGACGTGCCGTAGGGACGGGATGTTGGTCGTGACAGTGATATTTGCCGTTTACGTGCCGACAACGGATGCAATCAACCACCCGTTGACCGTCCCGGCCCCTCCGCCGGTGGATCTTTTCCTGCTTCAACATACCAGGGCTACGTACCTGTTTTCTGTGACCAACGCAAATACCTTGACGAGAATCCAGGCCAGGAACAGAAGATACAATGCGGCGCAGGATCCGACAGACCCGACCGGCGGCGTCCTCCGGCCTCTCAACACCAACGTAGTTGTGTACAGAAGAGTAGTGGCATCGGACGCAGATCTGCTTGCTCCGTAAAAAGGAGCGCGCCTTCTGGGGCAGGCTGCAGCTTGCCCCAGCGTTCTTTCGCATCGATCTTGCTAACGCATGCTCAGGTGTCGTTAACAGCATTCTCACAAGCTTGCGCTGTTTGTTCGTCAAGAACTGTGTCTGTTGAAAAATCTCAGTTCACGACGCACTTGTTTGTCCCTGCCAGTCTCCTGGTTATTCACTTTCTTTGTTTCTCTAGGGCAGGCTCATGCAGTTGCAATCTGCGGGGTTGGCTTACAGCTGAGGAATCGCACCAGGCGTTTCAGGTTCTGCGCCGTGGCCGCCAGATAGAACTGTTCGCGTACGAAGCGCATCCTGCGCAGCCTCAGTCGGCGTAGTCCGATGTAATTCTTCAGCTCTGCGAACAGTGCTTCCACTTTCCGACGAGCCCGTTGCGAGATTGCGAACTCCGGTGTCTCGGCCCGGGCGTGCGCGTGCTGCCGTGCCTCTTCACAAGTGTGGATGGCGATAGTCCGATACTTGCCTCGCGTGCAGCGGCTCTTCTGGGAGCACTCGCGACAGCGCTTCGGCGTCGAGAAGTAAACATGTGTGTGGTTGCGCTTATTGATTCCGGTGTATTTCAGGATTTTGCCTTCCGGGCAGATATAACAGTTCTCCTCGGGAACGTAGGTGAACTGGTCGATGCCATAGAGATCAGTCGCCTGCCCGTTAGGATTTTCTTTCACCCGGATGTAACCTGCGATGCCGCGCTCATCGAGCCATTGCAGAAGTTCGCCGTTGCCGTAGGTGGTGTCCGCGGCCAGAGTCTGGGGCAGGTAGCCGTAACGTTCGCGATAGCGTTCGATCATGTCTCGGGCCGCTACGCTCTCTTGACTCAACCGTGCCGGCGTAGCTTGCACTCCCACGATGACGCAACTGGCGTTATCCACCAGATAGTTGTCGTAATAGCCGAGCCGCGCCGGACCGCCTTTAGTCGCGTAGGTCGAATCCGGATCCGTGGTCGAGACTTTGTCTTGCTGCGCAACCGGAGGTTCGACCGGGTTCTCCCGCTCCAGTTCGACTAAATACTCGCGCACGGTGTGGTTCACCTTAGCCACTTCCGCCAGTTGTTCGCGGGGAACGCGGCTGTGATGATCCGCATTGGCCTGAATGAAACTCCCGTCCACCGACATGTGTTCGCCCTTCACCAATCCGACTTCCACACAACGGGCGACGATCTCTTCAAACAACTCCTGAAACAGGTTCGATTCCTGAAACCGTCCGTGCCGGTTCTTGGAGAACGTGGAGTGGTGCGGAATCTCCTGATCGAAGCCCAGTCCGGTGAACCAGCGCCACGCCAGATGCATGCGCAGCTCTTCCACCAGTTTCCTTTCGCTGCTTACGCCGTACAGATAGCCAACCAGCAGCATGCGCAACAGCAGTTCTGGGTCGATCGATGGCCTTCCCGCAGCGCTGTAGGAGTCCTTCAACTTTGCGCGAATAAAGTCGAAGCGGATGTGGCGATCGATCAGGCGCAGTAGATGATTTTCCGGAACCTGATCTTCGAGACGGAAGTAGTAAAACAGCGATTC
>Ga0210394_10003668_pt1 | contig 18868 bp, 15 predicted proteins | sample IncBWC12MmetaG_FD_160121 | JGI IMG/M metagenome (GOLD analysis project Ga0210394, IMG submission 160121) | Forest soil microbial communities from Barre Woods Harvard Forest LTER site, Petersham, Massachusetts, United States - Inc-BW-C-12-M | ecosystem: Environmental > Terrestrial > Soil >... | reverse complement strand
TAGATACATAGGGCAGAAACATGCTTGATGGCGTCTCGTTGGACCAATTGCGGGCCTTCATTGCCGCAGTCGATGAGGGCAGCTTCTCCGCCGGCGCACGCAGGCTTCATCGCGCGCAATCAGCGGTCAGCGAACTCGTCAGTAACCTCGAAGCACAAATAGGTGTCGTACTTTTCGATCGTTCGGAGCGGTACCCAAAGCTTACGCCCGCCGGTGTTCTCTTGGTTGCCGATGCCCGCAGTGTCGTGGCCAACGTCGATCTGCTCAAGGCACGCGCGAAGGGAATTTCCGGTGGCCTCGAGTCGGAACTCTCGGCGGTCGTGGATGTGCTTTTTCCGATTCAGGCGATTGCCGAGTCGGCGACGGAATTCAAGGAGCGATTTCCTCGCACGCCACTGCGGCTGTACGTTGAAGCGCTCGGCGGCGCGTACCAACCCGTGCTCGACGGCCGCTGCAGCTTAGGCGTGGTGGGGTCCCTGCCGATCGCACCGGACTCCATGTCCCTGGAACGATTGCAAGGGGTCCATATGATCATGGTCGCCGCACGCGAGCATCCGCTCGCCATGGTCAAGGGTGTCATATCAAAAGCAGAACTCGCCAAACACGTGCAACTGGTGTTGACCGACAGATCCGAGCTGACGGCTGGGCGCGAGTTCGGTGTGATGTCGCCGCTTACCTGGCGCCTGGGCGATTTATTTGCAAAACACGCGTTTCTTCTCAGGGGGCTGGGTTGGGGCGGCATGCCGTTGCACGCGGTGAAGCAGGATCTCCTGGAAGGTCGACTCGCCAAGCTGTCGATCGAAGATTTAGCTGAAGACAGCCTGATACTGCCGATGTCGGCCGTTTATCTCACCGCCAAACCGCCAGGCCCTGCGGGCCGATGGCTCATCGAACGTTTAAAGCAGTGTTCCGGTCAAAGCGCGGCGCGCCAGAAACCAGTGCTGCCGCATGCATCCGAGACATTAGTGGCGCATTGATGCCAAGAGCGATAGGAAGCGAGCTCTGACTTCGACCTAGAATATCCAGCGTGCATCGAGCATGAAACTGCGGCTGAGGGCATCGCTTGGCGGCACGGTAAATTCCTGATGGTGTTCGTGAAGTAGATTGCGGCCTGATAGCGCTGCTTCCCAGTGCTTCGAGATGCGCCAACCCAAGCGTGCATTCAGCTCTTCATAGGCATGCACCTCGGGATTCGGCAATGTGCCGACGTATCGCAGCGCCGCGTCGAACGTCAGGTCCGGGCTCAGATTCATCGAGGAGCGCAATTGTGCTTGGTGACTGGGATCGTCGCCGGCTTGCGCGACGCCGAGGAGCCCGCTGCTTCCTGCCTTGAAGTGCAGCGACTCGTATAGTTGCGTGAACGACAGCGTCAGAACCCACCAGTCACTGGCTTGGTAGTTGGCCCATGCCTCGGCCCCATAGGTGTGACCGTCCATGAGGTTGCCCCAGTGCAAGGGAAGCAATGTCCGCGGATCGAATTCGATGGTACGGAGATCGTCGTAACTGTTGTAGAAGGTCGACACGGAGATCGAGACGCGCGAGACCGGTTGTCCGCGATAGCCAATCTCGTATGCGGTCAGCTTTTCGGGTTGGAAATTGCCGTCGCCGGTCAAAAAGAGCGTCTTGCCGAGGTACTCGACGACGTCGCGATCGAACGGTGTTGGGGAGCGGATGGCGCGCGATACGGCCGACCAGAGGAACGCAGTATCGTTGACGTTCCATGAGAGTCGCACGTTGGGTAGCGGAGTTGCGTGGGAGTAGGGGTCGTCCTCGACCTTGATCCCGAGGGTCAGTTTCAGTTTGGAGTTAAGCGCGATTGCGTCCTGAACGAAGGCATCGGCGAGATTGAGCGTGCGCTGGTCGGGGACGAACAGAAAGCTCGGCGTATTGGTGATTGCATAGCGACTGACACGTTCGCCCACACCATAAATGACAGTATTCGTGCGGCCGAGGGCAAAACTATGCTGCAGCTCCAGATCGTACGTGTTGAGCACGAATCCACCGCCACCGCCGCCGTTGAAGCGCTGTGAATGATCGTAATACGCCTGAATCTGTAGAGCGGAGTCAGCGGCCAGCTGCCGTTGCCAGCGCGCGAGGAGATTGGCGCCGGCGACGGATAGATCCGTCGTGCCCGGCTGATTCTCATTCGCCCGGTAAGCATCGCCCTGGACCGTGACGGTATTGTCCTTGGGCGTCCAGTCGGTTCGAAAGCCGACCTGCGCCTCGGACCAACCGTCGTCAGCGCTCGGGCCGCTCGGCAGGTCGAACGCCGCGCGCTCAAAGCCCTTGGCGTAAATCCGGTAGGTTGCATCCTCACTTAAACTGCCGCCAATCCGGGCGCTGGCGTTTTTCTCAAGATTGCCGCCTGCCACTGCAGCCGTGGCGCCCTGTGTGTCGGCCGAGCGGCGCGTGATGATATTAATTACACCATTGACGGCATTGGCGCCCCACAGCGTAGCCCCCGGCCCGCTGATGACTTCAATGCGCTCAATATCCTCGAGGAGCACGTCCTGGGCGTCCCAATACACTCCGGAATAGAGGGGCGAGTAGACACTGCGTCCGTCGATCAACACCAGCAGTTTGTCGGAGAAATTCTGATCCGCGGAGTTACCGCTGAAGCCGCGCGCGGTAACGATGTAGTTGCTGGCACTGACCTGCACCACTTGCAGGTTTGGCGCGAGCCTCAGCACCTCGGGGATGCTCGTCGCGCCCGAGCGGATGACATCCTCGTGGGTGATGACGTAAATCGCGGCTGGCGCCGTGCTCAAGGGCGCAGCCGTCTTTGAGACGGATGTGACTTCAATGTTCATGAGCTCTTCGACGCTCAGTGACTTAAGAGCGCTGGTCGTGCTGGGCTCCCCAAGAGCCGGGGCGGCAATGAACAATGCCAGCATCGCAGCAGCAGTCACGCGCATCCTGCGAAGTCGCAGGTTGCTGTTGCGGTCAATTTCCAGTGTTGCCTCGGTCACACGCTCTCCCTAGCATCGTTGGCTTATCGGCGGTGAGCGAGAATTCTTAAGCCGGCGCGAGTCAGTTCTTGTTGCGGCGCACATGAAATGCACCATGGACTAATTGAGCGATTAGGGCTGGGACCTGTGACCCAGGAATCGGTCGACTGAAGAGGTAGCCCTGCGCTTGGTCGCACTTAATGAGCCGGAGCCTTTGCAGTTGCTCGTTGGTCTCTACGCCTTCCGCGACAGTCTTCATTTTGAAAGCGTGGGCGAGTGACACGATGGTCGAGACCAAAGTCATGACATTCGGGGTATCGGCGATGCTTTGTATGAACGAATGGTCGATCTTGAGAGTGTCGATGGGGAGCTTCGCGAGCAGGCGCAGCGACGAGTAGCCGGTGCCGAAATCATCGATCGCAACGCCAACGCCCGCATCGCGAAGTTCTGAGAGCTTGCGAATGGACAATTCCAGGTCTTGCATGAGCATGCTTTCAGTGATCTCGATGTCCACGCCCGCCGGGAGTTTGATGGCCGGCTTTAGGCTGACCAACACTCGATCCACGAAGTCGCGCCGCCGCAGTTGCATCGGCGATACGTTGACGGCGACGCGGACCGGCGCGAGACCCGCGGCGGCCCAATGGCGTATGTCGTGTGCCGCCTGGATCAGAACCCATTCGCCGACTTCCACAATTGCCCCGGAACGCTCCAGTAAGGGAATGAAAAGCGAAGGTGGCACCGGACCCTCTTCCAGATCTTGCCAGCGCAACAGTGCCTCAAAACCCTCAATCAGCCCGGTCTCAATATTGATCTTCGGTTGGTAGTGCAGGTGGAACTCCTGGCGATCAAGTGCGCCGGTCAGCCGCGCCTCGAGTGCAAGACTGCGTGAGGTCGGACGCTGTGTAACGAGTCCGTACATCATGTAGGTCTCATTGTCTTCCCGCGCCGCTTTGAGGGCCGCCTCAGCGTTTTGCACCAGGGTTTCGGCGGAATCGGCATCATGCGGAAAGAACGCAACGCCGGAGCGGATCGCGGGACGCAACTGCTGGCCGTCTATTTGGAAGGGTTCGACGAATAACTGCATCGCGGCATTCTGCAGTGTTCGGCCGGTTTCCGCGGAAGTGTCGCCTCTAGGCAAGGCTAGGGCAAAGGTTCCGCCACCGAAATAGGCTCCGCACTCAGGATCGCTGAAGTTTTGTTTCAGGCGAGCCGCGATGCTCTCAATCAAACGGTCGCCCACGAAGCGGCCAAGCGAATCATTGATCGCCCCTAGCTTCTGCACATCGAATACCACGATGGCTTGGCCGCCGGCGTCTGAGGTATCGGCGGTGAAGCGCTCGGCCAAGCGCTGACAAAAAAGCGATCGCTTGGCGAGTCCCGTCAAGCTGTCGAAGTACGATAAAAAGTGTACGGCTTCGTCCTTCTCGAGGTATTGCAGGCCAAAGCTCAAGTTTGCCGTCATTTCCAACAGCAAATTCACTTCCGCGGCGTCGAATACCGAGGGTTGCTTGCTGAACAGGGTGATGACGCCGATTGCCGTTCCGTCGATGAGCAGCGGCAGCGCGGCGAGGGCGCGATAGTCGAGCGCGATGAGAAGCTCGTGCTGTTGCGCGGATTGTTGCTCGCCGGCAAGGTCATTGTGGATGCTCGGGAGCCCTGAGCCGATCGCCCGTTCCGCCATGGCGGAATGCGGGCCCGAGGCAAGCACGGCATAGTCACTGCCGTGCAGGCGCTGCGGATCCGTCCCAGCGCAGGAGCGCTGTCGCAACAATCTTGTACCTGCGTCAATCAAGCCGATGGCGACACGTTCGTAACCGCCCTGTTGCACGGCGATCCGACACACCTCATCGAGCAACTCGGTCCGATTGCGCAAACGCAGGATGGCTGAGCTGGTGCTGCTCAGCATCCGGTAGGTTCGCGTAAGTCGTTGCAGGCGCACTCCCTGCTCGTGCCGCTGCTGCTCGGACTTTGCTTTCGCGGCTTTGAGCGACGCCTCGCGCAGTGCGCGCTCCACGGCTGATGGCAGCCGCGATAAGTTTGTCTTGAGCACATAGTCGGTGGCGCCGCGCCGCAGCGCGTCGATGGCGCGTTCCTCGCCGATTGTTCCCGACACGTAGATAAACGGCGTCTCGGGAGCATGCAGCAAGGCAAGGTCTAGCGCCTGCAGCCCGTCGAACTGCGGGAGCGAAAAATCCGAAAGAATGAGGTCCGGCCGAATTTCCCGCAGCGCTGCTACAAAGGCAGACTCGGTCTGCACCCGATGCAGGACCACGTCAAGACCCGCTTTCGCAAACTGCCGCGCCACGAGTTCGGCATCCGTCACGCTGTCCTCGACGATGACCACTTGTAGCTTAGTGTTCATGGGGCACATCACTATGTCGGCCGGGGAACCCGGTTCCTGAGGTTGCTGCGAGCGGCAGTGCAAATTCAAAGCGGGCGCCTTCGTCCGGGACACCCTGCGCCCAGATACGCCCGCCGTGCCGGTTAATGATGCGCTGCACTATCGCTAGCCCGACACCGGTTCCGGAGAAATCCTCGGTCCGATGCAGGCGCTGGAAGACTCCAAATAGCTTCTCGGCGTAGCGCATGTCAAACCCCGCGCCGTTATCTTGCACTTGAAAAATGGCTTCGCCATGTTCAATCCGAGCGCTGATCCGGACACGTGGTTGGGAGCGCTTTGCGCTGTACTTCAGGGCGTTGCCGATAAGATTCGACCAGACCTGGCGCATGACGGTGACGTCGCCTTCAACGGCGGGCAGATCGGCAATCTCGATGAGGGGCGCGGGGTCGGGGTAGAGCGCTCGCAAGTCGGCTGCCGCTGCATCGGCAAGCATTGTCATATCGATGAGATCAAGATGCAGCGCGGTGCGACCGATGCGCGAAAATTCCAACAGACCCACGATGAGTTGGTCCATTTTCTGAGTGCCGCCGCGGATAATTCGAATGATACGGCGAGCTTCGTCGCTCAAATCTTTGGCGAAATCATCCTCCAGAGCCTGTGCGAAGCCCTCAATGGAACGAAGCGGCGCCCTCAAATCATGTGAGATGGAATACGAAAAAGACTCCAAGTCCTGGTACGCGGCAGCAAGTTCCTCGGATTTGCGCTGCTCACGTTCGCGGAGCTCTGCGTTTTCGCGGCGCAAACGCTGCACACCCAGCGCACGGGAGATCACGGGCAGAATTGCATTCAGTTTGAAGGGCTTCAGTATGTAGTCGAGCGCTCCGCCCTGCATTGCCTTCACCGCCGTGTCAATGGTGCCGTGACCCGTCATCACGATGGCGCCAAGCGTGGAATCAATTTGACGTGCGGCGTCGATCAGGCTGATGCCGTCCATCTCGGGCATCATCAGATCGGTGAGCAGCAGGTCGAATGCGCCGGGATGCAATTCCGCCAGGGCTTGCTGCGCCGAACAGAAGCCTTGGGTGATATAGCCTTCGAGTTGAAGCGTGTCGCACAGCGCACGCATTTGCGCCGCCTCATCGTCCACTATGAGTAAGCGAGCCGGGACGGCGGTCATGAGACTAACTCCGCAAGCGCCGCGCGTAACTCGTGCAGCCGCGGCGGCTTTGCCAACACCTTATCGACGTGGCGAGGCGTGTCGTTCGCGGCAATGAGCCGCTGACCCCAACCGGTGAGAAGAATTACCGGCGTGGTGGGTGAGAGCGATTTGACCGCGGACGCGACTTTACGGCCATCGACATGCGGCATGCCGAGATCGGTGATGACGATGTCAATCGAGTCTTTACGCTGCACTGCGGCGGTAAAGGCGTCGATGCCGGCCTGGCCGCCGGCAGTGGCAGTGATCAGATGTCCGTCCTCCTGCAGGGTATCCTGCAAGGATTTAATGAGCAGCGGATCGTCGTCGATCAAGAGTATGTGCAGCCGTCGATTGAAAACTGTAGGCGGTTCCGAGCGATCTGTTGTAACGACGGACGAAGTATGCGCCGGAAAATTCAATCGCACGGTGGTTCCTTGACCGGCGGTGCTCTCGATCTCGATTTCGGCGCTGTGCCGCTGGATCATGCCGTACACCATCGCCAGGCCGAGGCCGGTGCCGCGCTCGCCCTTGGTCGTGTAGAAAGGCTCGAGACAGCGGCGGCGAGTATCTTCGTCCATGCCGACTCCGGTATCGCTGACCTCGATCATCACGCGATCCGCGCCGTCAGCGTCCAGCATCTCACGGGTGCGTACCGACAGCCGGCCTCCCGCCGGCATGGCGTCAACGGCGTTGAATATCAGATTGGTGAGCGCGTCGCGAATTTCGTGTTCGGCGCCCATGATGTCCGGCAAGGGATCCTTTAGCTCAGTTTGCAAATCGACCATCAGACCGCGCTGCTGCGGTAGATCGCTCCAGCGAGGCCGCGTGAGTTCCACAACTTGCCGAACCGCACGATTGATCTCAACCCGTTCCAGCGTGAGTTGCGCCTCGCGCTCACGATAGAATTCGCGCATGCGGGAAACCGTGCGGGCGACATCTTCAATGGCGCGCTGAATCGTGGTCAGGTAGCTGCGGGTGCGCTCACTGAGATTGGGCTCCCGCTCGAGCAACGATTCGGTGTACAGCGAGACCGGGGAAATTGCGTTGTTAATGTCGTGCGCGATACCGCTGGCCATTTGCCCGAGTGCCCGGAGCCGTTCCTGTTGCATGACGGTGTGTTGACTTTGACGCAGGTCGTCATACGCCTGCTGCAACGCTCCGTACAGGCGGACCTGGTGACTGGCCAGGGCAATATGCTCGCTGAGCTGCTTCAGGAACTCACATTCGCCGCTGCTAAAAGCCTGATCGGTGCAGCGCGCGCAGACTAAGATGCCGAACACCTGGTTCTCGACGATAAGGGGCGCGAAAACCACCGAGCGTAGACCAGCGGCCGCCAGCCTCTGCGGAAAGGGGAAGGGTACCTGAAGCACGTCCGGCTCGTAGACCAGCTGTCCCGCGACGCAGCGGGACAGTCCGTTTTGATCGATGGGCACCGCCATCTGTACTACCAATCCGAGTCTGTCGCGCAAATCCCGGTCGGCAATGCCCAGCGCACTGACGACAAGGGACTGCGCGGCGGCGTCATGCAGCAGAAAGCAGCCAAAATCGATGGGCAGATTCTCCTCCAGGCTGCCAAGCACCACCTGAAAGATGCTCGCCAGGTCCTGGCGCTCTCCCGTTGCGCGAGTGATGTGCTGCAGTAAGCTCAGGCGGCCCAATTGGGCTTGGAGCTTGCCTTCGGACTGCTGGATCTGCGTCAGCATTTGGTTGAATGTGTCAGTGAACAGATCAAATTCATAAGCTCCGGTGCGCTCCGCACGGACGGTGTAGTCATGACGTTCAGATACCGCTCGAGTAGTGTCAGCAAGCGCAAGAATGGGCCGCAATAGCCGGTGCTGCAGCCTTCGGGAAATCAGAAAGGCGAGTGATATTGAAAATCCGGCCACCAGCAGGACGATGAATCCGTACAGCTGGAAGCGGGCATACATGGCGTTTAAGTCAGATTCGACGAAGAGCGTGCCGAGTTGCCGCGAACCTTCCGCGACCGGCTGAAAGCCGGTCAGCTCCGAACGTGTGAAGCTGTATCCAGTACCGGGTCGGGCCGGGAACCGCGATGCCGCCAGTCCCTGCGGATAGGTTGCAAATACCTTGCCTCCAGCATCGTACAGCGCTGCCGCGTTAATGTGAGGGTCGGCCTTGAAGGCAGCCAGAACACCGGCGGCGTCTTCGGGATTGTCAAACGCCAGAGACGCCGTGCTGTTGCTGGCGATCGCGCGGCTTAAAATCTGCAGTTGCTGGACGCTTGACTGGCGGAAGGTCAGAAACTCGTAGGCGCAAAACGCCAAGGAGGTTGCTGCCAGCGCTGCGCCGCTGGAGAGAAAAATCATGCGCATCAAAGTGCGCCGAATGGGTGTCGACGATCTGGACATAGATTATCCCTTGCCGGCGCCGGCAACGATTTCGGCGGGACGAAGCAGTTTGGAACTGATCGTTAATCCTGCGGCATGTGCTGAATCCACGTTGATGCGCAACCGAATCCGACTATTTTCCGTCGTGAACTGGATCATGACGCCGTGCTCCGCGGCTCCATCCGCTTGTGATACGGTGAGCGTGCTGCGGCCATGCAGTGCGGTGAGAATCTGGCCGATGCGCGCTGTCTCAGAGCGATCGATGAACAGGATTTGACAACTGTCGATTTCCGCAAGGTTGCGAAAGCGCCGCACCACGAGCGGGTGGCCATCGATCAGTTCGCCGCGGACCGCCTCATCCAATCGTGCTCCGAATGGATCGCTGCCCAAGATTCCGATGACGAATGGCTGGGTCGGCGAGGCGAACGTTTGAGAAGGCCATTCGACGAAGTGCGAGAAGTTAAAGACGAATACGGCCTCGACTTGGGATTCGGTCGGGGCCTCCGTGGCATCGACGCTGCGCAGCAATACAGCGAGCCCCAGCGCGCTGAACAGGAGCAGCCGAAGCATCTTCCCTACCGCCGCCATGGGAATTGTTCGCGCACGCCGCGTTGAATTGGCGCCCGTGACGGGGCTGAGGAACCATGCATCTTGAAATCCATATCCTGTGCATCGAATCGCGATACGGATGCAGATTGCGCCTAGTATTTCCCGGTGCAAAGATCCGTGCGTGAGAGTTGTGAGTATAGTCTCACTAGTAGTCGCGCTGCGGACCTCGGCGATTGCAGTAATTGCGGGATAAATGCACGCAGAGCTAAAGATTCAGCTCAAATGCTCGATATAGGGCGCTAGGGAGCCGTACGTATGCGAGTTGAGACGGTAGAGGATGGCCCAGTGGCACAGCCGCAGTCGCTGACGGAGGCAGAGGCGCGGCAGTTGCGCGCCGAAAACAGCGAGCTACGCGAGCAGATGGCTCTGCGCGATCATGCCCTCGATTCCACACCCACGTTTTTCGTGATTTGCAAGCTGGAACCGCTTGAACCAACGATTGTTTATTGCAATAAAAGCGTGGCGGACCAGCACGGGTTTGTACGGCAGGAAATGATCGGCAAACCCATCAGCATTTTGACACGCTGGGTCGGTCGCTCTCCGAATTACGCGGCAGATGTGCTGGCAGCGCTGAGCGCCGGTCAAACCTTCCACCTGGAAGATGAGGTTACCCGTCGGGATGGCAGTACCTTTTGGATCGGTGTGTCCATCAGGCCGCTGTATGACGGCACGGGACGGTTGACCCACTCAGTGGCCGTAGGCGCCGACATCACTGCAAAACGCGAGGAGCGCCGTAAGAAGCAGGAATTGCAAGACAAGCTGATTGCTGAAATGAAGGAACGTGAGCGGGTCGTCATTGAACTGCAATTGTCGCAGAAACTCGAATCCGTGGGCCGTCTCGCAGCGGGTATTGCGCATGAGATCAACACCCCGATTCAATATGTCGGCGACAGCCTATACCTCTTGCGCAGTGCGTACGACGAATTCAATCAACTTCTGGACAGCGTGGGTTCTGCGATCGAAATCCTGCCCGATGATCCGGTGCGCGCCGCCCTGCAACTCGAAATGGAGAGGTTGGTAAAAAAACACGACGTGGAGTATCTGCGCGCCGAAATGCCGAAGGCTTTCGAGAGGACCTTCGAAGGGGTGGAGAGGGTCACGAACATCGTCAAGGCGATGAAGGAATTTGCCCATCCGGATGCCGAGGAACAAAACCCTGCCGATCTCAATCACGCAATAGAGACGACCTTGATCGTGGCATCGAATGAATACAAGTATCTTGCCAAAGTCTCCAAGGAGTTCGGCGAATTACCGCAAGTGGTCTGCAATATCGGCGAACTCAATCAGGTGTTTTTGAATCTCATCGTCAATGCGGCCCATGCGATTCAGGACGCCGGCAAGGATCTGAACGCCGGCGAGATCAAGATCTGCACCGCAGTGGACGGCGATACGGCCGTGATCCGGATCGGCGACAACGGCTGCGGCGTGCCTGAGGAAAATTTATCGAAGCTGTACGATCCCTTTTTCACCACGAAAGAGATTGGCCGCGGTTCAGGACAGGGGTTGGCCATCAGCCATTCCATCGTCGTCGACAAACATGGCGGCCACATCAGTGTCAGCAGCACGCTGGGGGCCGGCACGGAATTCACGCTGAGGCTGCCTATTGACGGACGCGCGGCGAGGGCATCCGCATGAAGGACATCATATTCGTCGACGACGAGCAGGAGTTGCTGGATAGCTTACGCGCCCGGCTTTACAAGCATCGGCACGATTGGAACATGAAATTCGTCGTGAGCGGCGAGGAGGCTATTGCGGCATTCGGACAGCAGCCTATCGACCTCATCGTCTCGGATGTGCGCATGCCGGGAATGGACGGCGGCCAGCTGCTCAGCGTCGTCAAGCAGCGCTGGCCGACCACGGTGCGCATCATTGTGTCCGGCTATTCGGATCCCGTGCAAGCGGTCAGGCTGACTTCGCTCGCGCACCAATACGTGGCGAAGCCTTGTGACGGTAAGCAGCTGGAAAACATCATCGAGCGTTGCTTTAACCTTCAGGATCTATTGAGCCAGGAGCCGCTGCGCAACATGGTAGGCCGGATCGGCACGTTGCCCGCAATGCCGAGGACTTACGGGCGCTTGCAGGCGGCGCTTTCGCAGCCGGGAGTTACCGCGGCGGAAATCGGCGATATCGTAAATGCCGATGCGGCAATCGCCACCAAAGTGCTGCAAATCACCAACTCGGCATTCTTTCGCTTACGCAAGCCCATGGTGCGCATCAAGGACGCGGTGACGTATCTGGGGTTTGCGACAATTCGCAATCTCGTACTGTCTGCGGAGGTTTTTTCCCAATGGAAGGCTTCCAACGATGCCCTTGGCGTGGATCCAGAGCAGCTGCAAAACCATGCTCACGCTGCGGCTGCGGCCTGCAAGTCGCTCATCGGCGGGCGGGTAACTGCGGACGACGCATGGCTCGCGGGCTTACTTCACGATATAGGGTATTGGATTCTGATCCAAGAGTGTCCAAAGGAACTCAAACAAGCGCTTGAGCTATCCCGTGCCGAGCAGCTGCCGTTATTCGAATGTGAACGGCGAACGACCGGAGCGACTCACGCGGCGATCGGCGCTTATCTTCTGGGTCTGTGGGGTTTGCCGTATGCCGTCGTTGAGGCGGTCGCTTTGCATCACACGCCAACGGCTGTCACTGCAAACGGCTATGATTTGGTCGGCGCACTGGCGGTGTCGCATGCGCTGCTCGAGGCCCCCAACGGACATGCGCTCGCTGGCGCCGATGTGAGCGACGCCGGCTTGGATGCTGCCTACCTTAAATCCATCGAGGCGCCTTTCGATTGGGAAGAAGCCCGGCGTCGAGTGCGGGCGAGCGCTGCACCTTCGAATTAACATAGCAAATCCAACGGCTGAACCATGAACGGCGAAGAGCTTCCCAGGATTCTATGCGTGGACGACGAAATTCGAGTCGTCGAGGGCCTGGCAGCGCATTTACGCCGCAATTATCAGGTCCTGACCGCCAATGGCGGGAGCGGCGCACTGCAAATATTGAAGGAGCAGGGCGCGTGCGTGATCGTGTCAGACATGCGGATGCCGGGAATGGACGGCGCAACTCTGCTGAAGCACGTAAAACAGCTGTATCCTGAAACAACGCGCATTCTGCTTACCGGGGAAACGGGTCGAGACGCCGCCATCGCGGCAGTCAATGAGGGGCAGATCTTTCGCTTCCTGACGAAACCGTGTGCGCCCGATAATTTACGAGCGGCCATTGAGGCAGGCGTTGAGCACCACCGACTTTTGCTGGCCGAGAAAGTACTGCTGCAAGAAACCTTGATCGGCTGCATCAAGGCGCTGGTCGATATACTCGCGCTCACCAATCCCGTTGCTTTTGGCCGGGCAACGCGCGTGAGCGGCCTGGCCTCCGAACTAGCCGCGGCGACCAGCAACAAGGGCTTTTGGCAACTCGAGGCCGCGGCGATGCTGTCGCAGATTGGTTATATTTCTTTGCCGACGGAGCTGGTGGAGAAATTGTATTACGGTACGCGCTTGACACCCGAGGAGCGCGTACTCGCGGATGGAGCGCCCTACGTTGCGCAAAAATTGCTGGGCCGCATTCCGCGCCTCGAGCCAGTCATCGAGATTTTGGCGGCAAGCCGCCAAGAAACGAACGATCGGCCCGCCGGCTTGATCAAACTGGGCGCGGATATTCTTCGTTTGGTGCTCGAGTACGATGCGCAGATCGTTCAAGGCCGGCCTGTCCCCGCGGCAGTTGAAGCGCTGCGCACCCCAACGGGTCGACATGACAAAAAACTCATCGAGAACCTTGAATCGCTGGTAGGCGTGGCAGTCGGCCACCGGGAAGTCATGGAAGTGGCGGTGGGTCGGTTGGCTGCCGGAATGGTGTTGGTGGATGACCTGCGCACCCAGGTCGGCACGCTGCTGGTTCCCAAGGGGTTCGAAGTGACGGAGACGTTCCTCGAGCGGGCGCGCAACTTTGGACCCGGAATTATGGAGGAGAAAGTCCGGGTGACGGCAGTTCAGAAAAAGGGAACGTGAGTCACCGCAAGCCGACCGGCCGCCATGCGAAGTGGCGGCCGTCAGCAGCGAATCGCTGACCGTACTAGCCCGCTGACGCCCAGTCGTCGAAGGCGTAGGTGTTTGAGTCGAGGTCGGTTAGCTCGATTTTCTGATAGGTGAACGAGATGCGCTCGCGTTCATCGCCCTGCGCAGAGCCATTTACTCCGTCACCGCTATTCGCGATCTCAACCACGGTCGCGTTTGTAAGGGCGATCTTGTAGTACGCCCGCGTCATGCCGCCGCCCCCCGAGGCGCGATACAGCGTGCAGGTCACCGATTTGAGCGTCTCGTTGGTCACGGCCGCCAAAAAGAACTGCGGGGACGACTTGTCGAGTTCCTTGACAATTGTCAAAGGCGAGTGCTGCCGCCTGCCGGTGCTCAGCCCGCTTGACGCATCAAACGGGACCTTGAGGTCCTCCGTGAGCGCGTACACTAAAATCTGTGTCGGGTCACCGCGCACGCCAGGATCGCCTTGAAATTTACCTTGCTTGGTGCCCATGACGGTGCAGTAGATGTCCGCGGCGGAGGCGGGAAGAGCAACCGCTAACATCATCAATCCGGCGACCAAAAAATACATGAAGCGCGACATGTCGTCTCCTCGTTCCTTGATTCGCGCGACTATAATTCAAGGGTCCTAGGGGCATTGTGATGCATTTATCGATTCGAAGCGCAGCCTTTTTCCGTGCCGGAGAATCCTATGATTTATGAGCTTTATTATTGGCCCACGGCTCAGGGTCGCGGCGAATTTGTGCGCTTGGCGCTGGAAGAAGGCTGCGCGCAGTACAGAGATGTCGCGCGTGAGTCCGGCAAGGGTGCCGGAATCGCAGCAATGATGCGTACACTGAACGACCGTGCTGTTGAAAGGCCGCCCCTCGCGCCACCATTTCTGAAGGCCGGGCGGCTGCTTATCGGCCAGACCGCCAATATTCTGCAATTTCTCGGCCCGCGGCACGGGCTTGCACCGAGGACCGAGGCGGGCCGGCTTTGGACGCACCAGCTGCAACTCACGATTGCGGATTTTGTGGTTGAAATTCACGACACCCATCATCCGGTGGCAGGTAGCCTCTATTACGAAGACCAGAAGAAGGAGGCGCGCCGCCGCGCCGCGGATTTTGTGCAGAATCGTGCGCCGAAATTCTTGGGCTACTTCGAGAAGGTGCTGGCGCAAAGTGCTTCCGGGAAGCGCTTTATGCTAGGCGCGCAACTCACCTACGCGGATCTTTCGATGTTTCAGGTAATGGCTGGCCTCAGCTACGCGTTCCCAAATGCAATGCGTAACGCCGCGCGCAAATATCCGCGGCTCTTTGCGTTACATTCGAGGATTCAGGAGCGTCCGCGAATTGCCGCGTACCTCGCTTCCCCGCGACGTATTCCCTTCAATAACGAGGGCATCTTCAGATACTATCCGGAGCTGGACGCATCACGCGATTAGCTCAACAGGTCCATGATCGTTCATCTCATCGACGGCACGTACGAACTTTTTCGCCACTTTTATGGCCTGCGTCGCTTCACGAAAGGTAAGGACCGGCCGTTTGGCGCGGTGGTCGGCGTGCTCAATGGGATACTGGAGATGATCGAGGAAGGCGCGACCCATGTCGGGGTGGCGACCGATCATGTTATCGAGTCCTTCCGCAATAAGATCTGGAGTGGCTACAAGACCGGCGCGGGGATCGAGCCTGCGCTATGGGCCCAATTTCATCCGCTCGAAAGCGCTCTGACGGCCATGGGGGTTGTCGTATGGCCGATGATCGAACTCGAGGCCGATGATGCATTGGCTTCTGCGGCCGCGATTGCGGCCAAAAATAAGCGGGTCGAGAAGGTCTGCATCTGGACGCCGGATAAGGATCTGGCGCAGTGCGTGCGTGGGGATCGTGTCGTCCAGGTGGATCGGAAGGGCAAGGTCATTCGGGATGCCGATGGCGTGCTCAAGAAATTCGGCGTGAACCCGGAATTGATTCCCGACTATCTGGCGCTCGTCGGTGACAGTGCGGACGGCTATCCGGGCATTGCCGGTATTGGGCCCAAAGGTGCGGCGAGCCTGCTGGCACGATACGGCACTATTGAGGAGTTTCCAGAGGAGATATTGGGCGCGCAGCGCGAACCTGCGTTGTTGTTCAAGAAGCTGGCGACACTGAAGACCGATGCGCCACTATTCGACGATGTGACGACGCTCAAGTGGCAAGGCCCCACCGAAAGATTCCCTGACCTCAGTGCAGAGCTGGGAGATCGTCTGATTGCGCGCGCGAATAAGGCGGCCGCGAGCTTGAATTGAGCTTTAATGCTCGACAGCGGCCCTCAGAGTTGAATCACGCCGAGACGCACTGCGTGTGCGACCGCATCGGTGCGGCCGATAGCCTCGAACTTGTCGAGAAGTGAAGCAACATGAAACTTAACCGTGTGCACGGAAATTCCCAACCGTCGTGCGATCGACTTGTTCGTCGCACCCTCGGCCAGGAGGCGAAGAACCTCAATTTCTCGCGGCGTAAGTGCAGCGGCATCCTGCTGGGCCGCTCTCTCGGCGGCGTGTGAGGCGACCAGCGCAATGTCCGCTGGTTCGTTCGCCCGCGCCAGGCGAAGTCCAGGAACATCGGAAAGCAGCGCCGTCAGCCGGTCGGCAAGGGCAGGATCTTCTACCTTGATCGCAACGACAATCGGTTCCGACGCGATTTCGCTGGTCAAGTCTCTGGCCGCTCCCGTACAGTCAAGCGCGCGTCCGTCGCCTCACCGCCCCGCCGCAAGGCAAGCTTGACGGTCGATCCGACGCTGTCGGGGCCGAGTGCTCGCAAGAGCGGCCGCAGGCCATGAATCGACTGATCGTTCCACTTGATGATGATGTCCCCCTGTCGTACTCCGGCGGCCGCGCCCGGCCCGTTCGGATCGACACTCATCACTACGACCCCGATTCCGTCACTGCCGTCCAGTTGAGTTGGCTGAAGCCCGAGCCCAAGGTAGCCGCGAGCAACCTTTCCATGGCTTTCCAAGGTGGCCGCAACCCGTTCGATGGTTTTCGCGGGAATGACCAGCACCCGTCTTCGCGGTCCGAATACCAGCATACCGACAGCGCGGCTGGCAGCGTCGAGTGCGAGGCCGCCCTCGCCGGCGCGACGCAACGAAAGATCAAGTTCGATTCGCGCGTCGATCTCGCCGCCGCGAAAGCTGCGCCATGCTCCGCCGACGTACGAAACGGCGCCGAATGCGGCGATCGCTGCTCCTTGCTGAGAGCCAACGGCGCATACCAGCGCACCGGGTGCCATCGGCGCGGATTCAAGCGCAGCAGGCGGGTGATTGGTATGATCAACTCGCAGAAGAGCCACATCGGTGGTCGGATCACGCCCGACCAATTTGGCAGCGGCTATGTCCCCACCCGGCAGCACAATCTCGATGTCGCCCTCGTCATCAAGCACTTCATCGGGCGCGACGATCAATCCGGGTCGCCAGAGGAATCCACTGCAGCGAGAGCGCGGGGAGTGAACGGCGACAACACTCTGTGCCGCTCGAACCACGACATCGGTGAGCGCATCGGATAGTTGTTGCAGCGGAACGGCGGGTATTGACATGGGACCTCCTCGATCAGAGTTCCAATGTACGATGCGCATTCGGCGTGGTCTACTGACCAGGAGAGCAGGTCGCGTTTTAGCGATGCCGGTAAGGATTTTGGTAGGACAGCAAAAATGGTATCGTTACCGCTCATAAACGCTTGGCGAAAATAGAGATCCCCCACAGGAAATGAATAGTTTGTTCTCATTCTCCGAGCGACGGAATGCCTCTGCGTTCTGGATCGGCTCGCTGGTCGTGAGTGCCGGCGTCGTGCTGCATCTGCCAATGTTTTGGATGGGAAGAAACAGCGGCTTTAACTTATCCCACATGCCGATGGACGCGGGGATGTTGTGGGGGATGGCGCTGATTGTGTTTGGGATTTTGGCTGCAGGGTACGGTCTTCTGCCCAAGACTCCTCCCAGCGTTGGTTTGCATGAAATTCTCGCGCCATCCGAGGATGCTGCGCTGTCTGCCGCCCATTGGAAGTTGATGGCAGTACTGGCCGTCGCCCTCATCATCGATGTCATGAAACCAGCGAGCCTCGGATTCGTGACGCCCGGCATGCGGATCGAGTACGGTATCGATCGCGCGACCGTGGCGCTTTTACCACTTTCGGCTTTGATCGGCACCGCGGCCGGCTCGTTCATCTGGGGCGCGCTTGCTGACATGTATGGTCGGCGAGCCTCGATCCTTTTGTCCTCGGTCATGTTCGTCGGCACATCGATCTGTGGTGCAATGCCTTCGTTTTGGTGGAATGTTGGAATGTGTTTCCTGATGGGAGCCGCTGCAGGCGGCATGTTGCCGATCGCCTATGCACTGCTTGCCGAGATCATGCCGACCAAGCACCGGGGCTGGAGTCTGGTGTTAATTGGGGGCCTCGGCACAATCGGCGGCTATTTCGCCGCAAGCGAACTGTCCGCGCTGCTACAGCCGTTTTTTGGCTGGCGGATCATGTGGTTTCTCAATTTGCCGACCGGATTATTGCTCATCGGCCTCAGCCCACTGATTCCGGAGTCGGCCCGTTTTCTTCAGCAAATGGGCCGAATTGACGAAGCGCGCGCGATACTGGCGCGCTTCGGTGCAATGATGGTGCTCGATTCCGAGGAGGAGCCCGATACCGCCAAGCGTCGCGAGACCCGGTTGCCGCTGGCGTCGCAGGGGCGAATGGCTACTACGGTAGCGCTGACGCTCGGCGCCCTCGCCTGGGGACTGGTCAATTTCGGGGTACTGCTGTGGCTCCCGAGTTCCCTCGTCGCTGAAGGGCGCAGCGTTGGGCTCGCCAGCGGCATCATCGCGCGCTCGATTCTTATTGCAGCCCCGACGGTTCTTGTCGCCGCCTATTTATACAACTCCTGGAGCACTAAGTACTCGCTATTGACCGCCATGACGATCATGGCGCTCGGCTTGGCGGCCGTGCTGCTGCGCGCGCATGGGACAATAGTTTTGCTAAGCAACCCGATTGTCTCCCTGGCTCTGTTGATCGTCGGATCCAGCGCAGTGATCTCGATACTTTTGCCGTATGCCGCAGAGAACTATCCGGTCAAAGTGCGCGGCCGGGCTACTGGGTGGGTTGCTGGGTGGAGCAAAATCGGCGGCTTGATCGCGCAGGGATTGAGCGTGCTCGCGCTGGTACCTGCGCTGGGTATTGCGGCAGCTATAGTCGCCGTGCCGGCGGTGGCGGCGCTAGTACTGATTGGCGTGTCCGGTCGCGAAACGCGCGGTCGGGATCTGCGCGAACTTGAATCCGGCCAAATCGGATAGCCGATGGCTCTGCCACCAGTAAAATAACCTGACAACAGGGCACATCGCGAATTCGAGGGGAGAACAGATTGATCGACAATCGCGACGAAAACATCAACCTGCCG
>Ga0210394_10003667_pt1 | contig 18870 bp, 10 predicted proteins | sample IncBWC12MmetaG_FD_160121 | JGI IMG/M metagenome (GOLD analysis project Ga0210394, IMG submission 160121) | Forest soil microbial communities from Barre Woods Harvard Forest LTER site, Petersham, Massachusetts, United States - Inc-BW-C-12-M | ecosystem: Environmental > Terrestrial > Soil >... | reverse complement strand
AGCGCTGCGTCGCCTCGTGGTAGATATAGGATGCACCGGAATCCAAGCTGATGGTGGCGAGCTCGCGCAGCGGAATGTAGGCCGTGGTGCCGCCGGGTGTCTGGTAGGCCACCGGAATATTGCTGATCTTCTCGAAGCTGTCGCGGTATTTCTGCTCCAGACGCACCGTCAAATTGAATTGCCGATCGCTCTCCAGCACGGTAGTGGCCACTGCGCCGGCCATCGCTACCTGGACCACGGTGTTCACGTCCCCGGAGTTGAGGCCGTAGCGAGCGGCCCTGGCGCGATCGATCTTGATGTTGAGATTCGGCTGACCGACGATGTGGAAGATGCCCAAATCTTCCATGCCTTTGACCTGCTGCATTTCCTGCAATATTTGGCCGGCATATTTCTCCAACAGATCTAAATTGTGGCCGATGATCTTGACTGAGTTTGCACCCTTGACGCCGGAGAGCGCCTCTTCGACGTTGTCTTGGATGTATTGCGAGAAGTTGAACACCACCCCCGGTAAGGCCGCATCGAACTCGGCTTGCAGCTGCGCCGTGAGTTTGTCTTTGGTGGTACCGGCGGGCCATTCATCATAAGGTTTGAGCGGCGCGAACAGCTCTACATTGGAGAACGGTGATGCGTCGCTGCCGTTATCCGGGCGGCCGTGCTGCGACACCACGGTGATGATCTCAAGATGCTTGAGCAGAATTTCACGCATCGTGCGCGTCGCCTCGGTTCCGGCGTCCAGCGACATGGTTTGGGGCATCGCCGCGCGGATCCAGTAGTTTCCCTCTTCCAAAGCGGGCAGAAATTCACTGCCCAAAAAAGGCACGAGAAACCCCACCAGCAGCAGAAACCCGATGCCCAGACCGACCACGAGCTTTCTGCGCTGCAGGGCGAAATCGAGCACGGGTCGATAAATCCTGTGCAAGCCGCGAACGATGAGGGTCTCTGTTTCCTTCAGCCGTTCAGGCAAAAGAAAAGACGACACCACGGGGGAGACCGTAAAGGTCGCAATGAGCGCCCCCGCCAGTGCGTAGCCGTAGGTGCGAGCCATCGGTCCGAAAATCTGCCCCTCGACGCCTTGCATGGTGAACAGCGGACCGAAAGCTGCGATGGTGATCGCGGTTGAAAATAGGATTGCTCTGTCGACTTGTACGGCCGAGACGTAAATCATCCGCAGTCGCACGCTCCAATGCGAGGCGCTTCCCGATGTAGGGTCATTTCCATAGGTTCCTTGGCGCAGGGCTTCGACCATCTGCGCCTGCAAATTCGGCATGGATTGCAGATTGCGAAATATGTTCTCCACCAGAATCACCGCCGAATCGATGATGATGCCGAAGTCAACCGCGCCTATCGACAGCAGGTTGGCATCCTGCCCCTGCAGCACCAAGATAATTATCGCGAAGAACAACGCGAATGGAATATTGGCGCCGACGATGACGGCGCTGCGCAAATCACCGAGGAAAATCCATTGGATCAAGAAGACCAGCAGACAGCCGAAAATGAGGTTGTGCACGACGGTATGCGTTGTAACCTTGACCAGCGTAGTGCGGTCGTAATAAGGAACCAGCTTCACCCCGGGCGGGAGGCTGCCGTCGGCGTTCATGGTTGCGACCGCGGCCTTGATGCGGGGCACGACATCATTGGTATGTTGTGTGCGTCCCATGACCACGATCGAGGCCACGACATCGTCCTCGTGATCGCGGCCGGCGATGCCGAGTCTCGGCACATTACCGACGTACACCCTGGCGACGTCCTTCACCAGCACCGGTACACCGTTGAACTGGCCGAGGACCACGTTCTGAATGTCATCGACGCGATAGCCTTGCGTGAGATCATCGTTGCCGCCGTCGTCCACCAACCCGACACCGCGGATGTTCACGGATTGTTGACCGACGGTGATCTCACGACCGCCGACGTTGATGTTGGAGTTGCCGAGCGCCGTAAGCAGCTGCGGCAGGGCGATACCGTAAGACTGCAGCTTGTTCAGATCGGCCGCGACTTCGAATTCCTTGGTGGTACCGCCCCAACTGTTGATGGCGACCACGCCCGGGATGGTCGATAAACGGCGCAGGGCAATCCAATCCTGCACGGTACGCAGATTGGTCAGTCCGAAATGCGGGGGACCCACCACCTGGTAGCGATACACTTCGCCGACCAGGCTCGACTGCTGGATCTGCGCCACCTGGTTGCCGGGAAGCTGCACATTTTGCTGCAGACTGAGCGCTGCCTGTGTGTAGGCAAAATAGTAATCCACCCCATATTTGAAGGTGACTCGAACGAACGACAAGCCATAGAACGATGTGGAACGAATGTTGTCGATGCCGGGCGTGGAATACAGGCCTATTTCCATCGGCGTCGTATAGTATTTTTCCATTTCCTCCGCCGACAGGCCGGCGGCTTGCGCGGTGATTTCCAGAATGACCGGCGCGGGATTCGGATAGGCCTCAATGTTGAGCCTGGAGTACGCGAGCAGGCCGGCCGCGATGAAGACGAACAGGCCAAGGAGAATGATCGCACGGCGGCTCAGCGCAAATTCAACGACGGCTTTTATCATCAACGATCTTCTTGCTGGAGCGCGCTCAGGACGCTCCGCCGTAGAGGATGTTGCTCAGGAATACCGCGCCGTTTACCGCGACGGTTTCTCCGGGCTGCAACCCCTCGAGAATCTCGTCGTAGCCGTCTTGCCGGTGCCCAATGCTGACGCTGCGGCGGGTAAATTGATGCGGATCGTTGCCGACCACCCACACCGACATCGTACCGTCGCCCTCGCGCACCACACCGTTCTGCGGCACGCCGGGCGCTCGCACCGGTGCGCCCGTGCGGATGACAAACGTGGCGAACATCTGCGGTTTGAGCTCGTGGTCAGGATCCTTGATCGCCGACCGCACCGTGATGCGGCGCGAATTCGGATCGACGGTCGCACCAATGGCCGTGATGCTGCCCCTGAATATACGACCGGGGAAGGCCGTGACGGAGACCTTTACCTGCTGTCCGACCTTGAAATGCGGACTATCCGCCTCGGGTACGCTGGCCAGCATCCACAAGGTTGAAAGGTCTGCGACCGAATACGGCGCTGCGGGATTCCCGGGTTGCACCAGCAGTCCGGGCGCTGCGTTTCGACTGGTGACGCGGCCGGTGATCGGGCTCTTGACGATGAGCGCCGTCTCAACCTGGCGCGACGCCACAGTGTGATCGATCTCAGCCTCGGTCTTGCCAAAAATGGCGACGGCATGTCGAGCTGCGCGCAACGCGCCTTCGGCACTCTGCTGATTGGCAACGGCGGTCTCGTAGTCGTTCTGGTCAATGCCTCTTGAGGCGAACAATGCCTTGGCGCGCCCCAGCGCGCTGCTGGTTTGATCGAGCGTTGCGGCCGCTGAGATGAGACTCGACTGTGCGGCGATGAAGTCCGGACTTTCGATGGTGAAAAGGACCTGGTTTTTCTTTACTTCATCGCCGAGATCCGCAAAGGCCTGAATGATCCGGCCCTGATACGGTGAAAATACCGCGACACTCATGTCCTGGTCGAAATCGATGGTGCCGACTGCCTCTTTCTCGATCACAAACTCGCGGTCCGCCACCGCCGCGACTTTGATCGAAGCGAGCTGCGAATCGGAGAGCTTTACCGTATCGGCGGCGGGAGTCGGACCGGCAGCCGGCGGTAGCAGGGCGGCAGTCTTGACGCCGGATCGGGAGTAAACCGCCGCCGCGATGATCGCGATGGTGAGCAGCACGCTCGCGGTGAGCAGCGTGTGGCGACTGTTGAATCGCGATTTGAAGATCGGATGGCGCATGTCCGGAACTCGTTCATCAATCCTGCGCATGATGTCGATGTCCCACGCCTGGAGCTACTGTGAATCCTCACTGTGAATGATCACAGTGAGGATTCACAGTTACCTGCGGTTGCGGCGTGGCCGACAATGGCCAGACGTCATGCACCTGATCTTCCGCCCGCACGTCTTTTGCGCAGCCATGGCCGCCGCGGCTCTGGCGGGCGGCTGCGCCGTAGGACCGAATTTCCACCAGCCGCACCCGCCGGACGGAGCGGGCTATACCACCGCGCCGCTGCCGGATGCCACCGCCGCGGCCAACGTCGCCGGTGGCGATGCGCAACGATTTCTGTCCGGCCAGGATTTGCCGTATGCATGGTGGCAAGCCTTTGGCTCTGCGGCGCTCAACTCGCTGGTGGAGGAAGCGTTGCGCGCGAACCCGACCGTCAAAGCCGCGCAAGCTGCGCTAAGGCAGGCACAAGAAATGGTCTATGCGCAACAAGGATACTTCTATCCAACGGTAACCGCGGACTACAATTTTGAACGGCAGAAATTGGCCGGAAACTTGAGCGGCAGCAGCGCGCCGGGAGCGCAGGGAAATGGGACCGATATCTCTGCCTATCAGATGCCGTCGCCCGATCCGCCGCCGCACAACGCGCCGCTGTACTACAACTTTCACACCGCAACTTTGACAGTGGGCTTCACACCGGACGTTTTTGGCGGCAACCGTCGGAAGGTGGAATCTTTGGACGCGCAGGCGCAGATGCAGCGCTTTGAGCTCGAGGCGACCTACATCAGTCTCGCATCCAACGTGGTCGGTGCAGCCATTCAAGAGGCGTCGACGCGGGCGCAAATCGAGGCGATCAAGCAAATCATTGCAGATAACGACAAGGCATTGGCAGTGCTGCGCGACAAATTCAATCAGGGATATGCGATGGGGATCGACGTGGCCGCACAAGAGCTGCAGCTGGCGCAGGCCAAGGCGCTGCTGCCGCCTCTCGAGAAACAATTCGAACAGACTCGCGATTTGATCCGTGCGCTGGCCGGAAACCTGCCCAATCAGGATGTGGCGGAGACATTCGAACTGGCATCGCTCACCTTGCCCACCGAACTGCCGCTGAGCTTACCAGCGAGGATTATCGAGCAACGTCCGGATATCCGCGCCGCAGAGCAACAGCTGCGCTCGGCTAATGCCCAGGTCGGTGTTGCCATCGCGGAGATGCTTCCGCAGTTCACCATTACCGGTGCGGTCGGAGGCACGGCCACGCAATTTCCGTGGTTGTTTCGCTCCGGTGGACCGTTCTGGAGCTTGATTGGCGATGTAACCCAGCCCGTGTTCGCCGGAGGCACCCTGCTGCACACGAAACGCGCCGCCGATCAGGCGCTGCTGCAAGCCGCGGCTCAGTATCAAAACACCGTTCTTACGGCGTACCAGAATATCGCAGACACCCTGCACGCGATGCTTGCGGACGCCGATTCGCTGCGCGCCGCCGCCGAGTCGGAACGTGCCGCCAAAGCGACGCTCGAACTGACGCACGAACGGATGCGGTATGGCTATACCGACTATCTTACGGATCTCGCCGCCGAAATGGCGTACCAGCAAGCGGTCTTGAGCCTGGTGCAGGCTCGTGCGAGTCGATTCGGCGATACCGCCGCGCTGTATCAAGCCCTCGGAGGCGGCTGGTGGAATCGTGCGGCTGCGCTTAGCGCGAGCAGCGGCGGCCACGATGCGCGATAATCCTCGTCACATGGCGCCTACCAGTAAGCAAATTCTCTGTATCGAAGATGACGCGGAGACAGCCGCTTTGATAGAGGAAGATCTGCAGGAGCGCGGCTACCGCGTGGAAATCGCGGCCGACGGACACGCGGGCTTGAGCGCGATCCTGAAAAGCGGCCCCGATCTGGTGCTATGCGACATCAACATGCCCGGGATGACGGGTTTCGAAGTGATGGAATGCCTGACCACGCTCGCACCTCAGTACGAAGCGGTGCCGTTCATCTTTTTGACGGCGCGCACCGATCGCGACAGTGAACTCAAGGGCCGCCGGCTGGGCGCGGATGATTACGTCACCAAGCCGGTCGATTTCGAGATTCTTGCCGCCATCATCGATGCGCGCTTGGGAAAGGGGGCGCGCAATGAAGTTTTGGCGCGTCGCGTGGCGCTGAATGATCGGGAAGTGGAATGCCTGACTTGGTCGGCGCGCGGCAAAACCTCGCCCGAGATCGCGACCATCTTGAGCATTGCGAAGCGAACGGTCAATTTTCACATCGAAAACGCCTGCCGCAAGCTCAACGTCGCCACCCGCACCGAGGCCGTGGTCAAGGCCGCGTCTGCACGCCTCATCGATCCTCAGGGAAGCCGATGGACCAAGTGATGCACGATCGGCTGGAACCCGGCGCGCCGCCACGCCACGCGCTACGCGAGCATTGGCGGCGCTCGAGACTGTGGCTGCACAGTCATTCGATTCGTGTCCGGCTGTACTCGGTGATCGCGCTGCTGTTTTTATTGGTTCTGGGACTCGGGGCTTTCGGCTTTGCGCGCCTGAGCGATGTGAACCACGTCTCGGAGGTCATTCGCAATCATTGGCTGCGCGACACGCGCATCCTGGGGGACTTGAGCAACTACATGTCCGACTACCGGGCGGCCGAGGCGAATCGGCTGTTGTCTTCGACGCCGCTGGAGGTTGCCGCGAGCGAGAAGGAGATGGCCTTGCTGCGCGACACGGTTTCCGCCAGTCAACATGCCTATGAGGAAATTTCTCAGGATCCGACGGAAGCCACGCTCTACGCTCAGTTTGCCAAGCAGTGGGCGGCGTATCAGACCGTTGCGGCTCAAGTGATCGCGCTGGCGCGTGCCGGGCAGACCTCGCAGGCCGTCACGTTGTACAACGCGGACTCACGCCGGGCATTTGACCTGTCCAGCGACATACTCAGCCGGCTCACGGATCAAACGGTCCTCAAAGCGCGCCAAGATACCGATCGGGCTGCATCCACCTACGCGCGCGCCCGGACCATGATCGTAACGGCCATGCTCTTGGCGGCATTCCTGCTGGTTGCAGTCATCGCCTATATCACGCGCGGAATTTTGGCTCCTTTGCTGCAGCTGGCGACATGCATGCGCAGGCTTGCCGGTCAAAACACGGAGATCGCAATTCCCAGCGTGCAGCGCGACGATGAAATCGGTGAAATGGCGCGCGCGGTCTCCGTATTCCGGGAGAATGCGCTTGCCCTGGCGAGCAGTCAGCGCCGTCTGCTCGAACAGGCTGCTGCATTGGAGCAAGGGCTCGAGAACGAGCGGCACCTGGCGGCACAGCAGCGAGATTTTGTCTCAATGACCTCCCACGAATTCCGCACTCCGCTAACGATCATCGACGGTCATGCGCAGCGCCTCATTAAATCGCGCGACCGGCTCGACCCGATGGACGCCGCGGAGCGCGGCACGCGCATCCGCAGCGCTGTGCAGCGAATCACCAACATCATGGACAGCTTGCTGGGGGCATCGCGCGTTCTGGACGGGCAGGCGGTGTTCCATCCCAACGACCTCGACCCCAGCGCGCTGCTGCGCGATGCGTGTCAGGCGCATCGCGATGCGACGCGCGGCGCCGTCATAACCGAGGACTATTCATCACTGCCAGCAACCATTCACGGCGATCAAAAGTTACTGTTTCACGCGTTCAGCAACTTGATCTCCAATGCGATCAAGTATTCCCCGGCCGGGAGCCCCACCGAAGTAATCGCCCGACAGGAGTCTGGTTGGCTGGTGGTGCAAGTGCGCGACCAGGGCATCGGCATTCCAGCCCGTGATCGCGAGCGGCTATTCGAGCGCTACTTCCGGGGCAGCAACGCCACCAGCATCGCGGGTACCGGAGTTGGATTGCATTTGGTTTCCATGGTCGTGGCGCTGCATCATGGAGAAGTCCTCGTGGAGAGTTTGGAAGGCGTGGGATCCAGGTTCGTCGTTCGTCTTCCGGCCATCCCGCCTGCCAATCACTTCGCGACGGCGACAGAAGTTCGTCGGTGACTTCGTTTTGGCGCACCGGCGTGCTGATATTGTCGGCGTTGGCATGTTGCGCAATGCCGGTATTTGCGGCCGACGTCATCCCACCGCCTGGCGGTAAACTCAATACAATCGTGGTAACCGGCCAGCGACTCTTGGTGCCCGACTCGGAGCTGAAAGAGCAGGTCGAGACAGCCATGCGGAACGATCCTTTTGTTCCCGACCAGCATGTCACCGTCACGATAAAGGATGGCGTCATTACACTGCACGGGTTTGTCTTCGATGAATGGGATCTTCGAGTCGTAAAGCGCATCGCCAGGAGGACTCCGGGCGTTAAGCGGGTGATCGACGATCTGGAGATCGAGCTCGGCGGCGAGTGACGGTTTCCTCACCAGGCCAGGCGAAAGCGGTAGCGAGCCGCCAGCTGGAACTGCGATTCCACCTGCGCCGCGGATTCTGCCAGTGCGATGCGAGGCGGGAAGACGCTGGCGACCCGCAGCCACTCGGCCACGAACTGCCAATGCTCGCCGTGCTGGTGTGACCACGCGAAGGTCCAGCTGTGCCCGGTCTCGTCGCTGGGAGGACCGAAGAAGAATCCGCTCACCTGGTTGGTGTCGAAATTGTCGTAGCGAACCGTGAAGCGTTCGCGTGCCCATTCGTAGCTTGCGAGCGCGAAATCGGCGTGAAATCGCATGTAAAACTGCTGGTTGCCGTCGGGGCCGACCGCCGTGTTGCCGTTGAGATACTGCGCGATGAGTGTCCAGTGCTCGCTGGGCTCGACGCTTGCGCCCAGACTGTAGAAGCGCGTCCGCCAGGCATAGCCACCGGCATCGGTCTCGGCGCCGGGGTCGGCGTGGTTGTCGTAGCGCAGCGCGCGAACCTCGAGCCAATCGTGATGCTTCCAGCTCAGGCCGCCGTAGTAACCGGGCTTGCGATCGATCTCGTGGTAGAACTCAATCGGCGGTCTGCCAAGGCCGCCGAACAGGGTCGAGGGACGATCGCTCAACCCAAATCCGCGCTCCGCCAGCAGCACTCCGGCCGGGTCGTTCCAACCGTATGCGGCCGCGACCACGGCGATCTCACCGAGATAGCCGCTGCTCGCACCCAGCCAGCGCGCCTCCACCTCGGCGCCGATGGTGCGAAACTCCTCACCGATCCACGTGTTCACCGCGGAAGGTGTGATCAAATAAACGCTGGTCCAGCCGATGCCGCGGTTCTCGAGCGACACCGGCATGAAGAACGCGCCCAGGCGTGCGCGCCAACGTATCGGGCCGGTCGGATATGGGCGCACGTCCAGATAGAATTCACTCAAGTCCACCGCATTTCGGCTGTGGTAGTCGTCGTACGCGTCGATGACGGCGTGCACGCTCACGATGTCGGTCGCACGCCAGTTCGGCGCCAGAAAAGCGCGGCCTAGCCGGATACCCTCGTGATCGGGGTCGAACCGCAGTAGTCCGAGGCCGCCGTTCAAATACGCAGGGACACCCGATGCCTGCACCCAACGCAAATCGAGATCGCCGCTCACAGTCACGCGGTCCTGTGCTGCGGCCCCCGCTGTCCAAAAGACCAGGACCCAGGGCAGCAGGCGTCGCGCCGAAGGCATCAGTACTCCCAGTCGCGGCGGCGCGGTCTCGGCTCCGGTCGGGCGCGGAGCGCGAGGCTCAATTGGACGCGCGCGGTCGTCGGCTCATCGGCTTCGATGTGGACGTTACGGACCAGCGACGCCGGAGCGTCGGCGATGTAGGGGCCCCAGATGACGAGCCGATAGTCACCCTTGCGCAAGTCTTTGAGCGTGAGGCCACCTTCGGGTGCAGTGATCCCAAAATACGGAGCGTCGGTGACGTAGATGTAGCCCACCATCGCATCGTGGATGTTGCACCCAAGCACCACCAGACCCGGTTTATCGAAGGTTACGGGCGGGTGGAGTTGACCCTTGTACAGCGGCAGCTGAAAGCGCTTTGCCGGCGAAAACGAATACACCTGGTGGCTCACCGTGTCGTTGTTCGGAAAATCGACGCTCGCCCCGACGCCGACAACCAGCACGCGGGGCTGAAATTCGCGGTTGCGCTGGTCCATGACCGCCGGCTTGGGAGGGGTCAAGGGTCCTGGAGCGGCGTCCGCCGGCACGGCGGCCACCACGACCTCGCCGACGCCTCGACCATCGCGATCGACGACCATGACTGAAATGTCGGCTGCTTCGCAAGAAAATGAACCGGCAAGCGCGACAAGCGTGATGCAGGTTGCAATTGCTTCACCGCATATAGAATTAACATGGCTCATGGGCATGTCTCTTTCCGTCCTACGCAGCCTTCGCAGCCGCATCCTGGCGCTAGTCCTGGGGCTGGTTACCCTGGTGTTAACGGCCGGCATCGTCGCAATTGTAGTCAAAGCGCGCGCGGCGGTGGAAAAACAAGCGGGTAGTCAATTGCACACGGCCGCCGATACCGCTCGCGAGGTACTGCGCTTTCGCGGTACCCGGCTCGCGATTGCCGTAGAGGTGCTCACCTCCGATTTCGGCTTCAAAGAGGCCGTCTCATCGGCGGACGCAGCGACTCTGCTTTCCGCTGTCGAGAATCAACGCACTCGAATCGACGCGAATCTGGTCATCGTATTGACGTCCGATGGGCGCCCGGTCGTCAGCACGTTTGGCAATCTGTCGGCCCAGACCGCGAATGACATGAGGACCCTGATTGCGAGTGATGCCAACGGCGAGGTTCTGCAGCTGTACCGGCTCATCGACGGAAGACCTTACCAGCTCGTGCTGGCGCCGGTGCTCGCGCCCGAACCGATCGGGTGGACCGCCATGGGTTTTGCACTCGACGATCGCGTGGCAACCGATATGTCCCGGCTGCTGGGCGTTGACGTCTCCTTCGTGGCGGGTGCTGCAGGGGAAGTTCCTTATATCGCCACCTCGGTTGACCGGCAACAGCGGAGGCCATTTGCCGATATCAAGGATGCGCCGGAAGCGACGCCATTCATGATCAGGGCGGGAGCCGACCAGCTCTTGACGTGGACGAACCCGATCCGCTCCGCCAACGGACCCTTGACGCTGGTGCTGCAGCGATCCTTGGCGAGCGCATTGCAGCCGTACAATGAGCTCAGGAATTCGATGTTTGCGATCGGCGCGCTGCTGTTGGCCGTCGCGTCGGTCTTTGCGGTATTGCTCGCGCGCAGCGCGACAAAGCCGGTCGAGGATCTGACGAAGGCGGCGGAACGACTCGAGGCGGGCGACTACAGCGTCGCAGTGCCGCTCGCCGGCACGGCTGAGCTGAGAGGACTCGCGAGTGCGTTCAACGCCATGCGATCCGCGGTTGCCGATCGAGAGGCAACCATTCGGCATCAGGCCAATCACAACGCGTTGACCGGCCTGCCGACGCGCCCGGCAATCAGCGCAAGCCTCGAAAAAATCTTGACCCGGGCAAAATCTGGGAAACGCGCGGTGACGGTCTGCTTGGTGGAGATTCAACAGTTCCAGAGCATCACCGGATCGTTCGGGCATGCCGCCGGCGATGAGGTGCTGTGCGAAGTGGCACGGCGGCTCACGGCGCACGAACGTGCGGCAGAGCGCGTTGGCCACATCGGAACCGATCAATTCCTGGTGCTGCTCGAGGGCATCGGCCGCGAGCGGGCCGCGCGCGAGGCCGAAGCAATCGTGGAGAGATTGCGCGGTTCGTTCGACTATTCGGGAGTATCTTTCCAGTTGGAGATGCGTGTCGGCGTGGTGGTGTTTCCCACCGATGGGCTCGACGCTGCCGAGCTGCTGCAACGCGCCGATCTCGCTCTATATCGGGCCAAGGAAAGCGGCGTTGCCGTGGGCATGTATCTGACGGGCGATGACAGCAGCCACCGTCACCGGCTGTCGATTCTCGGCGAGCTGCGCCGCGCGATTTCCGCAAATGAACTCGAGCTTCACTATCAGCCAAAAGTCGATGCCTCGACCGGCCACGTGGTCGGATGCGAGGCCCTGGTCAGATGGCGGCACCCGCAGCAGGGATACATTCCGCCCAGTGAATTCATCCCGCATGCGGAGCGGACCGGAGCAATTCGTTTGCTGACCGCGTGGGTCGCGGCGACCGCACTCAAGGATCTGCGGCGCTGGATAGACGCGGGATTCGTCATTGACGTATCGATCAACGTCTCACCGGTGGATCTTGCAGACCCAGGCTTTGCCGACAACATTGCCGGTGTCCTCGTCCAGACCGGCGCGGACGCCAGCCGCGTGGTGCTGGAAGTCACCGAAAGCGGCGCTATGAAGGACTTGCCGGCCACGCTGCGGATGATGGAACAGCTGCGCGTGCTCGGCATCCGCTTCTCGATCGACGATTTCGGAACAGGCTACTCATCGCTGGCACATCTCAAGCGGCTTCCCGTGGATGAGGTCAAGATCGATCGATCCTTCATCAAGGAACTCGAGATGCATCGCGACGATGACGTGATCGTAAGATCGACCATCAACCTTGGCCACGCGCTGAATCTCAAGGTGGTGGCGGAGGGCGTCGAGGTCGCGTCGAGCTGGAAAGCGCTCGGCCGCCTCGGTTGTGATCTTATCCAGGGCTACTACGTGTCCAAGCCGCTGCCGGCGAAGGAATTCACCGCTTGGATGGCGGCACGCACCACCGACGATCAATCAGCCTCGGTCGAAGTGCCGATAATCACTGAGGCACAGATCGCGGCGGCGCGGCGGTAGCCGCGAGGCTGGCGAGCCCCTCGTAAGACGGCGCCAGCAAGGCTGCGCCTCTTCCCGTACCGATCGGCATCGGGAAGAGGCGCGTATTCTACGGCGCGATCGTATAACTGTACGGAATTCGTACTGTTTCGTCGCCGCTCTGCACGGTGGGATTCCAGGTATCGATGTACACGAATCCGCTTACCACCGAACCCACTTGCGTGGCGTCGGGCGTAATCGTTAGATTGATGACGCCCGATTGCCCCGGTGCCAGGAGCAGCGGATTGAACGTCGCGGTGCCGAACATGATGTCCGCCCAGATGTTTCCGCTGTTCGCCGCAGCCGAGGCGTCGAACGGCTGCATCAGGCCAAAGCCGTTCATGGTGACCGGCTCGGTCTGCGCACCGGCTGCACCGAAGGGCCCTACCAAGGACGGAACCAGGACCCATCCACCCCACGGCACTTCCGGTTCGCTCAAGGATGCCACCACCGTGTCGGGGCCTGCGCTCTTTGCAAATATATCCGGAGCACCGGTGAAGCCGACGTTGTAGCCCACGCTATTGGATGCATCCGCGTTGATGGGCACCACCGACTGCGCCACGAACTGCACGCTCTCGGTTTCCGGAGGCACCACGAAGAAGCCGCAGATGCCGGGGAGCGCTGTGAAGCTATTGCAACCGAACTGCGGCAGTGCGCTAGGCGCCGGCGCGCTGAGCCGCGCATCCGCGAAGAACGCCTGGGTGATCGCACCCGTGTTGGTGACATTGATCGCAATCGTCACCGGAGCACCGCTTGCCGAAAGCAGCGTGCCGGCGCTGTTCGGCAGCCCAGGCGCCGTTACGTCGGCGGTATTGAAACTGATCCGCGCACTGAACGTGAGCGAGGTTTGGTTGCCCGATGAGAAGAAGTTCTGCAGCAGCACGAACTTCCAGCGGCCCGGTTGCGGGTTGCGGCGGAAATGCTGCAGCACGCCCTGCACGTTCCCGAACGGGTCGATGTTGGGCTCGACGCTTAGTTGCATCCCGTTCGGGTCGACCAGCAGACCTTCCAACAGGTAGCCGCTGTCCGGGATGGTCAGCAGCAGGCCCATGTCGTTGACGTCTTCCGGCACGTTGAATTCAAAGGTTTGCGTCGGGCCGGTACCCGGACGCCCGTTGCCGCCGGTGAGGGTGCCCGTGAAACTCCCGCCGTTTCGCCCGGTATGCACGAGCGTACGCACGGTCACCGGGATCTCCGACTGTACTGCGCTATCTTCTGATTCCGCTTGGTTGAAGCGGATGCCGGCCGCCAAGTCGCCGGGCTGTGCGGGCGCGGTAAAGTTGGCCGTGATGGTCTGGGTAGCCCCTGGCGCAAGATCGAACTGCGGCGGGGACACCGTTCCCATCTTCACATAGCGTTCGGCGGCCCAGGTCACCTGGACCGGACCGGTGTAGCTACCCGTAACTCCCGGGGGGCGTGTCCAAACGAGCACAGTCCATTGCCCTGCGACAGGCTTGACCACGTCGACATGCGCATACCCGCTGGTCGCTCCCTGTGGAATGGAATAGGCCACTTGCTTACCCGACGGATCGAGCAGACCGAGATACACATACAGTGTCGTGAAGGGCATCGGCGTCTGGAAGGCCAGCGCCACGTCCAAGTGGTCTGCGCCGGCCGGAACCTTGATCATCTGCGAGGTATAAGAGCGCGGCGCGCCGGTTGGGTTGATAAAGGTGGGCAGCGCAGCGGGATTCAAATTGATATTGAGCGTAGCGCCGGCAATCGGTGCGCCGAGCGTCTGCAGCAACGGAGTCAGGTGCTGCGTCTTGGAACCCGTGTTGGTGATGCTGAAGGAAGGGCTCTGGTGGTCGTTCGGCTCAGTGGTGACGCGCGCGCTGCTCGGATTGGCCAGCACACCATTGCCCTGGCCCTTCGGCGTGCCGTTCTCATCGGCGATCGACAGCGCCATATTCACGGCCGCCAGCGAATTGAGGAGACCCGCTCCTTGCTCGGAAGTCGGGGCGAACAGATCGGTCGCCGTGCTCATGATGATGCGCTTCACCAGCGCCGGAGAGGGATCATTGCCGTTGTGCGTACTGCGGTAAGCCTGGATGACCAAGGCGGCCTCGCCGGCGGTCAGCGGCGAAGACTCGCTGGTTCCCCCGAAGTCCTGGAAGGCCGTGGGCTGTGCGGGGGTTTGGAAGTTAATGCACTCGAAAAAGAGCGCCGTGTTGGTGGAACAGAGCGCCCACCCGAGGTCACCGGGCGCGACGACATCCACGGTCCGCGGAGTGCGCTGCGCAAAGCCGCCGGAACTGAACGCCGAAATGTTGTTGGATACCACGCCCTTGGCGAGCGGTTGAGCGCCGTAGTTAATTTGCTGGTAGATGCGGAATTGCGTCGAAGCGCCCGCAGCGATGACGTCGGTGAGGGTTGACGGCGAACCAAGCGTGCCATTCGTGCCGGCGTCGCCGGTGCTGACGACGACCACTACACCGGCGCGCACTGCGGCCGCGTCGGCGAGGGAGATCGGATCATTGGCATTGTCCGGAAACGGTGCGCCGCCGAATGATTCGTTGATCACGTCCACATCGTCTTGCACCACCGCGTACTCGATTGCCTGCACGAAGTTCGAGGTGGTGGTGTAGCCGAGACTGGAGAATACATCGAGACCCACGAGCGAGGCGCCCGGCGCCATGCCACGGATCCGAATGTTGCACGGCGACGGCAACGGGTGCGCCTGGTTGACGAATTGGCTGATGTCATAAATCAATGGCGTGCCATTCGGCATGTCTTGAGCCGCGATGGAACTCGCATCGCCAAACGCTTCCGCACCTCCCGTCGGCGTACCGGCGGGATCGCCGTTGAAATTCTGGTAATCGATGAAGACATGCGAGCCGTCGGGACGGATAAATCCGGCAACGTTCGGATCCATGCCGTCGGCAATCCAAGCGACTTTCACGCCTTTGCCGGTCACCTTCTGGCCGTTGCCGTCCACGACCTGCTGCGCCTGGGGGATCGAGGGATCAAGGAATGCCGTGTTGGTGAGTTGCAGCGCTTGAGGCTCCAGCGTGTTGCACAGACCATCATGGGAGGAATCATCATCGTTCGAGCCACTGCTCTTGAGCGCACTCAAATTCGCAGCGCCGGCGCTGCCGGCCTCAGACCGAGGCGCCTTGCTGATCACTCTGTCCGGAACCACCGCCAGTACCATGGGATGAGCCGCGAGGCTCTTTCTTTCAGCCGCCGTGACGCTGGTTGCAAACGCGTTGATCGTGCTGAACGAGCGCATTTTGCGGGGGCCGCCCTGCTGCAACTGGTTGACCACCGGAGCTTGCGCCGCGGCGATGGATGCCGCTCGCGCGCCCATGGCGCGTCGCATCGGGGGCACGCTAGCCAACTGGTCGCGCATGATGACGATGACATCGCTGCGCGCGCTGTCGGCGATTTGCTGCATCCGTGCCGTCGTCGATGAATCCGATTGAGCAATGCCCGCAATGCACATTGCCAGCACGGAAATACCTACCTTCAAGAAAGAGAAGCGCGTCATGACATCCTCCGCGTTCGAATTATTTAAGCGTGTCCTCGCCCGCGTGACCGTTGCAACTCCGAAAAAACGCACCCTGTAAAGGTGCATTGCAAGCGACTGGATCACGGTTCCTGGATATTCACTTGACCACATCCGCGGGGCAATCCGCAAGCAAAACTAAAATTTCGCCAACGACTCGTCCGCGTGATGGAGGAGTTTCGCGGGCGGCAGCGCCTTCTCTACGCGCTGATATCCAAAGGGTTACGCGCGCGCCGCAAAAGTTATGTAAAATCGGCGCGCAATTTGCGTGGGGCTAAGTTTGTGGCAGTGCCCAGTTGATGACAGATAGAAGACATGATGCTCATGTGATATATCGCTGCAGCGCCACTTCACAACAATAACTAACGACGAGTCCTGATGTACTGCAGGATCGGGGAGCCGAAAAAATGATTCGTACACATAAACTCGGGCGTGGCCATGGTCTGGCCCTGCTGCTGCTGGCAAGCTCGATCGCCGCGGCGCAGACCAGCGGTTCCGGGGCGGCGAATGTGGACTGGCCGACCTATGCGGGCAACTGGGATGCCAGCAAGTATAAGCCGCTGAACCAGATCAACGCGTCCAACTTCAATAAGCTGGAGATCGTATGGCGGTTCAAGACCGATCACATCGGCAATCGCCCTGAGTTCAAGCTGGAGGGCACGCCGCTGGAAGTCGGCGGCGTGGTCTATACCACCGCGGGTTCGCGGCGCGGAGCGATCGCGCTGGACGCAGTGACCGGCGAGCTGCTCTGGGTGCATGGCGAGCGCGAGGGCGCACGCGGCGCTGCGGCCCCAAGGCAGCTGTCGGGGCGCGGCCTCAGCTATTGGAGCGACGGCAAGGAGGCGCGCATCCTTTATGTGACACCGGGATTTCGGCTCATCGCGCTGGACGCCAAGACCGGTCAGCGCATCAGTTCCTTCGGCGACAATGGCGCCGTCGATATGAAGGCGGACGATGATCAGAAAATCGAGCCGGATTTGACCACCGGCGAGATCGGCTGGCAGTCGGCGCCGACTGTGACGGGAGATATGGTGCTGATCGGCACGGCGTTCCGCGAAGGCTTTACTCCCTCCAGCTATCGCAACAATAAGGGTTCCGCGCGCGCCTACGATGTGCGCAGCGGCAAGAAGCTTTGGGAATTCCACACCATCCCGCAGAAAGGCGAGTCCGGCTATGAAACCTGGCTCAATGGTTCGGCGGAATACACCGGCAACACGGGCGTCTGGACTGAGATAACCGCCGATCCGGAAGCCGGCCTTGCCTATTTGCCGGTTGAGTCTCCGACGTCGGACTTCTACGGCGGCCATCGACCCGGCAATGGGTTGTATGGCAATAGCTTGGTGGCGGTTGATCTTAAGACCGGCAAGATCAAGTGGTACTACCAGATCATCCATCACGAGATCTGGGACTATGACCTCTCCGCGATGCCGCTGTTGATGGATATCACGGTCGCCGGCAAGCCGATCAAGGCCGTGGCGCTGCCGTCCAAGCAGGGCTATCTCTATGTGTTTGACCGTATTACGGGCAAGCCGGTTTGGCCCATCGTGGAAAGACCCGTGCCAAAGGGCGATGTACCGGGCGAATGGTACGCCCCGACCCAGCCCTTCCCCACCAAGCCCCCCGCCTACGCGCGTACCGGCGTGACGCCCGACGTGCTGATCGACTTTACGCCGGCGATGCATCAACAGGCGCTGGATCTGGTGAAGAACTACAAGATGGGCCCGATCTACACCCCGCCGGTCGTGAGCCGGCTGCCGGGTCCGCTTGGAACGCTGATGTTGGGCCCGGCGAATGGCGGCACCAACTGGCCCGGCGGATCCTTCAATCCGGAAAACCATACTGTTTACGTGTATGCGTGCAATTCATGTCTGGAGCCGCTCGGTCTGGTACCGCCGCCGCCGGATCTCTCCGACGCGCGCTATGTGGTCGGCAAAGCAGGACAGAAGCCCACCATGATCAGCGCCGCAGGCACAAACTCATCGTCGGACGCGCCTATGCCGAAGGTAAAGTCTCCGGCCGGCGGAGGCGGCGGCGACGAAGGCTTCCGGCCCTTGACCGTGAGCGGCCTGTCCATCATCAAGCCGCCGTACAGCACGATCAGCGCGATCAACCTGGACACGGGTGAGATCAAGTGGCAGATCGCGCACGGCGAGACGCCGGACTATGTCAGGAACAATCCGGCGCTGAAAGGTGTGGATGTTCCGCGCACCGGGCAGACCACTTTCAACATCGGAACGCTGGTTACCAAGACACTGGTCATCGCCGGCGACGGCATGGTGACGACCACGGCGGATCATCCGCGCGGCGCCATGCTGCGCGCTTATGATCAGAACAGCGGCAAGGAAGTCGGCGCTGTTTGGATGCCTGCGCAACAGAGCGGCTCGCCCATGACTTTCATGGTCAACGGCAAGCAATACATCATCATCGCGGTGAGCGGCGGTAATTATTCGGGCGAATATATCTGCTACTCGCTGCCCGCCGACGAGTCGGCGGCGACAATAAATCCAAAATCGGCAGACACCTACTTGGGAGCGAACCGATGAAAATGACTGCGCGAGGGGTTTGGTTGTTGGGCGCTGCCGTCGCGGGCCTCTGCGGCAATGCCTCGTGGGCCGACACCGGCGCTGCGCCCAATTCGCAGCCCAATCCGTACCGCCGCATCGACAATTTCTTCAAGATGCCTCCCGGCCGGACCATGGGTTCGAGCAGCGCGGTCGCGGTGGATCATCAGGGACATATCTGGGTCGCCGAACGCTGCGGCGCCAATAGCTGCGCGAACAGCAAGATCGATCCCATCATGGAATTCGATGCCGGCGGAAATTTCATCAAAGCGTTCGGCGGCGGCATGATGGTGTTCCCGCATGGCTTCTTCATCGACAAGGCCGATCATATCTGGGTA
>Ga0210394_10003666_pt1 | contig 18872 bp, 20 predicted proteins | sample IncBWC12MmetaG_FD_160121 | JGI IMG/M metagenome (GOLD analysis project Ga0210394, IMG submission 160121) | Forest soil microbial communities from Barre Woods Harvard Forest LTER site, Petersham, Massachusetts, United States - Inc-BW-C-12-M | ecosystem: Environmental > Terrestrial > Soil >... | reverse complement strand
ACAGGTTTTCGAGTCGAACTCGACCAGATTCGGCTTGAGCAGAACACGCTGCCCGCGCACGTCGAGGCCGCACTGCTTCACGCCTTCAAGGATGCGGCTCACCAGATCGTCGGTATACGATTTCGCCCGGATCACGGAGACAGGCGACGTGGTGTTCAACGGGTGGTGTTTCGGAGGAGCGCCCGCGAATCCGGCATAGCCTGCGAAGACGCTGGCGCCGGCAACGGCCAAGAATTCGCGGCGATTCGGACTCATGTCGTGGCCCCCGTGCGGAAGAATTCGGCCTTCTCTTCGGCAATGATGCTCAATGCCGCGATCATGGTTTCGGGCGACGACGTCGTTTGGACCGTCGACGCGGGCACGTCCGCTCCGTAAATCTTCAGCGCGATGGCCAGCCACGCGCGCGCCAGCGGCGAGATGGTGTCGCGCGCCATGCGCGCGGCCAGGTCCAGTGATTTGTCGAGATCCTTGTGCCCTTGCAAGCCGAGCAGCGCGATGGCGGTTGTTTCCGGGTACGCGACCAGATCCTGTGCCCGCGCCGCGCGGTTGCCGACGTTCCAGCCTCCGTCGGTGCAACGGACGTCCATCAGATGCGCCTCGCCGATGCGGACCCGGTCCCACAATTTGCTGTTCGATATTTTCGGCGCCGCTTGTTTAAGAGCGATGATGGCGTGCGTAGTCGGCTCGACCCAGGATGCGGAGTTCGGTTTCCAGGGCCAGCCGATGTAGTTGAGATTGCGGTCGGAATCGCCGACAAGTTTCGTTTTGAGCAGCATTCGCCACCACAATGGCGCTTCATTGCCCGCCGAGGAGAGCAGCCAGGATACGCCTTTTTGAAAAGGTTCGCCGAATTCGCCGCGCGATTGCGCCAGCCGCACGCAAAGCGAGGTGCTCCAACTGGGGATTTGCACGTCGGCCGAGGGGCGCCACCCGCCGTCGGGAGCCTGCCAGGATTTGAGCAGAGTCCAGGCCCTGTCCGCCGCCGGCTCGCCCTGAAGCGCGATGGCCGCGTAGTAGGTCGGTTCCAGCCACGATTGTTTACCGGGGAAATAACCCCACCCGCCGTCCGCGTTCTGGGCTCCGCGCAAGCGCACTGCGGCTGTAGGATCCTTCACAGATCTGTATTCGGCGGGAGGGAGCCGAAACTTTAGAACTCGCCAGATCCCCTGACTGACACCAGGGGTTATAACCCCGGCCCCTGAGGGCGGGGACCTGTCTCTGCGTCTCTGCGTGAAATAATAGCCCCATGCGATTTCTTCTTCCTGTGTTACTGGCCGCGCTGACGCTTCAAGCGCAAGACGATATGGCGAAGGCCCGCCGGATCAGCGCCGAGGCGATCGGCATCGACAGCCATATCGATACCATTCAGCACGTCTTGGTCGACGGCGTAGATCTGGCGAAGCGCCTGCCGAACGGCATGGTCGACTTCCCGCGGCTACGCGAAGGAGGCATGAAGGCTCCGTTCTTCGCGCTCTGGGTTCCCGTCTATTACAAGGGCGCCGAGGCGGTTCGACGCACGCTGGATCTGCGCGACGCGATGCAGAGCGTGCTGGACGCGCACCCGGACCAGATCGAACTGGCGACCGGCGCCGCCGACATCGAGCGCATCGTGAAATCGAAGAAAATTGCGGCATTCCTGGCGATTGAAGGAGGCCATCAGATTGACGACGATCTGGCGGTGCTGCGCATGTACTATCGCATGGGTATCCGCGCCATGACGTTGACCCATTTCAAGAACAACAACTGGGCCGATTCGTCCACCGATAAGCCGGAACACAACGGGCTGACGCCGTTCGGAAAAGACGTGGTCCGCGAAATGAACCGCCTCGGCATGCTGGTGGACGTGTCGCACGTTTCGGACAAGACGTTTTACGACGCTATCGCGGTGAGCACAAAGCCGGTGATTGTTTCGCATTCGTCGTCACGTGCGATCTCCGACATTCCCCGTAACGTGACCGACGACATGCTGCGCGCGCTGGCCAAAAACGGCGGCGTCATCGGCATCAATTTCGGCGAAGGATTCATCAGCCAGAAGGATGTGGCCGCGCTCCACGCCGCCATTACGGCGAACTCCGCCGCTCCGCCGAATTTAACGGGAAAACCTCTCGACGATTACGCCAACAACGAGTTTCGGAAGGATTTGAGGGATATGAAGACCGGTCTCGCAACGATTTCCGACGTGGTCGATCATGTCGACCACATGATGAAGGTCGCGGGCATCGACCACATCGGCATCGGCAGCGATTTCGACGGAATCACGTCGCCGCCGGAGGGGCTGAACGACATTTCGAAGATGCCGTCGCTGGTCGCGGCGCTGCTCAAAAGGGGATACTCGGAGCAGGACATCAAGAAGATTCTCGGCGGCAATTACCTGCGCGTGATCCGGGAGGTCACCGGCCGCTGAGTACTATGTTCGCCATGGACCGAGCCCTATGAAAGTACTACGGGTTTCGGTCTATTTACTATCTAGGGGTTTCCGTCTAGAGTTGTAAGTGTAACTGCTCCCGGACGGGGAACAATGAATCAGCTCTTATTACAATATTCGTACCTGCAAGTGCTTGATTTCATGACCACTGTGGCTTTTTTGCTGCACGGTGTTCATGAAGGAAACCCCTTAGTAAGAGTTGCGCTCCGTTATGCGCCGAATCCCCTGGGTGGATTGCTGGCGATTAAGGTGCTGGCAGTCGGCCTGGGGATTTACTGCTGGCGAGGCGGTCGCGACCGGCTGCTGACTAAAATCAATATTGTGTTCGCGGCGATCGTGGCGTGGAATATGGTTGCCCTGATTATCGGCTCCATGAACCTCACCTGATTTTGTTGAGTCGCATGATACGATGCGATCATGCGGGCTCTTCCTCTCGTCCTCTCTCTTATTCTGGCTCTAACCGCTCAGGCAGCCGATTGGCCGCAATGGCGGGGTCCGGATCGCGACGGCATTTCCAGTGAAACCGGGCTACTCTCCTCCTGGCCCTCCGGCGGACCTAAAGTGGTGTGGCGAATCAGCGGTCTGGGCGTCGGCTATTCCTCCTTTTCCATTGTCGGCGGCAGGATGTACACGCAAGGGCAGCGCGGAAAGCAGGAATTCGTCCTCGCGCTCGACGTCAAAACCGGCAGCAAGCTCTGGGAAACGGTCACCAGCCGCGATTTTGAGAACGACCGCGGCAGCGGCCCTCGAGGAACGCCGACATTCGATAGCGGCAAACTCTACGCCATGACCGGCGAGGGCACCGTGGTGTGCATGGACGCGGCGACCGGAAAAATCATCTGGCAAATCGATTCGGTGAAGAAATTCGGCGGCAGCGTGCCCCATTGGGGCTATAGCGAATCGCCGCTGATCGACGGCGACCGCGTCATCGTCATGCCCGGCGGACGCGGCGCGTCGCTGGTGTCGCTCGACAAGCGCACGGGCGAGGTCCAATGGAAAACCGGTGACGACCAAGCCGGATACTCGTCGGCGATTCTGGCCGACGTGGGCGGCGCGAAACAAGTGATTGTGCTCAGCGGACAATCCGCCTTCGGCGTGCAGGAATCGACGGGCGAGTTGCTGTGGCGCTACGACAAAGTGTCGAACCGCACCGCGAACATCGCCACTCCGATTTATCATGACGGCGCCGTGTTCCTTTCGACCAATTACGGCACCGGCTGCGCGCTGCTCAAGCTGAACCCGAAAGGGATGCAGGAGGTTTATTTCAATCGCGACATGATGAACCACTATTCGAGTTCAATTCTGCTGGACGGCGTTTTGTACGGCTACTCGAATGCATTGCTGACGGCGATGGATTTTAAAACCGGCAAGCAGTTGTGGAGGAATCGGAGCGTCGGAAAGGGCTCGGTAACATACGCCGACAAGCACTTGTACGCGCTGGGCGAGGACGGTATGGTGGGTCTGATCGAGGCGACGCCCGACGCGTATAAAGAAGTGTCGCGGTTCGAATATCAGAAAGGATCGCTGCCGAGCTGGTCTCCGTTGGTAATATCCGACGGCCGCATGTATCTAAGAGATCAGGACAACCTGACGTCGTACGACATCAAAAAGTGAGATTGGAGAGTGAATATGAAGAAAGCGATGGGACTATTCGCAGCGTCGGCGCTGCTGCTGGTTCCAGTAATTGCGCAGAAAACAAGGGGCGGCAAGCCGGAGGTGGGCGGTGGACACATCCCCGCGCGCGGTCCCGCACCCGTCAAGCACGCCGCGCCCGCACCGAAAGAGGGAGCGCAGGCGCATTATAACGACCGCCAGGGTCACCCCAACGCTCCTCACGTGGACGCGAAGGGCGACCACTGGGTGGGCCACGATACCGGTCCCAACGACGCGCGCTACCATCTGGATCGTCCCTGGGAGCATGGCCGCTTCAACGGCGGCATCGGGAGAGATCACGTCTGGCGCCTGGGTGGAGGCGGCCCGTCGCGGTTCTGGTTCAACAATTTTTACTGGAGCGTCTCGGCGGTAGACCTCGCCCTGGCCGCCGACTGGCTGTGGGATAGCGACCAGATCGTAATCTACGACGACCCGGATCACGTGGGCTGGTATTTGGCGTACAACCCGCGGCTGGGGACGTACGTGCACGTCGAGTATCTGGGGAATCAGTAAGATGACGGGATTACTGGAAAAGGCGCTGCGTCGCATCGAGGCCCTCTCCGAGGAGGAGCAGGACGCGGTTGCCGCCCAAATCCTGGACAAGCTTGACGACGAAGCTGCGGGCGCTCGCTCGACAGGCTTTGGAGGAGCACCGCCGGGGTGAGACACTTCCGCTAGGTTGAGGCTGACCGCTCCCGGTGGTCGCGGTTCTATAGCGCTTTGGAACCGCGACCATCGGAAGCGGTCAGCGCCGAGGAGGGGACACCCTCTCTTCGGTCCTCACGGCCCGAATCGTGAGCGCTTCCTATTTTCCCGCTAGCGCATACTTGAGCGAATCCAACAGCCACTCTCGATTCGCCTTTACATCCTCATTCAGCCGCCGGCACAGCTCTTCGCGATTCTCAAATAATCGGTACCCGCCGCGTGATCGCAGATATCCCCGAGCCTTCGGCTCCCCGGCAAATAACTTCTCTTCGCCGATCTCCGCCGCGCGCTTTTCGTATCGCTTCCGATTCTCCAGTAAAGCCGCAACGATGAACGGCATCACCGTCGAATAGTCCGCTTGCATGCTTTCGGTCGACTGCAAATAGGTTTCTTTATCGACCTTCCCCCACGTCACCGCCTCGCCCGGGGGACAGGACGATAGCGACCCGTCGGTCACCGGCGCGCTCACAATCTGCACGTCGAAATTGTAGCCGCGGACGTTGGGGATACCCAGGATCTGGCCGAGGGCGGGCTCGGGCTGCAAGTTGTAGTTCTTCGGCACGCCTCCGCCCAACATTAAGGTTGCCAACGCATTTGGTGTTTGGTCAAAAAGCCCCCAACGATGGTAGGCGCAGGCTTCGTAGATTTCGGCGTGCAAATCGAGATCGAAAATGTAATCCTGCAACAACAGGCCCGCTTTCTTCATGGCCCACAGCTTCATGGAATTGAGGAACACGCTGCCGTCGCCGGGCGCGCCGACGAAAATCGGGATCGCGAGGCGATGGCACGTCGCGAGCAAGCCCTCCTCGACGCAGTTCGCCTTTTCCTGCGCCGCGAAGAACTGACCAAGGCGGTTACGCAACTCGGTCCCCGTCATTTTGTGCTGAAATTCGGGACGCAGGAGGACGGCGCTCAGGAAACGGTCCTGATCGAGCAGGACATCCTCATCGAATGCCATATCGGTGACGCGGATGGTCCGCTCGTCGCGCAGGGCTCCGTCGTCGCCCCAGATGGGGGTTTCGAAAATTGGATTTTTTCGGCCGTCCAGGCTGCGGTGGCCGTCGTGGTAACACACCGCGTCGGTAGTCGAGAGATACGCGATCCATCCTGTTTCGAGTAGAGGAATCAGCCATGCCTGATGCTGGCCCGATACCGTCACCGGACCCGAGATCGCTAGCGTCATCGGGCAGCCCATGCCGACGGCGTGATCGAGAATCGTATAAATGCGCCGCAGAAATGCCCCGCCGAAGGCCGGCAGGCAGTGGGTGAAGAGGTCGTGCAGGGTGTCGCACTCGTCGACGCGTCGAACTTTTACGCGGCGGCGTTCGTCTGTATTGTTCATATGATCCTATTCGAACTTCTGGAGGGCCTCGACTTGCTGCTTCACTTGGGCGAGTTCACGCTCAAGTGCAGCGACGCGTTCCTCAAGTGGCGTGCGGACAGCAGTCGGCGCCGGATCCTCGCTCATTTCGGGCTGCCCGCCAAGTAACTGCACCCACCGCCCTCTCGACGCCCTGGCGACCAGCTCCGATCTTTCGAGCGTCTCCAGCACCCGCTCGACCTCGTCCAGATCGGTAAAATCGTGCATCCGTTCGGTTCGCCCGCGCAGTTCGCCGACCGTTTGCGGACCCCTCAGCATTAGCACGCACAACAAAGCCATTTCGCGCCGCCCGAGGTTTAGCGTCTCCCCGAGCCGGTGCGCCCACTTCTCCACCCGATGCCCTGCACCGCTGATTCGAATTACAAGATGTTTGTTTTTAAGCGTTTCCAACGCCTGCTCCACAGTCCGCTCGTCAAACTGCACCACCGGATCGCGGCTCGATTTCTGATTACAGGCATTTTGTAACGAATTCACCGTCAGCGGGTAATACTCTGGCGTGGTGATGTCTTTCTCAATTAGCGCTCCCAGAACGCGGATCTCGACGGGATGCAAGGTTTCCACACTCGTCACCATAACCGAAACGGGGTTTCGGAGTCTAGCTTTGTAACGAGGAATGCCAAGGAGAATCTATGAAATTCGTTTTGATCACACTCGCGGCGGCAATGGCCTTCGCGCAAACTAAATCGCTTACCTGCGACAACGAGAATCATCGCAATGACCAGGTTACGTCCTGCGAAGTGCGGGAGCAGACCATCGCCTACGGAGGCCGGCTGACGGTCGACGGCGGCGTCAACGGGGGCGTTTCGATTAAGGGCTGGGACAGCGCGTCGGTTCTGGTGCGCTCGAAAGTGGAGGCCTACGCGGCGGACGACTCCACGGCCAAAATGCTCGCGGCTCAGATTCACGTGAATTGGTCGGCCGGACAGATCAGCGCGTCGGGTCCGGAGATGGGGCAAAACGGGGACCGGCATCAGAGCTGGGCGGTGAGCTATGAAGTATTCGTGCCCCGCAACGCCGACCTTTCACTGAAGACCCATAACGGCGGCATCTCCATCGCGGACGTGCGCGGCAGCATCCAGTTCGACGCGCAAAACGGCGGCGTCAATTTGAAGAATCTGGCGGGTGATGTCGAGGGCAAAACCACGAATGGCGGCCTGAACATCACGCTGGCGGGGAACCGCTGGGACGGCTCCAAGCTCGACGCGCGCACCACCAACGGCGGAATCAATCTGTCGATGCCCACGAATTACAACGCGCATTTCGAGACGGCGACCGTGAACGGCCACCTGAACGCCAATTTCGACATGACCGTCCACGGGAATTTGAGCGAGGTCAGCAAAAAGATGAACACGGATATCGGCGCCGGTGGGCCCACGATTCACGTGGAGACCACCAATGGCGGCGTGAACGTTAAGAGAATCTAACGTTTGTCCGCATGCTGACGCATGGCGGCTCAGAGGCTGCGGGACTGCCATGCGTCAGCATGCGACAACTCCTAACGACTACTTCGCGGCCCGCACCGTCGGATATTTGATCCCTAGCTGCTCCAGGTAGTTATCGTACTTCGACGGGTCGTAATACATGGTCTTCATCTGCGGGCGATACTTCTCCATGATCCCTTTGTTCAGCCAGATGGCCGGCACATCGCCGTCGCGGATGAAGCTCTTGTATTTCGTCTCCTTGGTCTGCACGGTGTTGAAATAATCCCACGCCTTGTCGACAATTTCCTGATGCAGCAGAATGTCGAGCATGGTCATCGCCTGCACCTTCGCGCCGGCCACTACGCCCTTATGCGCGATCGGCGTCGCCATCGCTACTCCGTTGGCCCAGTTGTGGCCGGGACCACCTGGGATGTTCGACGGATAGCGCAGCGTTACTGTCGGCACGACCCAGGACACGTCGCCGATATCGTCGGACCCTCCGCCCGTCGGCTGGCTCTGGCCGCCGAAGCCTTCGTCCTCTCCGCCCTCCGCCGCGGCGGCGCGAGGCGGGCGCATCGGCGGGATCTTCATCGGCAAGCCGTTCACCCGAACTCCCAGTTCCTTTTGCAAACCCTTCGCCAGCGCCTGGTCCTCGTCGGACCACGTCGGCAGTCCCACTTTCTGGATGTTCGCGTACATCGTCTCGGCGATGGCTTTATTAAAATGCCCCACCCAGGCGCTGCCCAGCAGCCTTTCGGTGTAGGTCGTGTCGGTCATCAAGGTCGCGGCCTTGGCCATGTTGGTGCCGATCTCCCACAAGCGCATGATATGCTCGTAATCGGCTTCGCGATAGTAATACCAGTCGCTGGCCGTCGGAGGCACCACGTTCGGCTGATCGCCTCCGTTGGTGATCACATTGTGAAGGCGCGTCGCGAGGCGCAGATGTTCGCGGCGGAAATTCCAGCCGACGTCCATCAGTTCGACTGCATCGAGCGCGCTCTTGCCGCGCCACGGCGCTCCGGCCGCGTGGGCGCTCTCGCCCTTGAACAGATACTCCACCGAGACCAGCCCGTTGCCCTGCGCCCCTCCCCACGAAACTCCGAAATTCGAGGCGACGTGCGTGAACAGGCAAATGTCGACGTCCTTAAACATCCCCGCCTTCACGAAATACGCCTTGGCCGCCACCTCTTCCTCGGCCACGCCAGGCCACAGGCGGATGGTGCCCTTCAGATGTTCGCGCTCCATGATTTTTTTCACCGCGATGGCGGCGACGATGTTCAGCGGCACACCGGAATTGTGACCCTCGCCATGGCCAGGAGCTCCCTCGATGAGAGGATCGTGCCAGCCCACGCCGGGCTTCTGGGACGCCTGCGGGATATCGTCGATATCGGAGCCCAGCGAGATCACGGGCTTGCCCGAACCCCACGACGCAACCCACGCCGTAGGAATCCCGGCATAGTTATGCTCCACCTTGAATCCTTCTTTTTCCAGAATGCCGGAGAGATATTTCGACGTCTCAAACTCCTGCATCCCGAGCTCTCCGAAACTGAAGACGCTGTCCACCATGACCTGCGCCTGTTTCTTCATCCCGTCGATTTGCCCGGCCAGGTCGGCCTTGATCGACGCTTCTTTATCGGGAGCGACCTTGTTCTGTCCAAATGCGTTTTGCGAGAGTGCGACGTGGACCGCGCAGGAAGCCAGCAGCAATGCGATTGCGGATTTCAGCATAGAGGATAGTGTACCGCCGTTCGATGATATTCTTCAGGTAGGTGTCCATGAGATTCGCCCTCGGCCTTCTTTTCATCGCGACTCTCTGCGCCTTCCAGCAGCCCTTCAAGCAATACCCGGGCATCGAACACTTCACCTATCCGCTTCCACCCGATTATCAGGAGAAGACGGAATTCGCCTTCGCCCGCATGATGTATCCGCCCGGCTGGAATAACGGCTATGCCGGCCGCGACGACGACTGGCACACCGGCATTTCGCTCTGGAGCCAGGATTTCCCCGCCGCCGATCGCCATTTTTTATTGGCTGTGCGCCGCCTGTCGCGCGTGCACGCCCGGTCGGTGGAGCAGGTGGTCAATCTCGACGATGGCGATGAAGTTTACAACTGGCCCTGGCTCTACGCCGTGCAAGTGGGCGAATGGGGCATCACCAACGCCCAGGCCGCCAAGCTGCGCGACTACTGCCTGCACGGCGGGTTTTTCATGGCCGACGATTTTCACGGCACCACCGAGTGGGGAGTCTTCGAGGAATCCATGCACCGCGTGTTCCCCGACCGTCCGATCGTCGACATCGACGATAAGGACCCCATCTTTCACACCGTCTACGATCTGGACGACAAGATCCAGATTGTGGGCCACGATCATCTGAGAGAGGGCCACAAGCTCGACGGCATGAACGCGCGTTGGCGAGGCATTTTCGACGATCGCGGCCGGGTGATGATCGCGATCTCCTTCAACTCCGATATCGGCGACGCCTGGGAATACGCCGACGATCCTTACTATCCGGAGAAATTCTCGGGGATGGCGATCCGCATTGGAGTGAATTACATCCTCTACGCGATGACGCATTAATTGCTAACATATATGTTATGATTGATTCGTGCTCGACGTTCGGGAATACATCGACACCGCCGGACGGAGCCCTTTTGCAAAATGGCTCCGTGCGCTCAACGTTCAAGCAGCGGCAAAGGTGGCAACGGCGCTTGAGCGAGTAACGGATGGCAACCTGTCTAACGTCAAGGCGGTGGGAGGCGGCGTTCTCGAATACAAGCTCGATTTTGGCCCTGGTTATCGCATCTACCTGGGGCGAGACGGCGATCGGCTTGTGATTCTGCTCGCCGGCGGCACCAAGAAGCGCCAGCAGGAAGACATCCGCAGGGCAAAGGCGAACTGGGAAGACTACCGGAGGAGGAAAGTACACAATGGCGCTGACTAGAGACTTTCGCGAAACAATCCGCGAACGGGCCCAACGGGAGCCGCAATTCCGCAGGGCGCTGCTTCGTGAAGCAATCGAACTGATGCTCGGCGGCGACGAAAAAACCGGCCGCGCGATCCTGCGCAACTATATCAACGCAACCGTTGGCTTCCAGCAATTAGAAGAAGCTACATCCATTCCGGCCAACAGCCTTATGCGAATGTTTGGGCCAAACGGCAACCCTTCGGCCAAGAACTTGTTTGGCGTTCTCGCTCATCTTCAGGCTCAGGAAGGCGTTAACTTCGAGATCCGCCCTCGCCGAAGTTGAGACGATGGCGAAATTGAATAACCCGCCGTTCCCGTTCGCGGGCATCATCTGCCTGCTGATGGGCGGACTGCTCCTGCTCTCCGGCGGTTTCAGGCTCGGGGGAATCCTCGTCGGATTCGCGATCGTCTGGGCGGCGATCGCTTTGGTTTTGAAAATGAGAAGCCGGTAGCCGCCTTACTGCTTGGGCAACTGTATCGTGATATTCCGATACTTCATCCCGCCGGTGTGGTCGCCCTGGATGTAAAACGGCCCGGGCTCGCCTTCGTTCGAATCGAGCGCACCGCCGGTGATCCCGGGAATCTCGCGATTATCGACAGTTTTGGTTCTATTGCGCACGATGGTCACCATGCGCCCCACCAGAGTGATATCGAACGTTTCCCAGGCGCCCGGTGTGCGCGGCAACATGAAATCCGGCGCGATGAATCCATAAATCGACCCGATGCTGTGGAACTTATCGTTGGCGTCGACCTTTTCATACTCCACCTGCACCTCGTAGCGGCCGCGCAGGTAGATGCCGCTGTTGCCGTCCTCCGGACAGTTGAATTCAATGTGCAGTTTGAAATCGTCGAACGTGCGCGTGGTTTTGATGTTCGCGCCGTGCGCGGTGTTGACGAGCATCCCGTCCTCCGCCACCCAGTTATTTTTCGCCGTGGTGCTGGTCGGTTCCCAACCGGTAAGATCCTTGCCGTTGAAAATCGGCTCGGCCTTGGTCCATTGTTTTGGCGCTTCGCGCTTCAGATCCGGCGCCTTCACGCCCTTGATCTGCACGATCTGATCGCCCGTTTTCTGCGTGCCCGTGATGATCTTGTTCTTGATCTTCAGATCCCAGGTCGTCGCCGGACGCTTGTCGTTGGCCTTGTCCAAGGTCAGCGTGATGCTCGGACCATCCACATTTACGTCGTAGGCCGGATGCACGCTGCCTCCACGGGGCTGAATGCGGATCAGCGGATCGCGTCCCTCCACATAATCCATCCAGCGCGGCGACGTCGTGCCGTCCGGCATGGTCAGGACAAGATCCCAACGCCCTTGAAAAGGACTGGTGGTGCTCGGCAATGGCTGCGAATATGCCGGGATCAGAACCGCGGCTGCGGCAATAAGGAGCGTTCTCATGTTAAATCAGGATATCGCGAATCACGTTGCCCGATATTCCCGTCAATCGCGCATCCAGTCCCTGAAACTTCACCGTCAGCCGTTTGTGGTCGATTCCCAGCAGGTGCAGCATAGTGGCATGAAAATCGGCCACCGCCACCGGATTCTCCACCGCTGCGTAGCCCAGTTCGTCGGTCGCGCCGTAGCTGATTCCTCGCTTCACCCCGCCGCCGGCGACCAAGAACGAGAATCCCTTGATGTGATGATCGCGCCCGTCCCCGCTCTGCGACATGGGGGTGCGTCCGAATTCTCCGCCCCAGACGATCAACGTGTCGTCGAACATCCCTCGCTGCTTCAGATCCGTAATCAAGGCCGCCGTTGCGCGGTCCACCTCTTCCGCCTTCAGCGCCACGTTGGTTTTCAATCCGGTGTGATGATCCCAGTCGCGATGGTAAAGCTGGATGAAGCGCACGCCCTTTTCCGCCAATCGACGAGCCAGAAGACAATTCGACGCGAACGATCCGTCGCCCGGGTGCGCGCCGTAGGCATCGAGCACGCTCTGCGGCACGCTCGATTGCATCTTGAAGGCCATCTCGTACTGCGCCACGCGCGTCGCGATCTCCGGGTCCTGCACCGACACGTTCTCAATATTGTTGAGCGCATTGATGGCCTCAATCGAATCGTGTTGCAACTTGCTGCTGACGCCTTGAGGGCTCTGAATATACAGCACCGGATCGCCGGCCGAATTGAATTTCACTCCCTGAAACTTGCTTGGCAGCAATCCCGCCGACCATTGGCGCGCCGCGATCGGCTGGTTCTGGCCACCCCTGCCCGACGACAGCAACACCACGAATCCGGGCAGGTCCTCTGCTTCCGACCCCAATCCGTAAAGTATCCACGACCCCATGCTGGGCCGGCCCGCGATGATCGAGCCGGTATTCATGAGCGTGTGCGCCGGATCGTGATTGATCTGCTCGCCCTGCATCGACCGGATGATGCAGACATCGTCGGCCACGCTGCCGATGTGCGGGAATAGTTCGCAAATCTGCTGTCCGGATTTGCCGAACGTCTTGAAGCCGTACTGCGGCCCGAAACACTTCAGCTCTTTCCCCTGCAACTGTGCGATCTGCTGACCTTTCGTGAACGATTCCGGCATCCCCTGCCCGTCCATCGACTGGAGTTTGGGCTTGAAATCGAACGTTTCCAGATGCGACGGACCGCCGGCCTGATAGAGGTAAATCACCCTCTTAGCCTTCGCCGGATGATGCAGCGGATTCACCACGCCTCGAGATTCGGCACCGAACAGCCGTGGGCTCAACAGCGAATTGAGTCCTAGCAGCCCCATCCCCGCCGCGCCTCGGCCCAGAAACGTTCTTCTGCAAATTTCTTCAGTTCCGCGTAATGGTTTCATGGAGGTTCAAAATTGCCCTTGCAACGGTGGTCATCGCCGCCAGATCCGCCGGCTTCAATGACGAGTCGACCGGCTTCTCGCCGGTATGAATAAATTCGCTGGCCGCCTTTGGATCGGCGCGAAACTCCTTCAGCGATTCCTGATAGAGCCCCAGCAGGACCGCGCGTTCCTTCTCCGAAGGCTTGCGGCTGAGCGCTCTTTCAAAGGCCCAGTCAATCGACTGCACCCCGCCGTTTTTCAAAATATTCTGCGCGAAATACCGCGCCGCTTCCACGTAAATCGGATCGTTCAACAGATCCAGCGCTTGCAACGGCGTGTTCGAATTTACCCGATTCACTGTGCACTCCTCCCGGCTCGGGGCATCGAAATTCAGCATGCTCGGCTGGAGGAAACTCCTCTGCCACAGCGTGTAAACTCCGCGCCGGTACAGATCGTCGCCGCGGCTCGCGGCATACTCGCGCTTTGGAAAATTCAGAGTGAACAAATACCCGTCCGGCTGATACGGCTTCACGCTGGGACCGCCGAATTTCTCCACCAGGAGGCCGGCCACAGACAATTCGATGTCGCGCACTTCCTCCGCATCCACGCGAAAGCGGCTCTGCCGCGCGATCAGGCGATTGTCGGGATCCTTCTCCTCTAGCTCCGGCCGTACGGCGGACGATTGCCGGTATGCCGCACTTGTGACGATGGTCCGCACGAGGTGCTTCATGTCCCAATCGTGCGCACCGGCGGCAGCATAGTTGGGATGCATAAACTCGCTTGCCAGCCAGTCGAGCAACTCCGGATGCTTCGGCCATTCTCCCTGCGATCCCACATCGTCGAGCGTCTTCACGATCCCGATCCCGAAAAACTGCCGCCAGATGCGATTCACATAGACCCTCGCGGTGAGCGGATTCTTCTCCGACACCAGCCAGTTCGCCAGATCAAGTCTCGTCGCCCGCCGGCCTCCGGTGTCGAGCTTCGCTAAAAACACAGGCACCGCCGGCTCGACCACCGGACCCGATTCATCCAGAAAATTCCCGCGTGCCAGAATCCGGATCTCGCGAGGCTCCGTCGCTTCGGTCACGACAACCTTCGGAATCGAGGCGTCCAGAATCGCCAGTTCCGCCTCCAACTTCGCCACTTCCACCACCAGCGGCTGAAGCTCCGGCGTCGACCATATAAACTGCTTCAACAGAGCTTTTTTCCGCTGCTCCACTCGATCCTTGGCTTCTTTGATCGCCTTCTCGTCCTTAGGCTCGGGCTCGTCTTTCTTCGGCTCCAGCGCCCTTACAATGGCATCGGGCAACCCGGTATTGGTCGAATTGCCGTCCTTCTTCGGACGTTTTTCGAACGATGGCCACGAATATTCAGCATCCGACAACGCAATCCGGAACCGCCCGATGGTCGCGCGCCGCACATCCGAATCCTGGTGGAGGCGCACCGTGATCACCGAATCCTTCTGCGTCTTCAGCCTTTCTGAAAAACGCAGCGCCAGCATGATGTCGTTGTTATCGCCTGGCCCCGAGATTCCCCATCCTGTCTTCGGATCGCCGTCAATTGCCGCCATCGCGGGAACGTCCGGCGAAACATCGGGATTATTGCTCTCGGTCGCGAGCACGAACTTCAATTTACGCCCAGACATCTCCGCATCGACCTCGGTGACGATGACGCGATCCGCGCCTCGCGCCAGCCTTTCTCCCGGCAAACTGTCTTCCTGCACGATGTGCACGCCCAGCGCCGTCCACGTGCCTTCGCCGGGCTTGAACGAAACCGTGTACGTCTCGTTATCCGGATTCGGGCCGCTGGCGATCACCACGCCTCCGCCAGGCTTTCGTTCGCCAAGCTCAGTGCCTCCGTCGTAGTACGTGAAATCGACGGGCTCATCATTATAGATAGTCAGCTTCGCGCCGTTCTGCGATTTGGCGCTGATCGGCCGCTGATCCTTCCAGTTCAACTTGCCCGCTTTATATGCCGCCAGAACGTCTTTCTCCCACTGCTGCTCGCGAGCCGTCATCGTGGCAGCCTTTTCCTCCAGAGCCTTCTTCGCAGCCTCGACGCGGCTCTTCAAATCGTCCTGTTTCTTGCGCTGCGCATCGCTCGGCAAGGCCAGCAGCGATCCCCACGCCTTCGATCCGCGATCCGGAACCAGGCCGGTCTCCTTCACGTCCGCGAAGAACGCCTCCATCGAATAAAAATCCCGCGACAGAATGGGATCGAACTTGTGGTCGTGACACTCCGCGCAGCCCATCGTGCTCGCCAGCCATACCACGCTGGTGGTCCGCGCCCGATCGGCCGCGTACTTCGCCAGATACTCCTTCGGTTGCAAACCACCCTCGGCCGAGGTGCGATTCATCCGGTTATACGCCGACGCAACTTTTTGATCCACGCTCGCATTGGGCATCAAGTCGCCCGCAATCTGCTCGCGCGTGAACCGGTCGAACGGCATGTTGTCGCGAAACGCGCGCAGCACATAATCGCGATAAGGCCACGCCGGAAACACGTTGTCGCCGTGGAATCCGCACGTATCGGCATAGCGGACCGCGTCCAGCCAGTGCAGCGCCTGCATCTCGGCGTATCGCGGCGACGCCATCAGCCGGTCGACAACGCGCTCATAATCGCCGTCTTTAACAAACGCCGCGACCTCTTCCGGCGTCGGCGGCAGCCCCGTCAAATCCAGCGTCACGCGCCGAATCAGCGTCCGGCGGTCTGCCTCAGGCGAGGGTTTCAGGCCCTCCTTCCCCAGCCTGGCCTGAATAAAATAATCGATCGGATTCTGCCCCGCAGGCGTTTGATAATGCTGTACCGGCTGATAAGCCCAATGCCCCTCATACTTCGCGCCCTCCGCCACCCACTGCCGGATGGTCGCTTTCTGTGCCGAGGTCAACTCCTTATGAGCCGCCTCCGGAGGCATCACCTTCCGGTCGGTCGCGAATACCCTCTGAATAATCGCGCTATGATCCGGATCACCCGGCACAATCGGCGTGACGCCGCTCTTGGTGGTCTTCAGCGCCTCGTCGCGGATGTCGAGCCGCAGGCCCATCATGCGCGCATTCTTGTCCGGGCCATGGCAGCGGAAACAGGTGTCGGCCATAATCGGCCGGATATCGCGGTTAAAACTGACCTCCGCCCTGATCAGAGGAGCCGCGGCGAGCAGAGAATACAGAGTCCAACGCATGTCAGTATTATTCTACTCCCGCGGCCTTTCGAAGATAATGCGAAGCGGCAGTAGAGTTGCCGCCCGTCGCGTTAGCGACCGACGCGCCCCTTAAAGATCCTTGTCGCCTCATAGCCGCCAAAAAGCAAAGCCGCAACGTCGATGAAAGCGCGCGCGAGGGCCGCGATCTTGTCGGGGTAGGTCAAATTGGCGATCTTATCGAGATGAGTGAAACGGACGATCTCGTCGAAGTGGGGGAAACTATTACCTACGAGAAACGCGCATCCAATGGCAAGGAAACCAAAAGCGGTACCCAGCGCCATTCCAGGGAGGACCGATTCGCGGTATGTTGCTTCCGGCCGAAACGAGTCCTCAGGACGGCGCATGACAACGGTTTCGTTTCTCAGCCCTTCTTCAAGAAGAATCGCCACGTCAGCCGCTGTGTTTCTTGGGCCTAACATTAGTCCTCTCCTTATTATCCTCGAATTCGTGCGCGAATATCTTGTGCAGCGCAGCCGCGGCATCGGCAGCCGTTGACGCGTTGGTCAACGCAAGTTCCAGTAGCCGTATCTTTATGATTTTCTCTTCGGATCTTCTGTACCGCATTCATGGCGGGATAGAAAAGCCCCGATTCAAGGGCTGAGCCGATGCTGAGCGTCCAATGGCCCGACCACATAGAAAAAATGAACGAGCCGGTTCCGAGGCCAACGAACAGAATGGCGAAGGCGTAGAGGATATATTCGTTCGGGCGGTTCTCACGAATTGCAGCGTCGATCACCTCCTGCGCCGTCCGCTTCAGTGAAGCCATGACGCATTGTATCTCAGCCTCGGAAAAGAGCTACCAATTCGTAATCGACCCATCCGGCCGGTAGTACAAAATTCGATCCGTGATCGGCTGCGTGATCTCCGCGACCATCTTCAGCGGCTTCAAGTCCAGCTCCACCCCCAGCCCGGGCCTCTCATTCGGCCACAATTTGCCGTCCTTGAAATCCGCATACAACGGCAGGTGCGGAATCTTCTGCGACTGATAGTTGTACTCGAACAGCACCGGCCCCGGAAAATTGCCGAGCACGTGCACCAGCGCCGCCTCTGCAATCGGACCGGTAAAGTGTGGCACGATCCCGACAAAATGCGTCTCGCAGATGGCCGCGATTTTTCGCATTTCCGTGATCCCTCCGACGTTCGGCAGCGTCGCGCGCACGTAATCGATATCGTGATTCTCCACCAGCTTGTTAAAATCCCAGCGCTGCCCCCACTCCTCGCCCGCCGCCAGAGGAACCGTGGTTTGCCGCCGCAGCTTCGGAATATCTTCCAAAAACGCCTCCGTCCGCACCGGATCCTCCACCAGGAACGGCTCCAGATCCTCCAGGATTTTGCACCCCCGCAGGGCGTCCGCGAAATCGAAGCGCTGATGAAAATCGATCAGCCAATCTCCATCTTTCCCCACTCCCTCGCGTGCCTCTTCGCAATCGCGCCGCACCTGGTGAATCCGTTCACGGGCGTTGAACGTGGTCCCTCCGCCCTTCACGCTGGCCGCGTCCATCCGGAACGCGCGATAGCCCGCCGCAATCGCCGCCTGCGCTTTTTCCTTATAAGTCGGCCCTCCGCCGACTCCTCCCGTGATGTAGCACTCGCAAAAATTGCGCGCCAGACCTCCTAACAACGCGTGCACAGGTTGACCCAGGACCTTCCCTTTCAAATCCCACAGCGCCAGGTCGAGCCCTCCGAGCGCATCGATTTTCTCCCGACCCGGCGGATAGAAAAACGACCGGTACATGTCCTGCCACAGCTTTTCGATGTACTGCGGATCCTTCCCGATCAGGCGTCCCGCGCACTGCTCGATGGTGTCCTTCGATCCTCCCTCGCCAATGCCCGTGATCCCTGCATCGGTCTCCACCGTGATCACCATGTTGCTCTGGTTGAATAGAGGATTCAGATTCGCCGGCGCATACGCCCGGACGCGCGTAATCTTCATCTTCGGAATCGCTGCGCTAATTTGTTGCCGCGAACTCAGCGAGACCGCAGCAACGGAGCCGAGGAACGAACGTCGTTTCATAGGTCACCTAATTTATCAAATTCTTATCTCCTTCTTCTTTGCGGCTTTGCGTCTTCGCGTGCCATGTCTTTGTTTTTCCCCAGCGTACCCTCCAATCAGAAGGAGTCTTCTTCTTTTTCCTGCGCAGGAAAATGTCGTATTACAGTGGAGCTGAGCTTTCGGAGCCGCCTGAAACGGCTTGCGGCGTCAACTATATGTATGATTCCGACGGAAGGAATTTTGGATCGATCCGATAATGCCAAGGGAGAGTGGAGATGGTTCTGCTAGCCGCACCCTGAGTAGCTTCAGAGAGTTGTGCATCGAAAGGACGGAAAATCGGGCAAAAACGTGAGTCCTTAATGAAGGGCA
>Ga0210394_10003665_pt1 | contig 18884 bp, 19 predicted proteins | sample IncBWC12MmetaG_FD_160121 | JGI IMG/M metagenome (GOLD analysis project Ga0210394, IMG submission 160121) | Forest soil microbial communities from Barre Woods Harvard Forest LTER site, Petersham, Massachusetts, United States - Inc-BW-C-12-M | ecosystem: Environmental > Terrestrial > Soil >... | reverse complement strand
CCCATTCATGGCCTCCCAGATCCCATTCATGGCCCCCCAGATCCCATTCATGGCCTCCCAGATCCCATTCATGGCCTTCTCAGATCCCATTCATGGCCTCCCGGATCCCATTCATGGCCTTCCCGGAGGCAGTTGTTTGCATCCCAGAGGCAGTTGTATTGACCCCTAGAGGCAGTTGTTTGTTTCCCGGAGGTGGCTGTATTGCATCCCAGAGGCAGTTGTTTGCCTCTTCAGAGGTAGTTGTATTGACTCCCGGAGGTGGTTGTTTGCCTCTCAGAGGTAGTTGTATTGACTCCCGGAGGTAGGCGTTCGCCTCTCATAGGCAGTTGTCTTGCCTCCCACATGCAGTTGTCTGCCTCCCGGAGGCAGTTGTCGTCGGGAGACCCAGTGTCCAGGGCCGCTCCGGCGTCGGTGGACCGGCGCTCATTCTTGGCATCGTCTCTAACTGATTGATAAGCAGCAGCCACTTGCGACCGCGCCGGAGTCGATGTGGCACAGACACTCTTGTCTGTGCGGGGTCTCGCCACCACTCCATCTCAATGTCCGGCGTCAACTGGAACCGCGGAGCCCGCAGGTTGAATCTTCGCGGAACGCCATGGGGATCCACCCAAGTCTGCGTCAGGTCTAGAGTCTGAAGTTAGGAAATCAAGGTGGTGTCGGCCGGATATACGTCGCTTTGGATTCTAGACCTGTCCCCAGAGGTTCAGAAATAGGAGTTAGCCTGTCGAAGGTTTCGCCGAACCGCACGAATGGCGTTGTCGTTGGTGCTGAGGTGGCATATGTCCAAAGAGCTAGTCGGAGTAGTTATCGGTGGCGCGATAGGAATCGTCGCGGCGTTGCTCGGTTCGGCCGTGACATTCTGGCTCGCGCGGATCGACGATCTTCGAAAGCAGCGCGCTGCCAGGAAGAATGCACTCACGTCGTGTCGGTACGAGGCGGCCGCGATTGCGTCAACACTAGTCACCGTGGACGTCACGAAGGTCCCGGAGTTGGCAGCAATAGAACGCGTTATCAACGGCGGATACTTGAGCGAGATATCTCAAGACGCCGCGCGAGAGCTTCTCCTCTTTCGCACTTTGGTCCACGATTTGAACGAAACCATGACCAGGGTAGAGAACCTTACCTTCTCATCGATTGCCGCTGGGCAGGGGGGCGTGAGGAATGAAGCCGTCAGTGCAAGTTACGAACGCGCGAAGAACCTCTGCAACACGATCGCGGAACGAGCCAACATTCTGGTGCAGGTGCTCGCCGCTGAAGTTGGCGATCGCGAGTTGCAGGGCTAACTCTCGCTTGCAGCCGACGTAGGTCTGGGGCCTAGACCTTCGGTCTTCTGCGAGCGATGCGTGGCTCTAATCCAAATCTCGTGTCGTCAGCCACCCGGGCGAATTGCATCTGTTGCCCGTCGAGAGGTTCGGCGGATCGATCCTATACGCTAAGGCCCTGCGGATGTCTGGCTTGCCGTGTTCGTGCGGCCACGCAACCTCATCGCCACCTACTTAGTCGAAGGCGATGGACAAGTGAGATGCCCGCCACAAGCGCCAGTTGGAAGAGGCTACGACTCTTTGATGAGCCGCAGGTACTCCTCATGTGGACCGATCCAGAACCAGGTGATTCCGATGGGAGAGTCCAGGCCGAGGACCCGATGGGACGACCCGATCCGAGCCGACCAATACTTCACGACCCGTTTCAATCGAAGGGATGGATGTCGCGGATCACTCTTGAGCAGCGCGAAATTCTCCGTGCGAGTTTCTGGAACTCGGGCGGAAGCCTCTCAAATCCGCGCCAGAAGCGGCTGGTGGCGCGATGACTCACAGCTCCTTCGTTTCGCCTCGCTCAACTTCCGACAGAGCTTCCGTGGCGAACCGTTCCAGACGCCCTTCTGCGACGTCGCGTTCGAGCTCTCTGTCCCAGGTTTCCCAGTCGTGCTCGATGAACCAGGCACGGAACACGGCCAACTCTTCCGGAGTGAGCTTCTCGACTTCACGCTCGATGACTTCGAGGTTCGTCATGCGTGCTGCGAGGATAGCAGACTCAAACGCTTCAACCACAGAGACACTGAGGACACGGAGACCTCAGCGCTCTCAGTGCGTCTGTGGTCGAATGGTTTTCCAGCCGCCCGCACGGTGGATCGCGATATCCTCTCACTCGTCCGAAAGGGGTGTGAACAATGCCGGCCTCACCTCCGAACATCCTCTTCATCCACGTCGACGAGTTGCGGTATCCGATGCATTTTCCCGCGGGGATCAACTCCGCGGCGGAGTTCTTCGCGCGCTTCATGCCGCACCTCCATGAACTTCTGTGGAAGGACGGGGTGAAGTTCTCGCGCTACTACACGGCGGGGGCCGACTGCACCGCGGGGCGCGGGACGTTCGTCACCGGGCTCTACGCGCACCAGACCAACCTCATGGTCATCCGCCAGGGGAAGGGCAGCGGGCCTGCGATCCAACCGCCGCTGCAGCCGGAGTTTCCCACCTACGGAAAGCTTCTTCGCGAGGTCGGATACGACACGCCGTACATCGGCAAGTGGCATCTGTCGGACTCGCCGGCGTCGCCGTCATCGCTCTTTGCCGACGTCTATCTTCAGGACTATGGATTCCAGGGCCTGACCATGCCCGATCCGATCGGCGCCGTCGGCCAGGGGATCGGCGCCACGCTGGCGGATCCCGCCGACCCAGCCCAGCCGCCAGGCGACACCGACATCGCCCGTCAGGCCATCGAGTGGCTTTCGGCGCGCGCGGCTTCGGGTAACGGGATTCCTTTCTGCCTCACGGTCGGATTCGTCAACCCGCACGACAAACAGTGGTTCTGGAGCGGCACCGAGGCCAGGCGATTCCGTCACGCATTCGAGAAGGCGGGGAAGACGCAGACGCCGAATGGCGCGCTGCCGTCCGGCGAGCAGATCGTACACGAGGCCAATCCGCCGTCGTTTGGCTACGAGATGCCGAAGAACTGGCAGTCGGCGAAGCACCTCAGCGAACACGCCGCCTCGATCTGCAGCGTGTTCCGTTCGCTCACCGACTTCGCTTGCGGGGGCATCAGCGACGACCCTGCCGACACGGACTTCACCGTGTGCCAGTCGTTGCTCGACGACACCTTCAACACCGCCTACGCGCCGTTCAGCTACTGGACCCGCGCGCTGGACATGTACACGCAGGCGATGATCGACGTCGACGAACAGATCGGGCAACTCCTGGAGAACATCCCCGACGCGCTCCTCGACAACATGGTCATCATCTTCACCTCGGATCACGGCGAGTACGGCAGCTCGCACGGACTGCAGGGGAAGGGCATCACCGCGTACGAGGAGGGGATGCGCGTTCCGCTGATCGTCCGCGATCACACCGGCGCGTTCACGCGCGATGCCGAGACCGAACGAAGCCAGGTCGCATCGCACGTCGACCTGCTGCCGCTGATGATGAAGCTGGCCACGGGCGCCGACGGGTGGATGAACGACGATTACCGGCAGATGTATGGTCATCGTCTCGATCTCGCTGCCATCCTGCACGACGCCTGCGCGCCGGGCCGGCCATACGCCATCTACAGCTCCGACGAGCACTTCATCCCTGCCGCCGTGAACTACCTGAATGCGCCGGAGCACGTCGTCGGCCTGGCCTTCCCCGAGGGGAAGCTCGCGGTCTACGCGCACTGGGTTCCGGAGACCGAATGGCCGCTCTTCAAGATCACCGAGTATTACGACTACGCCACCGAGGACGGCCGGCTCGAGCTCGCCAGCACACCGGACTGCGATGCGGCGAAGGCTGCCGTCGCGCGCCTGAACGATGAGGTCATTCCCAACGAGTTGCGCGCTCCGCTGCCGGCGGCTTACGTCGAGGCGCAGAAGACGGCGCTTCGCAAGTATTGGGGGTACGTGCTGCTTCTGGACACCGCCTCGGAACTGGTGTTGAAGGTGGGCGCACCGTAGAGGTTGGGAAGCGAGACTGTAGACTTCGCTCTTCCATGGTCAAACAGGTCGCGCTCTACGGAGCCGTTGGCGGCGTCCTCATCGCGCTGCTCAAGCTCATCGAGTACAAGCATTTCGTCCACGAGTATCCCTCCGAGATCTACGGCGGTCTCGTCGCACTCATCTTCACGGCCATCGGCATCTACTTCGGGCTGCGGTGGACACGGACGAAGGAGGTGGTGGTCATCCGGGAGGTGCCGGTACGGAGGGACGGTCCGTTCGTCCTCAACGCCGAGATGCTGAAGGACGTCGGTCTTACCGCTCGCGAGCACGAGATCCTGGCCCTCATCGCCCAGGGGCTGAGCAACCGCGAGATCGGGGAGAAGCTCTTCGTCTCCGAGAATACGGTGAAGACGCACTCCTCGCGCCTGTTCGAGAAAATGCAGGTGAACCGGCGCGTCCAGGCTGTGCAGAAGGGCAAAGACCTCGGGCTGATCCCCTGATTCATACTTTCGTTGACCCGAAATCACCCGAACGTAGGACGACAGGACCACGGTTCGGCCGTACCTTGCGCCACGAAAGGAAAACGCAAATGAAGCGAGTCGTCATCGTCTTCGGTCTCCTCTCCGGCCTCATCTCCTCAGCCATGATGTTTCTGACCCTCCCCTTCCTCAAAAGCGGAGCGATCAATGACCACAACGGCTATGTGATCGGCTACACGGCGATCTTCCTGTCGTTCCTGCTGGTCTTCTTCGGCATCCGTTCGTATCGCGAGAACGCCGGCGGCTCGATCACCTTCGGCCGCGGGTTCAGCGTGGGCATCCTGATCACGCTCATCTCGTGCATGTTCTACGTCGGGTCGTGGGAGATCATCTACTTCAATTTCATGCCCGACTACATGGACAAGTACGCCGCGCGCGAGATCGCCGCGGTGCGCGAAAAGGGTGCGACCGAGGCCGCCATCGCGGCGAAGAAGAACGAGATGGACAAGTTCCGGGCGCTGTACAGGAACCCGCTGTTCAACGCCGCCATGACCTTCATCGAGCCCTTCCCGGTGGGACTGATCATGACGCTGGTTTCGGCGGCGATCCTGCGAAAGCGGCGTACGGCGCCGGCGCCGGGTGTGGCGCAGGCTGCGTAGGAGCGATCGATTCAGAAGTTTCGAGTTCCTTAACGCCGAACCTCCATGTCTCCCTCTGGCATTTTTGCGAGCTCAGGCGTAAATTAAAGGTTCCCCCGGACAATTTCATCGAGATAGAGAGAGAGGAGAACTCGTGAAACGATACTGGGTTGCCTGTGCCTTCCTGCTTTTCGCTCACGCCGCATTCGCCGACATCACGCTGACCGACAGAGGGTCGACGCTGCAGCACCTCAAACAGAATCCGGCCGACAAGGCGTCCGACCGGGCGGCCGAAATCGCCGCGAACGCGGCAAAGCGCGCTGCCAAACGGGCACGCCACGCACACTCCAGCGGGAAGCTGACCGTTGAGTCGTTCCATCCGGCCATCACCGCCACCGGCTCCATTGGTCTCGTCGATGCCGGCGGTCTGAAGTACTTCATCAATACGGATATCACCTTCAGCACCAGCTCTTCGGCCTCCGGCGCAGCCTCCGAAGCGTCGTATACGCACGCCATCGCCGCGAGTACCATCGCCGGCGGCACGGTGATGTCGACGCTGAACGACATGTTCGACGGATACAACGCCCTCTGCGTGAGCCTCACGAACAGCACCGGACCATGCCGGACAGGCGACGCGAATTTCGTCATCTACAACAAGAACGGTCCGGCGTCGATCGATACGAGCGTGCCGGCGGTTCCGGAGTGCATCAGCCGGCAGTTCGTCCTGCCGGCGAAGGCCATCGGCGGCCTGAGCGTGCAGCGCAAGGTTTACGTCCCGACGAATGACCGCTTCATCCGCTGGATGAACTTCTTCACGAACACGACGGGCTCTCCCATCACGTTCACGATGGTCACGTCGAACAACCTCGGGTCGGACAACAACACGATCGTGGTGACGACATCGAGCGGCGACGCCGTCGTCACGACCGGCGACCTCTGGGCCACTTCCTTCCAGCAGTTCTCCGGCAGCACCTCGAGCGACCCGCGGATCGGACACGTCTTCCAGGGAAGCGGCGCGCCGACGCCGGTGGCGAACATCAACTTCGTCAACGGTGACGACAACCCGTACTGGGTGTACTCGATCACGCTCAACCCCGGCCAGACGAAGATCATCGTCAACTATGCAACGGGCCAGGGGACGAAGGCCGCGGCCGCGGCGCAAGCGGCGAACCTTGCCGCGTTCGGACCCAACGCGCAGCAGTGCATGTCGGCAACGGAGCTGTCGGAGGTCACGAACTTCCAAACCGGCCGCGCCGACCTTTCGATCACGAAGACCAGCAATCTCGCCAGCCCGCCGGTGGCATTCGGCGGCGGCCAGGCCCCCTACACCCTGGCCGTCACGAACAACGGCCCAACGGCCGCGTCGTCGGTCTCGGTCACCGACCCGCTCCCCGCCGGCTCCGGGTTTGTGAGCGCGACGGGCTCGGGCTGGACCTGCGGATTCGCGTCCGGCGTCGTCACCTGCACGACATCGACACTGGCCGTGGGCCCGGCAGCCCCGATCACACTGGTGATCACCGCTCCGCCGGTGACGAAGTCCGAGATGATCCCGAACACGGCCACGGTATCGTCCGCGACGTCCGATCCGGTGCCAGGAAACAACAGCAGCACCACGACCATCCACGTCGTTCCGGGCAAGGGGCCCGGCCACTAAGAGGCGTCCAGTGCCGCTGACGCGGCACGACATGCCTTGACATCGATGACCAGGGGTGCTCGCAAAAAACGCTCGCACCCCTGGCTACCGTCTTTGGCCGCTATCGCGGCATACACAGCAGGGACTCCCGGGAGGACGCCAGCGTAAGTTAGCGCGCATGGGCGCGGGACGCCCGCTCTACGAGGATCGTTATGCGCGCGGCGGTGTGAACGCTCCCGTTTGACTTTGCGCTCCGTTCCGCTCCAGTCCATCTCGCCGCCCCCCAATCCAATTCGCTGCAAACCCCGCGACGCCGGGGCCAACCCCACCCATCCTTACCATCGAAGGAGAACTCGAATGAAAACGAAACTCTTGCTGACACTCACCTTCCTCATCGCCGGTGCCGTGATGGCCGGTCCTCGCCAGGATCTCGTCGTAGACGCCGCCTGGCTCAAGCAACACATTAATGACGCTGACCTGGTCCTTCTGCATGTCGGCGATAAGGACGCTTACGCGGCGGGGCACATCCCCGGGGCGCGGTTCGTCTCGCTGAACGACATCTCCATTTCCGACCACAGCGGGCATGGGCTGATGCTGGAGATGCCGCCGGCCGAGGATCTGCGGCATCGGCTCGAGGCGCTGGGCATCTCGGACAAGTCGCGCGTCGTCGTCTACTACGGCAAGGACTGGGTGTCGCCGTCGACGCGCGTGGTCTTCACGCTCGACTACGCCGGCCTCGGCGCTCGCGCATCGTTGCTGGACGGTGGTCAGGATGCCTGGGTTCGCAATGGCGGCGAGGTGACCAAGGATGTGCCGCCGGCGAAGACAGGGACGCTCGCTCCGCTGAAGCTCCGGCCGATCGTGGTCGATGCCGCGACTGTCCATGCACGCATCGGCACGCCGGGTATCGCGGTCGTCGATGGCCGCGACGCCGCGTATTACGACGGCGTTGAGACCGGCGGCGCGCACGGAGAGACGCATCGCACGGGACACATCCGCGGCGCGCTGAGCATCCCTTACACCTCGATCACCGACGACCGCCTGATGATCAAGTCGGCCGACGAACTGGCGGCGATCTTCACAAAGGCGGGCGTGAAGCCTGGCGACACGGTCATCGGCTATTGCCACATCGGGCAGCAGACCACGGCCATGCTCTTCGCCGCGCGGACGCTCGGCCATCCTGTCCTGCTGTACGACGGCTCGTTCGAGGATTGGTCGCGGCACAAGGAGTATGCGGTCGATAACCCGTCGGAGAAGGCGGGGAAGTGAGCAGAAGACCTGGAACGTGGTTTCGCGGTCTCGAAGGCTCGCGGTCTCGCGGTGAGTCCACCCCGCGACCGCGCAACAGCGAGACCTCGCGACCGCATCCGCGCCCGTACGCCGATCCGTACGTCGCCGGCGTTGGCCTCGGCCTGGTGCTGCTGGCGGCGTACGTGATCGCGGGCCGCGGTCTCGGTGCGTCGGGCGCGTTCGCCAGCGGCGCTGCCGGTGTGGTCGCGGCGGCGTCGCCGGCACGCGCGGCCGCCAGTTCCTACTTCGCGCGATACCTGGCAGGGGAGGGACCGTGGCACGAATGGCTGCTCTTCGAGATCGCCGGCGTCGTGATCGGCGGATTCCTCTCCGCGCTGGCGGCCGGCCGGTTGCGCGCCGCCATCGAGCGCGGGCCGCGAATCAGCCGCGGTGGGAGGCTGGCCTGCGCGTTCGCGGGAGGATCGGCGATGGGAGTTGGCGCGGTGCTGGCGCGAGGCTGTACGAGCGGCCTCGCGCTCACCGGCGGCGCGCTGCTCAGCGCCGGAAGTTGGCTGTTCATGATTGCCGCGTTTGCCGGCGCGTATCTGTTCGCGCCGATCGTGAAGAGGGCCTGGCGATGATGGCACCGCTGTTCGAGAGCGCGCCTCTCACCGCTGCCGTGGCCATCGGCGTCGCTTTCGGCTGGGCGCTGGAGCGCGCCGGACTGGGAAGTGCCCCCAAACTGGCCGGCCAGTTCTATCTGACTGATTTCACGGTCTTCAAAGTGATGTTCAGCGCCATCGTCACGGCCATGCTCGGCGCCTTCTGGCTGGCCCGCCTCGGCATCCTCGATCTCGGGCGCGTCTATGTCCCGGAGACGTATCTTCTCCCGCAGCTCGCGGGCGGCCTGCTGTTCGGAGCCGGGTTCGTGATCGCGGGACTCTGCCCCGGAACCTCGTGCGTCGCCGCCGCGACGGGGCGCGGTGACGGTGTCTTCGTCATGCTCGGCATGTTTGCCGGCGTGCTTGCCACCGGCCTTGCGTTCGCGCCGTTGCAGCATTTCTACGAGAGCACGGCACGTGGAACGCTCACGCTACCGGATGTCCTGCACATTCCCTACGGCGCCGTCGTCTTCGCCGTCGTGGCCATGGCCTTGATCGCGTTTCAATTCACCGAGCGACTGGAGAAACGCGCGTGACCCGTCGCACTCTCGCCGCCGTGGCCGCACTCCTCGGCGTGCTGGCGCTCTTCGCCGGCAGCCCGTATCGCGCGCGGCCTGCCGTCGTCGATGTCAAAAGCCGTCGAATTGGCCGAGTGGATTCGCGACCGCAGGCCGGACCTTCGCATCATCGATGTGCGCAGTGAGGAACAGTTCGATGCCTATCACCTCCCGCGCGCGGAGCGCATCCCCGTCGAATCGCTGGCGTCGGCTCCGTTCAAGCCCGAGGAGACGATCGTGCTGGTTTCCGGTGACGAGAGCGCCGCGAGGGTGTTCGGCAACCGACAGGTTTACCTCCTTCGCGGCGGGCTGCACGAATGGATCGACGACGTGATGAACCCCACCATCGCTGAAAACGCATCGCCTGCCGCACGTGCCGCCTTTCAGCGGGCCAGCGTCGTCAGCCGCTACTTCGGCGGCGTTCCCCGAGTTGTCGACAAACTCCCCGTGCCGCGGCGCGACGACACCGTTGCCGCCGCTGCTGCCATCCGGAGGCGGGGATGCTGAGCGCCGCAGCGATCGAGACCGGGACGTTCTTTGACGCGCTGCGCGAGTCGGAGTTCGGCCGTCTCGATGCGCAGCATCACGCCTATCTCGACTACGCCGGGAGCGCGTTGTACGGCGACTCGCAGCTCCGCGCCCATCATGCACTGTTGCGGGAAGGGCTCTTCGGCAACCCGCACTCCGACTCCGGCCCTTCGCGCGCCAGCACCGAGATCATCGAGTCGGCGCGGCGGACGCTGCTGCGATTCTTCGACGCCGATGAATCGACGCACGACGTCTGCTTCACGGCCAACACGAGCGCGGCCATCAAACTCGTGGCCGAGGCCTATCCGTTTTCGCCGGAGGCAGGCTGTTTCCTGTCGGTCGACAATCACAACTCGGTAAACGGAATCCGCGAGTATGCGCGGCGGGCGGGAGCGCGCGTCCGATACCTGCCGCTCGATGACGATCTCCGGCTGCTCGATGCCGAGGTGCATCTTTGCGAGGAATCATTGCGTGGCGGCGGGCTGGTGGCCTTCCCCGCACAATCCAACTTCTCCGGAGTGCAGCATCCTCTCGATCTGGTCATGAAGGCCCACGCCCTCGGCTTCGACGTCCTGCTCGATGTCGCGGCGTTCGCGCCCAGCCATGCCTTCAGTCTCCGCCGCTGCCCGGCCGACTTCGTAGCGTTGTCGTTCTACAAGCTCTTCGGCTATCCGACCGGCCTCGGCGCGCTGGTCGCGCGCCGCGACGCCCTGTCGCGTCTGCGACGCCCGTGGTTCGCCGGCGGCACAGTCATATATGCGTCGGTCGCCGCCGACACGCATCTCCTGCGCTCCCGTCACGAGGGCTTCGAAGACGGTACCCCGAACTTCCTCGGCATCGCCGCACTCGACACCGGTTTCAGCCTGTTGAACGAGGTGGGGATGCTGCGCCTGACCGATCACGTGTCGCAACTTACGCGCGAGTTGCTCGACGATCTCCGCGCCCTCCGCCACGGCAACGGCACGCCCGTCGTTCGCATCTACGGTCCGCGCGACATGACCGCCCGCGGCGGCGCCATCGCCTTCAATGTCTGCGACCGCGGAGGACAACCGATTCCTTACTCACTGGTCGAGGCGCGCGCACGCGGCGCCGGCGTCTCTCTGCGCGGCGGCTGCTTCTGCAACCCTGGCGCATCCGAGGCCGCCTTCGGTCTGGACGCGGCGCAAATATCCGCCTGCTTCGATTCGCTCGGCGCGGGCTTTACGCCGGAACGCTTCGCCGAATGCAGCAACACCGCCGTCGGCGCGGTGCGGGCATCGATCGGACTGGCGAACAACGCCGAGGATATCGGGCGGGCGGTGGGGGTGGTGGCGTCGTTTCGGGAGTGAGTCCGAGGTACACTTTCATCGACACGATCGGTCAAGGGGCCGGTGTCTCATAGCCATGGCGCAGATCCGATTTCGCTTCGCTCCTGAGAAGTTGGTCCAGGCCCTTGTTTTTTTTGCGCGACGCGGCGTTCGTGATCTGGACAAGATGAAGGCGGCGAAGCTTCTGTTTCACGCCGATAAATACCATCTGTTGAAGTACGGTCGCCCTGTCATCGGCGATCAGTATGCGTGCATGGAGTACGGGCCCGTTCCATCGGCGTCGCTCAACGTGATGAACGATGTCGTTGCGCACGACAAGCACTTCCGGCCGCTGGCGAAGGATCTTTTCGACGAGTATCTGACTGTCGAGAAATCGATGTTCAGGAAGTATCCGGTCTTCCGCGCCAGGAAAGATCCGGACCTGGACGTCTTCTCCGAGTCCGATATTGAGGCACTCGACTACGCGCGAAAAAACTACGGTTCGAAACCGGCCTGGAAATTGAGCGAACAATCGCACGACGAGCCCTCGTGGAGACTTGCCAACGAGCAGCGTGCGCCTGGCAGCAGCGTGATCATGGACTATCGGCTCTTCTTCGAAGGGCATCCGGAAGCGATGGACATGCTTCGCTTTGTCGAGGCGGAGCAGGAAGATCGCGACGCCGCCGAGGAGCTGGCAACGCACCGGACCACGCAGCCGGAAAGACACGTTGCATCGGGCGGCTAATCTCCGTAGCCGGCCAGGATCATTTTCTTCAACCTGCGGACGATCACCGTCGACGCGCGTACAGCATCGTCGATCGCCTTGAGGTGTTCGGATCGGAGTTGCGCGACCACTTTGAATGAAGGCGCGCTCACGATCGCCGCGAGTTGCTCAATCTCGGGTCTGGTCAGGTCGATGACAGTGGGCGCCGAGACGAACGCATAGTCGCCAGGACTCAACCGGACCACCGGCTGTTGCCGAACACGTTCGTCCGAAAAATGGCCAATATTCGTGGTCGTAAACGCATAAGCAACGAGCCCATCGTGAGGTGGCCAAGTGTGGTTGAGGACGACGAGGAACTTTGTTTTTGCGGCTCGCGTCGAGAAGTGATGGAACACCGCGCCGCGAGTACATCGTTCAGCATCGGCGAGATCGTCGTCGAACGACACGCGTTCATTCTCCCATGTGCGGCCTCTACGACTGCCGCACCGCGTAGAACGAGACCACCAGGCCGGCCTTTCCGACGCCGCCGTTCTCAGGATGCGGGATCGTCCGGATGACGCTTCCGACGATCGCTTCCACCTGATCGACGCCGTTCGGCCAGTGGCTCACGTAAAACCCGTCGTAGTCGTAGATCCACTGATCCTTGCCGACGGTGCCCTTGCCCTGGAAGCGCACCCTGTACGGATTGCCGTAGGTGACGAAGCCTTCCAGCTTCAGGGACCAGCCCGGTCCTCCGATCTTGCCGGCGACCTGCCCCATCGGCGCGTTCGTGAATTCGAGCGTTCCCTTGCCGAACAGCAGATCCTTGGTCGGGTCGGCCTTGAGATCGGGATCGTTCAGAAAGCTGCGGTACGTCCACTTGCCGAGGAATGGATTCGAGAGTGCCACGGGCATGGTGCCTCCTTCTCTTTGATAGGGGAGTGTCGAGTGAGCCGGTTTCCCTACCCAGGACGTACTTTTTTCCGGCGCCCCATGTCAAGGCAACGAAATCGTCGGGTGGACTTGCGTGACCCGGCGCCGTTCCGGCATGATGGCTACAAAGCCGAAAACGAGGGAGGGCTTCATGAGTCTTTTCGACTACCCCCGCATCAACATCAAAGGGACAGTCACGTTGAATCCCGGGACCGCGAACAACGACGACTACGCCGGCAGCTACACGTTATCCGAGGGGCCGTTCGCCGGACAGACGCTGGCGTTGATCGACTCGAAGCTCGTGCAGCCGCGCACGTACGGGATGACGGACGCCGATTTCATCCAGTGGGTGCAGACGGCGCACACGTTCAACGCGGAGCCGAGCGGACCACCGCAGCAGATCATCCCCGCGGAATGGAACTACTACGGCGACATGTCCTCCGGGGTCGACAGCGGCGCTGCCTCGGTCATCGGCGTGCAGACAGGGCCGGGTGAGCTTTACACCTCCCCTGATCCCAACGTACCGGTCACTGCGCTGATCGGTTCGCCGCTGACCTACTACGGCAGCATCACGGACGTGAACTCGGAAGGGTCCCCTCCCGCCACGCAGTTCTTCATCGAACAGTTGACGCTGATGAACGGCACGGCCATCGCGCTGCAGGGTCCGGCGTCGAAGGGCGCCTGCCAGTGGATCAACTTCTATCGCAATGTGAATCAGCAAGCGGATGCCGGCGCGGGCGGCTACATGTACCACGTCATCCTGAAGTCGCAGTGCGGCGGGAACTTCAACATCCCCGGCTTCGATGATCCGGCCATCGTCGGGGCGATCTTCCGCTACTACCTTTACAACATCGTTCAGCCAATCACGAGCAACCCGGGACTCGAGAAGCTGTACATGAACCAGGAACAGAACGCCGCCTCGCTGCAGTTCGTGGCCACGATCGCGCCTCTCTTTGCGAACGAAGCGATCACGACCGGGCCGATCGGACGCCTTCTCGTCGCGCCGCCGCCGTCGATCTCGACGGCCCCGCTGAAGAACAACAACGGCCAAGGAACGATCGCGCTGGCGCCTGCGGTGCTGCAGCAGAACGGCGATTTGATCTCCGTCGAGTTTGTCGGGACATTCCCCGACAACAGCCAGGGGGCGACGAACGACAAGTACAACTTCGGGCCGGTGACACTCATGGCGGACGGCAGCGGAACGAGCGCGACGATCGGCGCCGTCGATTACAGCGACACGGCCGGCGGCGATCAGCGCGGTTGGCTCTTCGACTTCGACATCACCGGAAACTCCGCGGCGCAGCAGGTCCTCTCCGATCCGAACGCCACGTTCCGTCTCCAGAGTCAGAATTTCGGCCCCGTGCTCGGTGAGAGCGAGTACTACATCGTCTCGAATCAGCAGGCCATGTACGCGGAGCAGGGAGGTCCCGGCGATTCGTTCGTGAATCAAGGGACGGCGGAGCCGGCCACGATCAGCGTCTATCAGTACGGCCAGCAGCTCGTGGCCGGTGTCTGTCCGTCGATCACGGTGTGGAGTTACAGCACCGTCCCGCTGCAGACGCCCGGCGCGCTGGTCCAGGTGACGCAGAACTACCAGCCCGGCCAGCCGCTGAGCGTGGATACCTCGCTGCCCGGCAACTTCCTCTTCACGTTCACGGTCGGCAATCAGCCGCCGCCTCCGTCGAGTTACAGCGCCTTCCTCAATCCGCCCTTTACGATCCTGACGAACGCGCCGCAGTTCAGTCTGCGCATCCTGCCGAATGACGAGGACTTCTCGCAGTACTACGTCGATCCAACCGCCCCCGAGCCGGTCGGCAACGCCACCCTCACGTTCGATATCGTCTACGCGAAGGTGCTGCGGACGTACTACCTGCTCTACCCGGCCATGAACGCCTACATCCCTCTGAACTCGGAGTCCGCCGTCGCGGCCAGCGCCTCCGCGATCATCGCGCGGACGGACCCGTCAATTTGGATGTCGACCAGCTACATGCCACGAACGCGCGACATGTCGGCGAGCAGGAGGACGCTGCTGCAGGCCTGGTGCAGAATGGCCCATTGACACCTGAGGTGCACGGCCCTATTCTCTGCGGCGCCACATGAACCACGACGCCCTTCGCTACGCGTATTACTACGGCTACTTTACGTAAGCGTGGGGCATTTGCGCCCCGCGAGAAGGGGCGCTGACCGGCTGAGTCGATCCGAACCTCTTCCCGCGCGGGAAGAGGTTTTTTGTTATGGATCGACAGGACGCAGAACTGGAGCTATCCCGCCTCCGCGACGCCATCGACCGCGTCGACGAGGTCATCGTGCGGCTGCTCAATCAGCGCGCCAAGTACGCCATCGAGATCGGTGAGATCAAGCCGATCCTGGGCATGGCCATCTACGCCCCTGAGCGCGAGAAGGCGGTGCTGATGCACGTGGAGCGAACCTCGGCCGGACCGCTGGATCCCGCCACCGTCAGACGTCTTTTCGAACGAATCATCGATGAATCGCGGCGCGTCGAGCGTCAGGCGGCGGCGCGCGATGAGTAAGGAGATCTCATGGTCATAGTGATGGAGAAGAACGCCTCGGATGCTGACATTGAGCACGTGGTGGCGCTGTTGAGCGAGCGCGGTTTCGACGTACACCGCTCCACGGGCTCGGATCAGACCGTTCTCGGCGTCGTCGGCGACGTGGCCAGCGTCGACCCGAGGGAGTTCGAAGTCATCAGCGGCGTACAGGAAGCGGTACGCGTCAGCGAGCCCTACAAGCTGTCCAGCCGCACGTTCCGGCGCGAGAAGACGATCGTGAAGGCACGCGGCGTCGCCATCGGCGGCAGCGACGTGGTGGTCATGGCCGGTCCGTGTACGATCGAGAATGAGCGTCAGCTCTTCGAGACCGCCCGCCGCGTGGCCCGGGCCGGGGCGCGCGTACTGCGGGGCGGTGCCTACAAGCCGCGCACGTCGCCCTATGCATTTCAGGGCATGGGCGTGGAGGGGCTGAAACTCCTGCGCGCCGCAGGGGATGAAACGAACATGGCCACCGTCTCCGAGGTCATGGAGATCAGCCAGATCGAAACGATGCTCGACTATGTGGACATCCTCCAGGTGGGAGCGCGCAACATGCAGAACTACAACCTGCTCTCGGCCCTCGGGCAGGTCCGCAAGCCGGTCCTGCTCAAGCGCGGCATGTCAGCCACGATTCAGGAGTGGCTGCTGGCCTCCGAATACATCCTGGCCGGCGGCAATTACGACGTCATCCTCTGCGAGCGGGGCATCCGGACGTTCGAGACCTACACGCGCAACACGCTCGACATCTCCGCCATCCCGGTCATCAACAAGCTCTCGCACCTGCCGATCATCGCCGACCCCTCCCACGCCGTCGGCCGGCGCGACAAGGTGATGCCGCTGGCCCGGGCCATCGTTGCCGCGGGGGCGGACGGCGTGCTCATCGAAGTGCATCACGAGCCGGAGAAAGCCGTCTGCGACGGCCCGCAGTCGCTCTACCCTGACCAGTTCGCGCGGCTGATGGATGAGCTGCGGATCATCGTGCCCGCGGTGGGTCGGACGTTGTGATGAGGCGAGCGTAGCGCCGCGCCTCGTAGCGCCGGCGGCCCGCCGGCCGGACCGCCGCCGGCTCGGCGGCGCGTCGGGAAAGCCCTAAACCGCCGGCCAGCGGCCAGCGGTCCAGCCGACGAGCCGTCGGCGCTACGCGCGCTCACATACAATCCGCCGCCATGAAACGGCTCGTCATCCTTTGCCTTCTCGTCGCCACCTCGGCGGCCGCCGCTCCGCCGCCGCTCGACGCGAAGACGAAGCAGCTCGTGTTCGACATCTATAAGCAGTTGATCGAGATCAACACCACCGACTCGATCGGCAACAACACCGCGGCGGCCGAGGCCATGGCGGCGCGGTTGAAGGCGGCGGGGTATCCGGCCGCGGACGTGCAGGTGCTGGCGCCGAATCCGCGCAAGGGGAACCTCGTGGCGCGGTTGCACGGAACGGGGAAAGAGAAGCCGCTCCTGCTCCTCGCTCATCTCGACGTCGTCGAAGCGAAACGCGAAGACTGGTCGATGGATCCATTCGTCCTGACGGAGAAGGACGGCTACTACTACGGCAGGGGGACGAGCGACGACAAGGCGATGGCCGCGATCTGGATCGCCACGCTCATCCGCTTCAAAGAGGAGGGATTCGTTCCCGACCGCGACGTCATCGTGGCCCTGACCTCGGATGAAGAGACTGGCGGCGAGTTCAACGGCGTGGCCTGGCTCCTCAAGGAGCATCGGGACCTCATCGCCGCCGCCTTCGCCCTCAACGAAGGAGGCTCCGGCCGGCTCAAGGACGGGAGGCGTCTCTACAACGGCGTCGGCGCCAGCGAGAAGGTCTATGTCACCTTCGCGCTCGAGACGCACAACAAGGGCGGTCACAGCTCCGTGCCGCGCAAGGACAACGCCATTTATCAACTGGCCGATGCGCTGGTCCGTCTCGAAAAATACGAGTTCCCCGTCACACTCAATGAGGTGACGCGGGCGTATTTCGCGCGCATGTCGTCGATCGAGGAGGGACAGACCGCCGCCGACATGAAGGCGGTCACCACCGGAGACGTGGCCGCGGCGGCGCGCCTCTCCGAAACGCCGGCTTACAACAGCCAGTTGCGCACTACCTGCGTGGCCACGCGTCTCGAAGGGGGACACGCCGACAATGCCCTGCCGCAAATGGCCAAAGCGACCGTCAACTGCCGCGTGCTTCCCGGCGAGCCGGCCGACGCCGTGCGCGATACGATCGCGAAGGTGCTCAACGATCCCGGCATTGAGATCAAATGGATCGATAAGCCGAAGCCGAGCGCTCCGTCGCCGTTGATGCCCGCGGTCATGAAGCCGATCGCCGACGTGACCCATGAATTCTGGCCCGGCACGCCGGTGCTTCCGCTGATGTCGGCCGGCGCCAGCGACGGTCTCTACCTGCGCAACGCCGGCATCCCCACCTACGGCGTCTCCGGGCTGTTCGGGGAACTGAGCGACAGCCGGGCCCACGGCAAGGACGAGCGGGTGCGCATCGACTCGTTCTACGACAGCGTGCAGTTTCTCTACGTGCTGGCGAAGCGGCTGGCATCGTGAAGAATCGATTCGTGGCCGCGGCCTGCCTTCTTCTGATCGCCGGTTGTGGCGGGAACACCCCCGCGCCTGCACCGGCTCCCTCGCCGCGGCCCGCCGCGCCGGCGCCTGCTCCGGTGACGGCGGAGGAGCACGCCGTCGGCACCGTGCGCGTCAACGTCAGCACGCTCAATGTGCGTGGCGAGGCCTCGACATCCGCCGAGATCATCGGACACGTGCGCCGAGGGGAGCGGTTGACGGTCATCGCCGACTCAGGCGACTGGCTGCGCGTCAAGCTCGGCGACGGGACGACGGGCTGGGTCTCGTCGGAGCTGGTTGTCCGCGAAGGGGCCGCCACCCGGCCGCGGCGAATCGGATGCCCGCCCGACAGCGACTACTCATTCGTCAACGCCCCCAAGCCGGCATTTTCCGAGGGAGGGGCGCACGGGATCGTCGTCATCGAGGCGAATGTCGACGCACGAGGCATCGTCACCTCGACGCGCGTGGTCTCGAACGACACGCACGACGACGCGCTGGCCTCGCTGGCGGAACGGGAGATCCGCAACGCCCGGTTCGCGCCGCCGGTTCGGAACTGCGTCAGCCGGGCGTTCGTGTTCACGTACAAGCGGGCGTTCTGAGGGGTAGGAGCGCTGGCGCCTGCCTTGAGCGAAGCCGAAGGGTCCTCGCTGAGTGCGAATAACTCACTGATCTTGGCCAGTGCGTAAGGCAACCCGTCACAAGTGAATGATTATCAATGAGTTACGACTGACAGAAAAACGAAGGCCTGACCCTTCGTCGCTCACGTTGAGATGGGCCGATCTCAAATTGGGATGAGCCGATCTCAAATTGGGATGAGCCGGTCTCACGGTGAGATGAGCCGAACTCACGGTGAGATGAGCCGGTCTCACGGTGAGATGAGCCGGTCTCACGGTGAGATGATCCGGTCTCACCGTGAGATGAGCCGGTCTCACGGTGAGATGAGCCGGTCTCACGGTGAGATGGGCCGATCTCACGGTGAGATGAGCCGATCTCACGGTGAGATGAGCCGATCTCACGGTGAGATGAGCCGGTCTCACGGTGAGATGGGCCGATCTCACGGTGAGATGAGCCGAACTCACGGTGAGATGAGCCGATCTCACGGTGAGATGAGCCGGTCTCACGGTGAGATGAGCCGGTCTCACGGTGAGATGAGCCGGTCTCACGGTGAGATGAGCCGGTCTCACGGTGAGATGAGCCGGTCTCACGGTGAGATGAGCCGGT
>Ga0210394_10003663_pt1 | contig 18890 bp, 15 predicted proteins | sample IncBWC12MmetaG_FD_160121 | JGI IMG/M metagenome (GOLD analysis project Ga0210394, IMG submission 160121) | Forest soil microbial communities from Barre Woods Harvard Forest LTER site, Petersham, Massachusetts, United States - Inc-BW-C-12-M | ecosystem: Environmental > Terrestrial > Soil >... | reverse complement strand
CCGCCAGTGTGCCGCTGCCGTTCAACGGACCTTCGGGTGCTTCGAAGGCCGCCATGGAAGTGTTTTCGGCCGTATACCGCGCGGAGCTCAAGGCCTTTGGCGTCGATGTCGTTGTGGCGGCTGCCGGCAACATGCGCACGGGCGGTCCTGCGAAGACCGCCGCCGCTCTTGAGTACATGGCCAGCGGCATGACGCAGCATCAACGCGCGCTGTACGGCAAGGCGTTCGACACGTTCGCGACCAAGCTCAACAGCATGCAGGGCAGCGGCTTGGATGCCGCCTCAGCCGCCAAGCGCGTTATAGAGTTGGCCGAGCAAGTTCCCGCGCCAAGTCGTGGTGCGGTCGGGGCTGACGCCGATCAGATGCTCAGGGCCGCTCGAGAGAAATCCGACGCGGAACTTGATTCGTTGCGACTTGAGGTCGTTGGCCTCTCTACTGGCCGCTGAGCTGTCATGAATCTGACCACTGTCTAGACATCACGGACGCTACGAGTTCGAACTACTGTCAGAGAAACAAGGAGAAATGAAATGAGATTCAATGCCATCCTTCGCGGAAGCTTCACCGCTGTGATCTTAGCGGCTGGCGCTAGCCTGCTCGCGGTCCCGCCGGCTGTCCATGCACAGACCGCGAAAGCAAAAGCCGACTTGGTACTGGTCGACTCACACGATCAAAAAGCCATCCGCAACGTCAACAACGTTCTTACCCTCTATCAAATGATGATCAATGAGAACAAGGCGGAGAAGGGAACCGCCAAATTGCTTGTTCCTGGATATATCCAGCACAACCCGTTGATCGGGGATGGTTCCGCGGCACTGGGGAAATACTTTGCGGGCGTGAAGTCGGCGCATCCGACTGCTCACGTTGTCGTGCACAAGATTATCGGCGTTGGCGATTACGTGTTCGTCCACCTGAACTTTGTCAACCTACTGTCGGATGACCCCAACGACGCGGGAATCGCAGGCGTCGATATCTACAAGATGAATGTCGACGGAAAAGCCACTGAACATTGGGACGCGCTGCAGCTGGTTGGTGACCCGAAAAATTCGGCGCCCTGGGTCGGCCCGAACATCCCGCGTGCCAACCAGAACGGCATGTTCTGAGGTGTCGAAACTCCTAGAAGTTGGCAGCAGGACTCAGCCAGAGAATTGCGCCGTAAGATATTGTAATCGTTACTATATTAACGCTTGCAAATGACGCGCCAGCGGGTACGGAATCGCTCGGTGCGGCACCGTAGCCACGGCAAGTATGAGAGCGACTGCGATGGCCACCCCTACCGCTATCCCGCCAGCAAGCAGCGTCAGACCGACGTCTAACTACCTTCGCGCGCGCAACGAATGATGGCGTCAACGCTTAGCTCAACATCGGCCTCGGTGGTAGCCCACGAACAGACGCTGATGCGCATGGCAGTATGACCCTGCCATAGGGTGACTCCGGCCCAACAGGTGCCGTCCTGTTGAATGGCCTCGATCACCCTTTTCGTCCGCTCGGCGTCGCCGAAACGAACCACCACTTGATTGAGCACCACTTCGTTGAGCACATCATGGCCTGCGGCGGTTAATCGTTCGGCGAATCTTCGCGCTTGCGCGCAGTTGCGCTCAATCATTGCCGCCAATCCTTCGCGACCCAGATGGAGCAACGCAGACCAGACTTCCACGCCGCGCGCGCGGCGAGACAGTTCGGGCGTGTAGTCGCACGGATTACGTCGCGCGCCTTGCGGCGGCAAATATTCCGCTGTGATCGCCATCGAAGAACGCAGCGCATCGGCGTCGCGCACAAATGCAATGCCGCTGTCGTAGGGCACGTTCAGCCATTTATGGGCATCGGTGGCCCATGAATCGGCGAGATCCATTCCACGTGTGAGATGCGACAGTGAAGATGCAGCCCTTGCCCAGAGTCCGAATGCGCCATCAATGTGAATCCATGCGCCGGCGTCGCGAGCGATCGGGCATAGCTCGTCAAATGAATCGAAGGCGCCGCTGTTCACATTACCAGCTTGCAGACAGACAATGGACGGTGAGGAAAGATGCTGTAATTTTTCTGCGCGCATGCGTCCCTGGGAATCGGCCGGCACACGAGTCAATCGCGAACGCCCGAGACCCAGCATGCCTAGCGACTTCAGCAATGTGGGATGACATTCCTCGCCGACGACGACTTGAATTGGCGGTGCGCCAAACAACCCGTCTGCTTCGACCGACCACCCGCAGCGTTTAAGCACTGCGTTCCGAGCGGCGGCGAGCGCGGTGAAATTGGCAACCGTTGCGCCGGTGACAAATCCCACCGCGCATTGCTTAGGCAAGTCGAGCATCTCGAGCAACCACCGCTGCGCGATTTCCTCCAAACGTGCAACCCCGGGAGTCGGTGCATCATAGCCGGCATTTTGGTCCCACGCCGCAGCCAGCCAGTTAGCGGCGAGTGTCACCGGTAACGATCCGCCGATGACGAACCCAAAAAATCTCGGACCGGCCATCGCCATCGTCGCCGGTGAAACAAATTCATCGAGCCGCGCTAAGACTTCGCCCGAGGCGGTCGGCTTTTGCGGCGCCGGTGTCTCCAATAGGTCCAGCCGCTCAATGGCGTCGCGGCGCGGACTGACCGGACGATTGTGCAATGAATTAAGATAAGCGATCGCGCGTCGCGCGGCGTCATCGAGAATTTGCATAGTAATCTCTCTGCCTTGTGAGGACGGCTGTCATTGATTGTAGCGCGCTGTAGCCAGCGACTCACAGGAACGGGGGGCCACTTCAGCGGCACTGATTTAAGCATCTTATAAAGATTAGTCGTTCGGAGGCTAATAATGTTCGCTCCAATCGTATGCCGATTCATCGCTTAGCGGAGAGCAGAGGCGGTGTGGTAGGCGGAGGACGGCGATGCTTAGTCGCCTGTTCGTATCCGTACACAATTTCAATTAGCACGCTCTCGGACCAAGGTCTGCCGAGGAATTCGATGCCCACCGGAACGCCGAGAGTGGCCGTCGCGGTTGACGAGGAAAATCCGTCAGGGACGACAATGGAAGGAAATCCAGTCACTGATCCGAGAGCTCCGTTGCGCTCCACCTGGGTTTCCCCAATGGGCACCACAAGCCGCTTTTGATGCGGAAAGACGATGGCATCGAGTCGCTCATCAGCCATGATCTTCATGACACGCTGCTGCAACTCCGAGCGCCTCTGTAGGCGCAGGCGATAGCCGTCGTCCATCTCGAGGCTTTGTGCTTTCTTGATGTTGTCCCCTATGTTCCGATGAAACTTGCCGGAGGCGATGATCGCCTCCAGCGATTTGACGGGGGCATTGCCCGATACAAGATAGGTGTTGATTACCGGCTTAAATTCGTAGAGATGAACGCTGATGTCGGAAGAAATCTTCCCGCTATCGAGGTCGGGAGCGTTCAGCTCGATAATCGTCGCGCCTAACCTCCGCAGGTCCTCGACAGCCTTGTCCGCTACCGTAGTGACTTCCTCATTGATGGGGGCATTGCCGAAGAAGCTGTGCAAGACGCCAATGCGCTTGCCCTTCACTCCGTCGGCTTTCAAGAATTTCGTGTAGTCCTTCTCGATATTCCCGACACTCCATGCCGTCGCGGGATCGTTAGGGTCATAGCCGACGAGCACGTTGAGCATCTTTGCCGCGTCCGTGACGGTTCGGGCCAGTGGGCCCGCGGCATCCTGGGTGAACGAATACGGAATGACACCGGCTCGGCTGACGAGACCGAGCGTCGGGCGGATGCCCACGATGCTGTTCGCCGACGCGGGTGACCGGATGGAGTTCACGGTGTCGGTACCAATACCTGCCACTGCGAAGTTGGCGGCGACGCCCGCGCCCGTACCACCACTCGATCCGCCAGGCGTGCGGGTCAGATCGTAGGGGTTGAGGGTCTGCCCGCGGATCGAGCTGACCGTCTCACCCCAGATCGCGAATTCGTGCAAGTTGACCTTTGCGAGGATGATGGCGCCTGCGCTGTGCAATTTCTGAGTGATCGCCGCATCGTTCGCGGGTGTGTATCCCGCCAGACTCACCGAGCCGCCCGTGGTCGGCATGTCCTTGGTGTTGACGTTGTCTTTCAGCAGCACCGGGATTCCATGCAGCGGGCCGACAAACTTCCCGGTTTTGCGCAGATGTTCATCGAGCGCAGCCGCCTCCTCTAGCGCCTTTGGATTCAGAAAGATCACCACGTTGAGCTTCGGCCCCGCCTGGTCATAGGCCTGGATCCGTTCCAAATACGCCTGCACCAGTTTTGCGGCAGTGAGCATGCCGGACACGTACGCTGCGTGCACATCGCCGATCGTTGCTTCTTCGAGATTAAATGGTTTCACTTCGTTTTGCATGAGACCGGCGGCTTGATGCTTGTCAATTATGATTCCACATTCGGGTCAGAAGTGAGAAAGTATCCCTAGGTAAGGGGGAAGCCACCTGATGCCCGTTCCCAATACATTGGAGTCATTGCGCCGCGAGTTCTCCGATCTAGGGTTGCAGCGGGGAATGACCGTGATGGTTCATTCGTCCTTGAACAAAGTCGGATGGACCGTGGGCGGTCCCGTTACCGTCATTCGCGCTTTGCTCGATGTGCTCGGAACCGCCGGGACCTTGGTCATGCCGGCGGAGTCTCCGGAGGTGTCTGACCCAAGCACCTGGAGTGACGATCGAGTCAAAGTCGAATGGCATGAAACCATACGCGCGCATCTGCCGGTCTTTGATCCCCTGACGACACCCACGACGATGGGCGCAATTCCGGAGGCTTTCAGGACGTTTCCTGGGACGCTCAGAAGCAACCATCCCCTGGTATCGGTCTGCGCCAATGGTCGACTCGCCAAGGAGATCACTAGGGATCACGCGTGGGAGTTCTGTGAAGGCAAGGGAACTCCGTTTGAAAAACTTTACCTCGTTGATGCCCACACGCTGCTGTTGGGTGTCGGGTTCAGCCGTTGCTCATCGTTGCACTATGCAGAATCACTGGTTCCGGCGAGGAGAACGGCCGTCAGTCGCTTCCCGATCATCGACAATGGTGAACGTGTCTGGATCGAGAAGCCTGACATGGCTTTTGATAATGGCGTTCATTTCCCGACCGTCGGCGCTCAATTCGCGGCAAGGGGTACAATTTCTGCTGGACGGGTAGGTCACGCAGACGCGCAGCTATTTTTAACCCGCGACCTTGTGGATTTCGCGGAAGGATATTTTCGAAGCGCCCTGGAGTGATGTTGAAAACTGCCCATGGGGTGACTGTTCGCCGAACTCCAGACGATAGCGACTTGGGCTAAACTGCTGCCCACGGAGGCGGAGTACCTCCTCAGGGATGATCTAAGCCGGTGACTGAGCCATCGCACGCGGTATTCTTAAGCTACGCCTCGCAAGATGTGGAGCCTGCGCAGAAGATTTGCGAGGCACTGCGTGCCGCCGGCATTGAGGTCTGGTTCGATCAGAGCGAGCTGCGGGGCGGGGATGCGTGGGATCAGAAGATCCGGGGCGAGATCCACGACTGCGCGCTCTTCATTCCCGTCATTTCGGCCAACACGGCGTCGCGGCGTGAGGGCTATTTTCGCCTAGAGTGGGATCTTGCCGATCAGCGCAGCCACATGATGGCTCGCAGCCGGGTATTCGTTGTGCCAGTGTGCCTGGACGCGACTACAGAGATGGCGGCGGACGTTCCAGAGTCGTTTCAGCGGGTGCAGTGGACGCGCCTGCCGGGCGGGGTCACACCCGCGGCCTTCGTGGAGCGTGTACGACGTCTTTTGTCAGGGGAGCCGGCACTGGGGCCGAGTAAAACGGCCTCGGCCGTCGTTCGCGTGGCCCGAAAAGGCTTCCTGACCTCCTGGCGCTCGAAGCCTGCGCTACTGGCAACGATTGCGTTGCTCGTCGTGGGACTCGCTTACCTTGTGGCAACCCGAGTCGTGCCTTCGATGCGTGGCGCGGAAATTGGAGCGGCACCGTCGCCTGCCGCTCAAGACGCTCCGGCGACTGCCTTCAGCCCGCCACCGCACTCGATCGCGGTGCTGCCGTTCGTGAACCTGAGCGGCGACCCTAGCCAGGACTACTTCTCCGATGGGCTCACCGAGGAACTCCTCAACTCGCTCTCCGAGATCAACGAGCTGCAGGTCGCAGCACGCACCTCTTCGTTCTCCTTCAAAGAACACCCGGACATTGCCACCGTCGCCCACAAGCTGAAAGTCGGCGCTGTGCTCGAAGGGAGCGTGCGGCGCTCCGCGAACACGATCCGCATCACCGCGCAGTTGATCAATGCCGTCACGGGCTTTCACCTGTGGTCGAAGACCTATGACCGGGACTTGGGGGATGTGCTGAAGCTGCAGACCGAGATTGCCACCGCGGTGGCCGGGGCGCTGAAAGTCACGCTCCTCGGCGATGTCGCGGCCAAAGTCGAGCTCGGCGGGACGCGCAATCCGGCTGCCTTCGATGCCTATCTACGCGGGGAAAAAACGTCTAGCTCGAGACGCGAGGCCAAAGACTTCCTACCTGCGATTGCCGCGTACACCGAAGCGATCCGTCTGGACCCGCACTATGCGCTCGCGTTCGCAGCACGCTCGATTGCCCATTCCGGCGTCGCACAGGAGGAAGAGATCGAAGCGGCGGCGCGTGAAGGCTTTGACAAGGCTAAGGCGGATGCGCGCCAAGCGCTCGCGCTCGCACCGGATCTGGCTCAGGCGCACCTCGCATTGGCATACGTTTTGGAGATAAACCTCGATTTCACGGAGGCGAGTGAAGGGTACGAGCGCGCCCTCGCGCTCGCGCCGGGCAATGCACACGTTTTGCGACTCAGCGGCGATTTCGCAGGCTACATGGGGCGCTTCGATGCGGCCCTTGCGGCCGCCCGACGCGTCGTCGTGCTCGACCCGCTCGATCGCTCCAGCCATCACATGCTTGGCGACGCGCTGTATGCTGCCCGCCGCTACGAGGAGGCGGTTGGGGCTTGGGCAGAAGTCATCAGTCTGGAGCCCGACTTCAAGGCGATTTACGCGCAACGCGGACTCGCCTATTACGGACTCGGGGATCTTGAGAGCGCGCGCGCCTCATGCGAGACGAAGCCGGACTACTGGGCGAGTCAACAGTGTCTCTCGGTGATCTATCACAAACTCGGCCGGCACGCCGATGCCGAAGGCGTACTTGCGAAGTATCGCGCAGCTGTGGGCGACGCCGCGGCGTACCAGTACGCCACGATCTATGCGCAGTGGGGTAATCGGGCGAAGGCGCTCGAATGGCTCGAGACGGCGCTGCGACTGCGGGATCCGGGCCTGGAGTACCTCAAGACCGACCCACTCATGGACCCCTTGCGCCAAGAGCCGGGTTTCCAGGCGATCCTGCGGGAATTGAAGTTTCCTAACTGAGGGACAAAGGCGATTTCGACTCGAAGTGCCTCGAGAGATCGCCACTTAAAGACTCGGCCGCGCTACTCCTGCAGATGCATCTTGCGCATGAGGGTCTCGTAGCGCGCATCGCTCTCCAAGCCGTTCAGCGCCCATTCGCTCTTGACATGCCCCATCAAGAAGTCCTTCTGTGTATAGGCTCGGTCGAGCCATTGGAAGGCTGCATCCCTCTCGCCACGAAATGTAGGGAAAGCCTGAACGACTCTAGGCGGATCGTTACCGAAAGTGAGAGGAAGGTCAGCGCTTCTCGTCTCAATGCAAGTCATGGTAACGTTTGTGCTCTGAGTAAAGGATGTTCGGTGACGCTGAATCATGCGACGGATTGCCATCGCGACGAGCAACGTAAGGTCGCCCGCAGGATTGCCGTCGTGGCAATCTCTCTTAGCATCTTTGCCGTTGCCTACAGATCGAATGCGGCGTCCGGCAATCAGGGCGACACCCTCTCCACAAGCTCACTCAAGTCCTTGAGCATCGAGGACTTGATGAATCTTGAAGTCACTTCCGTCTCCAAGAGGGGCGAGCCGCTGAGCGATGCTGCTGCCGCGGTGTATGTCATCACGCGCGAGGAAATCCTGAATTCCGGCGCAAGAAGTTTGACCGATATTTTGCGCCTGGCCCCGAACCTGCAAGTGGCGCAGATCACATCGAGCTCCTTCGCGATCACTGCGCGCGGCTTCAATGGCCCGGCCGCCTCCAAGCTGTTGGTGCTCGTTGACGGGCGCAGTGTCTATACGCCGTACCACTCCGGCGTGTCGTGGGATGTCCAGGACGTGCTACCGGAGGATATCGAGCGGATTGAAGTCATCAGCGGCCCCGGCGCAACTCTCTGGGGCGCCAACGCGGTGAACGGGGTCATCAACATCATTACGCGCAAGGCCGCCGACACGCAGGATGGATCGCTGCGCGTCGGCGGCGGCAACCTCGAACAGAGGGGAAGCGTTCAATATGGCGGTCAGGCGGGCAGCACGGTGGACTACCGCGCTTATGTGGATTCATTCCACTACGGCGACGATCTTACCGCCACCGGAACGAATGCACGGGACGCATGGCAGAAGTCCCAAGGGGGATTTCGTGTCGATTGGATGCCGGCGGGGGATCTGGTGACTTTGCAGGGCGACATCTACACAGGTTCAGAAGAAGGGCAGCTCCCATCCGCCGATGAGACGGAATCCGGTCACAACCTGCTCACGCGCTGGAATCATGCCTTTTCGGAGGCGTCTTCCCTGCAGGTTCAGGCTTATTACGATTACACCCGGATCAAGATCCCGAACGTTGGATTTGATGAGCTCAATACCTACGACCTCGATGTTCAACACGCCTTTGCCTGGGGAAGCCGCCAGAGCATCGTGTGGGGCGGCGGTGTGCGGACCGAAGACGACAATTTTCCGGTTTTTTCGCCGCCGCAGCGCACGTTGGACTACTCCAATGCGTTTCTCCAGGACACCCTCTCCTTGAGCCGGACACTCAACTTGATTGTCGGGACCAAGTACGAGCATGACGCCTACACCCGCGGCGAGCTGCTGCCGGACGCTCGCCTTTCCTGGAAGGTATCCGACAGCAATCTCTTGTGGGCCGCCGTATCGCAGGCGGTGCGCGCGCCTTCGCGGGTCGACCGGGATCTCTTCGAGGAGGCCGGTCCCGTCGTGCTCCTCCGTGGTGGGGACTTTCAAGATGAAAGACTGACCGCCTATGAACTGGGCTACCGCTCGCAGCTCTCGGCGAAGAGCTCTCTATCAATCTCGACGTTTTATAACATGTACAGCGAGCTTCGCAGCGTCCAATACTCACCGGGCCCCGCATTTCCCATACTGTTCGCCAATGGGATGTCCGGAAATACGGATGGACTCGAAGCCTGGGGCAATTACCAGGTGAGCGAGTGGTGGCGGATGAGCGCCGGGGGGAATTGGCTGCACGAGAACCTGCATTTCAACCCAGGTAGCGACAACATCGGGGGTATCGCACTCGCCGGTGACGACCCCAGTTATCAAATCGCTCTGCGCTCGACGATGACCTTTGCTCGCAGCGGGTTGCTATATTTGGATCTGCGTCATATCGGCGCGTTGCCAAGTCCCGCCTCGCCCAGTTACACCGAACTCAATGCGCATGTCAGCTGGACAGCTTCGCGCGTGATGACATGGGCGCTCACAGGGTCAAATCTCATTCATCCGCATCATCTTGAATTCGGTACGACGTCCGCCCCCTTGCAGTTGGGGGCCACCGGTGTCGAGTCAGGCCGTAGCGTGTTCCTCGAAGTGCAAAGTCGGTTCTGATTAGCGTTCTGAGCACATCGGATCGCGCGAGTGCGGGATAATTCAATCATCTTCGGACTCGATGGACCCGCGTTCGAGCAGCACGTACTCGAAGGCGGCGCGCGCGGCAGTGTCCGCCGCGATGGTATAGGTCCTGCGCTGATCGTCAGTCATAAAACGATGAAGGTCGGCTAGACGGCGGACGTATCTGGGCCTTAGCGTGTTTAAGGCGATGCAGGCGATGTCTTCCAGTTGGTCAACGGATATCGAAGAGTAGTTGGCAGCGAGCGCTTCGATTCGCTCGAAGACGAGCTGCTCTTGGTAGTTCTTGAGGTTTACGAAAGGCATGGGTGCTCGGTGTTTTTACGATTCGATCAGATGCGAGGTTAATCGAGACCCATCCGCGCGGCCACCTGCGCAAAGTCCGCGTGCCTCAAAGGCTTGAGGACATAGCTGACGTCCAGGCGCTCTGCATCCGCTCGATGCAGCTCATCGGTCGATGAAGTAAGAATGATCACCGGGATTGATTCCGTGAGCTTATCGGATTTTAGGGTCTGCAACATTTCAATGCCGTCCACTCGCGGCATGCGAAGATCGAGCAGTATGAGTGTTGGCAACCCGCCGGCTCGGTGTTCGAATGGACCCTGACTGAACAGGTATTCGAGAGCCTCGAGCCCATCGCGGACCCGTTGGATGACGTTGACCAGATTTCCTTGGCGCAGCGCACGCAGGGTGAGCTCGGCATCGGCATCGTTGTCTTCGACAAGTAAGATTTCGCCAATCATCAGTTAGCTTTATCGTTTACGCGTAGTGGCGGCATCGCTTCACCGACGGTGCTGCCAACTGCCGCAATTAACCTATGTAGGCCTAATTGCCGCGCGGCCGCTGCAAATTGGGTGACATCGAGGGGTTTAGCGATGAATCTGTTCGCGCCCAGGTCATGGCTGGCTACAACGTCTCGTTCATCCTTGGTCCCCGACAGGATCAGGACGGGAGTTCGGCGGGTCGGTTCCGCGGCGCGCAAGCGGCGCAGCAGTTCAAGCCCACCCATCTTCGGCAGGTGAAGATCGAGCACGATGAGTGCTGGCGCGCATTTTGGTTTCTGATTGTCGTCGCCGTTGCTCCCGGTCAGATAATCGAGAGCTTCGATGCCGTCGCTTATCACGACAATCTCATTGAGAGCGTTACTCTGGTGCAGAGCGCGCGACGTGAGTTCCGCGTCTTCTTCGCTATCGTCGACGAGCAGTACGATGTTGCTCATGTTCATTGGGTACCGCGCCTTTCACGGGCGTCGGGTGTGGGCCAAGACCGCCTTTGGTTCTTGGATGAGTCTAGCATGCGCTCGAATTCCGCTTTGGGCATTGGCCGGCTGTGCAGGTAGCCTTGGAACTCGTCACAGCCTCCGCGAAGGAGGTAGTCGAGCTGTTGCTGAGTCTCGACACCTTCGGCGACCGTGGTCATGTCAAAGGCGTGTGCCAGGCCAATGATGGTTGAAACGAGTGTGCAGCCCTTGTGGTCGGTGGGCAGACGGGCCGTGAACGAGCGGTCGATTTTAAGCGTGTCGATCGGTAGTTCGGAGAGGCGGCCCAGAGAGGAGAAGCCGGTTCCGAAGTCATCAATGGCGATGCGTACGCCCGCGGCGCGTAGCAGCCGCAAGGCGTGGACGCAGGGGGAGGAATCTCCGGCGAGCGCGCCTTCGGTGACTTCGATGTCGATGCCCCAATCGGATTCCCCTACGAGATCGCCGAGGGCCTCGAGCATCTCTCCGGCGGCATTGCGGCGACGTAGCTCGGGTGGGGATATATTGATCGCCACTCGGAGGGGTGGGAGCTGCAGGGTGCGCCAACGGTGGCAATCGGCGGCTGCCTGCTTCAACACCCACGCGCCGGTTGCCGTCATCAGGCCGGCGCTTTCGAGCAGAGGCAGGAAGACGTTGGGCGCGACCAGGCCGTTTTCCGGATCGTGCCAACGGAGCAGGGCTTCCACGCCGGTGATTTTGCCTGTGCGCAGCGTGACCTTCGGCTGGTAGTAGAGCTCAAATTGCCCATCCTCGAGTGCGGTGCGCAGGCGGTGTTCCATACCGACGCGTTTCGCCAGTTCCGAGTTCATCTCGACGCGGTGGTGCAGATATTTCTCGCCCGAGGCCTTGGCTTCTTTGAGGGCGGCTTCGGCGTTTTGCACCAGCTGGTCGGGTTCTTTCCCGTCCACCGGATAGCAGGCCACGCCGCTCTTGATTCTGGCGGCAATGTCGCGGCCGTCGACGCTGAAGGGTCGGTCAAATAGTCGCGTGAAATCATGATGCAAAGCGCGCGCGTCGGCCTCGAGCCGCTCGGGCAGGGCGCTGACGATGACGAAGGTGCCGCCGCCGAGATGGGCGAGTTGCTCGGTATCCGGGTAGTGACTCTTGAGTCGGTCGGAGACGCATTGCAAGAGCCGATCGCCGGTATGCCGTCCGAAAGAGTCGTTGATGACACTCAAGTGCTCGATGTCGAAGACGGCCACCTCGAGCCGTGGCAGGCTTTCAGTGCCGCGCTTGAGCAGGCGGCTCAAGCGCTCGCAGAACAGTGCGCGCTTAGCGAGCCCGGTCAGCGGCTCGAAGTACGAGAGAAATCGCACCGTATCCTGCTTGTCCAGGAACTGCAGCGCAAATGACAGGTTGGCGGCGACCTCCTCGAGCAGCAGCATTTCCTCAGCGCCGATGACGGCCGAGGTGATGGTGCCGCAGAAAAAAGCTCCCACCGGAGTGCCATCGACGCGCAGCGGCAGACAGGCGAGCGAGCGCAGCCCAGCGGCGATCAGTGCCTCTCGTCCGTGGATGACGAAGGGAGATTGTTTGATGTCCTCGCATAACGCCGCTTGCCCAGTACGGATGACGCGACCCATGAGACTCGTGTCTGCGGCCTCGTGGTCTGCGACCGGGAACTCCGCGTCGGGTTGCGGTAAAAAATCCCAACCCGCCCATCCGACAGGGCGCGCCATACGCGTGGTGGGATTGGTCAACGCCACCATGGCAACCGCATAGCCGCCGACGCGGTGCGCGAGGCGGCAGGTTTCGTTCATCAACTCGTCGCGATTTTGAATGCGCAGCAGGGCGGCGTTGATCCCTGAGAGCATTTGCAGTACGCCGGTGAGGCGCTCGACCTGCTGTTCGGCTAGGCGGCTGGTGCGACGCAGTTCGGCATCGGCCAATGCGCGCTTGATAGCGGGCACCAAGCGGACGGGATTGCTCTTCAGGACGTAGTCGATCGCTCCGCACTTGAGCGCTTCGATGGCGCGCTCCTCGCCGATGGTGCCTGAGAGAAAAATGAAGGGGACGCCGGCGGCTTCGACGCGTGCAATAGCGAGCGCAGACATGCCATCGAATCCGGGCATACTGAAATCGGAGAGGATGAGATCGGGAAGCCCGGCGCGCAATGCGCTGCGCATCTCGGCCGCGGTAACCACGCACTGATAGGTGCAGCGAAATCCGGCCGCCTTGAGGCGTCGCATCGTCAATTCGGCATCCGGTCGGGAATCCTCCACCAGGAGCACACGAAGCTCCCGATCCCAAGATTCCTGTATCGGCGTACCCACGCGAAGCCTCTTTATCGGTGACCTGAAGTATGAATGCGTGGCCAATGGAGTGTCAGTCGCGCCAGGTGCACTCATGATTGTTATCGGCCGCCGGGGCTGACGCTTGAGGGGGCAACGGCCGCCTGTGGCAGTGCACCATTGCCACGCATAGATCCTAGCGATGAAGGTCGGCTGGGAGCGGCGTCACGCTCGGTGTAACGCGGGAGTTCTATGATCACGCACATGCCCAAGTTGCGCGAAAAAAAGAGAGGTGCGCTGCGCTCCAGGGTCCTGCGCGGAACGCTTGCCAGCTATGGCGTTGACGCGGTGCTGCTGGGTGGCTTCGTCCTCGCCGGCACCGTTCCGGGGTGGGTGCCCGTGGCGTACGCGGGGGCCGGCTTGCTCGTCTCGGGCATCTTTCACGTGCTCTGCGGCCGACCCAGCGTTGCTACGTCCGGTGACCCGTATCTCATCGTCCCAAGTCTCATCGCGGCGGCGATGATTCAGCTATTGGCGATTGCTCTCGTACCGCAAGTGGCGTTCTTTTTCCTGACGCTCCTATTCATCGTTTTTGGGATTGCAAGCCTGCGTCTGTCTTCGCGCGACGCTTGGTTTAGCTGGCTGGCGATTCTTGCCGCCATGGGTCTTACCCTCTCCCTCGTCACGAATGTGCAATGGCTTCCGATGCGGAGCGGCCAGGAGCGGACTCTGGTGTGGCTGTGCTTCGGCGTGACGCTGGGGCGCTGCATTCTGCTTGGCGCGTTTGGCAGGAGCCTTCGCGACACATTGAGCCGTCGCCACCAGGAGCTGATGCGAGCGCTCGACTCGCTGCGTCAACGCGATGCCGAACTCGCCGCGAGTCGCCTGAGCTTGGAGCACGTCAATGCGGAACTGCATCGTCAGGCCACTCACGATGCATTGACGGGGCTCCCCAATCGCTCGCTGTTCACGGACCGCCTCAATCAGGCGATGGCGCATGCGGCACGCGATCAGCGGCAGTTTGCGGTACTGGTCCTTGACCTTGATCGCTTCAAGTTGATCAACGATTCGCTGGGCCACGGTGTGGGCGACCAGCTATTGTGTCACGTGGCGCAGAAGCTCAAGGGAGTGTTGCGGGCCACGGATACGGTGGCACGGGCGGGCGGCGATGAGTTCATGCTCATTTTGGACGATGTCGTGGAGAAAGACGCGGTGGCGTTGGTCGCGGAGAACCTGATTGCGGCGGTGAGTGAATCGTGCCTGCTCGGGGCCACGGAGCTGCATACCTCGCCCAGTATCGGCATCAGTGTGTTCCCGGCTGACGGCGAAACGGCCGATGTGTTGCTGGCGCACGCGGATGAGGCCATGTATGCCGCGAAGAAGCGGGGTCGAAGTACTTATCAGTTCTTCGAGCTTGGAATGGAGGTGTTTTCGCATCACCGTTTGCAACTCGAGAACGAGCTGCGCCGCGCGTTGGCGCAGGCGCAGTTCGAACTGCACTACCAGCCGAAAATCGACATCGTCTCCGGCACGATGAAAAGTGTCGAGGCGTTGCTGCGCTGGCGCCATCCGGAGCGCGGGCTCGTGGCCCCCGGTGAGTTCATTCCGCTGGCGGAGGAGACGGGCTTGATTCTGCCCATTGGCCGCTGGGTGCTGCGCGAGGCGTGCCGGCAGGCTCGGGAGTGGCAGGTCGAGGGCTTGCCGTTCCTGCGCGTGGCGGTGAACTTGTCGCCGGTGCAATTTCGCCAGCCCGGGTTCCTCGCCGTGATTCGCGGCGCTCTCAACGATCACGCCCTGGAGCCGCGCTTCCTTGAGATCGAGGTCACAGAAAGCACGGTGATGAGTCATGCCGAAGGTTCGATCGAGACCCTGGAGGAGCTGAGCCGCATGGGGGTGATCGTGGCAATCGATGACTTTGGCACTGGGTATTCGAGCATGAGCTACTTGCGGCGATTTCCGATCGACAAACTCAAAATCGATCGCAGCTTCATTCACGATCTGGCAGGCAGTGCGGATGACGCTTCGATCGTGCGGGCGATCATTTCGCTCGCGCATAGTCTGCGGCTCAAAGTGGTGGCGGAGGGCGTTGAAACGTCCGCGCAACTCGAGCAGCTCAAAGCGTTGGGGTGCGATCAGTACCAGGGGTTCTTTATGAGTCCCGCGGTCCCTGCCGCCGAGGTCGCCGCACTCGCCCGGGTGTACTCGCCCGTTGAGGCGGACGCTCAAGCGTCGGAGTTTGCGAGGACGCATAGCAAATTGGCGGCGTTTCGCGCCGCGGGTGCGGGATGAATCAATCGTCGCCGGCCTCGGTAAACCCGCGCTCAAGCAGCACGTACTCAAGCGGAGCGAAGATATGGCGCGACGCGAAACGCCGGATGCCTTAATGATAAGTCCATGCACGACCAGTCGCCGCGCTCGTAGGCGATGAGGCGCTCAATTGCGATCGGACGCCGTTAACCTTCAACCGCGGTCTTTGGACGATCGGTACCGCTGTCCACTTCGTTGTGCCAGCGTCCCTTCTCGTCCTCGTAGGAAATCTGTGTCGCCTCGCCCGGCACGGCCTGCTCGCACGCCGCAAGTTTCGCAGCCTTGCGAGCTGCGTCGCGGGTGGGGAACGGCTCGGAGTAGGTACCATTCGCCTCGTAGGCCCACCCGCCGTCGTGCTTAACAACTTTATAAATGATCTTGCTCATATCTCTTCCAACACCTCGTATTTCGTCTCGTCCATTCAAAGATAGTTCAGAGCGCCAATCCGCCAACACTTTAAGTCTCGTCTAGATCATCGGCGTCGTCATCTTCCGGGTGACCCAGCTCATCCTCGTCGTCGACTCTAAACTCGCCCGCGCGTGGACCGACTGAGCTTGAGTACATGTGTATCTTAAGCCACGAATATCCCGACACAAAGAAAGTAACCCATGAAAGAGGCCGCAGGAAACCTTTGATAAATCGCGAAGACGCGTGTCATTTCCGACTCTATCGCACTTCTATTCGTGAATTATCCTTTCCCACAGGTTGCTTAGCACCAACAAGATCGTCGTCCAACGAATGTAACCCATATAGAGCAGCCGTGATGGCTTAACTCGAAGCCCAGACGCTTGAGCTAAACCTTACAAAAACAATGAACTCGTGGAACGCGGCTTGTCAGAACCCTCGACTGGTTGACACCTTATCGTCGCTCTGTCACACAATGGTAAAGCTGCGAGATTCGCTGTGCACTAGACTTCGCAACTGCTTTCAAAGGCCTATCGTATATGATCACGCTTACTCGACGCGTTAATGAATCTGTTCTTATCAACGAGGATATTAGGGTCACAGTCGTTCACCTCAAGGGCCACCGGGTGCGGCTGCAAATTGATGCACCGTCGAATATGTCGGTCCGACGTGAGCGTCTCGAGTTGGATGACCAAGAGCCCGCCGATGTCACGCCACAGCAGTCCTAAACTTCTGCTCGATTTGATCGTTCTCGCGGGACGGGACGGCTTCCTTGCGACAATGAGGGCCCGAATGCCCGTGCGCTATGGGGAACACACTTTGGCAGCCAGAGGAGGTATGGCCAGAGCTGCCGAAATCCAGAATCGAAGTTAAATGCGGGTTTGCCACAGGAAGTGGCAACGGACGGAAGTCGGGGAGGCGGCCTGGAGTCCGCCGCAGCGCGAACGACAAACTGCGAAGCACGTCGCGCGCTTCGAGGTCGTGCGGCGTGCCGTTCCAGGTATCATCGGACTACGATGTCATTCCTACCGCCCGCTTCTACATTTCTGAGTTCCTCTCTGCACGTCTCCCGCAGTGCCTCATCGGCGCTGCCGCTCCTGGCCTTCCTGCTCTGCTCCGCCTGCGCCTCCTCGGGCGGCCGTATCGAGGCAGCAGACGACCCAACGCTGGTGGCGGATACCGTCGCCGCGCCCGATGTGCGGGACCTCCCGCTGGCCGCGAGCGAAGCCAAAGACGAGGGTGAGGCCGAGGTTCCGGCGGCCGTCGCCGAGTCTGAACAGCGCGAGGCGCCGCCCAGGTCTGAGGGCTTGCCGGAGTTGGTCGTGGAGGGGCGCGAGCGTCACCTCGTCATCCGCGACTTGGTCGCCGAGGGCCAGGCGCAGCTGCGCGACGTGGAACTGCAGTACGTCTTCACCGGTAAGGGCGGGCGCGAGGTGCTGCGCGGCCGGCCGGTCGCCTTCGCGTTGTGGAGCGAGACGCAGAAGAACTGGATCATTGCTCACTTGGAGATCCCCCGACCGCCGGTGAAATGGAAGCCCGGCCGCGGGCCATTGCCCTTCGCCGTGCGCACGCCCGGTATTGAGGCGCGGCACGTGAACGGCACAGGGGCCGAGCGGCTGATGTTCGCATTCTCGCGCGGCGGCGAAGAGCTGAAGGTCTACGGCCGTAAGTTCCCGGTATTCGACAACACCCTCATCAAGAAGAAACGCTGGCGCGAGGCGGCGGCGACGGCACGACCCATCGTCTACCTGCCGTACACCAAGGATACCCTTGACCCGCGCTTCGTTACCGGCGGCAAGGAGTTCCTGCTCACCACCGCACGGCGCGCCATGGACGAACTTCGTAACGCGAACGTGCCGAGCGCGGCCTTTCCGGGCGAGCTGCTCGCGGACGTGATACCAGCTGAGGTGATCACGACACTCGCGGTCATAGAACAGACCGACGACGAGGATTTCCTCGAGAAGGGCAGGGATGCATTCGACGAAGTACTCAGCCAGTACGGCCTGAAGCGCGACGAAGCGTATCGCTACAGCGTCTCGAGCGCGAAAGCGCTGGGCCCAATGCAGTTCACCAACCGGCATGGCAATGGCACGTATTCGCTCGTCGTGCGCAGGTGCCGCGGCGCGCAGCTGGACCCAAACTTCGAGCGCGGCGCGACCCGCCTGCCGAACGCAATGAAGGCAGCCGTCTGCCTGCTGGACCTCGAGCTATCACAAATGAGCAGTGAAATCCGCTCCGCCTATCGCACCAATCCGGAAGTGCTCGGCATCTTTGCAGTCGCCGCCTACAATGGTGGCCCGCGCAACGTCGCAAAGCTCTATCGTGCGCTCGACCGCATGGGCGTCCAGCTCGGCGAGCTGCGCCGCGCCGGCCAGCTCTCCCCGGGCTCCGCAGTCGCCTGCCCCTGTGTCTGGCGCGAGGAAGCCTCTGTGGTGCGAGCCGTCAGCATACCGCGTTACAACCGCGAAAATAGCGGCTACATCGAAAAGTATCAAAGCATCCTCAGCCTGTTCGATTGAGCCCGCATCGGCAGAAATGGCGGGATTGACTCGGGTCCGTCAGGACCACTTGTTAACGGCCGAATACATTACTGCAGATCAAAGATTCCTCGTCCGTGTTCCTCTGTCAGTTCGAGGATCCGTCCGCCGCCGCGCGCTACACACGTCAGTGGATCATCCGCGATCACCACGGGCAGGCCGGTCTCTTTCATGATCAACTGATCAATGTTGCGCAGCAATGCGCCACCACCGCTGAGCACGATGCCACGTTCCGCCACGTCACTGCCGATATCGGGCGGCGTTTTTTCCAGCGCCTGCCTCACCGCGCTTAAGATCCCCTGCAAGGGCTCCTCGAGAGCCTGTAGGATTTCGTTCGAGTTCAACGTGAAGGCGCGCGGCACCCCCTCCGAGAGGTTTCTTCCCCGGACAGTGATTTCGCGCACTTGATCGCCGGGATAGGCCGACCCGATTTCAATCTTGATGCGCTCTGCGGTAGCCTCCCCGATCAAGATGCCATAGTGACGACGCACGTA
>Ga0210394_10003662_pt1 | contig 18892 bp, 16 predicted proteins | sample IncBWC12MmetaG_FD_160121 | JGI IMG/M metagenome (GOLD analysis project Ga0210394, IMG submission 160121) | Forest soil microbial communities from Barre Woods Harvard Forest LTER site, Petersham, Massachusetts, United States - Inc-BW-C-12-M | ecosystem: Environmental > Terrestrial > Soil >... | reverse complement strand
CTCGTCATCGCAATCGCAGAATTGCGAGGCGGCGGGCGATATTTTTTCAGCCTGCGCTACGCTGCGCTTGCGAAGGCTGGTGGGCGGTGACGGACTCGAACCGCCGACATTCTGCGTGTAAAGCAGACGCTCTACCAACTGAGCTAACCGCCCTGCGGCAGATGTATCGCCGCGCACCCGCGGCACGCAAGCGCGCCGGCGAGGTTCGCCATTGTGCCGTGAATCTCTCGGCAAAAATTTAATGTGTGCCGGGCAGCGAAAAAATGTGGGATAAGAACGAAAGCCACAGGGCGGGCCGGATGCCCGGAGAGGGGGGTCATGCTTCGCGTATCGATCTTGACGATCGCTTTGGCGCTTGCCGCCGGTACAACCACGCACGCCCAACAATTGCCGCCGCAGCCGCCGCCGGTAAGCGGACCGATGGGAGGTCAAGGAGATCCACAGGAACGCGCCGCCTGCCACCCCGACGTAACCAAGTTTTGCCAGGCCCAGCTCGAGGTCAATCCGCAGGATGTACTTGGAATTTTGGGCTGTCTGCAGGCCAACCGGCCGAAGATCAGCCACGCTTGCCAAGAGGTGCTGGCAAGCCATGGCCAGTGACGCCTAACCGACAAGCCGGCAACTCGGCAAGCGCGAGAGCCGAACCGCGGCCGGTTCTATTCGGGCTCGACCGGCGGCCGGTTCAGGAGGCCTGCTTTTCCTCCGGAACGAGCATCGGGCTCGTTTCAATGCGCGCGACGTGCTCGGCCAGCCGTACCCACGACTGCGCCAGAATAAGCCAAAGCGCCTTGTCTTTATTGTCCTCGGACAATCGCGCCATTGCGACGCATTCTTCCGCCCGGCGGCGGTGGTCCAGCATGGTGCCCATGGTACTCCCCGACGCAACACAACACCGAGGGCAATTCCACCCCGCGAGTGCGGCAGAGGCGGGATCGCGAGACGGCGGTATGAGGGCAAACGACGCATCGAAGGCGGCTGCAGGAACAAGTGCCCTACGCTCCCTCCTCCAGTCGAATCTCCCTCCTTAGAGGCCCGCGCGCGGTAGCCACCTTGATGGCCCGCCTCTATCTTGCATGCCAATTTCTCTATTTTATGGCTTTCTAGATAGTTATTTCAAAGACTGCCACAAATGCCAACTAATTATTACTATTGGCATGTAAATTTCGCTTAGCTGCACTGCAACAAGATTCTTTTGCAGCGCACCATCAAACCTTATATTTGACCCTGATTCCCGGCTGTACGCCGGAGGAAAGGAATAAAAGTCATGATCACATCGATTTTCCGGCTTTTCCAGGATTGGAAGCGGTACGGGGTGGCGATGCAGGAGCTTTCGCACCTGAGCGACCGCGAGCTTGCCGACATTGGGATTACCCGCGCAGACATCCCGCGCATCGCTCGGACGCAAGCGCGTAGCTGTCCATAAGTCGGTTGAGCACTTCCATCGACAAGATAGCGCCCGGCTTCGGCCGGGCGCTTTGTTTTTGCCGGCGTATCAGGGCGACACCGGCTGCATGCCCTTGGCTTTGATGATCGGCAGGGCATGCGGCCCTGCCAGAAACTCGACCAGTGCGCGCGCCGCCGCGCCGTTCTTAGCCGAAGCGCCGACGCCCGCCGCATAGACTGTGAAATTCTGGATTTCGGCCGGCAGCGGGCCGACCAGCGTGACGCCCGCGACGGCCAAGATTTCGCTGATCTGGTGAATGCCGATCTCGGCTTCGCCATCGGCGATATGATCGGCGACCGCGCCGCCGTGGACCAACACGGCCTTGGCGTTGATCTGGTCGGCGATGCCGAGCCGCTGCAACAGTGCGGCTACGTAAATCCCGCTCGATCCGCCAGCCTTGGGATCGATATAGGCGACCGCCTTCGCGGCAAGGAGCGTGCGCTTAAAGGCACCGACGGTCGAAATGTCCGGCAACGGCGCGCCGGCTTTGACAACGACGCCGACGCCGGTTTTTGCCAGATCGGCGCGGGTGTCGGGCACGACCTTGCCTTCCCTGGCAAGATTGTCGATCGCCTCGGGCGTCAAAATGGCGACGTCGAATTTTTCCTTGTCATCGCGGATCAGCGCGACATGCTGCCCGACGGTCTTATAAGTGATGTCGAGCTTGTTGCCCGTTTCCTTCTGGTACTGCGCGGCGAGCGCGTTGAGCACTTGCTTAAACGCGCCGCCGCTGATGACCTGGATCTCGGCGGCTTGGGCGAGCTGCGACATGTTGAGCTGAGCGATGGCGAGCGTGAGCGCGGTAACAAAGCTGGCGGGCAGAAGCTTCATCCAAACGCCCTCACCTCTTAAACAAGCCCATGATCTCCGTCTTCGCCAGCGTATTGAAATGCAGATTGAAGCCGACGACCGCCGCCGATGTGTCGGCCTTCACGTCGAGCTTGTCGGTCTTCACGGCGAACACAGTAAACAGATAGCGGTGCGGATGGTCGCCCTCGGGCGGGCAAGGACCGCCAGAGCCAGGCGCGCCGAAATTGGTGCGTGTTCTGCACCGCGCCCGCCGGCAGCCTGCCGCCCGCGCTGCCCGCACCTTCGGCGAGCTCGCCCACATTCGCCGGGATGTTGACCACCAGCCAGTGCCAGAAGCCGAACCGGTCGGCGCATCGGGATCGTAGCAGGTGACCGCGAAGCTCTTCGTACCCGCCGGGGCGCCCGACCACGTGAGATGCGGCGACCTATTGCCGCCGGCGCAGCCAAAGCCGAAATTGGCTGACAGGATGAAATCGTTCGGCAGGTAGTCGCCATCCTTAAAGCTGTTGCTGATGACTGTGAACGCCATGTGCCGTCTCCTTTCGCAGTCATAATCCGCGCCATCGGTTAGGCCGTGGCGACCATAACCGCGAGCCGCGGCAGAGAAAAGTGACGTTGGCGGTATCCGCAAGCGCGTGATAACGGGGCACGATGCCGGTTGTAATGCTCAACGACGCCGCCCCGCTGCCGGAGCGCGGCGCGCTGATCGGTCTCGATCTCGGCAGCAAAACCATCGGCGTCGCCGCCAGCGATCCGGATCGGCGCGTCGCGGCGCCGGTCGAAACCATCGCCCGCAAGCGCTTCAGCTCCGATGCGAAGCGCATCTTGGAGCTAGCCGCCGAACGGCGCGCCATCGGCATCGTGCTCGGGCTGCCGATCAACATGGACGGCTCGGAAGGACCGCGCGCTCAGTCGACGCGGGCCTTCGCCCGCAATCTCGCGCGACTGACCGAACTTCCCATCGCGCTATGGGACGAACGGCTGTCGACCGCGGCCGTCGAGCGCGCGCTGATTGCCGCCGACGCCAGCCGGGCGAAGCGCAAGGCGGTGATCGACCAGCACGCCGCGGCCTACATTCTTCAGGGTGCGCTCGACCGGCTGGCACCCAAATCCCCGACGTGAGCGTCCTCACGCTTCCGGCAATACGCGCTGTAGCAGCAGTTCGGTTGTGGCGGCATCGATCGGCGCCGCGCCGTAAAGCGCGCCGTGCGTCGTTGCCAGACGCGTTCGGATGAATGCTTGCGCCACCGCCGCAGGCGCGCTCGCTTGCAATGCCACCGCGCAAGCCAGCAATGCCAGCTTCCCGACCTGGGCGCGCGCATCGGCCTCGCTGGTGGATTCCATAGTCGCCGCATCGATACCGGCATCGCGCGCCAGCGCCGCCACCAACTCGGCCTCCTCTTCCCGCTTGAGCGCGCGCAACACGTCGAGGCACATCACGTTTCCCGAGCCTTCCCAGATGGCGTTGACCGGCGCCTCGCGATAGAGCCGCGGCAGGATACTCGCTTCGACGTAACCGTTGCCGCCGAGACATTCCATCGCCTCGAAGATGAAACCTGGCGCGAGCTTGCAGATCCAATATTTCGCCGCAGGCGTCATGACGCGCGCGTAAGCAACCTCGCCTTGATCGTCCGCAGCGCGATCGAACGCGCGCGCGAGGCGAAACACGAAAGCGACCGCGGCTTCGACGTCGAGCGCCATGTCGGCGAGAACCGCGCGCATCATCGGCTGGTCGTAAAGCCGCTTCGCAAAGACGCTGCGATGACGGCAATGATGCACGGCCTGCACCAGCGCCATGCGCATCAAACCGGCCGAAGCGACGGCGCAATCGAGCCGCGTCAACTGCACCATCTGCAAAATGGTTCGGATCCCGGCGCCTTCCTCGCCGACGCGCCAGGCGAAAGCATCCGTGAACTCGACTTCGCTCGATGCATTCGAGCGATTGCCGAGCTTGTCCTTGAGCCGTTGAAAGCGCAAACCGTTGACTGAACCGTCATCGCGAAAGCGCGGCATGAGAAAACAGGTCAGTCCGCCCGGCGCCTGCGCCAGCACTAAAAACGCATCGCACATCGGCGCGGACAAAAACCACTTGTGGCCGACAATCGAATAAGCGTCGCCTTCGGGCGTCGCCGCAGTGGTGTTGGCGCGCACATCAGTGCCGCCCTGCTTCTCCGTCATGCCCATGCCGAGCGTCATGCCCGACTTGTCCCGCCAGGGCCGGAACAACGGATCATAGTTGCGCGTGACGGCCTTGGCGACGACTTTTGCCGCAAGCGAGGGTTCTGCGGCGAGTACGGCAAGCGCGGCGCGGGTCATCGTGATCGGACACAAGTGTCCGGTTTCGACTTGCGCCGCCATGTAGAAGCGCGCCGTGCGCGTCACCTCCGCCGGTGCAGCCGCGCGCTGGCCCCGCGCCGTCCATGTCGAGGCGTGAAGCCCGGCCGCGATGCTCTCGCGCATGAACTGATGATAGGCCGGGTGGAACTCGACAGTGTCGCGGCGATATCCCCTGGCATCGAAGCTGTGAAGCTGCGGCGGGTTCTCGTTGGCGCGCCGGCCGAGTGCGAACATCTCCGCCGTGCCCCAGTGTTTGCCGAAGGCCGACAGCACCGGTACGTCGCCGTCAGCCCCATTCGCTCTGACGGCTTCCTGCAGCGGAACGTCGCTTACGAATAGATCAACGCCTTGGTAAGGCGGCGGCTGGTTGAATACATCGTGCGTGTCGAAGCGCGAGCGGACGGCCATGGCGACTCGCCTCGTTTGGGCGCCAATCGTAGCATGGCCGCCGGCCGCGGTTTCCGGTGCATCAGCCGGCTGCGGCCAATGCGGGCTTGCCCGAATGCGGCAATTGGGCCTATAGCACCGCTTTGATGACAAAAACCCAGCCGCCGACACGCCACATCGTTTCGATCAATGACCTCACCAATAAGGAGATCGAGACGATCTTCGAGGTCGCCCAAGGGTTTTTAAAGGAACTCGCAGACCACAACGTTTCCTACCGCATCGGCCGCAGCACCGATCTCGCCTCTAAATTCATCCTGGCTAGCCTGTTCTACGAGCCGTCGACGCGCACGCGCTTGTCATTCGAGAGCGCGATGCTGCGGCTGGGCGGCGCCAATATCACCAGCGCCGATCCGGCGGTAAGTTCCGCGGCCAAAGGCGAGAGCCTCGCCGACACGATCAGGGTCATCGCGAATTACGCCGATATCGTTATCATCCGCCATCCGCGCGACGGCGCGGCGCGGTTGGCGGCCGAATATTCGCAGATCCCCGTGATCAACGGCGGCGACGGCAGCCACGAGCACCCGACGCAAACGCTGTGCGACCTATTCACGCTAAAATCGAAGAAAAAGAGCCTGAAGAATATGAAGGTCGCGATTTCCGGCGATCTCAAAGGCAGCCGCACCATCCATTCCTTCGTCTACGCGCTCGCCCGCTTCGGCGCGACCATCGATCCCCTGCCCGCGCCCGGAATGGAATTGCCGGCCTATGTCGATCGCCGGCTGCGCGAAGAATTCCACTGCCGCATGGTGTCGAAGGAATCCGGACAAACACCCGGCGGCTCGATCGACGCGCTCTACGTCACCGCGGATCAGCCGCATCAATTATCGCTGATCCCCGATCCGGAAATCGATTTGGGGCTTCTGGTGCAAAAGAAAATCGATGCCGTCTATGTCACGCGCTTTCAGAAAGAGCGGTGGACCGAGAAGGAGCGGGCCTATCCAAAAATCGACGCAAAGTTTTTGGACGAGGCGAAATTTTCCGATGCCAGCGTCATGCATCCCTTACCGCGGGTAAACGAACTGGATGCGTCGTTCGATACGGACAGGCGAGCGGTCTACTTCCAGCAGGCGGCTTACGGCGTGCCGATCCGCATGGCGCTGATTTCGCTTCTTCTGCATCTGCAGAGGAACAAATCCCTGAACCTTTTTAGCGGCGGCTTCGCCAAACCGGTTCATCCGATCTATGTCCAGCCGATCGGCAAGGGTTTGCAATGCGACAATCCCAATTGCATCACCGGCGATCCCGCCGAACGGCAATATGCCGCAAATAAATTCTACGTCGTCGAAGACGACCCGCCGCAGCGCTGCATGCTGCGCTGCGTTTATTGCGAGAAGGACGTCGGCGAAGGTGCGGACGCGCAATTCGTCGTGGCTGATGCGGCGCGGAAGGCATTTTCGCCCGGACTGGCGGCGATCGCCGGCGCGTCGGCCGATAAACTCAAGCACCTCGTGATCTATCCCAATGCCGCCGACGCGCTCGCGGCAGGGTTTCGGCCACGAGACGGCGGTAAAAAGGCCCGCGCGGGTTAAGGCGATTGCTCGTACATTGAGATCGATGCGCAAAAGTTGGTCGAAGTCCGCGTGATTGGCGCCGATCCCGATCCACGTGTTCGCAGTGAATTGTTGCGTGATTACGGTTCACTCGAAGGCGAATGAACAGTTCTACCGTTTTGACCAATGTGCTCACGAGCTCCGGAAATGGTCCGGGGCTCCTCACTTTTGGTGGACGGTGCGGCCGCGAAGAGCCAACAGGGGACCTGCTATCGGCGGGTAGTGGGCTACTTTGAATGTGGCATTTAGTGAAACTATTTTTGACGCCATTCGGCTGGAAGCCACTCAAAGGGATGCAGCAATTCGATCCCGAATGCATAACGCAAAACGAGAACTGCGATTCCGCACAAAACGAGCAAGTTTAGCGCGATAACGAGCATGATACTCACATAACCGATTAGACCGATGACGCTCGTAAAACAGCGCGCCACTAAATTATTCGCGCTCATTAATCCCTTCCCGCTCTTTCGGCACGTTCACAATACCACCGATTACCCCAAAGACGCGAGGTGATGCCGCAAGCCATTGCTGGCGTGCGGCGCCGCCGAAAGCCGAGATTTGCCTGCGTGTTTATGATTCCAGGCCCTAGCCCAACACAGCGCTATTTTCGCGTTCCGGCTTCAGGCAATATTGAATAGCCATGCTGCCGCCGATCGAATGGTCGCTTGTGCCGGAATATGCCGCAGCGCTCGCCTTCGGCTATCTGTGCGGATCGATTCCGTTTGGCGTGCTCATAACGCGGCTCGCCGGCGCACCCGATGTCCGCAGCATCGGCTCCGGCAATATCGGCGCCACCAATGTGCTGCGTACCGGCCGAAAAGGCCTCGCTGCGGCCACGCTTCTTGGCGACATGCTCAAAGGCACCGCGGCGGTCGCAATCACAAGCGCCGTGTTTGGGCGCGACGCAGCGATCGTGGCGGCGCTCGGCGCGTTTCTCGGCCATTTGTTCCCGGTGTGGCTCGGCTTTAAAGGCGGCAAGGGTGTAGCGACCTTCATCGGGCTCCTGCTCGGCTTCGGATTATGGATCGCGCTCTCAGCGTTCGCCGTTTTATGGCTTACGATCGCTGCCGTGACCCGTTATTCCTCGCTTGCGGCGCTTATCGCCAGCGCGGCGACGCCCGTCATACTGTGGTGGAACGGCAATTTGCCGGAGGCCATATTATTTCTGCTGCTGGCAGTGCTGCTCTGGATCATGCATCGCGCCAACATCGCGCGGCTCGCCGCCGGCACGGAAAGCAAGATCGGCGGCAAATCGGAGCGCTGAGCGGCTATTCGGCGGCGGCGGCAACCGCCGCGGCGACGCGCACCGGCGCGCCATGGGTGTGCGGAATCTTGTCGGCAAAGACTTCGACGAAATGGTCGGTCTCGCCGGCGCCGGTATGCGGCCGCAACGCCTCGTCGACATAGTTGCCCGCGGCCGGGTCCTTCGTCACGCGCGCCATAATGCGGCGATAGCGCCAGATCAGCCGCAGCCATTGCGACGTCACCTTGAGAAAATCGAGCGCGCGCCAGGGATAGAACGCCAGCGGATTGCGGATCGGCATGCCGGAGCGGCGCTGCTTGCGCAGCTTGCGGCGGAAAAATCCGAACTGCAGCGGATGCACGCCGTCGATGCGGGCGGCGCCGGAAAAGATGGTCAGCGAATCCAATACCTTGGTGCGGTTGATGCCGGAGACGATGGCGCGGCGCATGATCGTCTCGACATGCTCGTCGGTGTAATAGCGCCTCCATGCATCGGCATAGACCTGTGTCCAAGTCTCCTTCGACATCAGCGGATGCGCGGTGCAGGCATGCTCGAGATCGTATTTGTTCATGTCGGGATCCATCGGCACCCCGCGCATGTACAGATTCTTGTGGTCTTCCGAGCCGGGCAGCGGCGTCAGGTAGAAGAACTCGAGAATATCGACCGGCAATTCCTTCTTGATGATCTCGATATCGCGCGCGATCGTTGCCGGCGTGTCGGTCGGGAAGCCTAAAATGTAGCCGGCATAGGTCATCACCTTTTGCGCGCGCCACGCCAGCAGCATATCGCGATATTCCCAAATCTTGTTCTGACGTTTCTTCGCGCCCATCAGGGATTCGGGATTGATGTTTTCGAGACCGAGGAAAATGGCGGTGCAGCCGGCGCGCGCGGATTTCTCAATGAAATTTGGAATGCGGTGGCACAGCGTGTCGACCTGAAGCAAAAGCTTGATGTTGAACTTCTCGCGCTCGCGCAGCTCGATCAGCCGGTCGAGAATGGGTTCCCAGTTGCGATTGCGGGCGAAATTGTCGTCGGTGACGAAAAACCGGGTAATGCCCTGCGCCGCATTGGCGCGCACGATCGCCTCGACGTCGTCGGGCGTGCGGTAGCGCGACTTGCGGCCCTGGACATTGATGATGGTGCAGAAGCTGCATTGGAACGGACAGCCGCGGCCGGCATCGAAACTCGAATAGTGCCCGGCGACCCGCGTCACCAAGGCGCGCGGCAGGATCGGATAAACCGCGGCGGCCATTTCGGGCATATCGTTGAGATAGTTGTAGATCGGCTTGGCGCGGTCGGCGGCGACATCGCGTAAAACCTCGGCCATGCGGCCCTCGGCCTCGCCGGCGAACAGGTGAATGCCGAGGTCGCGCGCTTCCTGCAAATCCGCGGGCAACGCCGGCAACATCGAGATGCAGCCGCTGACGTGAAAGCCGCCCATGACGACGGTGAGACCCTGCGCGCGGAACTGCCGGGCGAGATCGAGCGCGCGGGGATATTGGTTCGACTGCACGCCGATCAAGCCGACCATGCCGGCGCCCGCAGCGCGGATGCGCTTGGCCGCGCCGGCGACGTCGACAATGGTATTGCACTCGTCGCAGGCCTCGACCTCGATATCGATGTCGGGCCCGAGCACGCGGTCGCGCGCGCATTCCTCGATCAGGCCGTAGACGCTCGCCAGGCTGTTTGACGGCAATGTCGAGCGCAGCCACTGAATGACATAGCCATCCTGGTCGTAATGCGATGGTTTGATGAGCACGACGCGAAACGCGCGCTTGGGCAAGTTACCGTGCAACGGATACCCTCCAAACGGAACCAAAGTCCCTTACGGCCTCGCGGCAGGCTGGACTCTGCGGGTTTGCCTGTCGTTTTGCAACAAATACCTGCGGTTTTACCGCTGCGGTCGCGAGTGTAAGCTAGGGTTTCGGGCTAAGCGGCGCGCAGGCTTGGGATTTTCTTGGGGGCGCGGTGAGCGAGGAAACGGAACCCATCCGTCTGACGGATGAGCAGCGGCTCGACTGGCTGCGGCTCATCCGCAGCCAAAATGTCGGGCCGCGCACGTTTCGGGCGCTGATCAACCATTTCGGCGGCGCGCGCGCCGCGCTTGAAGCCCTGCCCGGCTTGGCGCGCCGCGGCGGCGGCAACGCCTCCCCGCAAATCTATTCGCGTGAAGAAGCCCAGCGTGAAATCGACGCGGCGCGCAAAATCGGCGTCAGCTTTGTCGCGATCGGCGAGGCCGATTATCCGCGGCGCTTACAAATGATCGACGACGCGCCGCCGCTGATCGCAATCCGCGGCCATGCCGCCGCGCTCGCAATGCCGCAGGTCGCGATCGTCGGCTCGCGCAATGCTTCGGCCGCCGGCGTCAAGATCACCCAGCGCCTCGTGCACGGGCTATGCGAAGCTGGCTTTGCGATCGTTTCCGGGTTGGCGCGCGGCATCGACGCGGCGGCGCATCGCGCCAGTCTTGCCAGCGGAACAGTCGCCGTTCTGGCCGGCGGCCAGGATCGCGTCTATCCGCCCGAGCACGTCGATCTCCTCGATGCTATTTTGCCGGCAGGCCTCGCACTCACCGAAATGCCGCTCGGCTGGGAGCCGCGGGCGCGCGATTTCCCGCGCCGCAATCGGCTCATTTCCGGACTGTCGCTCGGCGTCGTGATTGTCGAAGCCGCCAAGCGCTCCGGCTCGCTGATCACGGCGCGGCTGGCGCTGGAACAGGGCCGCGAAGTGTTCGCGGTGCCGGGCTCGCCGCTCGATCCGCGCGCGGAAGGCACCAATGGCCTGATCAAACAGGGCGCCACGCCGGTTACCGAAGCCGCCGATATTATCACCGTGCTACAGCCGATCATGGGACTGGAGCTTCCGGCTCGCGAACCGGAGGAAGAAGAGATGGAGCCGGTGCTGCAAAACATCGAGCCCGCGCCGGACGAGCGAACTCGGATCGTGGCGCTACTAAGCCCCGCCCCGGTCTCGATCGACGATTTGATCAGGCTGTCGCAGAGTTCGCCGCGCGTGGTGCGAATGGTGCTCTTGGAATTGGAAATCGCCGGGCGGCTGGAACGTCATGGCGGCGGCTTGGTATCACTGATGTGAGACTGCGGATTGGGCCACCCTATTTCTTATTAGTCCTTGGCGACTTGGTCGGCTTCAAGCCGCGCCATTTCCAGGATGTAACTGAGCGTATCGAGGCCGTTACGCCGGGCGATCCGCGCGAGCTCTTCCGTGAGCGTTGCTATGTAGTGCGCCGCGCTGTCGGGGGTTTCGTGTCCATTCGGCCCGTTTATATCGTCGCGGTTTGGCATTGGTTTTAGGACGCTACGTGATCGGAATTGGCCGAAACAGGCCGCGCATGGAACTTTGCGGGTTCCACGTACGATATATACCTTAATGATATTAGCATTACAAATACAACCTATGCGCGCGATTGAAAGCTGCCGGGTTTTTGCCCCGATTGGTACGCATTCGAACGTTATCGCCACGCCGCATTCTGCCGGTAACGATTTGACAGGTGGGTATGCATTACCCATGTTCCGGTCGGCCTGGGTGCCGCGAGTTGCGCGTTAGAAGGCAAAAAGGCCGTAAAATCATCGGGTTATTATGAATCTGGTACTGGTGGAATCGCCCGCCAAGGCGAAGACAATCAATAAATATCTGGGCAGGGACTATGAAGTCCTGGCCTCATTCGGCCATGTGCGCGACCTGCCGGCCAAGAGCGGGTCGGTCGATCCCGACGCCAATTTCCGCATGCTCTGGGAGATCGATCCCAAGGCGCAGAAACGGCTCAATGATATCGCGCGGGCGGTCAAAGACGCGGACAAGCTCATTCTTGCGACCGACCCCGACCGCGAGGGCGAGGCGATCTCCTGGCACGTGCTCCAGTTTCTTAAGGAGAAGAAGGCGCTCAAGGGCCAGCCGGTCGAGCGGGTGGTGTTCAACGCCATCACCAAGCAGGCGGTGACCGAGGCGATGGCGCATCCGCGCGCCATCGACCAAGCCTTGGTCGACGCTTATCTGGCGCGCCGGGCGCTCGATTATCTCGTCGGTTTCACGCTGTCGCCGGTGCTATGGCGCAAATTGCCCGGCGCCCGTTCGGCGGGCCGCGTGCAGTCGGTCGCGTTGCGGCTCGTCTGCGACCGCGAGCTCGAAATCGAGAAATTCGTCAGGCAGGAATATTGGTCGCTCGTCGCCACGCTGGCGACGCCGCGCCAGGAAACCTTCGAGGCGCGACTTGTTGGCGCCGACGGCAAGAAGCTGCAGCGGCTCGACATCGGTTCGGGCGCCGAAGCCGAGGCGTTCAAACAAGCGCTGGAAACCGCCGCCTTCACCGTCGCATCCGTGGAAGCCAAGCCGGTCAAGCGCCACCCCTATGCGCCATTCACCACCTCGACTTTGCAGCAGGAAGCAAGCCGCAAGTTCGGTTTCGCTCCCGCGCACACCATGCGCGTGGCGCAACGGCTCTACGAAGGCGTCGACATCGGCGGCGAGGCCGTCGGACTTATCACCTATATGCGCACCGACGGCGTGCAGATTGCCGAGGAAGCGATCCCCGCAGTGCGCCGCGTCATCGAAGCGGATTACGGCAGAGAGTACTTGCCGCCGACGCCGCGGCGTTACGAGACCAAGGCGAAGAACGCGCAAGAAGCCCATGAAGCCATTCGCCCGACCGAGCTTTCGCGTCGACCGCGCGAAACCAAAAGCTTCCTCGATGCGGATCAGGCCAAGCTCTACGAGCTGATTTGGCTACGCACGGTCGCAAGCCAGATGGAATCGGCCGAATTAGAGCGTACCACGGTCGATATCAACGCCAACGTGGCGGGCCGCCTCCTTGAGCTTCGCGCCACCGGAACTGTCGTAAAATTCGACGGCTTCCTCGCGCTCTACCAGGAAGGCCGCGACGAAGATCCGGAGGACGAGGAATCCCGCCGGCTGCCGCAAATGAGTGGCGGCGAGAGGCTCGAAAAACGCTCGATCGCCGCCGACCAGCATTCTACCGAGCCACCGCCGCGGTACTCGGAAGCTTCGCTGGTCAAGCGCTTGGAAGAGCTCGGCATCGGCCGCCCGTCGACCTATGCATCGATCCTGCAAGTGCTCAAAGACCGCAAATATGTGCGGCTCGACAAGCGGCGGCTCCTTCCGGAGGACCGCGGACGCATTGTCGTCGCCTTTCTGGAAAGCTTCTTCGCCAAATATGTCGAATACGATTTTACTGCCGGCCTTGAGGAACAGCTCGACCAGATCTCGAATAGCGAGGTGGCTTGGCGCGACGTGCTGCGCGATTTCTGGCGCGATTTTATCGGCGCCATTGACGAGACCAAGGATTTGAAAATTTCCGCGGTGATCGATGCGCTCGATGCGCTGCTCGCGCCGCATCTGTTTCCACCGCGCGAGGATGGCAGCGATCCTCGCGCATGTCCGACTTGCGGCAAAGGCCGGCTGTCGCTCAAACTGAGCAAGTTCGGCGCCTTCATCGGCTGCACGAATTATCCGGAATGCCGTTATACGCGCGCTCTGTCATCCCAAGCCGACGGGTCGCCCGATATCGGCACGAAAAAGCTCGGCGTGGACCCGGTAACCGGGCTCGATGTCACGGTGCGCAGCGGCCGCTTCGGCCCCTACTTGCAGCTCGGCGAAACCGTGAAGGGCGGCGAGAAACCCAAGCGCGCCAGTCTGCCGAAGGGAGTGGCGCCTGACGAGATCGATCTCGACCGCGCGCTCGCTTTGCTCTCGCTGCCGCGCGAGGTCGGCCGCCATCCCGAAGACGGCGAGCCGATCGTTGCCGGCATCGGCCGATTTGGGCCCTATGTGCGGCACGGCAAAATCTACGCCAATCTCGACTCCCCCGAAGAGGTCTTTTCAGTCGGGCTCAATCGCGCGGTGACGCTGATCGCCGAGAAGCACGCCAAGGGTCCGCGTGGGCGGCGCTTCGGCGCCGATCCGGGCCGGCCGCTCGGCGACCATCCGACCAAGCGCGGCGCCATCGTGGCGAAGAAGGGCCGCTACGGCCCGTATGTCAGCCATGACGGCGTCAACGCGACGCTGCCGGCCGACAAGACGCCGGAAACGATCACGCTTGAAGAGGCCGTCGCGCTCATCGACGCCAGGGCGGAACGCAATGGACCAGCCCCGCATGCGCGCCCGCGCAAGCGCCCTTCGCCTGGAACTGCGCGACATGTCAAAGCGGCGGGCAAGCGGCCGACTGCGCGGCCTACCAAACCACCGAGAGCCGCCGCCAAAACCCGCAAGACGACGCAAGCTGCCGAATAATCATTATCTCATGTGCCACCGGCCGCGCACGCGGCCCAGATCTGGGCCAATGAGTGGCTTATGAACCGCCTCCCCTCACGCGACGAGCTTGTCGCCTTCATCCGCGAACGTAGCGGCAAGGTCGGCACGCGCGAGATCGCCCGCGCGTTCGGCGCCAAAAACGCGGACCGCGCGGCGCTCAATCGCATGCTGCGAGAGCTTGGCGACGAAGGTTTGATCGACCGGCACCGCAAACGTCTTCACCATGCCGGCACATTGCCGCCCGTGGTGCTGGCCGACGTCACCGGCCGCGACAGCGACGGCGAACTTCTGGCGCGGCCGACCGAATGGGACGAGGAGGCGCACGGCGCGGCGCCCGTCATCCGCATCGCCACGCCGCGGCGCGCGCGGCCGGGCGAAGTCGCCGGCGTCGGCGACCGCGCGCTCATTCGCATCGAACAGACGAACGAAGAAGAGAAAAGCGGGCGGGTCATAAAACTCATCGATCGCGCCAAGCACCGCACGCTCGGTATTTTCCGCGGTCTTGCCGGCGGCGGCGGGCGGCTCGTGCCGGTCGACAAGAAGCAACTCGGCCGCGAAGTGAGCATTGCAGCCGACGCCACGGCGGGAGCGATCGACGGCGACCTCGTCGCGGTCGAAGTGGCGCGGCATGGCCGCCTCGGCCTTGCGGCCGGCACCGTGGTCGAGCGGTTGGGCTCGCTCAAGAACGAACGCGCCGTCAGTCTGATCGCCATCCATGCCCACGATATTCCGCATGTGTTTCCGCGCGCCGTGCTCGACGAAGCGGATGCCACGCGCGCGGCCTCGACGGCGGGCCGCGAGGATTGGCGTCAGGTGCCCTTCGTCACCATCGATCCGCCCGACGCCAAAGACCACGACGACGCGGTGCATGCCGTGCCCGATCCCGACCCGGGCAATTCCGGCGGCCATCTCGTCAGCGTCGCCATCGCCGACGTCGCGCATTATGTCCGGCCCGGCTCGGCGCTTGATCGCGAGGCGGCTAAACGCGGCAACTCGGTCTATTTTCCCGACCGCGTCGTGCCGATGCTGCCGGAGCGCATTTCCAACGATTTGTGCTCGCTGCGGCCGAACGAAGATCGGCCGGCGCTCGCCGTGCGCATGGTGATCGGCGCCGACGGCCGCAAACGCTCGCATACATTTCACCGCGTGCTGATCCGTTCCGCGGCGCGCCTGCACTACGAACAGGCGCAACTCGCGGTCACCGGCCGCCCCGACGAGGTTACCGAATCGATCGTCGTAACAATCCTCGAACCGCTCTACGCCGCCTATCGCACCGTGCTGCGCGCGCGCGACGAGCGCGGGCCGCTCGATCTCGACATTCCGGAACGCAAGATCGTGCTGAAATCCGACGGCACCGTCGATCGCGTGATCGTGCCGCAACGGCTCGAGGCGCATCGGCTGATCGAGGAATTCATGATCCTCGCCAATGTCGCGGCCGCCGAAACCTGCGAGCGGGGCAATATCGCGCTGATCTATCGCGTGCACGACGAGCCGTCGCCGGAAAAGCTCAATGCCCTGCGCGAATTCTTGGGCACCCTCGATATTTCGTTGCCGAAGGGCGGCGCGTTGCGGCCGGACGGGTTCAATAGCATCTTGGCGCGGGTCAAAGGCCGCGACGTCGAACGGTTGGTCAATGAAGTAGTCTTACGCACCCAAGCGCAGGCCGAATATTCGTCGGAAAATTACGGCCATTTCGGCCTTAATCTGCGCCGCTATGCTCACTTCACCTCGCCGATCCGCCGTTATGCCGATCTTGTCGTGCACCGCGCCCTGATCCGCACCGCAAAGCTGGGCGCCGACGGCCTGCCGGACGGCACCGACGCGCAATCGCTTGCCGAGATCGCCGCCAACATTTCCGCAACCGAACGCCGCGCCATGAAAGCCGAGCGCGAAACGGCCGACCGGCTGATCGCGCATTTTTTGGCCGATCGCGTCGGCGCGACTTTCGACGGGCATATTTCCGGCGTCACCCGCGCCGGATTGTTCGTGGAACTCGATGAGACCGGCGCCGACGGTTTTATCCCGGCCCGCACCATCGGCGATGAGTATTTCCGTTTCCATGAAGCCGGCCGCGCTTTCGTCGGCCGTTCGGCGACCCACCGCCTTGGCGATCCGGTGACGGTGCAGCTTGTCGAGGCGGCGCCGGTCGCCGGCGCCCTGCGTTTCAAGCTCGCCGACCGCGATTTGGAACATGATCGCGCCGCGGCGCAAAAGACCCTACATGCGCCGCGTCAGCGTCCGAAATTTGCGCAAAAGTCGAAGCCACACAAACGGCGGCGTTAGCAGCGCATTGGATTGACGAGACTTGCATTGATGGCTTGCATTGATGGATGACGATATTTCGAGCGTAAGAGCAGGCGGCACGGCGGCCGACCGCGCCGATCGGCTCACCCGCACCATACGCGATCAAACCTTTCCGAATCTCAAGCCGCGGGATTCGGCGACGCTGATCCTGATCGACCGCGCGGAAACGGTGCCGAAGGTTTTGCTCGGCCGTCGGCATCTACGCCATAGGTTTATGCCCGGCAAATTCGTTTTTCCCGGCGGCCGCATCGAGCCTACCGACCGGCAAATGGCGGTATCCGCCGCGCTGCAAGAGCGGCATATTGACAGATTGATGCAACGCGTGCGGCGGCCGAGCGCCGCGAAGGCGGCGGCTTTTGCACTCGCTGCGGTGCGCGAGACCTATGAAGAGACCGGGCTGATGCTCGGCGTGCCGCGCGCCGGCGCCATTGCGGCGCCGCCCGGCGCCTGGCAGGCCTTTGCCAAGGCCGGCATCTTGCCCGATCTGAGCGCGATCCATTTCATCGCCCGCGCCATCACGCCGCCCAAGCGGCCGTTGCGCTTCGACAGCCGCTTCTTCGCCGCCGATGTCGGAGCGATTGCGCGCCGCGACGACGGCTTTGTCGGACCAGACAAGGAACTGGTCGAACTGGTCTGGCTGCCGATCACCGAGGCGCGGCAGCTCGATATGCCGGGCATCACCGCGGTCGTACTCGAAGAATTAAACGATCGCATCGCCACCGGCATGAGTTTCGATCATCCGGTGCCGCTCTACCGCATGCTGCACAAGCGCTTCGTGCGGGAAATCCTGTGAAGCCTCAATATTGGCACGTAACGGTGCTTCCTTGACATTCGAGGCTTGCCGATTAGGTTGACAGCCAACCGATCAATCCGAGGTCCCGTGAGGTGCCGTTATGGCCAAGAACACCACGATCAAAGTCAAGCTCGTCTCCAGCGCCGATACCGGCTTTTACTATGTGACGCGCAAGAATTCGCGCACGATGACCGATAAACTGGTCATGAAGAAGTACGATCCGGTCGCCAAGAAACACGTCGAATTTCGCGAATCCAAGATCAAGTAAGCCGCGCCTGTGCGTGTAATCGAAATGGGCGCCTATCGGGCGCCCATTTTATGCCGTCAAATGTCCATCGAGGCGGTGTCAGGTAAGGTGGCCGGCCGGAAACGGTGTTATGAGGAGGCCACTCGCACCGCTCCCGTGCCGGCCGAACCCCACGGACCCAGGAGATGCGGCGGACCTGAGCATTCCGCAGGGTTATCAATAGATTCGCAAGATCAGTTCGTGCGATTTCTTGGCATCGCTTGGCTCGCTGGAAGGCCCCTTTAGATCAGCGAGGAATGCCGTTGCTGGAAGGCTAACGGAACCGCGGGCGAAATCAACCGGCAAAGTCTCGCCGAATTGGCGCAATTATCGTCAACCACAAAAATTGTTGTTACCGGGCTTGCCGTCTGGCTGGAGGCAATCAGGCGGCGTCCGGGACAACGCGGTTACGGCCGTCACGTTTGGCGCGGTAAAGCGCCTGATCGGCGCGTTTGAGGAGGCTCGCGGCGGTGTCGTCCTTGCCGCGGAAACCGGCAATACCGATCGAAATCGTCACCGCAATGTGGCGGGCGCCCTGCGCGATGCCGAACGGCTCCGCAGCGATGCGCCGGCGCAGCCGCTCCGCGACCATCGCCGCCACCGCCATGTCGGTCTCCGGCATCACGATGACGAATTCCTCGCCGCCGTAGCGGCAGGCGAGATCGATGCCGCGGATCGATCGCTTTATGCGCAGCGCGAAATCGCGCAACACGTCGTCGCCGGCGTCGTGGCCGTGGCTGTCGTTGATCGCCTTAAAGTAATCGATGTCGATGACCAGCGCCGAGAGCGGCTTGCCGCGCGCGGCAGCCTGCTCGATCAGGGTGCCGAGATGACTCTCCATGTAACGGCGGTTGAACAGGCCGGTCAGCGCGTCGGTGATCGCCATTTCGATCGACATCTGCACATTATCGCGCAGCCGTTCGGTATAGCGGCGCTTGCGCACCTGACTGCGTGCCCGTGCCAGAAGCTCGTTCTTATCGATTGGACGGATCAGAAAGTCGTTCACGCCGATCTCGAGCCCGCGCAACATGCGCGCATTATTGTCCGGCTCTGTAATCACGAGAATGGGAAGATTGCGCGTGCGATCCAGCGAACGGGCCTGGCTGCACAGCCGCAGCGCATCGAAACTCTCCAGCCCAAGCGAAACGATGAGTAGGTCGTAATTGCCCTCAGCCGCATGGAACAGAGCCTGGTTCGGGTCGGCCTCGACCTCGACCGCATGCTCCTTGGCCAGCATCGCGGCGATACGTTCGTAAGACGCCGAGCGATCGTCGACGATCAGGATGCGGCCGTCCCGGCCCGTGTCGGCTACGGCCTCACGCTCCGGCGATTCGATGCCGATTTCGTGCGAGGTCAAAACCCGCAGGCGCAGTTCGTCGGTCACCATCTTGAG
>Ga0210394_10003661_pt1 | contig 18897 bp, 23 predicted proteins | sample IncBWC12MmetaG_FD_160121 | JGI IMG/M metagenome (GOLD analysis project Ga0210394, IMG submission 160121) | Forest soil microbial communities from Barre Woods Harvard Forest LTER site, Petersham, Massachusetts, United States - Inc-BW-C-12-M | ecosystem: Environmental > Terrestrial > Soil >... | reverse complement strand
CCGGAGCCGTCCGGACCACGAAACTGAGGCCAATCGGCCCCGAATAGACCGAGCGCTAGCAGCGGATAGAGGAGGGTGCGCATTGACCTGTTACCCATACTAACTTTGTTGGCGAGTGTGAGGATTTTGCGCGACCGCTTTCGATAATAAGCGTGGACCAGCATAGCGTAAGCGAGGTCTCCCAGGACGCTTCGGTCTAGTGACGAGGAAGGTATCCGGAAGTAATCCAGGTTGGTCAACGCACGGCAGGAACGGTCGGCATCAGCGGCCGCCCGTTTAGTTCCCCGGTGCCGTCATGACGTCCCCTTGGCACCGTCGCGCGCCACGTCGCGTCGTTTGCTCCCGGTCCGGGCATTCCGCCAACGACGCCACGTCCGCCGCCGGTTGGGGAACGTCTGGGAGCTGTCCCTTCCCAGACATCGGCGAACAAACCAACTTCCAGATACCCGACAACCCAGGAGGAAGAAATCGTGCGCTCGGCGCCCAATCGATCCTAGTCTGGTACGCTCTGATGGAGGTACCCATGTCAACCGAGCCCAGGCAGGCTGTGGAAGAGGTGACGATTCGGAGAGCACGTCCAGAGGACGCTCAAGCTTGTGGGCGCATTTGTTACGAAGCCTTCCACAAGATCAACACCGACCATGGATTCCCGCCCGATTTCCCTGACGCCGGGGTTGCCGTCGGCTTGCTTTCGATGATGTTCTCCCACCCCAGCTTCTGGTGCGTCGTGGCGGAGCTGAACGGTCGAATCGTCGGCAGCAATTGCCTGGATGAGCGCTCCGCTGTTGTCGGTTTAGGGCCGATTACGGTTGAACCTGGCGGCCAGAATCATGGCGTCGGACGACGCTTGATGGAGGCAGTGCTGGATCGCAGCCGGGAGCGCAAGGTGCCATCCGTGCGCCTGCTCCAGTCGGCGTTTCACAACCGCTCGCTGTCCCTTTACTCCAGGCTCGGCTTTGACGCCCGTGAGCCGATGTCTGTCATGCAAGGGCCCCCATTGAGGTCCTCGATCAATGGCTGCACGGTACGAGCAGCGACGCCCCGGGATCTGGATGCGGCCAACCGGGTCTGCGAACGCGTTCACGGACACAACCGGTCTGGCGAACTTAGTGACGGAATCGCCAACGGCACAGCTCTGGTTGCGGAGCGGCAGGGGCGCATTACGGGTTACGCCTCCGCGCTGGCCTTTTTCGGACACGCGGCAGGGGAATCGAATCTGGACTTACAAGCTCTTATCGCAGCTGCTGACGGCTTTGGTGGGCCTGGTATCATCGTCCCCACTCGAAACTCGGAGCTTTTTCGCTGGTGCCTGGAGAAGGGGCTTCGAGTGGTCCACCCGATGACGTTGATGACGATGGGACTCTACAATGAGCCGGCCGGAGCGTATTTGCCTTCAGTTCTTTACTGATTCGGGCGAGGCGCGCAGGTTCTTCTAAAACACAGCGCCGCCGGTGCCGCGCGGGCGCGATTAGTCCTGGATCACGGCGTATCCGGAAGTAATCCACACTGTCGGTCAACGCACTGCAGGAATAGTCGGCATCAGCGGCGACTGTTTCGGCCCCTCCAAACCCGCCGTGTCGGCAAACGTTGGCACAATAGCGCGCCACGTCGCGCCGTTTGCTGGAGATCGAGGCTTTCTTCCCCTCCCAGCTAACGATGCTACGTCCGCCGCCGGTTGGGAAGCGTCGGCGACTGCACTGAGCAGCAGGCGATGCGTGGGACGGGCCTAGCCGGTTTCCGTGGATGGCGTTTCACTAGAGGAATCCGTCAGCGCCCCGGATGCGCTCGGAGTCGGATCATTGTACGACTGCCGCGTCATCCATCCCAGGGCTGGCGTGCCAGATATACGATATTAGAATTGGAGTCGTCAAATGGGCAGCGTACAAATCGAGCAGAAGAGCTATGAGATGCCCCCGAGAGAGGGGATCAGCATCGCACATTTTCTCACCGTCGCCAACATCGAGCGATCGGCTCGCTACTACGAAAAGGTCTTCGGCGCTCGCATTCTGAGCTTGGGTGACGGCAACGCGCCTGGATACCTTCAGCTTGCGAATATCTGGATGATTCTGAACGTTGGAGGCGGGCCGACCCCGGATAAGCCGACGGTAACGCTCAGCGTCCCCGACCCGAATCACATCAACTGCTTTATGAATTTCCGCGTTGCGGATATTCAAGCGTGCTATGAATTATGGAAAAGTAGAGGAGCGAAGTTCATCACTGAGCCGATCCGCAAATACGGCGAGACGCGCTGCTACATCCGCGATCCTGACGGATATATTATCGAGGTCGGACAGAGCACCGACCTCACATACGGCTGACGTTCGGCCCGGAACGCGTTCGTCGGCCACTCGTACAGAGCTCCAGTCGCGGCACAGAACATAGATCCCGAGTCGCCACCACGTCAGTTACCGTCGTCGGCGAACCGCGATCACACGCGGAAGGCATCAGCACCGCTCGCCTCGCCCCACGTGCCGCGGTGTCGGCCACCGTTCGCACCATCGCGCGCCACGTCGCGTCGTTGCTCCTGGCCGGGCGTTCCTCCCTCCCCAGCCAGCGACGCCACGTCCGCCGCCGGTTGCGCAACGTCGGTTCTAAATCGCGCATTATCGAAAACGCCGCAGGAAGCAGCCCCTTCCTCGCATTGCCCAGACCCTACTTCCGGGACGGCGTTTACCATGATCTCCTGAGCCCGACTTCCCAGAACGGACTTCACGCTCGCTCCAGGCGACACCTCTGCGAGATGCGCACGACATAGCCACGTGACGACCGATCCGGATTGCCTGCGACAAGCCGACCAGCTAGCCGCAACTTCCGCGAATGCGGCTATTCGTGGCGTAACGCTACCATCGGATCGATGCGGGAGGCCCGACGTGCTGGCAAATACACTCGTGCCCAATCGCTGTTCCGAGATCTCGCAAATGGCGCGAGCCGATGGCAGCGTGCGCAATCTGTTGGCTCGACTTGCCCGCATTAATGTTCTGGTCATTGACGACTGGGCGATGGCATCTCTGAGTGAACCCGAGCGTCGCGACTTCTGGGAGATCTGCGAGGACCGCTACCAGGTACGTTCGACCATCCTGGCTTCACAACTGCCGGTCTCGAAGTGGCACGAACAGATCGGCGATCCGATGCTAGCCGATGGCGTCCTGGACAGGCTGGTTCATAACGCCACCGCATCGAGATGTGAGACGATTCGATGCGCAAGAATCGCGGGAAGTTGAACGCATAGGCCATAGCATAGCGGGATCGGTAAACGTTACGCGACTAGCGAGGATGTATTGAATCGCAGGTCTGGCTACGTCCAGATTTGTAGAGCAGCACGATCCTCAGCAAAAACCCCTTGCGCCTGATATGAGCCGAGGGGTATACTCTTATCGGACATCGATAAGACTAATGAAGCCCAACGATCTCGTTCAAGGTACGCTAAGTCTGCTCATCCTGAGGATTCTGACTCTAGAGCCCATGCACGGGTGGGCGCTGGCCCAACGTCTGAAACAGATGTCGAAGGATGTTCTGCAGGTTGGCCCTGGCTCCCTGTATCCGGCGCTTCACAAACTGGAGCAGGAAGGCTGGATCACGGCTGAATGGTTGATGAGCGGTACCAAACGACGCGTTAAGTTCTACTCCGTTTCAAAAAAAGGCCACAAGCAGCTAGAAGCTCAGACCGCCGACTGGAAGCGCTTGTCGGGAGCGATCTCAGCAATCGTCGTTCCCACCCGAGGTTGACTTATGCTAGGACCCAGGCAATGGTGGCTTCGCCTTCAATCGCTCGTGAATCGTTCGCGCGTGGAGGGCGACTTGAATGACGAAATCCGCGACTATCTTGAGCGCGAAATTGAACGCGAGATCGCGGCCGGATCGTCTCCCGAAGAAGCCCGCCGCCGTGCGCTGTCCGCCCTCGGTGGCATCGAACGTCTGAAGGAGGACTGTCGCGATGCGCGCGGCGTTCGATGGCTGGAAGACTTCTTCGGCGACCTGCGATTCGCCTGCCGCACACTTCGCAAAGCGCCACTATTTACCGCCACGGTTGTAGCCGCGTTGGCCCTTTGTATCGGATTCAACGCCGCCATCTTCGCCGTCGTCGACGCGGTGCTCTTCCGCCCGCTGCCGTTTCCGGATCAAGGCCGTCTCGTCTCGGTCACTGAAGGCGTTCCGAGCATGGGATATCCGGTGATGCCGGTTTCCTGCCCCGATTACCTGTTTGTCGCGGCCAACAATCGCTCCTTCGCCGCGACCGCCGCCTACCGAACTGAACAATATGAAATGTCCGGCGCGGGGCAGCCTCAGCGAGTGCAAGGAGCTCGAGTGACCGCATCGCTCTTCTCGGTTTTGGGAGTCTCCGCTCTCATGGGCCGCGCCTTCACGCGGGAGGAGGACGACGGTCTGAAACGAGTCGCGGTCCTGAACTACGGTTTCGCTCAAACCTGGTTTGGAACGCCCCGGCGAGCCCTTGGCGAGACCATTCTTCTCAACCGAATTCCGTATCAAGTGATCGGCATCATGCCCCCGTCTTTCTCTTTCCCCATCCGAGGATCGCGCTTTAACGACCATCCCGCCGCTGTGTTCGTGCCTGTTTCCTGGGGGAACCAGGACCGCACTCAGACCGCCAGCAACTTCGACTACAGCATGATCGCCCGGCTGCGGCCGAACGTCGCTGTTCAACAGTCGGACGCCGAGGTGCGAGGCTTAGTCAAAGACATCGTGGAAAACTATCCCACGAAGATCAAGCAGATCATGCAACGTTGGGCGCATTTTTCACTGGAGTCCCAGACCGTACCCTTTCGAACCGAATTCAGCGGCGATGTCGAGCGTCCTCTGCTCCTGCTGATGGCCGCCGCGGGGATCGTTCTCCTGATCGGCTGCGCAGATGTGGCGAACCTGATGTTGAGTCGCATGGTCGGCCGTCAGCGCGAATTCGCCCTGAGGACCGCTCTGGGCGCCGGGAATGGACGCCTCGCCCGCCAGACATTGACTGAGAGTTTGTTTCTTTCTGCGATGGGCGGCACTATCGGATTCTCTCTGGCCTACTGGACCTTGCCGATACTCGTTCGCCTCGCTCCGGATACCCTGCCCCGCTTGAACGAAGTCGGTGTGAACTGGCGAATCACTGTTTTTGCCGCGGCGGTCACACTGGCCACGCCGCTGATCTTGTGCCTTGCGCCGCTCCTCGATACCATGCGCCCGGCCGCCGTGGACCGGCTACGCGGGGAAGGGCGCACATCCACACAGAGCAAGCGCCAGCGGCGGGTGATGTCCAGCGCGATAATCGTGCAATTCAGCCTCGCGTTCCTTCTGCTAACCACCGCCGGACTGCTGCTGCGTAGTTTCATCAGAGCCAGCGAAGCCAACCCGGGCTTCCAGCCGGAGCACGTGCTCAGCATGCGAATCGCGCTTCCGCGCACGACATATAGAACCCCGCCGCAGATCGCCAATCTGTTCGATCGCTTGCTTGCCCGCCTGAGCGCCTTGCCGGGCGTCCAGCGAGTCGGGGCGATCTCCGAACTTCCCACCGGTTCCAGTTCTGACGTGGTCCTCTCCATCGAAGGCCGCGGTGGCGACAGCGAACGCGTCGACACGTTCTCCTGCCTTGGCGATGCCCTCGGTTCCCTCCGCCTCCAGCTTCTGAAAGGCCGGCTTCTCCGCCCCGAGGACTACGCAGGACAGCCCCATGCGGCCGTGATCTCAGCGTCCCTGGCCCGGCGGGTTTGGCGGAATGACGAGGACGCCATCGGCAAACGCGTCAAGTTCGGCGTCGACGATCCGATGAATGACCAGCCCTGGTTAACGGTGGTGGGCGTTGTCAGCGATGTGAAAGCGCAGCTCACCAGCAATGCTCCGCGTTTGGCGCTCTTCACGACTTCCGACAATCTGCTCGACACAATGGACGTGATCGTCCGGACGTCGGTTGATCCGCTCTCTCTGGCAAGCGCGCTACGTTACGAAGTGAGCCAGCTCGATCCTCATCTTCCCGCCGGCGGCATCCAGACCGTTGATCGAATCCTGAAAGAATCCTTATCGCCCGAGCGTTTTCGAACCTGGCTGCTATCTGTTTTCGCAATCGCCGCGATGCTGCTGGCGACCCTCGGGATCGCCGGCCTGCTCGCGTACAACGCCGCACAGCGTATGCAGGAGTTCGGCCTCCGGGCCGTGTTGGGAGCAAGCCGCCGAAACCTGATTGGCATGGTCCTGCGGGATTGTTTGCGGACGTCCGGCACGGGCATCGCGGTGGGATTCACCCTCTCGCTCGCCGCGACCAGAGTCCTGTCGGCTTTGCTCTATGACACCAGCCCGCTGGATCCGGCCACGTTCCTCGCCGTGCCCGCCCTTCTGCTGCTGGTAGCGATCGGCGCCGCCGTGTTTCCAGCCTGGCGTGTGATTCATGCGGATCCCATAACGGCGCTGCGGGCAGAATAGATCGCATGGCTCTCAACGATTCGCGTAATTATATACGCGTAATAATATTCAATCAAAGAACACCATCCTGTGCAGGCCCAGTTTGACCGAGCTACATAGCCTACCTGCAAGCGTTAACAGCATCGAAGGATATTACACCGCTCGCACGCGACGAGTGGATATGTTGGATTGAGTCAGCTAGAAAAAGCAGAAACTAGAAGTCGCCGGATCGAGTGGGGCTGTTCAAGCCTTAAGCATGGAAAACGACGCCCCTGTTGTTGGCCCGGATGCGCCCACCGCTAATTCCAAGATGCTCGAACCGGACATTGCGACCGCACGGTCTAGAGTCTCGCCAACGTCCGGTTTGCGCTGATCCAGGAGCAATCCCGAGAGAGCATATGTACGACAAATCGTCAGACTCATCTCCCCTAGTTCGAGAAAAGACGAGAGCGCGCCTATTACAGTCATCGCGCTTTCACCACCTGTGCCGTTTCATCTTGGGAATGTGAAGAGCTCGACCAGCGCCCTCACGCGCTCTTTCTGACGGCTGCGCGGAAATCGCTTCGTTCTTGTGAGCTCGGCGATACCGTGAAGGCTCGCCCAAAACAGTTCCGATATAATCTCTGACTTCGAGCTCTGCCCCTGAAACAACTCCAGGAGTTGGGCAAACGCGAATCGCAGCTCCGGAGGAGTAGCCGCGTCATCGAATGGTACGCTCAGGCTGAGCGAAAACATGACTTCGTACAGTGCTGGTGAAGACGCGGCGAACTCCAGATATGCGGCAGCGACCGATTCGACCGTATTTCCACGCCTAACCCGTTTCCGCGCCTTCTCCAAAGCCAGGCCAATCTCCCGAAAACCCTCGATGGCAACCGCGTCGAGAATCCCTTCGCGGCTTCCAAAATGAGCGTACAAGACGGGTTGGCTGTATGAAATTTCGTCGGAGAGCCGCCGAACGGTTACGTTGGCCCACCCTTCAAGCTCCGCGATTCGTCGTGCGGCACTAATAATCTGTGCCCGGCGGGCCTGCCTGTCACGCTGTTTTCGTTCCGCAATCCGGTTAGCTGCCGGCCTCGTTGCCATTGATAGAAATTATAGCGCCGCTAGGATCAACGCGTGGCAGATGACGGAAACCTTCTCCAACCGCTTCGCATCTGGTATAGCGTTGCTAGTTTTTCTAGTATAATAATATTTTATGTATAACGCTATCCGAAGTGAAGAAGGAAATATTATGGCAATTCATAAGCGAAAACGTCGAGGTAAAACGGACTGGTTTTACAAATTCGACCTGGCAGGCGCGACGCGAGATAGTCGGCGCATCATCCGCGCATTCGGATTCGCCACCCGCCAGGAAGCGGTACAGGCCGAATCGAACCGGCGCATCGCCGAGCAGCAGAAGTGCGTTAGTGAAGGCCGGCGCCGACGTTGATCGCGAGCCTCCGAAGACGCTCGGCACGTTATTAGATGAGTTTTTCAGTCACCACGCTTGCGAGAACCTCGCGCCGAAAACTGTCGAACGCTATCGCGACGCAGCAGCTTACCTCTCGCCGGAACTGCTCGCGAAACCGCTCGGTGAAATCACGTCACTCCATTTGAGCAAGTTGGAAACATTCAGCTTGTCTTGTCTTGTTGTAAGCAGGAGTGGTACTCGCGCATGTAATATCCGCCGGGGCTGCTTCGCAGCCACCCGCGAGTGGAGTAGGCTTCTCAAGTCCGGTGGCCATACCCGCAAGTCCAAAACGCCGCGCCCACTGAGCGCTAAGTCGGTTCGTAATATCGCAGGCCTCATTTCGAGCGCATTCAGCCGCGCTATCAAGTGGGGATTGGTTACCGTCAATCCGGCGACCCACTCAGAGATGCCAAAAATCAAGAAACATCACGGCGTCGCATTTACTCCAGCGCAGCAGAAGATGGCGATTGAGTCGGCTACCTCGCCATGGTGTCTGCGGATGTACTTGGAGATGGTCGCGGCCACCGGCTGCCGCCGCGGCGAGATGCTCGCGCTACGCTGGTCTGACATTCAGGAGGGCCGGGCTATGATCGCGAGGTCGCTGTCGCAGACCCGAGGCGCGCTCACATTTAAATCCACCAAAACCGAGGAGCCTCGCCCGATAAGCCTGCCTATGTCGGCCATCGCAGCGCTGGACGAACACCGCAAGCGCCAGGACGGATTCCGGCGGCAGTTCGGAGCGGACTATAGCGATTTAGATCTGATTTTTGCCAACCCTGATGGGACTCCGTTCAAGCCCGACTCCATCTCGGCGGCCGTATCGCTGCTCTTCCGCCGACTGAAGCTGCCGAAGGGCGCCAGCCTCCACTCACTGCGACACTCGCACTGCTCGCACCTGTTGGCCAGCGGCGTTCCACTTCCGGCGGTGTCAGCGCGGCTAGGGCATGGATCAATTCGCACGACCCAGGAAATTTATAGCCATATGATTCACGGGCAAGATGACGAAGCTGCGCGGAAGTGGGAGGAGTTTCAGAACCAGGAGACAGTCCTAGAGCCGCGGCAGGGGGGACAGGTGCAGTGAGGTTTTCGTGACCGATTGGCGGCGAACAAGGCTTGAATTAGGGCGCCAAGCCGACTGATCGTTCCTTATCAGGTCAACCTTTTTCGACGTATGGGCTCTGAGCGGGCCTTTCTCCGCTGATTGCACCGGATTGGCTTCCCCCGCGGCACCAAAACGGGAGTGGCATAATGTCTCTGAGAAATGTCCCGCAACCACAAGTGCCAGCGTGGAGCAAACGCCGAGCCTTCAACCGACGGGCGCCGGCCACAGGGAAGTGTGACCAAACCGAATTGCGGCAGGTTCCTTTCTTTGTCGAAAACCATGCCACTCCTGTGCGCATTGGGCGCGACCGCCCTCTATTCGCAGAGTACTTGCAATAGCGTCAGCGTCAGCCTAACACCTGACTACCAGTATGCGATCGGTACATCCAACGGAGGCGCCGCATTTACGTGGACAGAAAATGGACAGACGATCGCCCAGGGGCCAATCACTCAGCTTGACCTATTCCACTTCGACAACAGCCTGCAGAGCACCTCCGGGATTTCGCCGGCACAGACCGTCGGCGCTTCTTTCGTCCCCGGTAAGTTCGATACGGCCCTGACCATCGCGAGCGGCGGCGTTCTTAGTTACCCGGCTGCTGGTAACGTCAGTGTCGTCGATGGAACCATCGAGATGTGGGTGGCATTGAAAAACGACGGAAGCCAGACAGATTTCTCGAACTACACCACTTTGTTTCAGTACACAGCCGCTAACGGAGATCAAGTTGTACTCGCGCTTTCGGGAGGAAACGGGTTTTATGGTGCATCCAATATCGGCAGGACGTCGACTGGGACCGGCACCGGAGGCTCGCCAGTCACGAGCGTCACCGCATGGCACGCCGGCGAGTGGCACTGGCGCTCACCTACTCTTCTACACAGGGCCGATTGACGATGTATCTGGACGGTCAGGCCTCGGGCCAGATCAATAAGCCCATCCCCATGCCGGCAGCCGACGGCCAATTCTTTACAATCGGCGACAGTATCGGAAACAGACCTCCATTGCTGATCGATGAAGTTCGCATCACCCACAACGAAAAGACAGCCGCCGAAATCCAGTACGACTTTTTGAGGGCCACTCCCTTCGGAAATAATGAAGTCCTTCTCCCGCTCACGGGATTGTCCGCCGGAGCGATCGCCTACTCCGTCACGCAGGCTGGCTCGACGACGTCCTGCGGCAGCGCCACAGCTGCGTATGTGGGAATTCCGATCACCAACCCAACACCGGCGAGTAATCTTCTGCCGCCCGGCGCGATATCCGTATCGCTCTCCGTGCTGACCCCGGGTGCCACTTCCTGCGGCTACTCGGTAAATGCACAAGTATCCTACAGCGCCCTAACACCCTTCGATAAAGGGCAAGGCTCCACGACACATTCAGCGGTCATACAGGTACTCGGTGATCCGTCACGGGTGAGTGACGTCTATGTCCGTTGCGCAATCGCGCCGGATTACGTGGTTCACCTGCAATATCGCGCCGTGTCCGCGGCGAACCAACCATTTCCGCGGATTGCATACACGTTTGCCCAGAACTCTTCGCTAGCCAGTCCCAACCTCGCGGGCTATGCGTTGTGGGCTCTGATATGCTGCCCCTCGCCGCTTTTATTCAGCTCAGACAGGCCAACCCCAGCGTGACCGTACTCTTTTTATCGGGTGCTGTGGACGAATACAGGACAAACTTGCCCGAGTCCTATTACCTCCATGATGTGAACGGCAATCGCATCGAGGGTTGGCCGGGGCAGTATTACCTGAATTTTACCAATCCCGCGACGCAGGCTTATAGGGCGAACCTGTGTTACCAAAGCATCGTCAGCAACAATTTGATGTATGACGGCTGCTATTTCGATACCTTTTTCTACCCTGGAATTCTGAACCAGCAAGCCGACTACCTGGGAAATGTTCACCTGGTGGACGCATTTGGGACCGGCCAGCAGACCGATCAGCAGCTCTGAACACCGCCTGGCGGGCGGGCATGCTAGGCATGATGGCGGATCTGCACCAACTCATGCCAAACGCTTATACGCTTGGCCACTTGTCACCGCCCGATTCCAACTTGGCCGCTGCGTTCAATGGAGAAAGCATCGAATTCGACGCCACGGACGTCCTTGAGGGGCGGGAGGCTTTCGACAGCCTGTTCCAGCGGTACAACGCTTGGTGGAGCCTTCGCGGCGGTAACGCGATGACGATCGTTGAGTCCGTACAATGGGCCGGCCTGGCTTCATCGGGCCTCTACCAACTGAACATCACCGTTCCAGCTGTCGCCGCGGGCGATCAGCAGATACAGTCAACTGTTAGCGGATTCCAGACGGCGGGTACGGTCATGCTCTCGGTCACCGGCGTTCACTGAGATTCATCTGTCACCAGGACACTCGGCGACATTTGTGCCCGACTGAAACTGCCGAAGGGTGCGGGCCTCCACTCTCTTAGGCACTCGCACTGCTCGCACCTGTTGGCCAGCGGCGTACCGCTGCCGGCGGTGTCCACGAGGCTGGGGCACGGGTCGATACGCACGACCCAGGAGATTTATTCCCACATGATCCACGGCCAAGACGACGAAGCGGCTCGGAAATGGGAGGAGTTTCAGAACCAACCGGCAGGCGGGGAGCCGCAGCAGAAGGGTCGCGTGCAGTGAGGCTTGCGACCGAGTGGCGGCAGGAACTTGAATTAGCGGAGCGGCCAAACGGCGTGAACCTCAATGTCTTGCGATTACGCACTTGTGATTTCCCTAAGCAACGTTCTACGGGTGGAACCCGTCAGCGCCCTCCATGCGGGCCGAGCGATTGCTGGATCAATCTCCGAATCGCGCGTGAATCGCCCGTAGCGGATACTTGTACGAGAAGCCGACTACGCGTCCTTGTGGTTGGTAAACGCTGCGCCGTTTTCGGCGGGTTAACGCCGAACGAGCATATTCTGCGATATCCGATTCTTGCTTTCTATTTCATCGCTGCTGCCGTACGTTCTTTGTCGATCAACACCCGCTTTCGCTCAATACCCCATTTGTATCCGCCGAGCGCGCCCGTGCCGCGAATGACTCGGTGACAAGGAATGACCAAGGCCAGGCGATTTGCGGCGCAAGCGCGAGCCACAGCCCTGGCGGCTGAGGGCTGACCGACGCCAGCTGCAACTTCCGAATAGGACCGCACGGTAGCGTATGGAATCGATTGCAGGTAACGCCAGACCTTCATCTGGAAGGCAGTCGCGCGTACGTCCGTTGGCAAGTTCAGGTGAGGTTGGTAGCCCTTCAAATGGTTCTCCAGCGCTGCCATCCACTCCCGAAAATGATCCGGATACGTGGCTCCCATGGGCGCAATGTCGGCCAATGGGTACTCCCGGCGAAGGAGCTCCAGGAGCTCCGAGTCTGAGCCGGCGAACTGTACGAAGCAGAGACCTCGATCTGTAGCGCCGACCATCATTCGTCCGATGGCGGAATCCGCCATCGCATACGAGATGGAAACGCCTTGGCCGCCTGCGCGATACTCGCCGGGTGTCATACCGAGGCGGGTATCAACGCGCTCGTAAACGCGGCTTCCCGAGCCAAAACCGGCTGTGTAAATTGCGTCGGTAACCGACGCCCGATCCCGCAACTCGCCCCTCAAGGCCTCAAGCCGCCTCGCCTCCAGAAATTGACGTGGAGTCAAACCGACGACAGCTTTGAACTTTTTTTGGAAATGGAAAGGGCTCATCCCAACATGCCTGGCGATGACTTTCAGCGTCAGGGGTTCCTGGCAGCAAGAACGAATGAAGGCAACAGCTTTCTCAACGCGAGAGGAATCAAGGTCGTCCCGGCCGGGCATTGACTATAGTATGAACGCTTCTGAACAAACAGCCTATCCGAATCTTGCTGTGAATGCCGGCCAATTAATCGCAAGAATCGGATGGCCGCTCGCAAAGGTCGGTTCACATACTGGAACTACTGAAACTAATGACGTCCAAGCCGTCTCCATTCGCCGGCCCTCTTGAGATCGCGCTTCGATCCGCCCTGTCGCATCTGGGAGGCCTGGACCATCAACCCACTGCAGCCAGCGCCACGCTCTCGCAGTTACGCGCGCGTCTGGCGAAGCCGCTGAACGATTCAGGCATCAGCCCGGAAGTTGTGATAACCGATCTGGTCCGGGACGTGCAAGGCGGCCTCCTCGGTAGTGCGGGCGGCAGGTTCTTTGCCTGGGCCATCGGCGGCTCCGTTCCGGCCGCCTTGGCCGCGGACTGGCTGACGTCGGCGTGGGACCAAAACGCGGCGCTGTTCGCTTGTGGCCCCTCAGCCGCGATTGCCGAAGAGGTTGCTGGTGAGTGGCTGAAAGATCTCCTTGGCCTTCCAACCTCAGCTTCCTTTGCCTTCGTGAGCGGCTGTCAGATGGCGCACGTCTGCTGTCTGGCGGCCGCCAGACACGCACTCCTGCTTGAGAGGGGCTGGAACGTGGAACGCCAGGGACTGTGCGGTGCTCCCCCGCTTCGGATCCTGGCGTCGAATCGGCACGGGTCCGTCGAACGTGCCGTCAGGCTTCTGGGTCTGGGCGAAGGGAATGTTCTGGACCTCGATTTAGATAGGAACGAGCGGGTCACGGCTAGTGTCCTGCGCACTGCGCTTGAAACTGCGCCCGGCACAGCCACGGTGGTCCTGCTTCAGGCCGGCGATCTCAACACTGGCGCCTTCGACGATTATCGAGAGGTCATTCCCATTGCTAAGGGGCATGGAGCGTGGGTACACGTCGACGGCGCATTCGGTCTGTGGGCCGGGGCGAGCCCTCACTTCCGGAACTTATTGGATGGCGTGGCAGATGCCGATTCGTGGGCGACGGATGGTCACAAGTGGCTCAACGTTCCTTATGACTCGGGCTATGCGTTCATCGCGCGGCCAGCAGTCCACCGAGCGGCCATGTCACATCGAGCGCCCTATTTGGTTCACGATCAGGATGCGCGCGACCAAATCGATTGGAATCCGGAATGGTCCCGTCGCGCCCGGGGCTTCGGGACATACGCGGCGATTCGGCAGTTGGGCCGCGCTGGCATCGCGGACATGATCGACCGCTGCTGCGGGCACGCCGCCACGATCGTAGAAGGGATCGGACAGCTACCAGGGACAGAGGTGCTGTGGAGACCGCAAATCAATCAAGGACTGGTGCGCTTTCTCGATCCGCGTGCAGGCGCTACGGATGCGGACCATGATCGATTCACCGGCGCGGTGATTCAGTCGGTTCTTGAGGACAGCGATGTTTTCTTCGCGGGAACGACTTGGCGTGGACGCCGGGCCATGCGCGTCAGCGTCCTGAACTGGCAGACCTCGGATCGTGACGCCGACACAGCCATTGCGGCGATCGGAAGGTGTTTGACTGCTCAACAAGCCAAAGTTGCAACAAGTCCGGGAACGTCATTTTGAGAATAGGTCCTGCCTTGTCGGCCAGCGTTTACCTTGGCGCGCCGACTTGACGAGAAACGCCCTACTTGTCGGTGACCGGTGGATTGTCGGCTACTCGGAGAATGCGGCCCGAGGTAGTCGGTGGCGATTAATCATCACGAGTCGCCGTCACGTCAACTTGAGGGACACTCCCAAACCGGTGAATCGGCTCCCTGGGCGCTATCGCTGCGATTCCGCCGAGTGAAACTGCCGAGCGGCGCGAGTCTCCACTCGCCGAGGCACTCGCACCGCTCGCACCTGCTCGCCAGCGGCGTGCCGCTGCCGGCTGTGTCCGCGAGGCTCGGGCATGGGTCGATAAGGACGACGCAGGAAATTTACTCGCATATGATCCACGGGCAAGACGACGAGGCGGCGCGGAAATGGGAGCAGTTCCAGAACCAGCCAACGGCGGACGTTCCGCAGCAGAAAGGACAAGTACAGTGAAGGTGCCTTCTGCGTGACGTCGCAATTCGGGAACTGGGGTTAGCGACTCGCCGAGCCATGCCTCTGGGTTGTGGACGCCGAGCGAACCCTGGGACGCAACTTCGCAACGTCGAAATCACCTGCCGTGACTGTTCGGAAAATCCTCCCCAAAAGGCGGCAGTGATATTGATGCAAGCACAACCCTTTACTTGGCAGGCATTTTCCGAACACGAGGGCGGCGCAAGAACACGGTAAACTCGGCTGGGGTTCATTTGGTTCGCGGCCGCGATTATGGCCAGTGAGCGCCTTTTTAAAGAATGCCGACAGAATCGCCTCGGTTGCCGACAAAACATAGTCCTCATGGTGTTTCCCGGTGGCCGTAGAGTGTTGTGGGGGGAATCACACTCTCTTGCCGGGAGCAACGCTTTTATTTGAAGCCGAGGTTCTTGAGCAAGGCTTGAGCGAGTGCGTCTCCGTCGAGAGGAGGGAGCGGGGCGTTGCGTTCCTCCATTTTCTTGTGGCCCGCTTCTTCCTGCTGCTTCGATTGCTCGGTGGCGGCAGCCAACCGGTCCAGGCGCGCCTTTATGCCGGCGAGTTCTTCTGCCTGCGCGAGCCGCAGCGCCTGCTTGTTGCCCTGGATGAAGTCGATCTGCGCCTTCAGGTCGGGATGATTCTCGGCGCCGGGGAGGCTGAGCATACGAGCGTAGAATTTATCCAGCAGGGCAGATGTTTTATCGAGATCCGGAAGGGCCGGCATGCGCGAATCGCCGGCTGCCCGAGTGGCGCGAGGAAGATCGCCCGTGGACGTTCCCGCCTCATTGAAACTCCAAATAAAATCGCAGGACGGAACCACCTGCGCGCGGAAAAAGAGAAACTTCTCATCGCGCGCCTGCTGCGTGAAGCGGTTGACGATGCCGTTGAAGTAGCGGAAACTGCTGTCAATGAGGCGCATCTTCACAGTGACGCTTTCCCCAACGATGCTGTCGAAGCGGACTTCTTTGTTAAGGTCGGCGATGAGGCTCACTTCGAAATCGAAGAGGCGCGAAATCTCTTCATGGCCGCAGAATCCATAAATAAGGAGAACATCCTCGCCCAGCAGCGTGGTGATCTTTAAGGGCCTGTCTTCTTGGGTGTAGTTTGACATCATGAAATCCTCCGATTTTTGTATGCTTCGAGGCCGAGACCCGTCAGCAAAGCTTCGCCGATAACCCTTGCATCGAGGGGCGGCAGGGGCGCTTTAAGTTCCTCTACCTTCTTGCGACGCTCCTCGGTTTTCCTGTCCTTTTCCTGTTTAGCAAGGGCCAGACGGTCCAAACGCGTCTTGATGGCGGTGAATTCCGCGATTTGGGCGAGCCGTGCTTTTTCCTTGTTGATATTGATGAAGTCGAGTTGCGCACGAAGATCGGGATGGTCCGCCATACCGGGGATGGTTAGCATGTGGCTCACGAGCTTATCCAGTTGCGCGAATGCTTTGTGGAGATCAAGAAGATCCACGATCGGCGGTGGTTGGCTTGGCGCTTCCTTGCGCGGCGCCTCAACCGTTGCTGGCCCAGTTTCGTTGAACAAGAAGTCGCACGAGGGACACGCGACATAATTCCACATCCGCGCGATGCAACCATCGCGGACGCAGCCGAGCATGGCGGCCGGCTGGAGGCTCACTGGTTTGCGGCACCTCGGGCAATCAATGGCCGCGGGGATCGGGGTGCGGCAGAATTCGCACTCGCGGATCGGAACGGGATCGACGGCAATACCGATCAAAATGTTGCCCGTGATCTCCGAGCCGGGAGAAGACGGCAGCCATATTCGCAACAACTCTGTATGAGACATTCGCAGCAGCGGGCCAAGCGCTGGGTCTTTTAGGACAACGCTCTTGTCGTCGACGTCGACCAACAAGGTGTAATGGCCGGTGGAGACATCCTCGCGTGAACGCTGGTTGAGGATCGCGCGGATACGGTGTTCCTGGCACAGCCGAAGCACCTGGATCGGGTGGCGCGCCTGAATCGCCACGGCGTTGAGTCCCCGGCCCAACGCGTGAAGAGCCATAAGATGAGTCGTTGACGACATGACGCCGAAGCGGTTTGGCTTAGCGATCTGCGGCCAGATTTCGGGTTGCGGAATCTCCTTGCCGAAGGACTTGTATATCAGGCTAAGGCAGGCCGCGCCGCATTGACGGCTGATCTGCAGGTCGGTTTGCGTCTCGAAGGGTAAGGTTTCGATCATGGTCAACCGCCTATGTAAACTGTGTGAGAGCCCAGGGTGATGACTCCACCGTGGGTGGTTGGATCGCCGACTCGTGCCGCCGGCAACTTGTCGATGAACACTGTGGATGAGCCCTGGCAGATTGCATCGGGCGGGCCTTCACAGTTCAACAGGTCGGTTTGTCTGGCGGCGGGAAGGGTATCAATGCGAACCGTTGGAGAGCACGGCGCATCGATCCCTCCTCCCACGTGCGGCACGTTAGCGGTGACGGCTGGACAGGTGTGCCAGTCACTCACGCGAGCAGCAGCTGGTCCCATTTTGTGTTTCCTCCTTAAAGCTCATATGACTTGTCCCTCCGCGACCACCAGGCCGAGTTCGACATAGGCTCGCTGTAATTTGGCGATACCTACGGACTCGTTTTTCAAAGACGCGAGTGTCACAGCCCGGGCGATGGCCCTCGCCGAAGCGAAAGGCGGTGCCTTTGCGGTTTGGCTCGCCGCCAAAGCGAGAGCTCCTGCGGGGGACACGGGGTCGGCGGATTGTGCCGGAACGGCAGCCGCAAGTCGATTTTTTTCGCCGGGCTCCATCAGCCACCGCAGCGCGGCAGTCGCGGCCACTTTGTCAGCCGCGCTGAGATCTTCGCCCAACGCCTGCTGCATGCATAAACCACCCCACCAGATCCCCTCGCGCACTGGCAAGGCGTGCGCCAGGAACTCGATCGCGTCAACGTAGCTCTCCTTTTGGATGAGCGCATCTACAAATTCCTGAGGGCTCATTCCATCGCGGAGCAGGCACTTCGCTCCTTCGTCTAAGTCGAAGTTGGCGCAGACCTCGGCGGCGGTCGATTCTTTAATTCTTGCGAGGTGAGTAGGCATGTTAGTTCAACGTAATGATGGGACCTTTGACGATGACCCGGCTCGGCGTCAGGATGATCGCACTCGTGCCACCGGCGACCTGCAACTTAATCATTTTTTTACTAGTCAACAAAAGCATGCCTTGGTTCGCGTCCGCCCAGATGCCCTCGTCAGACATTTCGATACGTCCCATGAGGGAGTTGTCCTCCGTGCCTCGGTACACCCGGATTTCTTGATCGTTCCCTACCTGCATCTGAATCCCTGGGTGGGAAACGGGAGCTTCGGGGTCTTCGTCCGCACGGACTTCCGAAGACGAGCCGCTGGTGATTCGAACTAAGCCGTTGCCGCGGACGGCCACGTTGCCCTTCTCCGAGCCGTCGGAAGCGGAGGCGGCAAGGATCGCAATAGGTTCGGGAGCATTCTGAACATCGTCAGTCGGGCTCGTCGGTTTGTCCGTGGCGAAAAGAATGACCTGACTCGCATCCCTCTCCCAAGTCCCGGAAACGTAGTGGGTATCGCCCCCGTCACCGTCGTCGCCTCCGTGATCGTCGTCAACTTTGGGAACGTCGTTTACCCCGGACGGGTCGCCCCCGTCGTCCCCTCCCGAGCCTGCGCCGAGGAGCGTCGAGCCGTTTACGGTTAGGTCGGGCCGACGCCTGCATGGATACGCGAAATCGTCTTTCATAATACTTCTCCTATGACGCGCTCTGCGTCTGGGTTTGCTGGCTTGCGAAATGGCCTTCCTCCACTGCGACGGCTACGACCGGCGTAATGATCGCGCCGAGCACACCGGTCAGGGCTGCCGCCGTCGCTATCCCCCCGAATTCCCAACACGAGGAGTGTGCGGCAATCGGGGCGCTGTGCAATTGCTGCACCGAGGTGGTGCAGCTCTGGCTTCCAGCTTTTAAGACTGCCTGATAAGCCATGAACGCGGCCAACAGCGCGTCGACGGCGATCTGAAAAATAATCACGATCGTGGCTCTTCCGTCCTCATCCAGACAGGAGCCATAGGCGATTGAATAAGCGATGCAGGTCGCGCCGATGATGGCGCACAAGGCCTTCGATGCCGGAGTCTGCAGACTGGCATCGAAGGT
>Ga0210394_10003659_pt1 | contig 18899 bp, 24 predicted proteins | sample IncBWC12MmetaG_FD_160121 | JGI IMG/M metagenome (GOLD analysis project Ga0210394, IMG submission 160121) | Forest soil microbial communities from Barre Woods Harvard Forest LTER site, Petersham, Massachusetts, United States - Inc-BW-C-12-M | ecosystem: Environmental > Terrestrial > Soil >... | reverse complement strand
ATCTCTAAGATTATAGTCTTCACTAAACCTGTTGCACAATCATTCCCTGAGACTAGCTAACTGAAAATGGCAACATACGATCCGGCTAGACTTTATGCGCTATTGATGAATACCGGTCTGCAACAGAAAGACCAGCCTCTTTATCAAGTAATACATGACCTCATTGCGGCCGCTGCTAGTATAAACACTCAAGTTAATAACGTTATTGCTAGTTTGGCTCCATCGACGACTCCAGTTTCACCAACGAGTAATATTAATAAATTACAGATGCTAGACTTTTCTGGACTTGATGTATCTGACGGAAATGATAGTTTTATTCCTGGGCCGCAAGGAGCTCAAGGTATTCAAGGACAACAAGGAATTTCTGGATTAGATGGAGAAAACTCAGAAGAATATAGTTTTACTGTAGTTCAATCTAATAATATCGGAGCGGCTACAGCTTCTGCTTTAACTATTAATAATACTTCAATTACTCCATATTTAATATTACAGAATCCTGCTTTATCTACTGCTGGAGTTACTGTTCAGGCATCACCAACTATACAATTTAGAAGTAATGTTTGGAATACTGGATCTCTTGCTAATAATACAAACGATTGGTTTATTGCTAGTATTCCTAATAGTGGAAATCCAACTAAAGGATTCCTTGAATTTTTAAGCTCACTTAACGGTGCAGCTTCTACCATTCCTATGATTATAGATAGTGCTGGAAATCTAACTGTCTCAACTCAATTACTAGCCGGCAGTGGAGGATCATCTTATGGTAATAGTGCAAATATTGTTAGTGGTAGTGATGTTAGATGGGCTTCTAGCACTAGATTACAAGCTCCTGCAAATGGTCAATTAACTATAAATAATACAGCATTATCATCTGGTGTTGGATTTGATGTGACTACTGATGCTCTCTTAAGGGTTAGAACAAGAGCTGAAACCGGAGATGCTTCTATTTCAGCTCTTAATATTCAGACTAGTGGAACAGAAATTGATACATCATTCGTTATTGCAGTTCCAGTGACTCTTGGAACAGTAGTAATGACAGCAGGAACACAGCGATTAATTATTAATCCTGCTGGGACTCTTGCAGTCTTAACAGTAACATTGCCAGCAACACCAGTTAACGGCCAATTAGCTAAGGTTAGCTTCACACAAGCAATCACAGCATTAACATTTAATGCTCCAGCAGGGGCTACAGTAGTTGCGGCTCCGACATCTGCTGCAATTGATACAACTTTTAGATTTATTTACGTTTCTGCATCAACTTCATGGTTCCCTGCTGGTTGATAGGATTAAAAGATGACAAACAAACCACAGCGATTCGGCCCGGTTGCACTAACTAATACATTAACTACTAATATCCTTAATCCGGCCGCTGCTGGGGCTGGTGCTGTTGGATACACAGCTACGGCTAGTTATATTATTCTCTATCGCATAAATATAGTGAACAAAACGGCCAGTGCGGCTAGTTTTAGTCTATGGCTTGGTGCTACAGGTGGAAATGTTATTGGAACAGAAGTTATTGGAATTGGACAGGTCGTTCCGGCTAATAGTTATTTTCCATGGTCTGGAAGACTTAGATTAGATGCAGCAGATTTTTTAGTTGGTGGAGCTTCTGCGAATACTACATTAACGTTTGAAGCAGAAGGCGAGATTGGATTAGCTTAATATAACGAAAGATTAAGAAGATGCCATACGCACAAGCCGTTGGGCCGCAAGCTAATAACTATGATACTCAACCTAATCCATTTCAGAATTTCGGTAATCCAGCTAGTTTTACAGCAGCCGCTACGACCCAAGCGAGTGATTATGATACAATAATGAAGAATTATCAGAATGTGATTGGTGATGCTAAAAATAACCCATTAACGGCCCAAACACCAGGATTTACACAATCTCAAGATGTAACTAATTCACTAGCTGATTTATCAAATCTAGCAACTACAGGAGGTTACACTCCACAGAATATACAGGATATTAGAGCTAGAGATGTATCTCCTACTAGATCTATTTATGCTAATGCACAGCAGAATGTAGATCGGAGCAGAGCATTAGGCGGTGGCTATTCTCCTAATGCTAATGCAACTCAGGCATCAATGGCTAGAGATGAATCTAGTCAGATTAGTGATATTAATACAAATGCTAATGCTGGAATTGCACAGAATGTAGCTAGTAATGAATTAGCTGCTAGTGGAGCTTATGGAAGTGAAGCTAGTGGAATAAATGCCCAAAGAACTGGTGTTGATCAGGCTAATGCTAATAGAAACTTAGAAGCTCAGATTTTTGGCAAAAATCAAGTCACTGGTGCTATTAGCGGAGAAGCTAATCTCTATGGTACTACCCCAGCCCTGACTTCGACGTTTGGAAATCAAGTGGTGCAGGCTGGTCAAATGGGACAAGGTCAGCAAAATATTAATAATCAGACTCAACGTAATCTATTCGGCTACGGTGGAGGAGGATATTAATGGCTACATTCATGCAGAATCTAATGAACAATCCTAATAATCCTCCTTATTCACAGGCCGTTGGTCCCCAAGCTAGTCAAATCAAACCTCCACAAAGTGGTATTTACGGCCAACCAGCACCATATAATCTAGACCAGAATTTAGGTATTGTTAATCATCTAAAAGACCGTGAAATGGCTGATTTTAAAGATAAAGCCAATTTCATGGCCGATTTGAGCTTAAAACAAGATAGACTTAGAGCTCTTTATGATCCTCAAAAGATGAGTGCTCAAGCACCGCAGCAAGACCCTTATGCCGGTTCTAACGCTAGTATACAAAATCAAAAAAATATGCAAAGTTTAATGAATCTTAAAGATCCTAATGCTATTGGAGCTTCACAAAAAGCTGATCTAGATATGAAGCAGAAGCAATTAGATCAGCAAGGAAAGCTTGGACAAGAAGCTCAAGACACTAAAGCTGCACAAGAAAAGTTAAATCAACAGAAGAGCGATCAGATTCATGCTCAAAAGATAGCTGAATTAGAAGCTAAGCAAACTGAATCTAAGAATAAGCTAGATTTAGCTACTCAAGGGTTAGCTGATAAAACTAAGAGTGCCGCTGACCAATTAGCTCTCCATAAAACTATCATGGATAATACTAAAGCATATCATGATGCTGAGATGTCTAAACAAGACTTGAAATTTCAGAAATCTCAGAGTGATCATAAAGATCAAATGGATGTAATGCAGAAGAAGCTAGATGCTGCTAATAAGTCAGTTAAGACTACATTGAGTCCAGATGGAACAAGTAAGACTGTTCAGACAACTACTGGAAGTTCGGGAAAGACTGTCCAAGTTACTGGAAAAGATAATAAACCATATGAAATTCCAGCAGAGAAATTGGATGAATGGAATGCTCAACATGCTCCAGATAAAACTCCACCTCCTGCATTAGCTGGGCCGCAAGCTGGTAGTGATGACGAAGAAGAAGATGATAGTAGTGAGAACGGCCAATGATGCCAAGAGATATGAAACAGCCAAAGGAGGTTAAACTATCTGGAAATACGGCTAAATTCGTTAGGGAGAATTTTCATCATTATAGTGCTCAAAGTTTAAAGAATGCTACTATGGCATATCAACATCTACTTGATTCTGGTGGAAAGATGTTTGTATCAATGGCTGGTGCGATGTCAACTGGAAGACTAGGAATTTCATTAGCTAAGATGATAAGAAGAGGATATGTTTCTGGTCTTTCTGTAACTGGAGCAAACCTTGAGGAAGATGTTTTTAACCTCGTGGCACATGATGAATACGTTCAAATTCCAAGCTATAAAGATTTAACTCCAGATCAGGATGAGCAGTTAGCTAAAAAGAAACTCAATAGAGTAACAGATGCCGCTATACCGGCTACTGCAATGAAAGAAGTAGAAGATATTATCATTGAGGACTGGAAGAATTCAGATGAAAGAAGATTTCCACACGAGTTTCTGACTGAAATTCTATTGTCTGGAAAGCTCAAAAAATACTATCAGATTGATGAAGTCGAAAGTTGGCTATTGGCAGCGGCCGAAAAAGACATTCCAATCGTAACTCCGGGCTGGGAAGACTCGACTCTAGGCAACGTCTTTACGGCTCTAGTTAGAGAAGGTGAAGTTGATTTATCAATATTAAAAACTGGAATAGAAGCTATGAATTATTTGGCTGATTGGTATCTGAAAACTAAAGAGGATAAAGGATTTTTTCAGGTTGGCGGTGGAATTGCAGGTGACTTTGCTATCTGTGTAGTTCCCTTTTTACGACAGGATTGCCATTTAGGGGATAAAATTAAACATTGGGCTTATTTCTGTCAATGTACTAATGCTATTGTTGAAGAAGGTGGATATAGTGGTGCTGAACCGAATGAGAAAATAACGTGGGATAAGATAAGCAAGAAAACTCCATCATTTGTAGTTAAAGGTGATGCTTCAATTAATGTTCCATTAATATTCGCTCAGATTCTAGGTCTTTAGTAATGCCTCCTTTTAGACAACCTGCTAGTCAGGAAGATGATGATTCTTGGACTCCACCGGATTATGCTAAACCTGTGAGTGATTCATCTGATAATTGGAAACCTCCAGACTATGCTAAGGCTGTAAAAGAAGAGCCTAAAGGAAGTGAATTTAAAGCTAGAGCATCTAAAGCTCTAGGAGAGTTTGTAAGTGATGTAAAATCTATTCCTCATTCATTAAATGAAGGTGTTAAAGGAGTTGTTTCTAAGGCATTAGACACTCCTATAATTGGAAGAATTCTAAAAAGTCAAGATCCTGGCTCCGAATCAGTGTTGCCAAGATCTGAGAGTCTAACAAAAGAGCCAGAAACATATTGGGGTGGATTTGCTAAAGGTTTATATGAGAATTGGGCTAGACCGTTAGCTAGTGCCACTGGAGTTGCTGGTTTATTATCTGGTGGAGAAGGAGAATCACTAGAGAAAACTCCAGAAAGACCATTGGCCGTTCGTAGCCCTAGACCGTTGGATTATGTAAATAAGAGTGGTGAGAAATCAGCTATTAAACAGCCTGTATCTACGCCACAAAGTAATTTAGCTGAATATATGAAGAAGAATCCAGATGCTAAGATGGCTGATGTTGAAGAGTTTATTAAGAGCACACAAGTAGCTAAGACTCCCGCTAAACAAGTTCCAGTTACTAGAATTACAGATAAAGGATTAGGTTTTAGTAGTGATAAAGAAAATACATGGGCTGTTCATGGTCATCTAGATGATGTAGAGGCAGCTAAGTTAAATGATATGTATAAGTCTGGTAAAGGAGATATTCATAGAGGATATATACCTGAATCAGATGTGGATCTGAGTAAAAATATGTCTGACGAGTTTGGTAATACCATTATTAATCCTAAATCAACAGCTAAATTTACTCCTCTTGCAGAAGCTGAATTGCCTAAAGGACTAGAAGAATATGATAAGAAACAGGGAATGGCTCAGCCGTTGAGTGATGAAGAATTAACTAAGACTAAACCTCCAGTAGCTAAACAGAAGACATTCAATCCATTCGATAAGGTCAAAACGGCCGAAGCATCACCTGAATTTGAAACAAAACCTGTTGAAGAGTCACAAGTTAGACAGCCAACTGCTAGATTTGCTCACTATGATCCTTTACTTGAAGCTAATCAATATAATATTGAAGGTGGAGAACTTGATAGGAGTACTAAAGGACAGAAATTCATAGATGATAATAATATTCCTATTTCTGAGGGTCCAAGTAATAAACCTCGTGTTTTGCCGAATAAATTAGATGAATTAAGAGCTAAGGCTTCTGAAAAATCAGGCGAAGCCTGGAAGCCTCCTGATTACTTTAAGCCTGAAGAGAGAACTAGTGAAGAAGAATTAACTAAAGGATTTGGTGGTTCTGGACATCCTGAATCACCTGATTATGTTTCTAAAGTCTTAAGTGATGCTGGTAAAGGAGATGCTGGATTAAAGATAGAAGATAAAGAAGGATTTAAGCATATAGTCTATAGAAATCAGAGCGGTGAGCCCATTGCGGCCGCTAAGATAGTTACTGGGCCTGATGGGAAGAATATGATACAGGATATCGCTGCTGATAAATCTAAAGGATTATTGACTGGAAGAGCAATGAAAGCTATTGGAGATAAACTTAATGAATTAGGAGCTACTGAATCATCTGGAACTACAAGTAGTGACGCACAGAATTTCTTAGCTAAAATGAAAGATAGAATGTCTAAAGCTGCTGATATAAAAGTTGAATCTCCTGAACCTGTTGGAATTGGAGCTAGAATAAAAGGATTTTTGAAGGATGAAGAAGGAAGTGCTAGACTTCCTGATGAAGAAGATGATATTACTGATTTACATGGAGGATTGGGAGCTATCGGCAGTCAAGCAAATAAACAACCATCAACAGGGCCGCACGCAGCTGTGCTGGATAAGTTGTTTAACAGTTTAGAAGAGTCTAAAGGACTAACAGATGTTCAGAGTCAGATGTATAAGAAAGAAAGAGCTAAGAGATTTGCTGCATATTCTGATCAATCTATTAGTGGTGGTGGAGTATCAGGGGCCGCTAAGAGACTATCAACGCTTAAAGGACAATATGAGAAAATAGAGCCTCTATATGGTAAATTGCAATTAGATGAAAAAGAAACTGCCTCTCTATTTGATGCCGTTGATAAGGCTAATATTAGCACTCCTGAAAAAGCTAGAGGAACAGTTGCATTATTCAAATTGATGAATGGAGAATCTGTCCCGCAAAGAAATGAGTTAGCTCTACTAGATGAGGTTTTCGGTAATGGATTTGCTTCTAGAATTACCGAAATGCATGGAGGTTTAGGAGCTACTGGAATTAAGATAGCTAAGGCTGCTAATACTATGAAGTCAATGGAGAATGCTGTGAGCTTAGCGGCTCCTTTGCGTCATGGAGCCGGTTTGATGTATAGAAAAGAATTCACTCCAGCTTTTGCAGACATGTTTAGGTTTTTTGGGAATAAAGAGTATTATAATGCTGCTATGGATGCTCTAGAAAAGCGTCCTGACTATCTATTAGGAAGAGAATCTGGATTATTCTTTGCTAAACAGGGAAGTATGCTTGATTCTGAGGAACAATTCTTAAATAGTTATGTCGGTGATCTTCCTAAACTTACAGGAATCCCGCAGACCGTAGCGGCCTCTCAAAGAGGATATGTTGGATTTCTTAATAAATTAAGATCAGATGTATTTGATGGTATGCTGAAAACTATGAAGAGTTTAGGAAATGAAACTCATACTATGGTTGGAGATCAAATGGTTCCGTCTAAAGGAGTAGAAGCTATAGCTAAATTTATTAACAACGCTACAGGGAGAGGTGAATTACTTGGGAATATGAATAAATTAACTAATGAGCTTAATATATTCTTATGGAGTCCTAGGATGATTAGCTCTCGAATCAATATGTTGGCCAATCCTAAAATCTACATGGATCTACCTAAAGGAATGAGGCTTGAAGGTCTTAAAAGTCTATTAGGAATAGCATCTATGAGTTTAGTAGTTAATGGATTGGGAATTTTAGGCGGGGCAACAGTAGGAACTAATATATTAAGTACTGATTTTATGAAGAGCCGTTTTAAAGGTGGAAAAGTAATAGATCCGAACGCAGGAGTTCAACAATACATTGTTGCTGCTGCAAGATTTCTAGCTGGAAAGACAGATTCTAAAACTCCAACTTCTCGATTGGAGATAGCAGGAAGGTTTTTAGCTAACAAGGAAAGTCCTCTAGTTTCATTAGCTCATACACTATTGACAGCTAAAAAATTCACTGGTAAATCAGATGATCCTGCGACAGCAGGAAATTTTACAACTCAATATGGAGAAAAGACTTCAATACAGAGTGAGATTGGTAAAAGATTTACACCAATTTTTATCCAAGATATAAAAGATCTAATAAAGAATGATCCAGACTTCTCAGATAATATCGGTCTTAATACAGCAATGGCCGGAGCTAGCCTAGCAGGAATGGAACAACAATACTCAGAAAGGAAGCCAAAGTCTGGACTAGGCTCCTTGCGGCTTCGTTAATTCTTCTGCTGTTCTTTCAAAGATTCTAATTTCATTGAATAGACTGCACAAATAGCTTCAACCATATGGAATTCTTTTTCAGTCAAATCGAAAATAAATTCCTTAATTTCATCATCTGTGCAGAGTACGTTTGGTTTTCTATATTTTATTCTTTCTAACATTGCTTCTGTAATTACCTCAATAGATTTCATTTCTCTTTTCGTAATCATTAACGTTCTCTCCTACTCTCTTCTAGCCATTTCACAGAAACATATTCGTCCTTTCTATAGAAATACCAGTAATACAATAGAAATCTCAAAAATCTAGAGATCATCCTTTTCCTCTTTTGCGTCATTGATAGGGTTAATCATAGCTTCGAGAGTCTTGTTGTAAGCATCAATTATCTCTGCTGAAATCTCTACTCTAGTCCAGTTAGTCCTTTCGTTTAATCTTAAAATTAGATGGTTCTTGAATGAGCGAAGCCAATCGACTGTGTTCATGATTCATCCAACACTTTCAATCTAACATCCAATTCACGAAGATCCATTCCTGCGTCGCAAACTCCATGCCAGTCTTCAACTTCTATTTTTAGATTTAGATATTCTATCATAGTTTCTCTCTGTCTAAGAAGTTTATTTCTAGCAACAACATCTCTGCTGTCTTCTCTTTCTTTCATATCCAATATCCATTCGGAAGACGACAGCCATTTCCGAACCCATTAACGGCCGGAATCCTACTATCATCCCTAGTCGTATACAATAATTCCAAATCTCTCAGACATCCGTATTCTTCATTACACTGTCCATAAAGTTGTTTAGTAGCCATTGTTTCATATGCGTAGACCCTAGAGTTTAATGCTAAATTTCCATTTCCTCCTACTAATCCTAGATTAACTCTCTGACGAGCATAATACATTCTAGCTCCTTGCATTCCAGCAGGGTCATTCTGATCTGCTTGCCACATTAGATGTACTTTTCCATCATATTTATCCCAGCTTGTTAAAAACGAGTCTCTAGGGAACCCAGATGGATAATTGCTTGTAAAATGTGCTCCAATCGGAATGCCATTAGCTGTTATTGATAATGTATTGTCTAGAATAGCTTCATATTGTTCTGCTGTTAGTTTAGAATCAACTTCCTCTCCTGGAATACTCCAATCAATTGCATGATTATCAGTCAGAGCTTGAAGAGTTGGATCATCTAACATTGGAGAACTTCGCCAATAGACAATATAGAATCCCCAAGATTGAACATATTGTGCCCATTGAACAATACTAGCTGGAGAAGGATTGAAATTATTAGCCGTTAAGTTCCATCCATCACCTGTAATCACAAAATGAGTATAATTCCTTTCAGCATGTTCAGTCAAACAGGCATCCTGCCATTTTCTAGGATAGAGAATTAACATAGGAGTCATTAACATTGATAATGGAGTGCTGTTAGCTCCAGCTAGAAAAGGTGGATTCCCACTCCATCTATTAGTGTCTAATGTAACTCCATTAAAATCAGCTCTCATAAACATTAAGTCTCGTCCGGGTGGAATAGTTAATTCTGGAGGAGGGACTGTATGAACAATTCCTCCTGAATCATTAGGATCAAATGGAGGTAATAGAAAATGCTGTATTGGATTAGGTCTTAACGGCCGTTGAGTCCCTGCGTAGAAATACATGTCAAGCGGCTCCGAAGAAATAAGGCACTCCAATAGGATTGTATACAACTAAATTTCCATTAATGTTGCATAGTTCGTATGCTCCTGCTGTTCCATTAGGTCTAGATTGCAATGTTCCATCAGGCTGGCAACTAATAACTGTTCCATCTGGATATTCTAGTGTTACCTGACCATTATTCTGTGGATTAACCTTTCCAATTAGAACACCCTTATTCAAAAACTGAGCTGTCAATGCAATCATTTTCTTCTCCTGTCTTCTCTGAATCCACGAAGTTTTATTAACGGCTCACCATGCAAATAAATCATGTAGTCACTGTTAGCTCCAACTCCGACCCTTTGCTTTCTGATCCAACGCATTTCAACTAACGTGTCGAGTATTCTGTCTAGTGATTGATTATCTAAGTCACCGAATCCTCTAACTAATAGATCCCTTCGTAATAGCTGATTATCCGGAGCGGCCATTAGATGTTCTACTACTTTACGGGTGACTGCGGCTAACGGATCAATTCCTACTCCAGCAACTACCTTTTCGTTAGCATATACGAGAGCTGATACGTTTTGTATTGCTTCATGAACATCAGATTCTTCTATATTGTCGTTATGTTCATATCTAGCTAGTGCTAAACACATTGCAACCTTTAGCGTATGGTCAGGTACTCTATTGACAAATCCTGTTCTATCCGTGTAATTCTTCTGGTTCTCTCTCCACTGCTTTCTCCAGGAATTGAACATGCTTCTAGCAGCATCAGTTGGGATTAGACGTGCCTTGTTAGCGGCTATCTTCTTTAAATGTGGAATAAATTTAGGTGTAATATAATTTGTGAAACGATCTTCGTCAACACTTTCTTTTTCTGAATCAAGTAAGTCTAAATCTCTCGATCTTTTTTCTTCATAGATGAGAAGATTGCGTCCTATGTAGCCACCTTCTATATTCGGCTGTGGAATGCTGTCATAGAAGTGGGAAGGACTGCTCCCGAACAAGCATGTTATATAAGGTTCCTTTAATTTTTCGTTTCCATCGCCCTTAAGCATATTCGTCCATATTGGATTATAGTTTCTATCATATAAATCCGTTAATATTGTCAATGAGTCAGGGTCTTGAATGATTGCTGTGCTAAGTTCTCCATTTACAATAAAACCCCTACTATCTGTAATCACTGGCTTTCCATTAGCTGACCGTGTAGTGGCTAACTCTTTAATGATTGCTTGTATGGACGAACGGCCAGCAATAACTCTTGTATTGTCTGCTCCCTGAACTAATCTCTTCGCAAGATTAACCGGATAACCTTTTCCTAGACCACTTTCGCCCATGAGTATCACGTAGAGATTCGGGAAGTATAACAGGTTGCCCTTTAAAGTTCTTAGTGTGTACTGGTTTGCGGCAACTGCTGAGATACAACACATTAGAGACCAATATAGCCATGATTTTGGAGTTTCTACCGTTTGATTTTCTTCAACTAAATCGTCAATCCAATTCACTTTTCTTTGAGCTTAGATAGGAGTTTGTGATAGAGCTTAAATTGTATCACTTCTAGCTGTTTATTGATTGGTTGAGCAGACGAGAGTGCTGTAATAATTATCGATAACTCTATTTCGTTTAATTCTATCTGGAATATCTTAATATCGGCCAATGCGGCCCCTTTCCAGGGCTAGATTATAAATCTTATTAAATATAGATTCTGGCATGTTGTGTCCAGCAGAACCAATTACAAGAGGATAGAAATTGGAAGCAAAGACTAATTCACTTGGATTCTTAGGATAGAACCAACATTCTTTAGGAATATTTTGAGATTTCGCAAACATTAGAGCTTCTTCATAGTTGCCAGCGATTAGACACAACTTAGTCATTTATTTATCTTCATACTACACGAAAGATGAATATAATTACCTTTACTATCAGTTGTAACTGATTGATGATTAGTTATTTCTTTTTTGCAAATGTTACAAATCATAATTGAACCTTCTCAAACTCAGCGTAGCTGGTTCTCGAAATTTCAACTTCACAAGGAATCACTAACCTTATGTCACGTTTGAGAGTGCAATATGTTGAGAAATCTATCGGGGTCTCCATGTACTTCTTCATGAGTTTAGCATAAGGCAACCAGTTATTAGCTGGCGCTTGCAATGTCAGACTATCATGCTTCTCTTCACTCCATAACACTCCAGTATCTCCATTTAGTTCTTCATCTATCTTCAGAGCGGCTCCTTGTACCAGATGAGCCACAGTTCTTTGAGGAATGTTTGCATAGGCTTCACCATATAGTGAATCATCCATTCTTCCATTAAATATACGAACACCACCCATAGGGTCAATAAGAACCCTGGATGAATCGATCGCATCTTTGATATCTGCATGGTATTTCCCCCTAACTTTTGGAGATGCTGCATGAAATAAATCTAACATTTGATTAGCTCTCCACTCTGATATGTCCATAGGAATTTCATATTTCTGTGCGTCCGTATTGAATGTTATCATGAATGTATGCTTCTTCATGTCGTAATTAGATGCGTGACGTGTTTTCTTGCCTGTAAATCTTTCTGGACCGTCTTTAGGTAAGTCATCTACTATTAAAACATGCTCTGTCGAGAGTATTAATTTCTGTGTATATCCGAAGATCAAACCGGCCGTTCGTCTATGCACATCTATCTTATCAAAGGCTTCTAATAGCTCCCAGTCTTCTGATAAAACAGCAACTATTCTCGCTTCGGCTTGTGAAGCATCAACTTGGATAATAACTTTATTCTCATCGGCGATGAACATACTTTTGATATCTTTACCAAGGCGTCCATGTGCCGATATAGTGTGATCTGCGAGTCCGATTTTTTTAGGACGTAAAGGCTTTTTAAGAATTCCAGTAGACGATCTGCAAGTTTCAGTCGCTGAGATATTGTAAGCCGATTTGCAGCGTCCGTCGTAATCAGGTGAGAAAGAGATCTGTCTAGATTTTTGATCTCTAATTCGTCTTTCTTCGAGCACATTGTTTAATATCTCTTTCTGTTCCTTTTTCTTACAGGAACTCATTAAAGAGATTATTGTATCTTCTGATGTTGGATTTCTCTTTCTAACCTTGAATTTCATAGTTTTGTATAACAAGTCGAACATCTGTGGATATGACTTCACGTTAATATCATCACCCAGCTTCGCTGTAATTTTATCATGCACTTCATTCTGCATCTGAGTGTATTTAGTCTTTAATTCTTTCTGACGAGCAACATCAACTCTCTTACCTGTAGTTTGCAGCTTTAAATAGAATTTATGTTTCTTCATCATGTAGTTGTAATAATAGTCTCGAAGAGGCACTGAGAATCGAGCACTCAAATCATCTAAATCTTGCTCTTGTGCTTCATCTACTTCGAATTCGACAGCGCAGTCTCTAGCATTGTACGTAAGTAATTTATCAATTTTGCTTTTTCCAAGTTTAAATTCTTTACCGTCATCTTTGTAATAGGGCTCTCTAGTCCATAAACTGCTAACCACGCACAGTCGTTTATCTGGAAGTTCCGGAAAGATAACTCTAGTTTTAAGTAATGTGTCTGAGTAGACTTTTGGGCATTCGTAGCCGATAAGGTTAAGCTTATATTCGTCATACATGAAATTGTGTCCCACGATATTGATTCTTCTGAGTTGTTCATCAATCATTCTCCAACATTCATCAAGTTCGTTGTCACCCATATCAGTAAGATTGTTAGTCCCAATACGGCGAAGTAAGGGTATAGAAATAGCATGTTGTTTATTAAAAGCGAAGCCGACACACACAGGAACACAATTAATAGACTCAATGTCAACAGCCGCTTTGTCCAATTTCTCATATTGCCTGAAGAATCTATGAAGATCAAGACTATTGTGAGCTATTTGTAGCTCTCTTTCTGGCAAATTCAGAGCGGCCGTTCGTGACTCTTCTGCTGCTCTTTGCACATCTGCTTGTATTACCTTATTCCATACCCAACTTAATCCTCCTTTATTTCCTTCATCATCTGTGTGTGAGAATAGAGCTGCTGGATGAATAGTACTGACTACTTTAGTATGCCCATCGTTTGCAGTAAGAATTGAACCACGGTAGTTAAGAATGCCACTAACCCCACAAGTAGCATTAAGAGCAAGATCTCCAACGGCCAATATGACGTTCGGATGAAGTTTGTTAATTTCATTTTCCCAGAGCTCTTTAATGGATTGTTCAATGTCGACTCCGATTAAATGAAGTTTCTTTAAGTCATTCATTGGCGGACGATATTTGATCACATTTGTTATGTAGCAATCAGATCTTTTCACTCCAGCCTTAAATAGATAATCATTAAGCATTCCTCCTGTTGGTCCTACGAACGGCGTAGATTGTTCATCCTCATGCTTTCCTGGAGCTTCCCCGATTATCATTAATTTTGGTTCTACACTGCCAGTACCCGGAACATAGTTGGGCATTATTTAATGCCAACTAGAATGCTATCTGGAGTTGGAAAAATTCCATTACTAGGTCTCCATAGATGTAATACATATGGGTGATTGTTTACATATTCTGATTTCTTTGGATGAATTTGTATTACTGTATCTTCTTCGTCCCAAAATAGATCTTTAATGTAGCACATATCATCCCAGGATGGAGTGTTATATTTGTTTTTTATTCTTAAAGTAACGCTTACATGCTCCCAATCTGCACCATCTGATGCTATACACTGGAAATAGAAACTTCCATGTGGAATTAAGAATAATCCATTATTACCATCATACTCATTAGTTCTGAACTGACCATCTTTAATTCTATATCGTTCAGGAACATGCATCATAATTCATCCATGTCTGTTTGCTTTTTATACTCTCTTATAAACTTCAGAGCATCAGCGGCCGTTGTGATTTTCTCTATTTGCGGAAGCTCTTTGTATGCTCTCACTATCTTCAAATCTTCTGAGACTGAACCAATTGATCTTCTGAGAGCACGAGCAGTATCAGAAACTCTCCATGAAGCCTGAATCATTAACTTCTCTCTGTGGAAGTTATATGTTTCGACTGCTTTACGGAGATATTTAGGTGTCATAAAAGAAATTCTGGGAGAGGGAATCGAACCCTCACGTTGTTTCCAACACAAGATTTTAAGTCTTGAGCGTCTACCATTTCCGCCATCCCAGAATTTTTAGACTAGCTCATAGGCTTAAAATCTACTAGGTCGTTGAATTCATTCCCTTTGTTTGATTTCCCACGCTTAACATATCCCATCAGTTTGTGGCCTACTGTTTGCTCGAATAGCTGTGTAGTCAACTCATAACCTTTGACTGGATCGTATGGAAACTGTAGAGTCTTCCAAAGATTCTTACCGAATCCAAGAGCAGTCTCATTGAATAGCCGTTTAACTTGCGTTCCTTTACCTGGGCCATCAATAATCTTAAAATAGAAGTTGCAATTAGTTGAGCCAGGATTCTTTGCATCATCAGATGCTTCTGACTCATCATAATTGACAATCTCCATAGGATGCCAACCAACCTCTACCAAATCACCTTTTTTCAGATCGTCTGGGCTTAGAATGGCTCTCATTGTTTTTCCTCTTTCCGTTTTGCGTTGCTGGTTTACGATTCTTTGTAGAGTAGGCTACGAACGGCCGCGTCTTTAGCTTCTAATAGCTTACGTAAAGCCACCGTCCTTTCCGGATTCATTGGGTAATTAGCAACTACTTTCTCAGCTAACTCACAGAATAATCTAGAAGCTTCTTGTAAGTGTTCAGGTAAATGTTTATATTGAAAGAACTGCAACATCCTATCTTGTGGCATTTTAATCAGTTGCTAGGTTAACGGCGTCGATTGCTTTCTGAATATCCATCAACTTTCTAATATGATATTCTCTCTGCTGTTTAAGCTCATATACCATATGAGATTCTGTTCTCATAGCTACTTGATTATGAGCATATTTTGCATCAGTTGCTTGCTTCTCCTCATCTCTATATTTATCTGTCATACTTTCCAGCCCTCTCTTTCTGCTAGGTTTTCCAGTTTGGTGTGAAGGATTTGACGTTGTCGTTTGGTTGTGTTGGTTCTTCTTTTGGTTCAATTCCTCTGCTCTTGTCAATTAACTCCTTCCAGACTTCATAAAAGATTCGGTCTGTCATGTCGAACTCCTTTACGTAATCTCCTAGAAGTGGTGATTTCGCATAGTCATCTCCTATTGCTTCTGTGGATACGACATACTTCAACTTAGAAGCACCAGTTGAGTAGTCTGAGACTTTAGAGAACTGATATATTTCGGTGAAGTTACCAGGAATCATTCCTGCAACTTTAGAGCCATAAGTCACGATAGGATTAGTTTTAGTGACTTTAATAGATGCTCCAGAACCTTCTATTTTGATTGAAGGAAGAGGATGGGCCGTCCATATGACATGACAAGGAAGAGTTTTGGATATATCCAATGCTTGACTAACAAGGCTAGTCTCAACTTTGTATTCATCGAAGTCTGGTATCATCAATGGAGCATCTTTGTTTAGTTTATCCTTCTTTGACTTATTTGGATCTCTGAAACCCATTGACCAGTTTACTGCTGACGCGGTAAGATTAGTTACTGAATCGGTTATAAATGCAAAATATCTACAGTCTTTTGTGAAGCTAATGATTTTGTTGAGATATTCATGTGCGTTGTGTGCTCCGTATGTGTCGTATTCTATATTATCTAATATCTTCTTTGCTAGACTGCCGAATCGTTTCTCTGTGAAGTATGTAGTTAGTTCTATAGGCTTCATTTTATCGAAATATGCTAAATACACTGGCCCTTCTACAGCAAAGCTAGCAGCAGCTAGAGTCTTACCGAATCCTGGACTAGACTTGAATAAAAATGAAATATTGTTATCGGGTGTTATTGAGCTAGCTTTTGGCATTATATTCCTTTGGGTCTGGTTGGAGCCAATCATTGAGTCTAGAATAGCATCTATAGCAGAGTTCTACTCCTCTAGTATTTGTATTACTTAAATCATTAGATTGATATGACCTTGTATCTGGAATGAGTAACTCTTTAATTCTACTTCTAATTTCATACTCTGAGCCACATTTATCGCATATGTATTTTGTAGCCATCAAATTTCTTCATCCTGTTCTACGACTGCTTTTTGTGCATTTTGAATAGTTGCTCTTAGTCTATCAAATAAGCTCAACTCTCCTAGAATCTCTCCTTGTTTAATCTCTCTATTCTCATGAAAGGTTGGTTTATCAAACAATTCTGTCTCTGCTGTCTGATTGTGATATGGAATGATTTCTTCTAACGGTTCGTGAAGTCCTTTCGGCTTATGGCATTGGGGACAGTGCGGTTTTGCTAACCTTAGCGAGTATTCATCCATGATAAAGGCATTGCCACATCTCCAGCAAATTGATCTCTTTCCGAGTGATAAGGCGATGTTTGATTTAAAAGAACAGTCTGGGAGGCAACAGAAAAACACTTCGTTCCCACTCTTATAGCGGAGTCTCTTCAATTTGTGAATGTGCGACGACTTAACGGCCATTACTCCTTCTCCATTCTGACATCTTTAATAACTCCGAAGAATTTACCTACATATTCTTTAGTAAAAGTGTAATTACATGCTAAGCATTGAAATGTGCTTTCTGGTAAAATTAGTCTTTCTAGTAAGAAAAGTGGAGAGTATTCATTTGCACAAATAGGACAGCGTATGAACTGTGGAATAAACATTACGTCTGTAGTATTAAACATTTGAATCCTCGAAGCGGCCGGCTCCGACTGATTAGCAGTCCATTATTAGGCTGCGTAAATCAAAATCAGAACCGGCCTATCCTCTGCTTTGCAGCACTACTGTTCTCAATTGTTGCTTTCACAATCCCAGAACGACTAACAAAGCAGAGGAGTCTTGTTAATAAATATCATCTATTTTAGTTACTTTAACTGGTGGAGTATCAGGCTCTACTTTATATAGAATCATACATACATATCTAGATCTACCATCCTCTTTGACTTTTCTTATTGCTTCCCTAGTAGCCTCATCTTCATATTCTAATAGAATGTGCCTTGCAGCATCTGGACTCATTGTTGTATAATATTTCTTCATCATTCAACTCCTGTCATTTTCGCAGTGACATCCCATTCAGCTATTGTCACATAGTTATCTTCTAGCTTTCTATCCTTGGAGTCTTGCCCGCTGCTATCGCAAATCTCAAAATATTCACAGAGACGGTTAAACTTGTAGCAACTAGTGGGTTTCTCAACCCAGTCTCCAGTTGCCACGCATGTTAAATATTCATTCAAGATCATCTTAGTAAGATTAGACTTCCAATCTACAATATAGATTGGATCATATGATAATGGTAGACGTTTAAATTTCTCTTCAGCCGTTTTAGGCTTCTTCACGTCTGGATCTTGCAATCCTATTCTATTAACTAGCAGATAATTGCTATCAACAGCAGAACAATAGTTGATGAATTGATTACTCTTCCTTAATACCATCGAATCTCTGGAATATGTCTTATGGTCAATAGGAAGCCGTTCGTAGGATGCCGATTGTCCAATTCCATGATAGTTTACGAGTAAGTCTATCTTTCCAGAGATGATGATTCTAACGCTGTCGTCTTCAAACAGATTGTATGCGAATGGGGTCTCAACGGCTAAGACTTCTAAACAGTTTTCATCATCAGCTCTCCAGTAATCACAATGTTCTTCAATCGCTGTTAAGACACGATTTACATCATCAGATTCTAGGCTATTTTCTTCGGGGTTTGCAGCCATTTCTCGAATCTTCATCAGGCAAGCTTCTATTCTCTCATTGTAAGGTTGCTGCTCTTTGAGCATTGTGTAATAAACAGCTAGTCCTTCATGAGCTATAGAACCCTTTTCTAATGCTTCTGCTTTACGATACATTACAGGCAATGACTTATTATGGTTATGCCTAAAGTTGTATCTAGCTGGACAAGTTTCAAATAAGTCTATTTTGCTCGCATCCAAGATAATATTTGCTTTATTTTCAGTCATGTCCCATCACCAAATCCACTTCTATTATCTCCAAATCTAATGCCGTTCGTCCATCTGGTTTAATATCAATATCATCTTCCCATTCTCCGGTATAAGAATTTGTACTAGAGATATGTCTAGCATTAGGATTAGCAGCCCACATTGATATGCACCTTGCGGCTTTTCGTCTAGTAGATATTAGTCTTGGAACATCTATAGCTTTCTTAAATTCGTGCTCTGGAACGTTGGGATTCCAATGAGAATAGCCTCTGTCTCTCTTAGCTTGTGGCATTAATTCTCCCGTAGCCCTATGTCTTATACAGTAATATCTAGCT
>Ga0210394_10003656_pt1 | contig 18905 bp, 13 predicted proteins | sample IncBWC12MmetaG_FD_160121 | JGI IMG/M metagenome (GOLD analysis project Ga0210394, IMG submission 160121) | Forest soil microbial communities from Barre Woods Harvard Forest LTER site, Petersham, Massachusetts, United States - Inc-BW-C-12-M | ecosystem: Environmental > Terrestrial > Soil >... | reverse complement strand
CGGTTCCGCCACGGCGGGCAGCGGGCAATGGGTGGCTGGAGGCGACTGGATCACCCCCTGGCGGGATAAGGCCCTGAACGCCCGCGCTGTTTTGCCGGAATATTTTCCGCACTCGGCCGGTCTAGCGAGGTGTGGGGCGGCTTGTGCCGACAAAACGTCGTCACGAGCTGAATCCATATCGCTCAAACACGACTGAAGGGACAGAACCGATGCAGAAACTCTGGAGCATCCTGCTGCTCCTGAGCGCCAGCTTTTGCGCCCAGGGAACGCCAGCCAACGCAGCCTCGACCACTCAGACCGAAACCGCGACACCGGCGCTGAACCCGGTGGTCCAATGGAACCGAGCACTTCTGGTGATTGTTCGCACGCCCGGCGCGCAGTCGGCCACCGTCCACCCGACCCGCAGCTTTGCGATCATGCACGCTGCGATGTACGACGCGGTGAACGCGATCGACAAGAGGCATAAGGCCTACCTGGTCACGCTGCCGGGGGTGTCGCCAGAGGCTTCGCAGGAGGCAGCCGCCGCGGCGGCGGCCCACGAAGTGTTGGTCGGGCTGTACCCGGCTTTCAAGACGCCGCTGGATGCCGAACTTCAGCAATCATTGGCCCAGATTGCCGACGGCAAGAACAAGACCGACGGTATCGCGATCGGGGTGGCCGTCGCGGATCGCACGCTGGCTCTGCGAAGCAACGACGGCTCCAGCGCCTCGCCGGTTGCTTACGTTTTCGGGACCGCCCCGGGCGACTACCAGTCGACCCCTCCGAACTTTGCTCCCCAGCCGCAGTTCACGCATTGGTCTCATGTCGTCCCGTTTGCGCTGAAGAGCTCAAACCAGTTCCGTCCAGGTCCTCCGCCGAGGTTGACCGGCGACGACTACGCCGATGCTTTCGATGAAGTCAAATCCCTGGGAATCGCCAACAGCACAACGGCGACGGCCGACGAAGCCTTAACTGGGCGATTCTGGAACGGAGCCATTCAAAACTACTGGAACGAGATCACGCAAACGGCTTCGCAGGCTCACAATTTGACGACTGCGGATAACGCGCGGCTGTTCGCACTACTCAACCTGAGCTTCGCGGACTCCGTCATTGCCTTCTACGACGCAAAATATACGTACAACTTCTGGCGGCCGGTCACCGCCATTCGTGCCGCCGGCGCCGATGACAACCCGGCAACGCTGCCTGACCCGGCCTGGCTTCCCGAAGTCGGCAAAACAGCTCCGGATCCATCCTATCCCGGTGCGCATGCCGTCATCAGTGCCGCTGGAGCAGAAGTGCTGGGTTCATTCTTCGGAAGAGACCGTTTCGACTTTGACGTGACCTCCGAGGTCTTGCCGGGCGCAGTGCGTTCTTTCCCGAGCTTCTCGGCAGCCGCTGAAGAAGCCACCTTGAGCCGCATTTTTGGCGGACAACATTTCCGGTTCGACCTGACCACGGGTCATCGCCTGGGTCGTGAGACCGGCGATTTCGTGTTCGACAACTTCCTGGGGGTCCGCGATACCGATGGAAGCTTTTAGCCGGAACCGACTTTGATTGATCAGAGCCGCCCGGCAGGACCGATACGGTCCTGCCGGGCAGTTCGCGATGCGCCTCAGAAGTCTCACCGGCGACCCGTCCGGCCTCGGGGGCCGCGTGCTGCCAGACGGCCCCCGGGCCGGTAGAATCCTCAGCAAATCGAGCGCTAGCGCGAAAACGTTCCATGACACGACAAGCCCGGCTGGAAGACTTTCCGTTGCGCACGTTCGACAAGCTGCGTTACGGCGACACCGACCGGCAGGGGCACGTCAACAACGCGGTGTTTGCCACACTGCTGGAGACCGGCCGCGTCGAGATGGTCTACGACGCTCAGCGCCCGCTGATAGACCCGGGCTGCGCCTTCGTGATCGCGCGCCTGGAACTCGATTTCATCGACGAAATGCTGTGGCCTGGCCGCGTCGACATCGGAACGCGCGTGAAATCGATCGGACGCAGCTCGCTCACAGTCGAGCAGGCCCTGTTCCAGAACGATCGTCTGGTCGCCTGGGCCGAGACGGTGCTGGTTCAGGTCGATGAGACGACCCGCAAATCGCAGGCCCTGTCCGAGGGCGCCATCGAGCAACTGAAGCGGTTCGTCGCTCCGACTGCCGAGCAGACCCGGGCACAGCCCGGCGCGAGCGCCGCCCCCGCCTTTTCGATACGCAAGGCCACGCTCGAAGACCGGGGCACGCTCGAAAGCCTGATCGCCCGTTCCGCGCGAGCACTCACCCTCGGCGCCTACACGCCGAAGCAGGTCGAAACGGCGCTGCGCGGAGCGTTCGGCGTCGATACGCAGCTGATCAAGGACGGCACCTACCTGCTCGCCGAGGCCGACCGCAACCTCGTCGGCTGCGGCGGGTGGAGCCGGCGCCACACGCTGTTCGGCGGCGACGCACACGCGCACCGCGACGCCGCCCCGCTCGATCCCGCACGGGATGCCGCAAAGATTCGCGCATTCTTCGTCGATCCAGGCTACGTCCGCCACGGCATCGGGCGCGCGATCCTGGAGCGTTGCGAGGCGCAAGCGCGCAGCTGGGGGTTTTCGCGTTTCGAACTGATGGCCATGCTGTCGGGCGTCGATTTCTACCGGGCGCAGGGCTACCAGTCGGGCCCCCCCGTTCAATACGAACTGGAGCCCGGTCTGACCATCGAGTTCGTGCCGATGAGCAAAACCGCCTAGAGTCCGCAGACGACGCGCGACGCCACGCAAGACACGACGATGTTCAAGCGGCAGGCAGCCGGCGTACTGGACGTCGCTTACACGCAAACCGGGCCAGCCGACGGCGAGCCGGTCGTTCTGCTGCACGGCTTCCCGTACGACGTGCACGCCTACGATGAGGTCGCACCGATACTGGCCGCAAACGGCTGTCGCGTGATCACGCCCTACCTGCGCGGCTTCGGGCCGACACGTTTCCTGTCGCCGGACACCCCGCGCTCGGGTCAGCAGGCCGCGCTGGGCTCCGATGTGCTGGCGCTGATGGACGCGCTGGCAATCGAACGCGCCGTCGTCGCCGGGTACGACTGGGGCGGACGTGCCGCCTGCGTGGTCGCGGCCTTGTGGCCCAATCGGGTGCGCGGACTCGTGTCGTGCGGGGCCGACGGCTACAACATCCATGACATCGCCGGATCGAACCGACCGCAGGCGCCGGAATCCGAGCTGCGCTACTGGTACCAGTTCTATTTCCACACCGAGCGTGGCCGCGCCGGCCTGGCACAGAACCGGCACGCATTGTGCAAGCTGCTGTGGCAGCTGTGGTCCCCCAACTGGCGCTTCGACGATGCGACCTACGACCGGACGGCCGCTTCGTTCGACAACCCGGACTTCGTCGAGGTCGTGATTCATTCCTACCGGCATCGCTACGGCGTGGTACCGGGCGATCCGGCCCTGGTCGACATCGAGCAGCGCCTGGCTGCGCAGCCCGCGATCACGGTTCCGTCGGTCGCGTTGCATGGGGCGGCCAACGGCGTGCTGCCGCCGCACGCCTCGGACGATCACCACCCTCGATTCGCCGCGGCCTATCGGCGCCAGGTGATCCCGATCGTGGGCCACAATGTCCCGCAGGAAGCGCCGCGGCAGTTCGCCGATGCGGTGCGCTCGTTGATCTGATCGCGACCAGCGGTAGCAAGTTCAGGGGCAGATGGCCGTCAATTCGGTCGATTCCCCGGCGGCGTTCTGGTACAATTGGGTTCAGTGGCAATAGACCAGCGCCCGCCGTTCCTCGGTGAGGCTGTTGCCGCGGTCAATCCTGACTCGTTTTATTCACGTCGTTCGTCTGCAATTTGCTGGTCGATGAACGCCACGCTTCAAGCTTGAAGCGCCGGCAGACCAACCCAAGAAAGTATCTGAAATGTCATTTTCAAGTCTCGGCTTGTCCGATGCGCTGTTGCGCGCGGTCGCCGACGCCGGCTACACAGAGCCGACGCCCATCCAGCTCCAAGCCATTCCCGCAGTGCTCGCCGGCGGCGACCTGCTCGCGGGCGCACAGACCGGCACCGGCAAGACGGCCGGCTTCGTGCTGCCGATTCTGCAGCGCCTTTTAACCAACCCACGGGCACCCGGCCGTGCGCCGATCCGCGTGCTGATCATGACGCCCACGCGCGAACTGGCAGCCCAGGTCGAAGAAAGCGTTCGCACGTACGGCAAGCACTTGAATTTCACCTCCACCTCGGTGTTCGGCGGCGTCGGCATCAATCCGCAGATCACCGCGTTGCGCCGCGGGGTCGACATCGTGGTGGCCACTCCCGGCCGCCTGCTCGATCATCACCGCAGCCGCACCATCGACCTGTCCGGTGTCGAGACGCTGGTGCTCGATGAGGCGGATCGGATGCTCGACATGGGGTTCATGCCCGACATCAAGCGCATCCTGGCGATACTGCCCAAGAAACGGCAGAACCTGCTGTTCTCGGCGACGTTCTCCGACGAGATCCGCGACCTCGCACAGGGCCTGCTCCATTCCCCGGCCCAGATCCAGGCCACGCCGCGCAATTCGACCGTCGATGCGGTCGAGCAGACCGTGCACCCGGTCGATGCCAAGCGCAAGACCGAACTGCTGGTGCACCTGGTCAAGGATCAGCAGTGGTTCCAGGTGCTGGTGTTCACGCGGACCAAGCACGGCGCCAACCGCCTGGCCGAGCAGCTGGGAAAGAACGGCATCACCGCGCTCGCGATCCACGGCAACAAGAGTCAGGGTGCCCGCACCCGGGCGCTGGCCGAATTCAAGAGCGCCAAGCTGCAGGTCCTGGTCGCCACCGACATCGCGGCGCGCGGCCTGGACATCGAGCAACTGCCGCACGTGGTGAACTTCGACCTTCCGAATGTGCCCGAAGACTACGTGCACCGGATCGGCCGCACCGCCCGCGCCGGCAATAGCGGCGCAGCCATCTCGCTCGTCAGTCCCGACGAAATGGCCTACCTGCGCGACATCGAGCGCCTGATCCGCCGTTCGATCCCGCGCGCGGTCGTCGCAGGCTTCGAGGCCGGATCGCACGGCCGTGCCGAGCCCGCTGAAGCGGCCAGACCCGCCCGTCCGCCGCGAGCGAAGCCTGCAGCGCGGCCGCGTACGCCGGCGCCGCGCTCGCACCCGGGCCCGGAACGCGCCGCGGCCGCCAAGCGCCCCGCCTCATCGCCGCGCTCGCACCCGGCTGCCGAACACGCGGCCGCCGCCAAGCGGCCTGCGTCATCGCCACGCTCGCACCCGGCCCCCGAACGCGCCGCCCCCGCCAAGCGCCCCGCCTCATCGCGCGCTCGCCAACCGGCGGTCGATCCGATGGTGCGGGCGCACCTGCCGCCGGGCTTCACGATGGGCCAGTCCGCGCGTCGCGGACGGTAACCGCGAATCGCTGCGAGGCGACGGGCCGGGGTGCATCGAGCGGTCCATCGCTTCGCCGCTTTTTAAGCGTTTCTTCAGCAGCGTTTCTTCAGCTAAGGCGCCGGGTTCCCCGGCGCCTTTTTTTTGACGCGTTGCGCCGCACGGGCGCTGCCTTGCCGGATACCGTGATGAGGTCCGTCGTGCCCGATTGAGCTGCGTCAAAATGACGTTGTGCGCGAGTGCGACGCTACGGTCAGGTTGTGCATCGACTCGCGAGGAAAAAAGATGAGAACCTGCGCAGTTGGGGCCACGGGACGAATCGATCCGGCCGCGCCGTGGTTGGCGTTGTCGCTGGCGGTGGGCCTGACGTGGGCGATCCCCTTCGGCCCCCAGCCGCTTGCGGCTTCGGCACACGAGCGCGGCAAGGCGCTTTACGAGCGCAACTGCGCGGTGTGCCACGGGGTCGACGGCCGCGCCGACACGCCGGTCGGGCGGCTGCTGAAGCCGCACCCGCGCGACTTCGCCGATCCGGTCGAAATGGCGCATCTGGACTTCGATCGCCTCTATCAAAGCATCAAGGATGGAAGGCCGGGAACCGCGATGGCGGCCTGGAAGGATGAGCTGTCCGAGACCGAGGTGGGCGATGTGATCGACTACATCCAGGAGCTGTCGTCGGCCGCGAAGGCCGCGCCGATGTCGGCCGAAGCGCTCAGTCTGGAGTCCGGTCGACGGACCTTCGTGCGGGAGTGTGCGACCTGCCACGGCAGGGGCGGGCAAGCCGATACCGAGGTCGCGAAAGTCCTCGATCCGCCGCCGAGCCAGTTCGCGGACCCGGTCGCGATGGCGCGTCTGGACGACGCCCGCGTGTACCTGGCGATCTACCGCGGCCGGCCCGGAACCGCGATGGGCGGATGGGGAGAATTGCTGGCGCCGGCGGAAATCATCGACGTGATGCGCTACCTGCGCACGCTGGTGCGCCCGCTGCCCGAAGGAACGACGCCGGCCCAGCTGGACATGCTGGTCGGCCAGCAGATCTACCGGCAGCAATGCGTCGCGTGCCATGGAGAAAACGGCGACGCCCGCACGCCGCTGGGACAGCAGCTGGTGCCCCGTCCGCGTGACTTCACGAACACCCGGGAGATGGCGGCGCTCTCCGACGACCAGCTGGTGCACGCGATCCGGCGCGGCGTGTCCGGAACGGCGATGGCGCCGTGGGAGGGCGTGCTGAACAGGGAGGATGTCCGGCGCGTGGCCCTGTACATTCGCCGCAGTTTCGGACACCGCTGACGGCGACCGCAACGCAGCAAGCGCGGATCCGGCCGAGTCTCAGCCGGTTGGACGATGACGCGGCCCGCGCGTCAAAACGATAATTTCCCGCTGTTACAAAAGGACGCACTCGCACAGGCGCCCAGGTCAGCGGGCGAGGCTTCGAGACGTTCAAGCAGTGACGCCCGTTGCGCGATCCAGCAGGTTCGAAGCATCGCCACGCGCCCGCGGGCATTCGAGAGGGGTTCATGAGAAAGCTGTCCTTCGCCTTGGTGTTGCTGGTGGCCGGCTGCGTGGTTTACGAGCCGGCCCCCCGGTACACGCCTCCGCCGCCTGCGCCGATCACTTACGAGCCACCGCCCGCGCCGACCTACGAGCCGCCGCCGCCGTTCGAGCCGGCCCCGATCACATACGAGCCGCCGCCCCCGCAGCCGGTTGTCAGCGTGTACGTCGAGCCACCGATCGAAGAACCCCCTCCGATCGCCTGTCCCTGGGCCCCTCCACCGATGCTCGTCGAAGAACCCCCTCCGCCGCCTTTGCCCAGCGCCGTCTGGATCGGCGGATTCTGGGTGTGGCACGGAACCTGGGTGTGGGACTACGGCCGCTGGGCCGAGGCGCCGCGGCCCGGCTACCGCTGGGTTGAACCGTATTACGAGCACCGTCGCGGCGTCGTGATCTTCATCACCGGGCACTGGGGCTCCACGCAAGCCGTATTCGTTCCGCCGCCACGCGACCGTTACTTCGAGGTCGAGCGCCCACTGCCGGGTGTGATCGCGGGGCCTGCGCCGATCGGACCCGAGGGCGTGTTCGTGCCGCCACCGCCGGGGTCGCGGCCCGGCATCATCATTCCAGCGCCCATAGGTACCGCGCCGGCCGTGGTTACCAGTGCGCCGGCCGTCATCAACGTCGGCATGCGGATCAACAACAACGTGAACAGCAACAACACGACCGTCGTGAACAACGTCACCAACGTGACCAACGTAACCAACATCACGCACGTGACGATCGTGGCGCCCGCCAGCGCAACCGCCAGCGGACAGGCCGTGAACACGTCGGTTCCGGCGCAGGCGCATCTGGCCGCCGCCCTTGCACCGGTGGTTCGCGTGGCGGCACCGCAACCGCTGACGCAGCAATCGATACCGGCCTTCGCACGTGGCCGCGCGGTCGCCCTGCCACCACCGCAGCCGGTGCACGCCATCCTGCAACAACCCGCGCCCAGGCCAGTCGCTCAGCCACCGGCGCCACCGGCAATGCCGCCACGACCCGCGACCGCGTTGCCGGTGGCACCGCACCCGGCTGCCTCGGAAAACCCCGCTGCGCAGCAGCCTATGGAACGCTTCGAACGCCCCGTGCCGCCACCGCAACAGGCTCAGCCGGCGGCGAGCCGGCCGCAGGCGCCCGCGGAGCGACTTGAACGCGTCGAGCCGCGACCGGCCGCTGTGAACCCGCCGCGGCCTGCCGCCAGCGCGAACAACCCCGCCCCGACACCCAAGCCGGCGGCACCGGTGGCCGCACCCAAGAATCCGCAGAACCCGCAGCCGGCAACAGTGGCGCACAAGGAAAAGCCGGCCGGCCAACCTCAAAGTGACAAGAAATCCAACGCGAGCGAAAAAGGAAAGCAAAACGACAAGGGCAAAGAGGGTGAAAAGGACAAGGAGCAAAAGGACAAGGAGCATGTTGAACGTTGACAACAGGGACTTGAACGCGTGGTTGGACAAGCGTTCGCGTCTGACGTATGCTGGAGTTTGCAATCGTTAAGGCTTCGTTCGACCCTCTGATCGTGCCGGCCCAAATTCCCATCGGTCCGCGCCTCCTTTCCATCGGTAAACGTACTTGACGTTCGCACGTCCTGGCACGTGCCCGGACGGAACTCCTTCAATACTCATTCACTCATTCACGCATCAGGGACGACAGATGGCACAAGGCACCGTCAAGTGGTTCAACGAGTCCAAAGGCTTCGGCTTCATTACCCCCGAGGACGGCGGAAAAGATCTTTTCGCGCATTTCTCGCAGATCCAAGGCAGCGGCTTCAAGACCCTGCAGGAAGGCCAGCGCGTCGAGTTCGTGGTCGCGCCGGGCACCAAGGGTCCGCAGGCGACCCAGATCCGAGTGATCTGAGCCGTGCCGGCTGACCTGGTCAGCTGACCAGAAGGGAAGAACGGATTGGCCAAGACCAATTACGCGTTCGAAAAGCGTCAGCGCGAACAGGCCAAGAAAAAGAAGCAGGAGGCCAAGCGGCAGCGCAAGGTGGGCTCGCAAACGCCGACCGACGCTCCCGAGGCTCCAGCTCCAGCACCGGCGCCGGCCGCCGACCCAGCTAAGTCCTAGCAGCAGTGGGCCATCCCGCCGGCGGGATGGCGCTTCTTTCAAGGCTCTGCCAGCCGATATTCGGCATGGCAGGCGGTGCATGTTGCCGTCTGCTCGCGCCGGCCTGCGGCTTTGATTTCGCTTCAGCCATCAACAGCCCTGGGCTATATTTGACGTGGCGCTGTTCGCGACCGCCACGATTCAGGCCGACGCTGTGTCGTGCGCCGGCCCGGAGGCTTTGATGGATTGCGAGTCGGAACCGAGTCCGAGCCAGCAGCGAGCGTCCGCCCGCGTCGGGGTGGTCGACGACGATCCGCTGTCCAGTTCGTTGCAGGCACACCTGGTGTCGTTGCTCGGCCACCGCGCAATCGTCGAAACCGATCCCGAACAGGCGATCGAACGCGCGCTGCAAGGACAGTTCGACCTGATCCTGCTGGCCTTCGGGCTGCCGGAGCTGGACGGCTTCGAGGCCTTGCGCCGGCTCAGGCAGCGCGAGGCGGCCGAGAAACGCGCCTCGACCCCCGTGATTGCGGTGACCACCTATGTGACGGAAGCGGACCGGCTGCGCTGCCTGATGGCCGGTTTTGCCGATCACGTAAGCAAACCGATTCACGCAGAGGCCTTCGAAGCTTCGTTGCGGCGCGCGCTGGCTCACCGCGCCAGCGCTGTCGCCGCGCCGGCCGCCGGCGAGCTGCAGTCCGACGTCGACCGGCTGCGCGCCACCGCCAGGCGTCTGGCGGACGTGAAACCGCAGGATCGCGGGTTCGCCCCGACCGTGACGGAAAAGTTCGCGCTGCGCTCGCAACAGCTGATCGAATCGATGCGAGTGGCGCTGAACGAACGGGATCCGGAGCAGGTGGCGCAGGGAGCACGGGCCATGAAGTCGCTGGCCGAGCTGCTGGGCGTCAGCCGGCTGGCCGATATGTGCGCCCGGCTCGAACAGATGATGCTGGCGCAAGAGTGGAGTGGCGCCGAACAGATGATGGAAGAAATCGAGTATGGGAACGTGGCGGTGCTGACCGTGCTGTTCGAGTCGGCCCGATGAGCGGTCCCGCTCAGGCGCGTCCGGACATGAGGGCAGCGGCAAGAAGACCGATCCTGCGGACCGACTACCAGAAGCCGGCGTTCCAGATCGAACGGATCTGGCTGGGGTTCGATCTGTCGATCGAATCGACCGAGGTCGAAGCGCAACTGCATGTGCGGCGCACGCCGCACGCGCCTGGCGCGCCGCTGCGGCTCGACGGCGAGCGCCTGCAACTGCAGTCGATCAGGCTGGACGGGCGCGAGCTGAAGGACGGCGAATTGGAGGTTGACGATGGCGGCCTGTCGGTCAACGGCGTGCAGGCCGAGTCGTTCGTGCTGACGGTCCGCACCCGCGTGCGGCCGCAGGCCAATTCCGAACTGCTGGGCCTGTACGCGTCCTCGGACACGCTGCTCACGCAATGCGAGGCACAGGGCTTTCGCAGGATCACCTATTTTCCGGACCGCCCCGACGTGCTGACGCGCTACACCGTGTGTCTGCGCGCCGACCGCAAGCGCTTCCCCGTGCTGCTGTCCAACGGCAACCTGGTCCAGGAGGGCGACCTGTCCGATGGCCGCCATTTTGCGACCTGGGACGATCCGCACCCGAAGCCGAGCTACCTGTTCGCGCTGGTGGCAGGGAAGCTGCAATGCCGCGAGTCACGCATCACGACGCGCTCGGGCCGCGCCGTTCGACTCCAGTTGTGGGCCGACGGGTCGGATCTGCCCCGCCTCGCGCATGCGCAGCACTGCCTGGAGCGCGCGATCGGCTGGGACGAACGGCGCTTCGGACTGGAGCTGGACCTGGACCGCTACATGATCGTGGCGGTGCGGGACTTCAATTTCGGCGCGATGGAGAACAAGGGGCTGAACCTGTTCAGCACGCGCTATGTGCTGGCCGACCCATCGATCGCGACCGACGCCGACTACGCGGAGATCGAGGCAGTGGTCGGTCATGAGTATTTCCATAACTGGACCGGCAATCGGGTGACCTGTCGCGACTGGTTCCAGTTGAGCCTGAAGGAGGGCCTGACGGTATACCGCGAGCAGGAGTTCATGCGCGACATGCTGGAGCTCAGCTTTTCGGATCCGGCCTGCGCGCGCTCGGCCTGCAGCGCGCCCCGGATCGAGGCGGTTCGCACGCTGCGGACCACCCAGTTCGCCGAGGACGCGGGCCCGATGGCACACTCGGTGCGGCCCGATGCCTACCTGGAAATCAACAACTTCTACACGCCCACGGTCTACCGCAAAGGGGCCGAACTGATCCGGATGCTGGCCACGCTCGCCGGCCAGGCGGCGTTCGACCGCGGTTTCGGCGACTTCATCGCGCGCCACGACGGCAGTGCCGTCACGTGCGAAGACTTCGTCGCATCGATCGCCGGCGCGGCCGGACGCGACCTGAGCCAGTTCCTGCGTTGGTACTCGCAGGCCGGGACGCCGCGCGTTGCGGTCAGTCCCCTGTACGACGATCAGACCCGCTCGCTCGAGCTGACGTTCGTCCAGAGCTGCCCGCCGACGCGCGGGCAAACCGACAAGGAACCCTTCCTGATCCCGCTGGCCATCGGGCTGCTGGGGCCCGACGGCGCGCAGCTTCCGGTCAGAATTGAAGGCAGCGTCAAGCACAGCGCCGCCGGCGACGCGACGGCCGTGCTGGAGCTGTGCGAACCGGCGCATACGGTGCGCCTGGTCGACGTGCCGCCCGGTGCCATCCCGTCGCTGCTTCGCCACTTCTCCGCGCCGGTGATCGTCGAGTATCCCTACCACGACGCCGAGCTGGCGGTGCTGGCGCGGCATGATCCCGATCCGTGCAACCGGTGGGACGCGTTGCAGCGGAGCCTGCTCGGGCACCTGTCCTCGGCGGTCGATGCGCTCGAGGTCGGAAATCCGGCGCAGTTGGATCCAGAACTGGCCGCGCTGATCCGGGAGACGCTGCTCGATGAGGCGCTGGCGCCGGCTTTCCGCGAGCTGGCACTGCGCTTGCCCGCCGAATGCCTGATGGCGGAAGCGCGCCCGATCGTGGTGCCGGAGGCAGTGCTCGGCGCCCGGGTGCAACTGCAGCGCCTGGTGGGGCGCGAGCTGCACGCGAACTGGCAGGCGGCGTACGCCTCGATGAAGCTGCAGACCGAAGGTCCCTACCGGCCGGATCCGGTTTCGGCCGGGCGCCGGGCCTTGAAGAACCTTGCGCTCGAGTACCTGGTGGCCAGCGGCGATCGAGCGGCGATCGACCTGGCCCGCGTTCAGCTGTCCGGCGCCGACAACCTGAGCGATCGCTTGGCGGCGCTGACCGTGCTGGTGAACTGCCCTTCGCCGGCCAAAGCCAGCCTGCTGCTGCAGTTTGCGCGCGACTGGCACAGCGAACCGTTGCTGATGAACAAGTGGTTCAACGTCCAGGCCACTGCGATCAGGCAGCCCGGCGAGCCGCCGGTGCTGGAACGCGTGCGCACGCTGTTGCGTCACGGCGCCTATTGCGAGCAGGATCCTCAGACCGTCGATGCGCTGGTGGTGGCGTTCTGCACGGACAACTGCGCCGAGTTTCATCAGGCGGACGGATCGGGCTACGCATTCTGGCTCGAGCAGGTCGCGCGCCTCGATGCGATCAACCCGATCGTCGCGGCGCGCCTGGCGCGCGCGCTCAATCGCTGGCGCCGCTACGTTCCGGATCGCCAGGCGCTGATGCGCCGGGCGCTGCAGGAAGTGGCCGCGCGGCCGTCGCTGTCGGCCGATGTGCGCGAAGTCGTCGAGCGGGCGCTGGGCGCTTGAGGGCCGACAGATCCAAGAGGAGCGCACCGATGCCATCGCTCAACATCCTGATCGCGCAGGGGGGCGGCCCGACCGCGGTGATCAATCAATCGCTGGCCGGCGTCGTGTTCGCGGCCCACCACAGCGGCGTCATCGATCGCGTGGTCGGCGCACGGCACGGCGTGCGCGGCATCCTGAACGAGGACCTGGTGGACCTGTCGTGCGAGACGGCGGTTCACCTGGAAGCGGTCGCGCGAACTCCCGGCTCAGCGCTCGGGTCGACCCGCGACAAGCCGGACCTGGCCTATTGCAAGGAGATGCTGAAGGTCCTGAAGGCACACGAGATCGGTCACTTCTACTACATCGGGGGCAACGATTCGGCCGACACGGTACGGATCGTCAGCGAGCAGGCACGCGAGTCCGCCTACTCGCTCCGATGCATCCACATTCCGAAGACGATCGACAACGACCTGGTCGGCAACGACCACACGCCAGGCTTTCCGTCGGCGGCGCGCTTCGTCGTGCAGGCATTCGTCGGGGCCAACCTGGACAACGCCTCGCTGCCGGGCGTCTATGTGGCGGTCGTGATGGGGCGGCACGCGGGCTTCCTGACTGCCGCCTCGGCGCTGGCGCGCAAATTCCCCGACGACGGCCCGCACCTGATCTATGTGCCGGAGCGGACCTTCGAGCCGGAGCGGTTCGTGGCCGACGTGAGGACCGTGCACGAGCGCCTGGGCCGCTGCGTGGTTGCCGTGTCGGAAGGCGTGCACGACGCGGCCGGCGTTCCGATCATCTCGAAGCTGGCGCCCGCCGCCGAGCGCGATCCGCACGGCAACGTGCAGCTGTCCGGAACCGGGGCGCTGGCCGACCTGCTGTGCGCGCAGATCCGCGATCGGCTCGGTATCAAGCGCGTGCGCGGGGAGACGTTCGGCTACCTGCAGCGATCATTCGCCGGCTGCGTGTCGGACGTCGACCAGCGCGAAGCCTTCGAGGTGGGCGAACGCGCGGTCCGGTTCGCGCTGTCGGCCGACCGCGACGGCTCGGTCTCGATCAAGCGCGTCGGCCACTACGCGGTCGACTACGAACTGGCGCCGCTCGAAACGGTCGCGGCGCAGACGCGCGTGATGGAGGAGCATCTGATCGATGCCGGCGGAACCGACGTCACCGACGCGTTCCGCGCCTATCTTCAGCCCCTGCTCGGATCCGGCCTGCCCGAAGCGGATCGGCTGCGCGCCGCGGCGGTGCCCAAGCGGCTCAAAGCGCGCTGACGCGCCGCGCGATCTCGACGATCACGGCGTGCTTGACCTGGCCGACCACGGCCAGCTCGAACGACTGCGGCTGCGCCGACACCACCTGTTGCAGCGCCGGCCACTGCTCGGGAGCGATCGCGACATATAGGCGCGAACCCGGTTGCAGACCGGCCAGGCGCGCGTCCAGCTCCGGCACCGGCTCGGCCGCGCCGCGCGAATAAAAGCGCAGCGACGCCGGCGTTCTGCGCCCCCAGTACAGCAGCGCACCGGGACGGGTCCGCAGCTGCTCGCGCCACGCCGCCACCGGACCGGCGAACGAGCTGCCGTTCGCGCGCAGCGGTGCCCACACGATCGCACCGAGGCAGACCAGCGCCACCGAGGAGCACGCGACCCAGGTCACGGCGCCCCGCCATGGGCCCGGCTGCGCCGAACGCCGCGCCAGCTCCAGTCCCAGCAGCGCCGCCAGCGGCGTCAGCACCGGCAGCACGTAGGTCCAGATCAGGTTGCCGGCGAACGTGAAGACCGCAAGCGGCACCAGCGCAGCCAGCAGCGCGAGCAGGCGACCGTCGTCGTCAAACCAGGCGCGCGCCCGGGCCAGCCATCCCCGGCCCGGGCGCACCAGCGCCAGCAACAGAACCGACCACAGTCCGAGCGCGCCGGCCAGGTAGGCCCAGATCGTCCCGAACGGTTCGCGATGCGCGGTGCCGTAGCGGTCACCGGTCCAGCCCGGCTGCAGATACCGCAGCAGATGCTCGCCAACCAGGAAATAGTTCAGAAAGCCGGGCGTGCGCGCTTCGGCCCAGATGTACCAGGGCAGGCAGACGGCAGCGCACAGCGCGGTGCCGCCGATCCACGGCAGCGCCCGCCAGATCGCCTGCCAGCGCCCGCGCCACAAAGCCCATACGGCGATCGGCGCAGCCACGTACAGGAACGAGACCGGACCCTTGGCCAGCATCGCCAGGCCGGCTGCGACGAAGAACCCGTAGCGCCACAGCACGCGGTCGGATCCGTCGATCACCGCGCGCTGGAACGCGACCAGCATCCAGGCCGTGCTCAGGCCCAGCGCCGGGTCAGTCATCACGGCACCGTAGCCGATGAAAAACAGCACGGTGGTGGCCAGGATCAGACAGGAGAGCAGCGGGGCGGCGCTCAAACCCTCTCCCCCTCCCCTCTCCCGCTGCGCGGGCGAGGGGCGACCCGGAGAACCAGGGCTCCCCTCTGCCGCACCGGCACCCTCTCCCCCCGCCCTGTCCCGCTGCGCGGGCGAGGGGCGATCCGGAGAACCAGGGCTCCCCTCTGCCGCACCGGCACCCTCTCCCCCTGCCCTGTCCCGCTGCGCGGGCTAGGGGCGACCCGGAGAACCAGGGCTCCCCTCTGCCGCACCGGCACCCTCTCCCCCTGCCCTGTCCCGCTGCGCGGGCGAGGGGCGATCCGGGGAGCCAGAGCTCCCCTCTCCCGCTTGCGGGAGAGGGGCCGGGGGAGAGGGGCGGCGCGCTAGAGACCCGGTCCATATGCCGCACAGCACCAACACCCCGACTCCGCACAGCATCGAAGGAAGCCTGAGCGCGAACTCGTCGACGCCGAACACATAGGTCGATGCGGCGCTGAGCCACGCGTACAGCGGCGGCTTGGCCCAGAAAGGGGTGCCGGGCGTCTCCTGCGGCGTCACCCAGTTGCCCGTTTCACGCATCACGCGGGCGATCTCGCCGTAGCGCGCCTCGCTCGTATCCATCAGCGGGTACCCGCCCAGCGTGGCCAGCCGCACCGCCAGCGCCACGGCCAGCGCCGCGAGCAGCCAGCGCGACCGCAGCCCGGGCGCGGCCGGCCTCAGCGCCGCGTCCGGTCGGTCGGCCGAAGCCGAAGTCACGGAATGATCACGCAGGAGCCGGTGGTACGTCGCCCGGCCAGGTCCTCGTGCGCCTTCGCGGCCTCTTCGAGGCGGTACCGGCACGTCACTTCGATCTTGATCTTGCCGCTGCGGACCATCTGGAACAGTTCCTTCGCGCTCTGCTCGTAACGCTCGCGCGGCTTCAGGTGGGTGACCAGCGTGGGCCGGGTCACGTAAAGAGAACCCTTCTGCGCCAGGATGCCCAGGTTCACTGCGGTCACCGGTCCCGACGAGCTGCCGAAGCTCACCATCAGGCTGCGCGGCTGCAAGCAATCGAGCGACTTGTCCCAGGTGTCTTTGCCCACGCTGTCGTAGACGACCGGAACCTTGGCTCCGCTGGTCAGTTCGAGCACGCGCGCCGCCAGGTCTTCTTTCGTGTAGTCGATCGTGGCCCAGGCTCCGTGCTCGCGCGCCAGGTTCGCCTTTTCCGGCGAGCCGACCGTTCCGATCAGCTTGACCCCGAGCGCGCGCGCCCACTGGCAGGCGATCAGCCCCACGCCGCCGGCCGCCGCGTGAAACAGGATCGTCTCGTAACCCTGCAGCCGGTACGTCTGTCGAAACAGGTACTGCACCGTCAGACCCTTGAGCATCATCGCCGCGGCCTGTTCGTAGCTGATCCCCGGCGGCAGCTTCACGACCGCGTCCGCGTTGATCACGTACGCACCGGCGTAGGCCCCGATCGGTCCCGACGCGTAGGCGACGCGATCGCCCACTTTCAAGCCCTTGACAGCGGATCCGACCGACTCGACCTCGCCGGCGCCTTCCGAGCCCAGACCATGCGGAAGCGGCGCCTGGTACAGGCCGCTTCGATAGTAGATATCGATGAAATTCAACCCGGCCGCGTGCTGTATCAGCCGCACCTGGTCCGGGCCCGGATCCGGCACATCGATCTCGACGACACGCATCACCTCCGGCCCGCCGTGGCGTTCGATTCGAACCGCCTGGGTCTTCATTTTCTCCCCGCTTGCGCCCGCCCTGCGCGCAGGTTTCGAAACGTCCGGGATAATACGCGCAGCCCTTTGGCCGCCCGAGCGAACAAGACTGCACCGCCCCGATGCCGCGCATTTCCGTTTACGTGATCGCGTTCAACGAAGCCGACAAGATCGAAGCCGCTTTGCGCAGCGTCAAGTGGGCCGACGAAATCGTCGTGGCCGACTCCCACAGCACCGACGCAACGGTCGAGATCGCGCGCCGCTACACGGACCGGATCATCCAGGTGCCCTTCGCAGGCTTCGGCAAGTTGCGCAACGCGGTGCTGGACGAGTTGACCGGTGACTGGATCTTCAGCCTGGATGCCGACGAGCGCTGCACCGCCGCGGCCGCCGATGAAATCCGGCGCGTGACCTCCGATCCGGACGCGCGCGACGCCTACCTGATGCCGCGGCGCAATTACGTGTTCGGTCGCTGGATCCGGCACTCCGGCTACTTCCCGGACTACCGGCAGCCGCAGGTGTTCCGGCGCGGCCGGCTGCGCTACACGGAAGACGCGGTGCACGAAACCTACGTGCTGGAAGGCTCGCTCGGGGTGCTGCGCGAGCCGATCGCGCAGGTCCCGTTCCGCGACTTGGCCCAGATGCTTCACAAGATGCAGCGCTACTCGACGCTGGGCGTGCAGCGCCTGACGTTGCGCGGCGGCAGGGCGTCGATGTGGCGCGCGCTGCTGCACGGATCAGCATCGTTCCTGCGCCACTACGTTCTGAAGCTCGGCGTGCTGGACGGCTGGGCCGGTTTCGTGATCGCGTTCGCGAACTTCGAAGGCACGTTTTACCGGTACGCGAAACAGGTAGAGCAGCAGCGCGAGCTGGTTCGCGAGCCGGCATTGCCCCACAGCTTTCGAAACTAATCCCATTTCCACCCTGGCTGAAGGTGATTGGGTGTTACGTGACATCGATTTGGACGATGTGGCGGTACCATTTTTCAGCTACGTTGCTAACCTAACCGACGGATAATGCAGTGCAAATGGTGTCCCACGCTGTCGCTACGCAATCCTATGAGCCTTCGGCGGCGATGCCACCCGCCCCGAAGCAGATCGGTCGTTTCGAGGTTCGCTCCGAGATCGGGCGAGGCTCGAACGGCGTGGTCTACGCTGCGTTCGATCCGGTGCTCGGACGCGAGGTCGCGATCAAGGCGATCCCGCTGGCCGCTGACAACCAGGTGCGGCGCCGCGCCGAAGCGAGCTTCCTGCAGGAAGCCAAGAGTGCGGCCAGCCTGAATCATCCAGGCATCGTCACTGTATTCGATGCCGGCAAGACCGATGCCGTGGCTTACATCGCGATGGAGCGCCTGTACGGCAGCGATCTGCACGATTGGCTCGCCACGCGCAACAAGCTCTCCACCAAGACGATCGCATCGATGATGGCGCGCGTGGTCGACGCCGTGCACTACGCACACCGACGCGGGCTGATCCACCGGGACCTGAAGCCGAGCAACATCTTTCTGACGCGCGACATGAAGCCGAAGGTGCTGGACTTCGGAGTCGCGCTGGCCCAGTACAGCGATACGCCGCTGACGGCCAGCCGCCAGCTGATCGGAACTCCGAATTACATGTCGCCTGAACAGGCGCTCGGCCGGGCGCTGGATGCCCGCAGCGACGTGTTTTCGATGGGCGCGATCCTGTACGAATTGCTGACCGGACAGCGCGCTTTCGACGGCAAACAGGTCGAAGAGACGCTCACCCGAGTCGCCTCGCAGCCGCCGACTCCGATTTATCAGCTCAATCCGGACGTGCCCGCGGAGCTGATCGAAATCGTGCATCGCGCGCTGGCCAAGGATGCGTCCGAGCGCTATCAGAGTGCCGCCGAGATGCGCAACGACCTGGTGATGGTGGCCGCACGCGAGGATTCCGGCCGGCTCCCCACGCTGACGCCGGACACACCGGTTCCGACGCTGAACCGCCGCAGCGTCCGGCTCGTGGTCGCGACGCTCGCCGTATCGGTGTCGATCGTGATCCTGGCGCTCGAGCAGCCGCGGCGGACATCGGCCGTCCCGGCGCCGGCACCGGTTGCCGGCGCGGACGAGAGCGCGCCGAGCCCCGCAGGGGCCAGCGCAGCCGCAAGCAATGCGTCCGCCAGCGCCGAGCCTGCGCGCGCAGCCACGCACCCCGACATCCAG
>Ga0210394_10003655_pt1 | contig 18911 bp, 9 predicted proteins | sample IncBWC12MmetaG_FD_160121 | JGI IMG/M metagenome (GOLD analysis project Ga0210394, IMG submission 160121) | Forest soil microbial communities from Barre Woods Harvard Forest LTER site, Petersham, Massachusetts, United States - Inc-BW-C-12-M | ecosystem: Environmental > Terrestrial > Soil >... | reverse complement strand
GATCCGCGCAAGTATGATTTCAGCCGCGTCGGCCGCCTGAAGTTCAACATCAAGATGGGGCTCGACACTCCTCTTGACAACCGCACGCTCGATACGCCTGATTTCGTTTCGGCGATCAAGTATCTCTTCAAGCTGCGCAAGAGCATCGGCGTGGTCGACGACATCGACCATCTCGGCAACCGCCGCGTTCGCGCGGTCGGCGAGCTTCTCGAAAACCAGTTCCGCATCGGCCTCGTCCGCATGGAACGCGCCATCAAGGAAAAGATGAGCGTGTACCAGGAAATGTCCACGGCGATGCCGCACGACCTGGTCAACGCCAAGCCGGTTATGGCGGCGATCCGCGAATTCTTCGGATCCTCGCAGCTCAGCCAGTTCATGGACCAGACCAACCCGCTCAGCGAAATCACACACAAGCGCCGTCTTTCGGCTCTTGGACCCGGTGGTCTTTCGCGTGAACGCGCGGGATTCGAAGTCCGCGACGTTCATCCGACGCACTACGGCCGCATTTGCCCGATTGAAACGCCGGAAGGCCCGAACATCGGTTTGATCAGCTCGCTCTCGTGCTTTGCGCGCATCAACGACTACGGCTTTATCGAGTCGCCATATCGCCGCGTAAAGGGCGGGCGCATCATCGACTACGTCCAGATCGTCAATGCCGGAGACAGCGAATTCAAAGCCGGCGAAATCGTCGAGAAAGACAAAGTCGAAGAACTCAACGAAGAGCTGAAGCGCCGTAAAGTCGTCTACGAGCCGTACTGCTTCTACCTGTCCGCTTGGGAAGAAGACAAGTACGTCGTGGCGCAGGCCAACGTTTCGCTCGATGAACGACTGAAGATCACCACCGAGCTCGTCAACTGCCGGCAAGCCGGCAACTTCGTGCTCAAGAGCCGCGACGAAGTCGATTACGTCGACGTTTCGCCGAAGCAGCTCGTTTCCGTGGCCGCCAGCTTGATTCCGTTCCTCGAGAACGACGACGCCAACCGCGCGCTCATGGGTTCCAACATGCAGCGCCAGGCTGTGCCGCTCATTCGTGGGGAAGCGCCGCTCGTCGGCACTGGCATGGAGCGCGTCACTGCGCGCGATTCCGGCGCGGTCGTGCTTTGCAAGCGCGAAGGCATCGTCGATCAGGTCGATTCGGAGCGCATCATCGTGCGCGTCGAGTCCGATCACTCCGGCGTGCTTAGCCGCGAAGTGGGCGCGGACATCTATCAGCTCATCAAGTTCAAGCGTTCGAACCAGAACACTTGCATCAGCCAGAAGCCGTTTGTTCGCGTCGGCGATCGTGTGAAAAAGGGCCAGGTTCTTGCGGACGGTCCTTGCACCGAACGCGGCGAACTCGCTCTTGGCCGAAACGTGCTCGTGGCTTTCCTGCCCTGGCGTGGTTACAACTTTGAAGACGCCATCCTCGTCAGCGAAAAGCTGGTGAAGGACGATTACTACACCTCGATTCACATCGAGGAGTACGAAATCGAAGCGCGCGACACCAAACTCGGTCCCGAGGAAGTCACTCGCGACATTCCCAACATCAGCGAGTCTTTCCTTCGCAACCTGGATGAAAGCGGCGTCATTCGAATCGGCGCGGTAATCAAACCGGGCGACATTCTGGTCGGCAAAGTCACGCCCAAGGGCGAGACCACGCTTACGCCGGAAGAAAAGCTCCTGCGCGCCATCTTCGGCGAAAAAGCCGGAGACGTTCGCGACGCTTCTCTCTACTGCCCGCCGGGCATCGAAGGCACCATCGTGGACGTCAAGATCTTCACCCGCAAGGGCGGAGAAAAGGACGAGCGCCACAAGGCTATCGAAGCCACGCAAGTCTTCAAGCTGGAAAAGAACCTCGCCGACGAAATCCGCATCCTTACGGATGAGCGCCTCAAGCGCCTTTCGGATTTGCTCGGTGGAAAAATTCTCCAGGCCGACTTGCACGACGAAAAGACCAACAAGCGCCTGTTGACCAAGGGCACGGACTTGACCCGCGAGCTGATCGAAAAGATCTCCACCCGCAACCTCAAGCGCCTGAAGCTCAACGAAAAGGATCCTCTCCTGATCGAAAAGATCGAAGAGATCGAGGAGATGACCTCGCGCCAGATTGACGTCCTCCGCAAGATCACCGAGGAGCGCAAGGAAAAGCTCAAGAAGGGCGACGAGCTGCCTCCTGGCGTCATCAAGCTGGTGAAGGTCTATATCGCCATGAAGCGCAAGCTTTCCATCGGCGACAAAATGGCCGGACGCCACGGTAACAAGGGCGTCATCGCCCGCATCGTGCCGCAGGAAGATATGCCAAGCCTTCCGGATGGCACGCCAGTCGAGATCGTTCTGAATCCTCTCGGCGTTCCTTCGCGTATGAACGTCGGACAGGTTCTCGAGACGCACTTGGGCTGGGCTTCCAAGGAACTGGGCAACAGCCTCAAGCGTTTGCTGAGCAAGGAAGTCAAGGCCGAAGCTTTGCGCCGCTGGTTCCGCGAAGTCTTCACCGAGACGACCGTTTGGAAGACGCTATCGAAACTGAGCGACGACGAGTTGCTCGACTACGCCGAAGGCTTCAAGGACGGCATCCCCTTCGCCACGCCGGTATTTGACGGCGCGCGCGAACCGGAAATCCGCCACTTGCTCGAAGTCGCTGGCTTGCCGCACGCCGGGAAGATCAATCTCTTCGACGGCATGACCGGCGAGCAGTTCGATCAACCGATCACCGTCGGCTACATCTACATGCTCAAGCTTTCGCATCTCGTCGACGACAAGATTCACGCGCGCTCCATCGGACCGTATTCGCTCATCACCCAGCAGCCGCTCGGTGGTAAAGCACAGTTCGGCGGCCAGCGCTTCGGCGAAATGGAAGTCTGGGCGCTCGAGGCCTACGGCGCAGCGCACATCCTGCAAGAGTTGCTCACGGCGAAGTCCGACGACGTTTATGGCCGCGCGAAAATTTACGAGGCTATCGTCAAGGGCGAGCCGGGTATCGAGCCAGGCGTGCCGGAATCGTTCAACGTGCTCGTTCGCGAGTTGCAATCGCTCTGTCTTGACGTCGAATTGATGAAGCGGCAGAAGCAGCCGTCAGATAAAGCAGCCGATTAACGCCGCTTGTAGGGGCACGATTCATCGTGCCCCTCTCAAGCAAGCTTTTGTGAGTTAGCAAGTTTAGTTTTTTGGGTTCTCAGCCGCTCCGGTGCAAAACATCGGATCGCGTCCCCGGTGAAAGCCGGGGAGGGAGGAAACAACCTTGTATCGTAGCAGCCCTTATGATCGCGCCAGTTTGATCGCCGATTTCGATTCGATTCGAATCAGTTTGGCGAGTCCAGAAAAAATCCGTTCGTGGTCCCACGGCGAAGTCACCAAGCCGGAGACCATCAACTACCGCACCTTTAAACCCGAGCGTGACGGCCTTTTCTGCGCCAAGATTTTTGGCCCCGTCACCGACTGGGAATGCCTGTGCGGCAAGTACAAGCGCATGAAGCATCGCGGCGTTATCTGCGATAAGTGCGGCGTCGAAGTCACTCTGAGCAAAGTCCGCCGCGAGCGCCTTGGCCACATCGAGCTGGCTTCGCCCTGTTCGCACGTCTGGTTCTTCAAGGGCCTGCCCAGCCGCATCGGCTACTTGCTAGACATTTCCATGCGCGACCTCGAGCGCATCCTGTACTTCGAAGCGTTCGTAGTTGTGGATGCCGGCGAAGTCGCCGTTCTTCGTGAGCGCGAAGTCCTTCTCGAAGATAAGTACCGCGAGCTGCAGAAAGAATATCCCGGCCAGTTCACCGCCAAAATGGGCGCCGAAGCCATCAAGGAACTTCTCCGCCGCGTTGAAGTGGACAAGCTCTCAGAGGAACTCCGCGAGAAGATGAAGGCCGACCCTTCGCTGCAGAAGCGCATCAAGTTCGCCAAGCGCCTGAAAGTGCTCGAAGCTTTCCGCAAGAGCGGCAACAAGCCGGAGTGGATGATTCTCGATGTGATTCCGGTTCTTCCGCCGGAGCTGCGCCCGCTTGTGCCTCTGGACGGCGGCCGTTTCGCAACCTCCGACTTGAACGATCTCTATCGACGCGTCATCAACCGCAACAACCGCCTCAAGAAGCTCATGGAGCTTCGCGCGCCCGATGTCATCGTCCGCAACGAAAAGCGCATGCTGCAGGAAGCCGTCGACGCTTTGTTCGATAACGGGCGCCGCGGCCGCGTTTTGCGTGGCACCAACAACCGCCCCCTCAAGTCCCTCAGCGATACGCTCAAGGGCAAGCAGGGCCGCTTCCGCCAGAACCTTCTCGGCAAGCGCGTGGACTACTCCGGCCGTTCCGTTATCGTCGTCGGCCCGGAGCTGAAACTCAACCAGTGCGGTCTGCCCAAGAAAATGGCGCTCGAGCTCTTCAAGCCGTTCATCTATCACAAGCTCGAAGCGCAGGGTCACTGCACCACCATCAAGCAAGCCAAGGAAATGGTCGAGCAGCAAGAGCCGGTGGTTTGGGACATTCTGGAAGACGTCATTCGCGAACATCCAGTTTTGCTAAACCGCGCTCCAACGCTGCACCGTCTCGGCATTCAGGCGTTCGAACCGGTCCTCGTCGAAGGCAAAGCCATCCGCATTCACCCGCTCGTCTGCACCGCGTTCAACGCGGACTTTGACGGTGACCAGATGGCAGTGCACATCCCGCTTTCGCCGGAATCTCAGGTCGAAGCGTCTGTGCTCATGCTCAGCTCGCGCAACATCCTGTCGCCCGCGCACGGTCTGCCTCTGGCCGTTCCGTCGCAGGACATGGTTCTCGGCATCTATTACTTGACCAAGTCCAAGCCAGGTGCCAAGGGTGAAGGCCGTGTCTTCGGTCAGTCCGACGAAGTCGTACTCGCACTCGAAGCCGGTGAAGTCGAGCTCCTCACTCCGATCCGCCTTCGTTACAGCGGCGAAGTGATCGACCTCACCACCGCTTACGACGATCAGGACGTGCCGCACACCGAGCCCGTCAAGATGGAGCGTCAGTTCATTCAGACCACTGTCGGCCGCGTGATTTTCAATTCGCACTTGCCTGCGAAGTTCCCCTACGTGAACGGTCTTCTCAAAAAGAAGGGCGTTCAGCAGCTCGTCTATTACGCTTACTTGCGTTATGGCTTGGAAGACACCGTCGTTCTGCTCGACCACTTGAAGGAGCTCGGCTTCACTTACGCCACGAAGTCCGGCATCTCCATCGGAATCGACGACATGCTCATCCCCAGCGACAAGTACAAGCTGGTCGAAAATGCCGAAAAGGAAGTCGTCAAGGTGCAGCAGCAATACCTCGACGGCGCCATCACCAACGGCGAGCGCTACAACAAAGTCATCGCCATCTGGGGCGACGTCACGGAAAAAGTCGCCGACGAAATGTTCAAAGCTCTCGAGAATCAGGACAAAGAGGGCAACATCAACCCCGTCTACGTCATGGCGGACTCCGGAGCTCGCGGTTCGAAACAGCAGATCCGCCAGCTTTCCGGTATGCGCGGTTTGATGGCCAAGCCCTCGGGCGAAGTCATCGAAACGCCCATCACGTCCAACTTCCGCGAAGGCCTCACCGTGTTGCAGTACTTCATCTCGACGCACGGCGCGCGTAAGGGCTTGGCCGACACGGCGCTCAAGACCGCCGATTCCGGTTACCTCACTCGCCGCCTCGTTGACGTGGCTCAGGACGTCATCATCAATGAGCGCGATTGCGGCACCACGGACGGCATCTTCGTCGAACCCATCATCGAAGCCGGCGTCGAAGTCGAACCGCTGCGCGACCGCATCGTTGGCCGCGTCTCTCTCGACAAGATCAAGGACTTCGAGGGCTCGATCATCGTCGACGTCAACCAGGAAATCACCGAAGACCTCGCCAACCAGGTGCAGGCTGCCGGTATCGAGCGCGTCCGCATTCGTTCCGTGCTCACTTGCGAATCGCGTCGCGGAGTTTGTGCTCTCTGCTACGGCCGCAACCTCGCCTCCGGGCGCATGGTTGAACTAGGCGAAGCGGTCGGCGTCATCGCCGCGCAGTCCAGCGGCGAACCCGGCACACAGTTGACGATGCGTACGTTCCACATCGGCGGAACTGCCACCCGCGTTTCCGAGCGTTCCACGCTCGAAGCGCGCAACAACGGTGTCGTGAAGTTCGTGGACCTCAAGTTCGTCGAGGGCCGCGGCGGCACTTCCATCGCCATGAACCGCGCTGGCCTCATCGCCATCGTCGACGAAAAGGACCGCGAGAAGGAGCGCTACCACGTCGTTTACGGCGCGCGCCTCCGCGTGGTCGATGGCGAACACGTCACCCATGGCCAGATTCTTGCCGAATGGGATCCGTTCACCTTCTCGATCCTTACCGAAACCGCCGGCTCCATCCGGTTTGACGACCTGAAGACGGGCGTCACGATCGAAGAGCAAGTGGACGAAGTGACCGGCCTCTCTCAGGACGTGGTCACACTGCCCCCCGGCGATGAAAAACATCAGCCTGCGATTCTTGTCCGCGACTCTTCCGGCAAGGTCCGCAAAAAGTACCTCATGCCTTCGCGCGCTCACTTGATGGTCAAGGATGGCGACGAAGTGCAAGCCGGAGACGTGCTCGCGAAAATCCCGCGTGAAACCACCAAGACGAAAGACATCACCGGTGGTCTCCCGCGCGTCGTCGAACTCTTCGAAACCCGTAAGCCCAAGGATCCTGCCGTCATCAGCGAAGTCGACGGCGTGGTTCGTTACGGCGATATCGCCAAGGGCATGCGCAAGGTCTACGTCGAAAGCGAAGATGGCAAGACCACCAAGGAATATTCGATTCCGCGCGGCGTGCACATCAACGTTCAGGAAGGCGATCACGTCAAGGCGGGCGAGGCGCTCATCGATGGCCCGCTCAACTTGCACGACTTGCTCGCAGTCCTCGGCGAAAAGTTCACGCAAGCCTACTTGGTCAACGCCATTCAAGAGGTCTACCGCCTCCAGGGCGTCAACATCAACGACAAGCACATCGAGACGATCTCTCGCCAGATGATGCGCTGGGTTAAGGTCGAAGACGTGGGCGACACCACGTTCCTCCTCGAGGAACAGGTGGACAAGTTCCGCTTCCGCGAGGAAAACGATCGAATCATCGCCGACGGTGGCCGTCCCGCAACTGGGCGCCCTCTGCTCCTCGGCATCACCAAGGCATCGCTCTCGACCGACTCGTTCATCTCGGCCGCGAGCTTCCAGGAGACCACGCGCGTACTCACCGAAGCGGCCGTTGCGGGTAAGGTGGACTACCTCCGCGGCCTCAAGGAAAACGTCATCATGGGCCGCCTCATTCCCGCTGGCACGGGCCTCGAGCACTACCGCAGCATTCAGTTGCTGACGGAAATGCCCGCACCCGCTCCTATCGAGGAAATTCCGGAAGCCGCCGAGCTCACGGCCGAAGAAGCCGCGGCGCTGGACTTCCTGCAAAAAGACAGCGAAGCCGACGCAGCCACGGAAGGCTAGTCGGTTCCAAAGGCGGAGTTTCCCGCCGACAACACGTCTAGATCGTCGAAGCGTCCCGGTTCATACCGGGGCGCTTTGTTTTTAGTCAATTTGTACAGGTACCGTTCAAGCACTTCGCGCGCCGCGCGTCATTGCTCAGGCACGGCGCTATTCCTACAATGATTCGTGCAGCTCCTGGACGGCTCCCTGGCCCCTTTCACCAGGCGCCGACCGCGTTCTAATGCCCAAAAACGACGACTTATCCCCAGATTCGGCGAACAACTCTCCATCCGGCGGCCCCGACCGACCCACGGTCTCTTCGCGCCTCGATCAATTTGAAAAACGTCAGCGGGGTCTCTGGCATTTAACCTTTCTCCTTCTGCTTCTGATCTCTATCGGGTTTGCTGTCGTGTCGTGGGGCACCATCCGTGACCTCACGCAGCGGCTCGAACCTCTTCTACCCGGACTCGTGGTCATCGTCGTCCTCTTTATTGCCTATGCCTGGAAGCGCACACAGGAAATCTCCGAACTGCGCGGCCTTGTCCACGGCCTGGAGCAGCGGGATTCTACTCCCCCGACCGAGAAGCAGTTTGATCAGCTCTTTTCCGTTATCTCCCGCTCTCAGCAGGGGTATCGCGACCTCATCGATTCCTTCGATGACATCCTCATCGCTCTCTCGCTGGAGGGCGAGATCCGCGCCGTGAATCGCAGCTTTGCGGACCTTGTCGGTTTCAATTATCAGCAGATCATCGGCCGCCCGATATCCGATTTCCTCGAAGAGGGCAGCGGCGATGGCCCCGAACTGATCCGCCGCGCGCTGCCGCGCTTTATCGAGCGCCGCCATTGGTCCGGCATCATTCAAATCCGCCTCAAAAAGCAGAACGCTGTCTGTTATTACGATTGCGTCGCGCACGCCATGACGCGCGACAACCAGGTCCACGGCCTCACCGTTCTTGGCCGAGACATCACCGCGCTGCGCAAAAATGAAGCGCGCTTCACCGAACTCTTCGAGACCCTCCAGGAAGGCATCTACATCGCTATTCCGGACGGCACTATCCTCGACGTCAATCCCGCGCTCGTCCGCATGCTGGGCTACGACTCCAAGGAAGAATTGCTCACGAAGCGCGTCCCGGAAGTCTTTACAGGCCATGCCGAGAGAAAATCGCTCATTGAGGAAGTCGAGCGCCAGCCCGCGCCGCAGGGCCGCGAAATCACTCTGCTGCGCAAGGATGGCTCTCCCATCTACTGTCTCAACACGACCAGCGCCGTGCGCGACACTTCCGGCCGCGTGATCCGTTATCAGGGCTCCCTGATGGACATCACCGCGCGCCGCCAGATGGAGCGCCAGCTCCATAAGGAACAGGAATTCGCGCGCCGCCTCATCGACAGCTTCCCGGATCTGATTCTCGTGGTGGATTCCACTGCTCATTACACTTTCATCAGCCCGCGCTGCGAAGAAGTCCTGGGCTATGAGCTCTCTGAAGTTACAAATGCGGAGTTTGGCAGTCGCACCCACGCCGAAGATCTCCCCATCTTGCTTGCGGTCTTCGCGGACATCCTTGCCGGACGCCAGACTTTTGGTTCTCTCGAAGCGCGCGTGCGCCACAAGTCGGGCGACTGGCGACGTATCCGTTTCAATTTCAGTCCCCTCGCGGATGAAACCGGGAAAATCGAAGGCGTCGTCCTCTCCGGCCGCGACGTAACTGAACTCAAGCGCCTCGAAGAGCAGCTCATTCAAGCTGAAAAGCTGGCCGCCATGGGCCAGATGCTCGCCGGCGTCGCTCACGAGTTGAACAATCCCCTCACCGCCATCCTCGGCGTGACGGAATTGTTGCGCGAAGGCCAGACCGACCAGGAAGCCACCAAGCGCCAGCTCGAAATAACGCATCGTCAGGCCCGCCGCGCCGCGCGCATCGTTCAAAATCTTCTAGAATTTTCTCGTCCCGCTTCGCCGCAGAAAAAACCCGTCGATCTCAACAGCATTATCGATCGCACCGTGCAGCTGCACGAACACTCGCTCCGCAGAAATAGCGTCGAAGTGGATTTCCGTCCTCAGCCGGACTTTCCCGGCGTCGTTGCCGACGCCAATCAGCTCATTCAAGTTTTTCTAAATTTGGTCACCAACGGCGAGCAAGCTATTCGCGAGGTGCGTGAATCGGGCCGCATACAGATTCGCCTCGCCCGTGTCGGCTCTCGCATCTCCGTCACCTTCCAGGATGACGGCGTTGGCATTCGCCCCGAATCCGTCCCGCGCCTTTTCGATCCCTTTTACACCACCAAGCGTCCCGGTGGCGGCACTGGCCTGGGCCTAAGCATCTGTTTGTCCATCGTTCGCGAGCATGGCGGCACGATTGAAGCAGCGGCCCTTCCCGCGGGCGGCTCTGCTTTCACCGTTTATCTTCCCGTTGCCGCCGACCAGACCACTCGGCCCTCCACCAATCTTTCAGGTACGGTGACGGTCGCAGCTCCCAACCTCAACTTGTTGAGAGGCAGATCTGTTCTCGTGCTCGACGATGAAGAAAGCCTGCGCAGTCTGCTCTTCGAAGGGCTCACCGCCCGCGAGTTGCACGTGGACTGTGCTGCTACTCTGGAGGAGGCGTTGGCCTTTGTCTCCGAACGCTCTCCTGACGCTATCCTTTGCGATATAAATCTTTCGCAAGACGGCGGTCATCTCAATGGCAAGCTCGCCGCGGAGCGCATCCTCGCCGCGGCGGGAAACCGCAAGCCAGCCCTGATCTACATGTCGGGAGAGTTGATCGAACCCTCGGAAGCGCCGGGAAGCCCGGACGCGCCGCGCCACTTGCAGAAACCTTTCCGCATCTCTGATGTTCTCGCCTTGCTTCAGCAAGTCTTCGCCGACGCTCCCGCCGACGCGACGTCCGAATGAAGGTTTACCCAAGCGCATCCTGCTGCCAGACGAGCAGTTCGGGGAATAGCTCCGTTTCCCGTTTCCGCTTCAACCTGGCGTTGAGTACGCGCTAGACCGGGAGCGATCAGTCCCCCATCCACCCCGACCTCCCTACAATTCTCGACCGCTTCGGTGTAGAGTGTGCTCGTATGGAAGCCCATCTGGATGGTCTGGCGCGCGATTTCCGCTATGCCTTCCGAAACCTCCGCAAGAATCGCCGTTTTTCTCTCATCGCCATCTGCGCCTTGGCTCTTGGCATCGGCGCTTCCACGGTCGTCTTCAGCGTCGTCTACAACGCAATCTTTGAGGCACTGCCCTATAAAAATTTTCGAAGGTCCGTTGTCTTTGGAATTCATAATCTTGCAAACGCAGGAGGTTGGAAGGGAAGGAACTTTTTTTATCCGCCCGAATTTCGTGGGTTTCGCGAGCAGAATCACGTGTTCGAAGACATGATCGCCTACGAAGGCATACGTCTTCAGTATGATGATGGAAAAGCGCTTCACTATTGGCCCATGGGTGCGACAGTTTCGGGCAATACGTTTGCATATCTCGGCGTCGCTCCTTATATCGGCCGATCGATCACGGAGGAAGATGCCAATCCGGGCGCTCCGCTAGTTTTCGTGATGAATTACCGATTCTGGCAGAGTGAATTTGGTGGCGATCCGAAAATACTTGGCAGGAGTTTCGTCTTTTACGGCAAACCGACAATACTTGTCGGAATCATGCCGCCGGGGTTCAACGCTTTTGATGCGAGCTACTGGCTGCCGGACCACCGGGACGAAGAGGGCTCCTCTCTTCACGGTGGAGGGCAACTTATGGGACGTCTTAAGCCCGGCGTCACCTTGAAAGCCGCCGGTGCTGATCTCGATGCCATTGCGCACCGCCTTCAGAAAGAAAACCCCAAGGGAATTTTTCCAGAAAAATTTGCCATCGTTCCTCAGACGCTGCTCGATAGCCTGATCGGCGATTTCAAGAACACGCTCTATGCTCTGCTGGCCGCGGTTTTTCTGTTGCTTTTGATCGCCTGCAGCAACGTGGCAAATCTTCTCCTCGCTCGAGCTACTTCCCGGGAGCGGGAAATCGCCATGCGCGCCACGATGGGCGCGTCCCGCGGCCGGCTGATCCGGCAACTCCTCGTCGAAAGTTTAGTGCTTGCCGCAGCGGCCGCAGTGGCCGGCTTTGCTTTGGCCTATTTTGGGTTGAAAATTGTCGTGTCCCTCATTCCTGCCGGCACACTCCCCGACGAAACCGTGATTCGCATGAACGCGCCGGTCCTTCTCCTGTCGATGGGTGTAACACTGCTGACGACCATCCTCTGTGGCCTCGCCCCCGCTCTTCATGTCGTACGCGGAGATTTACAGCCGCGTCTCACCGGCAGCGGCAAAGGTGTCGGCGGAAATTATCGGCACGGTAAGCTTCGCGCCGGGCTCGTAGTCAGCGAAGTTGCCTTCTCGATCCTCCTGCTCATCGGCGCTGGCCTCCTGATGCGCAGCTTCCTGGTTCTTACGCGAGTGGACTTGGGATTCAATCCCAGGAATGTTTTCTATTTTCGGCTTGATCCCACGATGTACGCGCAGTTTTCGGATCGCCGGATCAGGCAGAATGCACTAACTCGGAGTCTCCTTGATCGGCTTAGCGCTCTCCCGGGTGTAGTCTCCGTCTCCGAATCCGTACAAGAACCGCCTTTGAACTACGATTGGAGCGACACCATCATTCCTGGCAAGCCTCACGCCGAACGCTGGGAAACGAGGTATGAAATATGCAGTGAAGGCTATTTCCAAACGCTCGGTCTGCCGTTGCTTCACGGGAGATTTTTTTCGAAGGAAGATGTGGACGCCGAGCGATACGTGATGGTTGTGAACCAGGCCTTCGCTCGTCAGTACTTTCCTGGTGAGGACCCCCTAGGACAAAAAGTCAAATTGGAGATTCTCGATCGCCCTTTTCTCAACATGCCGCACAACATCTACTTCGAGATCGTTGGAGTCGCGGGTGACTACAAGACCCGCGGCCCTGACTCCTGGCAATCTTTTCCGGAAGTGTTTATTCCCTATAGCGTGCAGGGATTTAGCTGGCGAACCTTCATGGTCCGAACCGCCGTTGATCCAAACTCCTTCTTGAAGAACATTGGCCAGGAGGTGCAGGCCATCGATTCCAGCGTCCGGGTCGCCAAGTCCGGCAGTCTGGAAGGATCGTTGCGTGAATTTTATCGCGGCCCGCAATTTGAACTTATCACTATGGGAGCCTTCGCTTCTGTCGGGCTCGTCTTAGTCGTCATCGGCATATTCAGCGTGATGGCCTACACCGTCTCTATGCAAATTCACGAGATCGGCATTCGCATGGCGCTGGGAGCACAACAGAGAAACATTCTTCGGCTCCTGCTTCTCAATGGCCTTCGTCTGGTCTTGGCCGGTATTTTCGTCGGCCTTCTCGCAAGCTTTGCCCTGACGCGATTTCTTGCGAGCCAAATCCCCGGTGTTTCCGCCACAGACCCGGCCACATTCGCTGCCGTTGTCGCAATCGTTGTTTCGGTGGGCCTGACCGCCTGCCTCATGCCCGCCCGACACGCTGCCCAAACCGATCCCCTCGTCGCCCTCCGCTATGAATAAGGCCTCCCCACTTTGCTACGGTTCGAACTTATTGCCCTTTGGGACAGCTTCCGCAACGCAGTACGTTTGTACTATCGGCAGCGCGCTCGCAGACTGCAACAATTGAGTGATGTCTGGGCCGTCGCGTGTGGGGCTCTCCGCGGCCTGTTCGTTCATTGAACTTGCGTCGTCCTCCGGCGCACGAGGAAAAATCCTATCGTGGATTCCGCAGTGGACACTCGGCCTTCGACTGCCTCGCCCTCGGCGAACTCCCCAAAAACTTCTGGGGAAAACTCTCCGGCCAATCCCAGGCGGAATGCCGTTGCTTGCGAAGTGCAGCTTACCGCAACCGGCGCGCGCCCCTCCGAAAAAGGCGGCCAGCGCGAGCTCTTCACCGAAGAGACCACCACGGCTCTGGTGTTTGAGAATGGCGGAGTCCTCCGGTTGGCTGCGGCGGTGGTTCCCGGACAATTGTTGTTTCTCACTCACAAGGAAACCAAGCGTGAAGTCGTCGCGCAAGTAACGCGCAAGCGCGACTTTAGGCCGATGATTTGCTACGTCGAGGTGGAATTCAGCGAGCCTGCCCCAGGATTTTGGGGCGTCGAGTTTTCCGAGACCCCTGCGCCCGCAGCGGCGCCGTCCAAGCAAAAGGAATCGGAAGGATCGGCGCAAGACGCCGAAGCCATCTTCTCCAGCGAGCCAATCGCGCCTGCCCCCGCTCCCAGCCTGCAGGAAATTGCCATGCTGAACGAGGAAGTCGAGGCGCTGCGTGAGCAATTGAAATTGCTTCAAGCGCAGAAGTCCACAGCGAATTTACCCGCCCCCGCTCCGATTCCCGATCCTTCCCACACAACAGCTCCCGAGCCGCCACGCGCTACTCTAAATATTCCTGCCCAAGTTCCCGTTCCTACGGAGGCACACGAGGAACGGCCGACAAAATTGCCCATTGGCACCGCCGAGCCCGCATTCTCCGAAGAAGATCTTTTGCCGAAGCCCGCGCTTGATTTCAACGCTGCAAAGCCGCCTGCGAAGTTCGCTCCTAAGCCTAAGCAGAAAGTTGCTGCGGCCAGCCAACCCGCGGCGATGCGCAAGGATTTGCTCTTCGCAGCGTTTGTGCTCATCGTAGCCGGCGCGGCGTGGTATCAGAATTTGCTTCCGGGCCTGCCTCTTCTGAAGAATCTCGTCTCCAGTACCGCTCCAAGTATCGACGCACATCCTGCTGCTCCAGCGCCTCAAGAGACCGCAAGCACGCCCATCAATTCCAGCAAGTCTCCGCAGACAAGCGAAGCTCTCGCAGCTCCGTCAAGCGCGGCTTTGGACAACGCGGCGCAGTCTGTAGCGTCAGGAACAGCGCAGCCTTCCACACTCGTCGCGCCCGAGAAGGCAGTTGAAGCCAAATCATCGCCCGATGCGGACGCTGTTGCAGCGCCGGCGCAGGAAACACCACAGGAAAAACCAGTGGTTGCTGACTCTGCCGCGAAGCGCTCTCCGCCGATGTCGTTAAGCAAAGCCGCGCTGGTCTCTGTCGTGCCACCCTCAGACGGAGCGGCCATCGTCCCGCCAAGACTCATTAAGGCCGTCCGTGCGATAGCCTCGCCGAACACGCTGCCAGACTTTGGCGCAAGCAACTCGGACAGCGTGACGTTCGACGCTCTCGTGGATACGTCCGGCCACGTGACGTCCATGAAGGCGCTCTCAGGGTCCCCGTCCTTACAAAGCGCCGCCATGGCAGCGCTCAAGCAATACCGATACGAACCAGCCACCCGCCGCGGAAAACCCGTCCCCGCTCACGTCACCGTCACGGTCAAATTCCTCTTCGAACCATAACTTTCCCGCGCGTGTCCGTGCTGTCCGCCAGATGCTTTCATCCGGCCTGACCTTCGGACCAGTTGATTCAGCGTGTGACGTTGCTATAATAATTTTAGGAAGTATTGCCAGTTGTTTCGTGCGGCCGACTCTCTGCCGCCATTTTAGTTTTTGGGTAAGCCGACAGTAGCACAGCCAATCCTGGCTGTGCTCTTTTGACCGTTTTAGAAAATCACGAAACGCGCACAAACAAAACATGTAGCGCAGGGCGGAGCTTGTAGCCTTTCTTCCCATAGACGGGTGGCGCTAAGATTTTGGGGGACCGCACCGCTTATCTCCCTCTGTGAAGTGCAGAAGTGTTATGCTCGTCAATGCGCCGCCGTCAAGAGAAAGCATTTATCTCTGCGCCGCCCGCCGAATCGTATCGAACAACTCCGCTTCTTACTATGTAATTTATGTAGCGCCGCGGCAACCATATGACTCTTTTGCGGTACATCATTCTTCTTCAGTTCACGACGACATTGTCTCTAGGCCAGCTTGCTCAACAGAGTGAACCACCTACTACGCGCGAGGCGCCCGAGACGATGGTCCGGAGCCTATATCGTGAGGTCGTAGCTCGTCACCCGGTTGGCATCCCAGAGGACGGGGACATGAAGATTTTCGCGCCATACCTCAGCAAAGGACTGCTCCACAGAATCGACCTAGCCATTGCCTGCTCAGCTGATGAGGCTAGGCATCATCCGGACCCAAACCTGAAGCCGGAAATCGCATGGCTTGAAGCTGGACTCTTCTCAGGTGACGATGAGCAAGCCTCTCCTCGCGCTTTCCACATCGAAAGAACGCAACAGGAAAGAGATGGCTCGTTTCGCGTTTATGTGAGGCTCACTTGGGGGTCGCGCTCGAAGCCGTGGATTTGGCGCGTGGCCGCGATAGTGATTCGGGAAAACGATCGCTTTGTCGTTGATGACGTGATTTATTTGAAGGACGAGAACCGAGATGTTGACTCACAGCTATCGGAGTATTTGTCGGCGGGATGCGAAGGCGGTCGTTGGATTGGGCACGGCAAACCGCCAAGCCACCTCCAGTGAAAAAAGATAAAACGGCGCAAAATCAGAGCATCGGTGGGGCGGCCCGGCCGCGCCCCTCATCTCGCCGGTAAGTCCCATAGAATCCGCACTTACTCAAAACGTGCCCCTAACCCCTTTAGAATACGCAGTTCCAAAACGTTAGACTTAAAACCCTTTAGAATGAACATTTGCAGGAAAACCGGGGTGGGCGGGGGGTCTTATTGTTAACCAGCACTTCCACCCTAGTGAGGGGCAGGCTTGGATGGGGGAGCGGCGTCCACGCCGAAGTCCCACACGTACATATTGATTCCATCCGACAGGACTTCCGCCAGCACATACTCACCGGGGGGCAGCGGAGCGCTCAGCGTGAATCGATAAATATCCGGAGCGACTTCCCATCGCTGGATCGCAACTTCTTGGACGTCCTGCGATATCTCCTGGCCAAATAGGCTACTTATGGATTCAAGCCGCCGCTTGTCGCCTTTCACCAGGGCGTGCACCAAAGCCAATTCCGGTCCCGACTCGCTTTGCCGTCTGGTTCTGTACAACGTCGAATCGTGATCAGGGTTCGTGGTGGTCTCACGCAGATAGAACTCCGGCAGCTTGGTGGTAAGCCGCAATGGTGCTTTGGCGCCCGGAAGTTCGATGTAATGTTTGTTGGGGATCATGGGTATGGGAGAGAGCGTTTTCAGAACATTTTTCTTGTCTGCTCTCACTTGCGAGCCGGCCTGCTCGATCTTCCGGATCGACTTGCCCTCCAGCGCGAACATGCCTTCCCCGTCAGGCAAGAACACGCCAGGCGCAACCATCAAGCTGGCGTCCACGTCCACAGGCGTCTCCGCCTTCGCAGCTGCCTCCTGAATGTGAACCTTTTCCAGGAGAGCTGAGGTCGTCTTCTCGTCGGCGGCTTCCGCTTTTTTCGTCGCGTCCCAATCCACGAGAGCGTCAGGAATCTCTTCCCAGGCGCCTCGCTCGACGCTGTAATAGCGAACCCGATCGCCGCTCTTTTCGTAGCTGCGGACGAGCTGGAAAGTCCCATCCTTCAGCACCAGCTTTTTGCCCCGTGGGAGACTTCTGGCAGTTGCTGGGGTGGCTGCGGTGTCAGCGGCCGGCTTCTTGGCGGCGGTTGTATCTTGCTGCTGTAGCGTGGCAGATGCGCCTGAAGGCTCGCTAGGCCAGGTCGATCCTACCCAGCCCAGCAGGGCTATTGGCAGGCTCAAAGCGAATGTAGAAGACAATCTCATAGCGGTTTCTGGCTTATCAGATGCCGGTCGGGGGAGTCGGTTTGCCCCCGGTCGAGCATACCCCGCTGCCCTTTACCCCGCAACTGGCCCCGGGGCTGAAAGTAAAACAAAAAGGCTTCTTCCGTGAGAATGGAAGAAGCCTTTTTAGGGATCGAGGATCGTTTAGAATTTAGTGTGTGCAGCGCGGAAAGAGCGTTACGAGCACCATGAGGTCGGACAGCGTAAACAGCCACTGGTCCGCCTGCTTGCCGGCGGCTTCCGCAGCCCGCGCGATAAAGCCCAAATGGCGGCTCTTCGCGAAATTGCGAATGTGATCGACGCAAATCCCAGTCAGGCTCGCAATCTCAGCGTCGGTAAAAATCTTTTGGCTCGATTTTACGGTGACCATGGCCTTGTCCCTCTTACTGTCCGCCACACCGCGCGTCTACTTCTCGCTCCTAAATCGTTTGATGCTATTTGCAGCGTACGCGATGTACCATTTGTAGAGCAATAGTAGTTCCGTTCTCTCTACTTAAAACGAAATGCCTAGTACTTTTGTTCCAAGCCCCTGTGTAAAAAGACATTATCCAAAACTGGGTATGTTGAAGGCGGCTGGTACGAATCGAAAAGAAGCGGGGACAAGAGGGAAAAAATGTCCCACTTTTGCAAACTCTATATGGGTTTCGGTAGACTCGCCGCAATTTCGCGCATCTGTTTGGTGTGGCGCACTTCGTGCGACGCGATGAATTGCAGCCATTCGTAAACGTTCAACGTACCAAGCGCCGGGTGAGCCCAGTAGTATTCGCCCATGTTCCGGCTTTTCGTTTCTTCCAGAAACGCCAGCGAGCGCTCCCGCACGGTGCGCAATTCCGCAAGCATTTCCTCTTTGTTGTGCAGCATCTCGGGCTCAACGGGAGCCGGAGCTTTGCGGCGAATCCACCGCGACTCCACGAACGCCATCGGAATGTGAATTCTCTTTAACAAAGAAACGCGCTTCGGCGGCTTCTGAGCCACACGATCCGCTTTTCCAATAACCGCTCGTTCCACCATCATCAAATGAGCGACCAGCTCAGCCGCCGACCATCTTCCTTCGCCTGGACGGGTCTTCCATTCATCAGCGCGCACGACATCCGCCGCTGACAAAAGTCCTGTTTGCGCTTTGGCCAGACAGTTCAGGATGGAATCAAGTTTCTGCGGCACGGCTAGTTTTCACTCCAGCTCGTCAGACTAGGCCGCCACCGGCCTGCTCGAACGCGTGGGCCAGTTGCAGAACTTTGGCTTCACCAAATGCCGGGCCGAAGATTTGCAAGCCCACGGGCAGCTTGCCGCCGATTTTTCCGCAGGGGACGGAGATGCCGGGAACTCCCGCGAGCGATCCTGTAACTGTATATATATCAGCAAGATACATCTGGAGCGGGTCGTTCGTTTTTTCGCCTAGCTTAAACGGCGGAATCGGCGATGTCGGCGTTACGATCACATCCACTTTTGTAAATGCATCTCGAAAATCCTGGGCAATTAGAGCGCGAACTTTCTGCCCCTTCAAGTAGTAGGCGTCGTAGTAGCCTGCGGACAATACATAGGTGCCGAGCACGATGCGTCTCTTGACCTCGGCTCCAAATCCTGCGCCACGCGTCTTGCGATACATCGCCAGCAAGGAGTCGTCCTCCACGCGCAGGCCATAGCGCACGCCGTCATACCGTGCCAGGTTGGAACTCGCTTCGGCCGTCGCGATGATGTAATAGGTCGCGATCGCGTAATCCGTATGGGCCATGTGGATTTCGCGCAACTCGCACCCGAGCTTCTTTAAAACCTCGATCCCCGCTTCGATCTTTGTGCGAACGCCGGCGTCCATTCCCTCGGCGAAATATTCCTTGGGAATGCCAATGCGAAGTCCTTTGACTGGCTTCTCCATCAAGGCTCGAT